>Ga0302279_10000233_pt1 | contig 80722 bp, 72 predicted proteins | sample III_Bog_N3_3_FD_194541 | JGI IMG/M metagenome (GOLD analysis project Ga0302279, IMG submission 194541) | Peat permafrost microbial communities from Stordalen Mire near Abisko, Sweden - III_Bog_N3_3 | ecosystem: Environmental > Terrestrial > Soil > Wetlands > Peat | place: Sweden: Abisko...
GACTTTGCCCAACGCGTCGAGGGCTTCTTCAAAGATTTCGTCAGTTCGTACGGTGAAGGCCACGCAGAAATGATACCACATTGGTATCAATCTGAGATAGGGCTGCGTGACCCATGTTGGCCTCGAAGTGCCTTGTTTTGTTAAGGATTCCGGTAGCTGCGATCGGTCAGCTCACGGAGCAGAGTCCGCACTTGGCGCCGCGATAGTTACTCTGGTGCCTTCTGACCCTCAAGAAGTTTCGTGAGGGCAACAGTCTCGGACTCGGTGAGCCCTCCGTCCACCGCAACATAATTCTCTGGCTTCACCACGATGACGACGCGTACAGCCGCATCAAAGACCGGGAAATCAAGACCGTAGCGATGCTGGAGTTCAGAATAGAACGCGGCATCCTTGTCGGGGTCCATCGACTCCACTCGGCCTCTCACTTCGAGCGTGCGATACGGGTTTGCTGGGTCTTGGACGTGAAAGGCGACTCGACCTTCGGCCAACAGGTTGCGGTATTTTTGCCGTGCACTCGTGTGCGTGAAGCGAACTCGCGAACCGTCCCAGGCGAACCACATGGCACTACTCTGCGGACTGCCGTCAGGGCGAACAGTGGCGAGGTGGGCGAAGAGTGGACGCTCGAGGAGATCCTGGTGACTCGTGGGAAGCGCTGCGGTCATGACGAACCTTTCATGGTAGGCGAATTGAAGAAAGTTGAGATCCGCGCAGTTTATGACCGGAAAAGGCGCGACCCTACGTGGCGGTCCTCGCCGTCGGAGAACTCGCACACGGAAAAGAAGTGTCGATTGCTCACCTTGCGTTGGCCAGCGCGCTGCTGGAGTCGTTGCTGCCATTGTCGTGAGAGAAGGTACAAAACTCCGCCAGGTTCTCGTTCTTGTGCGAACGACTTCTTGCCTGATTGGCAGGTGGTCAAGGATCAACGAGCAATGGAAGAACATGGTCGTCTAAGCCGGCGAACTCATAGCGCGCCCGACGCTTCCCCTAAAAATGCGCTCCATCACATAATGTGGTAGAACACATACCTATAATCGGGGAACGATGAGGACAAGATCACGAACAAGAAGGGGATCGTAGTTGACGAGCACCATGCCGATGCGAGTAACCGAATTTCAGGCGAGTACATGGACGCGACTGAAACTGGTCGAAAACCAAGAGAAGAGATTTTGGAGGTCCCGGTGGGCCGCGTATCGAACGTAAGGGCGCTCGCAGAGATTCAGACGCACCAGTCAAGTCTGGCCCAAGTGAGAAAACTAAGGTCTCTGGCCCAGTCGACGGTTGCAGAGTTGACGGGCATGGACCAGAGTGAAGTATCTCGACTTGAACGTCGTTCGGACTTGCTACTTTCTACACTTCGTAAATTCATCCAAGCGACGGGGGGCGAACTCCACTTGATTGCGAAGTTTCCAGGAGGAGACATCGAGCTTCTTATCGGTGAAGAGTTGTCCGAAGAGGGTTCCGAAGAAAACACCGTCGGTAGGTGAAGAATGCGAGATAAGCAATTGCTAGTGGCGAAGTTTGCAAGATCGGTCGGGTTGCGGTTCAGCACAAGTTGACCAATTGCGCAGGGTTCTTGGGTGGTGAGGGAAATTCACTCGGTGGCGGTTTCATCCCATTGAGAAGGTATCTTCCAATGGTCAGCGGACTTCGCGCGGGTCCTGGCGTCACGATGACTCCCTAGTAGTGGGCACGATCGCGCGACCGATCCTGTCCAAAGTCGCCGCGTAGTACCTGGTCACACGACCAGCGTGGCGACCGTTGTTTGAGTAGTAAACAAACCTCGCGGTTTCGCCCGTAAAGGCGGAACGCTCCGCGATCTCACTGACCTCGCCAATCGCTTCGTGCTACTTCGCTACTAGGTTGTGTAGAGGGAGTTGAATAGGGCCAAGGAGTCAGACACACCGAACTCAGTGTTTGATTCGCAATCTCCTGAAAGAAGGGACGACGGTGCACGTTTCTCGAACGTCCTATCTTTTCGCCCCTCGAGGGCTAGCGATGCGGTGCGCCCGTGCTTGATTTCGGTTACGTTCGACGCCATTCGTGGCTGGTTCTCGCCGCGTGTATGGTCCTCGCCGGATCACTCGCGACGGTGTGGGGAGCCACGACCGTCGCCCGCCACAGCGCCCAGTCGTCGCGTCAGCAGTTTAAGGATTCATCCCAACAGATTTCGACTTCACTGAAACTGTCCATTGCGAATGAACAGAATTTTGCGGTGAACGTAGGTGCCTTCTTCATTGACGATCCTGGTGCGACGCAGGCGGCGTTTCGCAAGTGGCTGATCATTACGAAATCGTTTTCGAGTTACGCCGAACTCGCGGGAGTCGCCGAGGTCGTTTTCGTCACGCCGGCACAACTGCCCGCCTTCGAAGCCGCGCAGGAGGCGAGTCCGGCCGGGACCCTCGGCCCCGGGAGAAAGTTTCAGATCGAACCCGCCGGACGCCGCCCCTTCTATTGTTTTGCGCGAGTTGCGCAGTCGCGTACTGGTCCGTCCGTGCTACCGGCCGGTCTCGACTATTGCGAAACCGTGCTGGGTCCCTACTTCTTGAAGGCCCGGGACACGGGCCAGGGTGCGTATTTGCCCTACGGAGCCGGCAAGAGAGAAGAACTCGCCATTGGCACGCCGATCTATACCACGGGCTTCGTGCCCGAGACCCAAGCCGCTCGTGTTGCCGATTTCCTCGGCATGACGGGTACGCAGGTGTACCCGAGCGTCATCCTCGCCACCGCCCTCGCGCATCATCCCAAGACGGCGGTGGCCTTTACGTACCAGCGGGGTTCGTTCAAGGTGACGTTCAAGTCGGGTACGGTCCCGGCGCACGCACAGTCGACGATCAACAAGCTCGAGAAGGGCTGGAGTGTCGTAACCTACGCCCGATTGACCGGTGCCAGCGTCTTCGACGCAGCGGACACGGTGGCGTTGCTGTTGACCGGGATCATCCTTAGTCTTTTGCTCGGTCTACTGACCTACGTCCTGGGAACAGGTCGCCGGCGGGCCCTAGTGATGGTCGACGAGCGCACCAACCAGCTCCAGCACCAGGCGTTGCACGATTCGCTCACTGGCCTTCCGAACCGGGCGTTGATCCTTGACCGCATTGATCAGATGTTGTCACGCGCACGCCGCGAGAACGTCGCCATCGCCGTCTTGTTCCTCGACCTCGACAACTTCAAGGACATCAACGACACCCTCGGTCACGCCGCGGGAGATCAGCTTCTCGTAAGAGTCGCCACCCGACTATCTAACGTGCTGCGCAAATCAGACACGGTGGGCCGTCTCGGCGGTGACGAGTTCGTGATCCTCGCCGAAGGGGCGTCGCTGGCGCCCGGCGCCGAGGCGGTCGCGGGTCGAATCCTTGACACGTTGACACCTCCCTTTGACATTGACGCGAGCGAAGAGCCGTTGAACGTGGCGGCCAGCATCGGCATCGCCGAAGGGCTGCGCGAGACGCCAGGGGACCTCTTGCGTGACGCCGATATTGCCCTCTACCAGGCCAAGAGTGCGGGAAAACATTGCGCGGTGGTGTTTCAACCCTCGATGCAGAAAGCCGTCGATGAACATCGAACGTTGGCGCTGGACCTGACGACCAGCGTCGAACTCAACCAGTTCTTTCTGCTCTACGAGCCAATCATTAACTTGGCGACCGGGGCTTTTACGGGCGTGGAAGCGTTGCTGCGATGGCGTCATCCCACACGTGGCGTCGTGCTGCCCGAAGAGTTCCTGCCATCGCTCGAGTCGAGTGGGTTGGTGGTGGCGGTTGGACTATGGGCCTTGCGTGACGCGTGTCGCCAGGGCGCCTTGTGGCAGAGCGCGGGTCACCGATTCTCGATCTCGGTAGGCGTCACGCCCCGACAGTTGGCGAGAGACCGGATCATTGACGAAGTTCGCACGGCGCTGACCGAGAGCGGCTTCGATCCCGCGAGTCTGATTCTCGAGATCGGCGAGACGTCCCTTATGCACGACGTGGAAGCCACCATCACGCGTCTAGAGGGATTGAAGAAACTCGGCGTCAACCTGGCCGTGAACGACTTCGGAACCTGGTACTCATCGCTGGCGTACCTGCAACGCTTTCCAATCGACATCTTGAAGATCGACCGACGCTTCGTGTCGGGCATTGCCGATACGAAGGAAGCTTCGGCGCTCGTACACACCCTGGTCCAATTGGGGATTGCCCTCGGCCTTGAGACCATTGCTGAGGGCGTCGAGAATCACGAGCAACGGCGTCTGCTCATCGACGCGAGCGTCGACACCGGCCAAGGATTTCTGTTCGCCCAGCCCCTCAGCGTGTCCGAAGTGGATACGTTCCTGCTCGAGCAGCAGGACCAAGCCCCAAGCCCTAAAGGTCCCGCTCAATAACTCACCGTCGGGGCGTCGAGTTCTGAAGGTTCGCTAGTTCGGTCCGCAACGTTCTTCGAGTCGCGGCGCGTTCGCGAGCGAAGGACTCAGCGCGCCAGCGAAGGTCTGGCCCACGGAAGGCTCCTGACTGCCCAGTGTTGCGAGCGTGGGTACGAGCACCTCGCCCTCGAGCGACATCTGGAGAAAGGGAACGCTCACCGCGACCACTAACTTGAAGGCCGCCGCGTCGGCGCCGTCGAACGGCGGCAAATGGTGTGCGCTCTGCAGTTCGAGGAACCACTTGTTGGACTGATGCATCGTGTTATAGAGCTGCACGTCATTTCGAATCGGGTCACAAGTGTCGGCGAGACTGTGCACTACCAAGAGATTCGGTCGACTCGCTTCGTCGGCGTTCGCCTGGTAAGTGTCGAGCGCGCCCGACAGGATCACCACGGCCCGGTAGTCAAGTCCCGTGCGTAGGTCGGCGTAGTTCACCCCCTGGGGATCGAGGCCGTGGTCGTAGGCCAACATGCTGACGGCTTCGGCCCCGTCGGAGTGGCCAGCGAGGGCGATCTCGGAGGGATTGATAAGACCACTGACCACCGGACAACTGGGCGTCGCGGTCGCGGAGTCCTGGAGGACCGATCGCGTGACGAAGGTGAGGTCGCCAGGTTCATTGATCACGTCGTCTTCGGTATTGGCGCCCTGGGCCGCGACCTGCGCGGCGTTCTCGTCGGGGAAGATGGGTGCGACGACGACGAAACCGGCGCGGACCCACGCGTCCAAGAGCGCGGCGTAGGTGTCGGGCGTCACGTCGTAGCCGTGGGCGAAAACGATCATCGGGTAGCCGCCAGTCTGGGCGACGGGCGTGGCGCCCGGGGTCTCGGCGGGACCACCGGACGTGAGCGTGATGGGATAACGAATCTCGGTCACCAGGGTCCGACTCGACGAGAGCACTCGGTAAGGGGTTTTCTGGTAGTTGAGGACGCCTCGTGAGGGGTCGACGAACGTGCAACGGGTTATGCCGACCGAGAACAGCGGTGCCGAGGTCGCCTGGCGCGCCGAAAGAACCTGGGCACCCAGTGGCGGGGCGGCCAGGGGTGCGAGTAACACGACGCCGAACAGGGCGACCACGAGTGCCCTCGTGCGCGCGGCCCATCCCGCATCGCGGCGGGAGCCTGTTTGCCAGGTCAAGTTCAAGGTGGGGCGCCAGTTCTCGTGTGGTCGGATCTCGCGTCGCACTGGGTGCGCGAGAACCTCGTGGACCACTTGATTCTAGTTTTCTCGGCCGTAGCGCGGCCCGCTGAACCAGTGGGTGTAAAAACGAGCAATGCGAACAATTGGTGGACGGGTCGCCGCCTTGTCGACGGTGTTGTCAGTGTTGGTCCTTCTCACTGGCACGCCCGCGACGTCAGTGGGGGCGTCAGTGCCCACGTCGCCCGTGGCCCGGGTGTGGACCGAACCCTCGGCCGGGTACGCGTTCCTCTACGCCGCCATCGTCACGGCGAAGTACGACATCGACCTTTCGATGTACGAACTGTCCGACCCCGTCGTCGTGCGTGACCTCGTCGCGCGCGCCAAGGCCGGCGTCGACGTGCGCGTGCTCTTGAACGCCGACTACGAGGGTAAGAGCGAGAACGCCGCGGCATTCGCCGCTCTGCAGTCGGGCGGCGTCCACGTCGCGTGGGCGCCTTCGAATCAGATATTTCACGCGAAGTACCTTGTGATCGACCAGCGCACCGCGTACATCGGCACGGGCAACCTCGTAGCCTACGACTACGCCTCGACGCGAGACTTCTGGGTCGCCGACGTCGACCCCGTCGACGTGGCGGCCATCGCCACCACGTTCGCGTCGGATTTTCACCACAGGGTGCTTTCGGGTGAAGGTCCGGGTGGTCTGGTCTGGAGCCCGGGGTCTGGTCCCGCGCTCGTGAACGTGATCGACTCGGCCCGTTCGACGTTACTCGTAGAGAACGAGGAGATGGACAACACGTCGATCGAAGTGGCCCTGGAGGCGGCCGCCAAGAGGGGAGTGGACGTCGAGGTCGTCATGACCGAGGATTCGCAGTGGTCGCCAGCGCTGCGCGACCTGGCGAGGGCTGGCGTGCACGCGAGAACCCTTGACTCGTCCCAGGCCTACGTCCACGCGAAAGTCATCTGCTCGGACTGTGGCCCTCGTGGGGGTACGTTGTTCGTCGGCAGTGAGAACTTCTCGACGTCGTCGCTCTCCTACAATCGCGAACTTGGCGTCGTCACCCGTTCGCCTGGGACGGTGGCGGCGGTCGCGCACGTGGTCCGATCAGATTTCGCGAGTGGCTCAGTGGTGGCGCCCTAGGTCCAGCTGGTGGGTACCAGTCTGAGAAGCGGAATGGCCCCGGGCACGAGATGCCGCAATTAAAAGATAGATGAATGACCGTAAGCACTTCTTCATGCAATAAAGGCTGTAAAAAAGACTATTAAATAGAAAATTGCCCTTCATTGTCGCAGGTAAAAGTCGCTAATATTGCTGTAAGGAGGTCCCATGGCGAGACAGCACCAGGAACTCGAGGTCGCCCTCGGGGACGGCATTCGAGCCCAACGAATCGAACAACGTCTAACCCAAGACGAACTCGCCGTGCGCGCCAACGTCTCACTCGGTGCGCTGAAGAACCTGGAGAACGGTCGCGGTTCGACGACCGGCACCCTGGTGCGGGTCGCGCACGCCCTGGGTCAGGACGAGTGGCTTCGCTCACTGGTGCCGTCTCGCACGTTCAATCCGCTCGACCTGATCGACGCGCGTCGCGCGGACCCGCACCGAGCGCGCCGCGTTCGCCGACGGTCCTCACCGTGACCTATCGCCAGACCGGGGTCATCGAGGTCTGGGCGTGGGGCGCGCGCGTCGGCGCCGCCGCGGCCGATCCCGACACCGGTCGCTACGTCTTCGCCTACGCACCCGAGTGGGTCGCCTCGGGGATCGAACTCTCCCCACTGACGATGCCGCTTCGTCTACGTCCCTACGACAACAGCCAGTGGCCCGAGCTCGCACCCGAAGCATTTCACGGTCTGGTGCCGCTGCTCGCCGACAGCTTGCCCGACGCCTTCGGCAACGCGCTCGTGAACGCGTGGATGGCCGAGCACGGCGTGGCACCCGGACTCATCACGCCGCTCGATCGTCTCGCGTACGCGGCCGACCGCGCGCTGGGTGCCCTCGAATTTCGACCCCCCGCTGTTGACGCGGAACGCGACGTGACGAGTGCGGTGACCCTGGCCGACCTCGTGCTCGCGGCTCGACTCACGGTGCGCGGCGAACTCGCGCATCCCCAGAGTGCGCACGCGGCGATTCAGCAATTGATTCAGGTGGGTTCGAGTGCGGGTGGCGCACGCGCCAAGGCCGTCGTCGCCTTTCAACCCTCGACCTACCAGGTGGCGTCGGCCTTCGCGCCGCTCGAGCCGGGATTCGAACAGTGGATCATCAAACTCGACGGCGTCAGCGAGACGGGCATGGACGGTCACGGTGGCGGTCTCGGCATCAGCGCGCCCTACGGTCGGGTGGAGTACGCGTATAGCCTGATGGCGGGGGCTGCGGGGGTGACGATGACGCGTTGTGAACTGCTCGCCGAAGGGCCCCGCCGCCACTTCATGACGCGCCGCTTCGACCGCGACGAGCACGGCGCTCGTCGTCACGTGCTCTCGCTCGCGGCGCTCGCACACCTCGACCCTCGTCAGGTGGGTGCCCACAGTTACGACCAGTATCTCGGCGCGGTCCGCCAACTCGGCCTGGGTCTCGACGGCCTGACCCAGGCCTTTCGTCGCATGGTCTTTAACGTCGTTGCGGTCAATCGCGACGATCACGCGAAGAACTTCGCGTTCCTGCGCTCGCCCCACGGCGACTGGGAACTGGCGCCTGCTTTTGACGTCACCCACGCCTACCAGCCCGCCAGCCAGTGGACGAGTCGCCATAATCTTCGAGTGAACGGCCGCATCGAGGACATCAGCGTGGACGATCTCTACGTCGTGGGCGATCGCCACGAGGTGCCCGGGTTCAAGCAGGTGGTGCGCGAGGTATTCGAAGCCGTGCGGCGCTGGCCCGAGTTCGCCCAAGAGGCCGGAGTGGACGCGCCGACCCAAGACGCCATCGGGCTCGACCTCGAGCGATTCCGCCCCCGTTGACGCGAGCGAGAAGTTCTCTCAGAACTCCAGGGTAATGCTGACCGGGCAGTGGTCGCTACCCATGTAGTCGGCGTGGATCTCGGCGGCCTTCAAGTGCGGCGCAAGGTCCGCCGAGACGAGGAAGTAGTCAATGCGCCACCCGGCGTTGTTGGCGCGCGAGTTGTTGAAGTTCGACCACCAGGTGTAGAAACCTGAACCCTGGGTGAAAACGCGAAACGAGTCGACGAAACCCGCGTTCAACAGGGCCTCGAAGCCGGCGCGCTCCTCGGTGGTGAAGCCCGCCTTGCCGACGTTGCCCTTGGGATTGGAAAGGTCGTCGGTGGTGTGCGCGACGTTCAGGTCCCCGCAGATGGCGACCGGCTTGGTGGCGTTGAGTTCCTTCACGTAGGCGAGGAATGCGGGATCCCACTGCTGGTGACGTAACCCCAGGCGTCCGAGGTCGCCCTTGGCGTTGGGCGTGTAGGCGGTGACGAGAAAGAACTCCTCGAACTCGGCCGTGACGACCCGGCCCTCGTCGTTGGGGTTGCCGAAAGGGTCACTGGCGAACTTGTGCTTGGTGGCGAGCTTCTTGGGCAGTCCGGTCGTCACTGACAGTGGCGAGGTCTTCGAGAGGATGGCGGTGCCGGAGTAACCCTTCTTGCTCGCCGAATGCCAGAACTGTTCGTAACCGTCGAGGTTTGCATCCACTTCGTGTTGCTGGGCCTTGGTCTCCTGGAGACAGAGGATGTCGGGTTGCAGGGTCGTGATGAAGGGGTCGAAGAGCCCCTTGCGCTGTACGGCCCGGATTCCGTTGACGTTCCACGACGCGATGAGCATGCGCCATGGTAGCAATCGAGGACCCAACTTTCATCCGATCGCGCTCGGCGGATCAGCGTGTAACTTGGCTGGCGTGAGCGAGTTCAGTAACGAGAGCGTGGTGGCGATCGAGAACACGCTCAACAACGTGGACCGGGCACTCGAGCGTCTGCGCGGTGGTACCTACCGGACGTGTCAAGCGTGCGGTACCGAGATCGACCAGGCCGAACTGCTGAAGAACCCGTTGCTGGCGAACTGTCCCGCGCACCCCGAACTGAGCTGAACAAGACTGTTTGCCCGGCGAGGAATGCCGGGCCTCGCTTGCTACTTCTTGGTCGCCCAGAAGATCTCGGCGATGTCGTCGATCTCGGCGAGCAGACGGTCCGCCACGACGACGTCATTGGTCTTCTTCGCCTCGCCGGCCGACTTGGTCGCCATCCAGAACAGATCGTGCAGGTTCGGGTACGCCTTCAGGTGTTCGACCTTGAAGTAGTCGGTCCACAGAACCCACAGGTGGTGCTTGACGAGGTCGGCGCGCTCCTCTTTGATGATCGTGGCGCGAACCTTGAAGTCGGGGTCGCTCGAGGCGTTGTACTTCTCCATACAGGCCTTCACGGACTGGGCTTCGAGCTTCGCTTGCGCGGGGTCGTACACGCCACAGGGCAGGTCACAGTGGGCGTGAACCACGAGCGAGGTGCTCGAAGAGTCCAGGGCTGCGTTGATTCGAGAAAGAAGCGTCATGGCTTCGCCTTTCGATTGTCTGGGTCTCGCGAGACCAGTTGTCTCTCACGAGGTTAGCCAGAGCGCTCAACTAGCGTTCACCCCGATGACCCTGCTCGCTCGCCTGTTCTTTCGCCGTCTGCTCGTGGAGGGTCCTTCCATGCTGCCGACGTTTCTCCCGGGCGAGACCGTCACGGCCGTGCGCCGCTGGCGCCCGGTGCGCGTGGGCGACGTGGTGGTGGTCCGTGATCCGCGCGAACCAACGCGGTGGTTGCTCAAGCGATGCACGGAGAAATCGGGCCGTTCGTTGGATTTGCGTGGTGACAACGCCGACGCGTCCACGGATTCGCGCGATTTCGGTGTCGTTTCCCAGCGTGAGGTGAAATGGTTGGTCCTGGGTCCTCGAGGCCAGTGAATCCCCGCATTTTTAAGGATCCTTCGAAAGTACACGCCATATATATAGGGCGCTGCTCCCGGTAGGGTGGGCGCGTGGCTCGACTCTGCGTTCTCTCCTATCACACCTCGCCCCTCGCCCAACCCGGCACCGGCGACGGTGGGGGCATGAACGTCTACGTGCGCGAACTCTCCAGTGCCCTGGCGAGACTCGGCCACGAGGTCGACGTCTACACCCGACGCGACAGTCCCCATGGTCGCGACGTCGAGGTCGTCGAGCCCGGCTTTCGCGTCCATCACGTCACCGCCGGCCCCGCCGCGCCGATCGAACGCGGCGAGCTCGCCGACTACGTCTGTGACTTCACCGACGCCGTTGCCACCTCGTTTCGATGTACGGGTCTACCCGACGCGATCCACGCGAACTACTGGTTGAGCGGATTGGTCGGTCATCGTCTGAAGCACGAGCTGAACATCCCGCTCATCATGACGTTTCACACCTTAGAGAGAGTCAAGGCCGAGCACTTCGAGGCCGAATCCGAGGAGCGCGCCTTTCAAGAGGCGGCGATCTTCGCTTGCGCCGACGCGGTGCTCGCTAGTTGCGAAGTCGAGGCCGAACAGTTCGTGAAGTTCTACGATGCCGACCCCGAGCGCGTCTACGTCGTGCCGCTCGGCGTCGAGCACGCGTTCTTCGCGCCGGGCTACCGACCCCAGGCGCGTCACGCCCTGGGCCTTGACGGAGTGGCGACGCTACTGCTCTTCGTTGGACGCCTGCAAGCACTCAAGGGCGTGGACCTCGCCTTGGAGACACTCATTGAGTTGCGCGCCCGTGGTCATCACGCGATGCTCGCGATCGTCGGCGGACCCTCGGGTAGTCACGGCCGCGACACGCTCGACCTTCTGCATCGTCGCGTGAGCGAGGCGGGTGTCATCGAGCACGTCAGCTTCGTGGCTCCCCAGGCGCACCAGTTACTGTCGACCTGGATGCGCGCGGCGGACGTCACGCTCGTGCCCAGCCGCTCCGAGAGTTTCGGACTCGTCGCGCTCGAATCCTCGGCGTGCGGGACGCCAGTCGTGGCGAGTGAAGTCGGTGGCCTCATTACCCTGATCGAACCGGGCGTGAATGGCTTGTTGCTCGCCGACCGCGATCCCGTAGCGTGGGCGGACGCCGTCGAGACGGTGCTCGACCCCGAGACGACGACCTCGATGTCCAACAACTCGGTCCTGCTCGCGCGTCGCTACACCTGGCGTTCGGCGGGCGAGTCGCTCGCGCACCTGGTCGAGCAGCTCGCGGCCTCGGGCCTCGTCTCCTGCTAGATGTCGGCGCCGATATCTGGCGAACGGGCGCCGCTCGAACTCGACGCCGTGATCAACGAGTGGCAGCGACTCTGGCGTGAGAACGGTTTCGTCGGCGACGTCGAACATGCGAGTCACGCCGACGACAAGGGTCAGTATCACTGGATGATTCGCCTGCGCGGCGAGGAGAAGGACGTCATCGCCCTGTGGCTGACGTTGCGCCAGCGAACGGTATTCCTGGAGACCCAAGTGATGCCCGCCGCGGAGGAGAATCTCGAGGCGCTCTACAAGTTCTTGTTGGTCAAGAACGCGGACCTGCGTGACCTTCACCTCGCGATCGGACCCGAGCAGGGCATCTACCTGGTGGGCCACATCGCCGTGGGCGAGGTGACCCTCGAGCGACTCGACGAGTTGGTCGGCGCGACGTTGCACTACGTGGACGAGATCTTTCCGACTGCGATGTCGTTGGGACTCGCCTCGCTCTACCGGCGGCGTCCGTCGAGGCGGACCTTGTAGCCTTGCCCCATGGCCTTTGAACTCATCGTCGTCGGCGGTGGACGTATGGGTTCGGCGCTGGTCGAGGGCTTGCTTCGCGCGAAGTGGTGTGAGCCCCACGACCTCGCGATCGTCGAAGCCGCCACCGAGCAGCGTGAGAGTCTCACCGCGCGTTTCTCGGGCGTCACGATCCTCGCCTCACTGGAACTCGGTCACGTCGGACCAACTACGGGCGTCGTACTCAGCGTCAAGCCTGATCACGCCGAAGCGGCGTTGCGCGTGGTGGCGACGACGGGAGCGACCCGGGTGCTGTCGGTCGTCGCGGGCCTCTCCACCTCGCGCATCGAGTCGCACTTCCACGCTCCGGTCGCGGTGATCCGTTCCATGCCCAACACGCCAGTGCTCGTCGGCCAGGGCGTCAGCGCGATCTCGGGCGGCGCCCAGGTCACGAAGGACGACCTCGACTGGGCCGAATCGATCCTGGGTGCGGTGGGCATCGTGGTGCGCGTGACCGAGCGCAACATCGACGCGGTCACCGGCCTTTCGGGCTCGGGACCCGCGTACTTCTACCTGGTCGTCGAAGCGCTGATCGACGCGGGTGTGCACCAGGGGCTCACGCGCGACGTGTCGCGCCAATTGGTGGTGGGGACCTTCGTGGGTTCGGCCGCCCTGCTCGAGAGTTCGGGTGAATCGCCCGAGGAACTTCGGGCACAGGTCACCTCCCCGGGGGGCACGACCGCGGCGGGGCTTCGCATGCTCGAGGGTCGTGCGGTTCGTGCGGCTTTCTTAGAGGCGGTTTCGGCGGCCACCGAGCGCAGTCGCCAACTAGGCCGTTAGCCACCTTCGATAACCTTGGGGCATGGCGACCCCCCGTCTTCGCGCGCGCAAACTCTCCGAGCCCACCATTGCGCGCTTACCCGTCTATCAGCGCATCGCCGAAGGTTGGCTCGCTCGCGGACAGAACCGCATCGACTCGCGTCAGATCGCCGAACTCGCGGGGGTGACCGCCACGACCGTGCGCCGCGATCTCGCGGGTCTGGGCACGCTCGGCACCCGGGGCGCCGGCTACGACGTCGGGGTGCTCAACGACCGCATCGGTGAGGCGCTGGGTCACGACCGCAAGTACGACGTCATCGTCGTGGGCCTGGGCAACTTGGGCCGTGCTCTGGTGAACTCGACGAACTTCTTGATTCGCGGCGCGCAACTGGTGGCGCTCTACGACGTCGATCCCGGCGTGGTCGGCACCGAGATCGCCGGTCACGTCGTTCGGCCCTGGTCCGACCCGATCGTCCCGGCGACGGTGGGCGTGATCTGCGTGCCGCCCGAGGCCGCCCAGGAGGTCGCGGACAAGCTCGTGAAGGCGAAGGTTCGCGGATTGTTGAATTTCGCGCCCCAGGTGATCACCACCCCTTTGGGTACGGCCGTGCACTACGTCGACTTCTCCATTGAACTGCAGATATTGATGTATCACTTGAACAATGGCACCGGGCCGCTCGGGGGAGGGCTGTTGCACTCGCTCGGACTCGCCAACCCGCTCCGGGGGTCGTAGCATGACCTTCACTGTGGTGAACTCGTGGCACTGATATCGCTGGGCGTCGATCACGAGAACGCGTCACTCGACCTGCTCGAGCGCGTCACCGTGCCCGAGCACGAATGGAGCAAGGTCCTTCGCACCTTGCTCAGCCAGCGCAACATCCACGAGGCGGTCTTCGTCTCGACGTGTCTGCGCACCGAGGTCGTGGCGGTCATCGACCGCTTCCACGGCGCGATCGACGAGATCACCGAGACCCTTGCGCTCGCCGCCAAGATCGACGCCGATGAGTTCAAGGAGAAGTTGACCGTTCACTTCGACCGGGGGGTCGCCACGCATCTGTTTAGCGTCGCCTCGGGCCTCAAGTCCGTGGTACCCGGGGAGTTCGAGATCCTCGGTCAGTTGCGCCGCGCCCTCGAACTCGCCCAGGAGGAGCACACCGCCGGCGCGGAGTTGACCGAACTGTTCGTGCGCGCCCTCGCGTCTGGACGTCGCGTGCGCGCAGAAACATCGATTGCGCGAGGCACCACCAGCTTCGCCCAGGCGTCGGTCCTCATGGCGCTCGAGGAATTGGGCGAGGACGTCGTCAACGCCCAAGTCGTCGTCGTGGGCGCGGGTCAACTCGCCACGGGCGTCGCTAAGAGCCTGCTCGCCTCGCCGATGAACGTCGGTGGCGTGACGATCACCAACCGCACGAGCGAGCGCGCCGAGGCATTGCGCGACGAACTGGCCGACGAGCGCGTGCGCGTCGCTGCGTTGGCGGACCTCGCGGCAGAGCTGTCGTCGGCACGACTGGCGGTCGTGGCGATCGAGACGCCGACACCGCTGCTCACGAAGTCGGACCTCGCGGGTTTGGTGACACCGCTGCTCATCGTCGACCTCGGCGTGCCCCGGGCGATCGCCAGTGACGTCGATCAGATGGCGAACGTTCGCCGCGTGGACATTGGCGACCTGCGCGAACGCGTCGAGCGCGTGCTCGACGAGCGCCACGAAGCGGCCGACGCCGCCGCGCAGATCGTGCTCGCGGACGTGGAGAAGTACCTGACCGATCAGCGCGCGCGCGGAGCGGCCGCGATCGTGAGTGAACTGCGCGAGTACTTCGACGAGGTCGTCGAAACCGAAATCGCCAAACGCGAAGGCGAACTCGGCGAACTCGACGAGGAGCAGCGCGAGAAGGTCCGCTCGCTGATCCGTTCAGTGGTCGCCAAGATCGCGCACCGCCCGACGGTGGCCCTAAAGGAAGCAGCCGGGACCGACCAAGGAATCCGTCTCAACGAGGCCACGCGCTCACTGTTTGACCTATGAGCGATCTGCGTCTGGCGACCCGGCGCTCCCCACTCGCTCTCATCCAGGCCCGACTGGTCCAGGACCGTCTTCGTGGGTGTGGGGTCGAGTCCCAATTGGTCGAGATCGAGACGAGTGGCGACCAGCGACTCGACGTGCCCTTGTCGGTGCTCGGGGGTGAGGGAGTCTTCGCCGTGGAGATCCAACGCGCGTTGCTGCGCGGGGAGGCGGACGTCGCGGTCCACAGTGCCAAGGACCTGCCGAGCCAGTCGCCCGACGGTCTGATGCTCGCGAGCGTGCCCGAGCGACTTGATCCCAGTGACGTGCTGGTGGGTCGCTCGCTCGCGGGTCTCGGACCGGGCGCGAGCGTCGCGACCGGCTCGCCGCGACGCCGAGCGCTGCTGCTCGAACGCCGACCGGACCTGCGCGTGGTGGAACTTCGCGGGAACATGGCGACGCGGCTGGCCGCGCCGGGCTCGAACGGCGTCGACGCCGTCGTGGCCGCGGCGGCCGCGCTGTGGCGCCTCGGCGAGTCTGCGCGAATCGCCGAGCGGCTCGACCCGAGTTGGTTCGTTCCCCAAGTGGGTCAGGGCGCGCTCGCCCTCGAGGCGCGCATGGACGATCTCGACACGCTCGTACTGCTCGGCCAGATCAACGACGAAAACGCATTCGCCTGCGTGGGCGCCGAGCGGGCGTTCTTGCGCGAACTCGGTCTCGGTTGTTCGATCCCGGCCGGCGCGCACGCAACGGTGAACAACGGCGTCATCTCACTGCACGGCGTGATGATCGGCGTCGACGGCACGAAGAGCGTGCGCCTCTCGCTCGAGGGCACGAACCCCGAGGCGCTCGGCTGGCGCTTGGCTACGACCTTGCGCGACGAGTTAGGCGGCGGCGCCTTGCCGGGTTGGGCGACGGACCCGTGAAGATCGTGCTCACGCGCGAGAGCGGCTTTAACGGCGCGCTGCGCACGTTCACGCCGCCGTCGGCGATCGTCCACGAGGTTCCCCTCACGAGAACGATGTATCGCGCGCTGCCTGACGTGGAGGCCGAACTCGAATCGTCGGAGTACTTCCGGGTCTTTCGTTCATTAGTGGTCACCAGCGCGCGCAGTGGCGACTACGTCGAGTCGGCCATGCGCGCACTGCGAAAGGGCGCGGCGGTGTTCAGCGTGGGACGCGCGACCACGCGTCTACTCGTGAGTCACGACATCGTGGTGACCGGCGAGTCCGAATCGTCGGCACTCGACCTGGCGGCGTTCGTGCGCCGTGGCCCGGTGCTGCAACTGGGCGCGGTGGTGGTGCGCGACGAGTTGAGCCACGCGCTCCAGGAGCGAGGTCTGGTCGTCCAACACGTCGCGTGCTACGAGACCGTGGCGATGGAACTCACGAGCCAGCAGCGCGAGACGCTCGCCAACGCGGACGTCGTCTTCATTGGCGCACCTTCGGCCTGGGAAGTCGCGAAGGACTACGTGTCGCGTGGCGCGTGGGTGGTCGTGCCCGGGTCCACGACCGGCGACGCGGTGCGCGCGAGCCACGACCAGGTCCTCGAGGGCTGGGAACCCGCCATTCGCGACGTCCTCGCGACCCTCGAGGTGTGAGAAGGGTCACCACAAGGCGCGAATAGGCTAGTGGCGTGTTTCCGACCGAACGCCCACGCCGACTGCGACGCACGCCCGCGTTGCGTGCGCTCGTCGCCGAGACCTCACTGCGCCCCAGTGACTTCGTGGCGCCACTGTTCGTCGCCGAAGGGCGTCACGATCCGACGCCGATCCTCTCACTACCCGGACACTTCCAACACACCGTTTCCTCGCTGCTCGACGAGGTGAAGGCGCTTCGACACGCCGGGGTGAACTCGGTGATCCTCTTTGGGGTTCCCGAGCGCAAGGACGAGGTCGGTTCGGGCGCCTGGGATCCGAACGGCATCGCCCAAGTGGCCCTTCGCGCGGTGCGTGACGAGTTCGGTGACGAGGTGGTCCTGATGGCCGATCTTTGTCTGGACGAGTACACGAGTCACGGTCACTGCGGGGTGCTTCGCGCCGACGGCACCGTGGACAACGACGCGACCATCGAGCTCTACGCGAAGACCGCGATCGCCCAGGCCCAGGCCGGTGCCGCGGTCGTGGCCCCGAGCGGGATGATGGACGGCCAGGTGGGTGCCATCCGCCGCGCGCTTGACGCGGCGGGTCACCAGGACACGGTGATCATGGCCTACGCCGCCAAGTACGCGAGCGGTCTCTACGGTCCCTTTCGCGAGGCCGTCGGTGTCGAGATCGCGGGCGGGGGCGACCGACGCGGTTACCAGCAGGACTACGCGAACCGTCGTGAGGCGTTGCGCGAGGCGCGCGCCGACGTGGCCCAGGGCGCGGACATCGTCATGGTCAAGCCGGCCATGACCTACCTCGACGTGGTCGCGGACCTGTCGCGCGAACTCGACGTGCCACTGTGCGCGTATCACGTGAGTGGTGAGTACGCGATGGTCAAGGCCGCCGGACAGAACGGGTGGATCGACGCGAACGCGGTGGCGATCGAACAGTTGACCGCCGTGCGACGGGCGGGGGCGGACTTCGTGCTCACGTACTTCGCGCGCGAGGTCGCCGAGGAGCTCGGACGTTGAGCGAGACCAACGCCTCGTGGTTCGAGCGAGCCAAAGCAGTGATCCCGGGAGGCGTTGATTCGCCGGTGCGATCGTTTCGTTCGGTGGGCGGCACGCCCTACACCGTGCGAAGTGGCCAGGGTGCCTACGTCACCGACGTCGAGGGCAACGAGTACCTCGACTTCGTCCAGTCCTACGGCGCGTCTCTGCTCGGGCACGCGCATCCCGCGGTCGTCGAGACGCTGCGCGAAGCGGTCGTCCTTGGTACCACCTTTGGCGCACCCACGCCCGGCGAGGTGTTGCTCGCCGAAGCGATGACCTCGCGCGTGGCGGGACTCGAACAGGTGCGACTGGTCAGCTCGGGCACCGAGGCGGTCATGAGTGCGGTACGCCTGGCGCGCGGTGCTACCGGGCGCGACAAGATCCTGAAGTTCGACGGCTGCTACCACGGCCATTCGGACGCGTTGCTCGTCGCGGGCGGCAGCGGCGTGGCCCAACTCGGCCTGCCGGGTTCGGCGGGCGTCACCGCGGGCGCGGTCGCCGACACGATGGTCGCAGCGTACAACGACGTGCCGACGCTGGATGACCGCGTGGCCGCGGTGTTGGTCGAACCGGTCGCGGCGAACATGAACCTCGTCGCCCCCGCGCCGGGGTTCCTCGCCGCACTGCGCGAGGAGTGCGACCGCGTGGGGGCGCTGTTGATTTTCGATGAGGTCATCACCGGCTTTCGTCTCAGCATCGGGGGAGCCGAGGAGTTCTTCGGGGTCAGTCCCGACGTCTGGTGTTTTGGCAAGGTGATCGGCGGCGGACTGCCGGTCGGTGCCTTTGGCGCGAGTCGCGGACTCTTGTCGGCGCTCGCTCCTGCGGGTCCCGTCTACCAGGCGGGCACGCTCTCGGGCAATCCGCTCGCGACCGCCGCGGGCGCGGCGGTGCTCGAACTCGTCAGCGGCGAGGACCTCACGGACCTGGCGACGCGCGTGGAACGTTTCGCCGAGGGAATGGCCAGCGCGATCTCGGCTTCGGGTCTCTTCGCGCTCACCCCGAGCGTGGGACCACTGATGGGCCTGTACCTGTCGCGCGAGGAGACGACCGCGCCGACGAACTTCACCCAGGCTCGTTCGCTCTGCGACAACGGTTTGTACGGTCCGTTCTTTCACGCGATGTTGGCCCAGGGCGTCGCCCTCGCCCCGGGTGCCTACGAGATACTCTTCACGTCGCTCGCCCACAGTGACGACGACCTCGAGCGGACCATTGCCTGCGCGGGTGAGGCGGCCCTGGTCGCAGCGAAGTCGTGACGGTCTTTCGCTCCGAAGGCTGGGTGGTGCGGCCGAGTTTTGTGCCGCACGGCCCAACCTCACCGGTCACGTTGCTCGGTGACGAGGTGGGTCTCACCCAACTGACCGGGACACCCGCCGTGGCCTGGCAGACACCCTGGGGCGAACTTGCCAACGTCCAGCTGGTGCGCTTTGCTCGCGGACTGGCGTTGTTCGCGACCGCGAATGGCGTGCGTTACTGCTGGCGCACGACGAACAAGGCCAACTACGAACAGATCGCCGGCGTGATCAGCCAACACGGTGGGCGCGTCGTGCGCCGCCGGCGCCGAGCGGGAATCTACGTGGTGGTCCTGGTGGTTTTGCTCGCCTCGGTCGCGGGCGGCATCGGGGCGTTCTTCGACAAGGGCTCGGCGAGCGCGGCGATCATCGCGAACACCGAGGCCGTCAACTTGAGCGTGCGCGACCTGCCGAGCGGCTGGTCGCCGGCGTCGGGTTCGTTGTTGAGCGACTTGTTCAGCTCGCCGGGCACGGTCCTGACCTCGACCACGGTCACCACCGAACCCGCGAAGAACTCCACCTGGGCCAAGGTCTCGACGTTGTTCCAACACTGCCTCGGGGTCTCGGCCAACAAGGACCGCATGTACGGCCCCTCGGGACAAGAACCCGACTATCAGGTCGCCTCACCGGTCTTCGGTTCTGACCAGGTTGGCGGCGGGGAAGTGGCCTCGGCGACCCAGTACTACCGAACCACGACCATGGTGAAGAAGGACACGGCCGAGATGCGCCACGCGAATTTCGGCGCGTGCTTCGCCCAGACCAACGCGGCGCTGCTCGAGTCGGCCTACTCGAGCAACATCGCCGGCGTGGCCGTGGGCACGAACTGGCAGCCGGTGACCTTCGTGAAGGGATTCTCCGTGGGGGGTGTCGAGTCGTTGAGCCTGCCCGGGGTGACGGGAAAGCTCTATCTCGCGGTCGCTCAGATCACCGCCGGTCACTACGAGGTGACCCTCGGGGCCCTGCTCGGTACGTGGCCCGCGCAGAAACCGTTCGTCGCGAACCTAGTGAACACCCTGCTGTCGCGCATGACGTCGACGTCCTCGGCCGCCGTCTAGCGCACGTTGCTCGTGGCGCACCGCGCGCGCGACGTGGCCCTTGCCGAGTGTGATGAACATGACGACACTGAAGGCGACGTAGCCGATCCACACGACGCCCTGCATGATGGTCGGACGCTCGGCGTAACCGAGCAGTGAGTGCAGAATGTCGCCGAGATTCGACGACTCGCTCACCAGTCCGCTCGAGTTCCACATCACGTGGTTGCCCAACGTGAGCCAACCGAGTTGCTCGAGGTTCTCGACGGCGTCGGCGAGCAGGCCCGCGGCGAAGAACATCAAGATCAACCCGAGGACGCGAAAGAACCTTCCGAGATTCAGCTTGGCACCCATCTTGTACATGGCGTAGGCGAGTCCGAGCGCCACCGCCAGTCCGAGCACCGCGCCGACGAGCAACAGGTTGCCGTGCACCGGCGTGGCCGCCTGGCGCGAACTCGCGAAGACAATGGCGAGGGTGAAGACCATGGTCTCGAGACCCTCGCGTCCCACCGCCTGGAACGAGAGCACCCCGAGGCCCCACCGGGTTCCCTTGGAGAGCGCGAGGTCGCTTCTCGCCTGGAGTTCCTTGGACATCGTGCGCGCGTGCTTGTGCATCCAGTAGGTCATCCCCGTCAGCACCACCGCGGCGAGCAGGTAGGTTGCGGTCTCGAAGTAGGTCTGGACGTTGGACCCCTCGTACTGCTTGATCAGAAAGAACGCGCCGAAGCCGCCCGCGACTACGAGCACCATCGCTGAGGCCACGCCGAGCCACACGTCACGAAAGTGCTTTCGCTGATTGACCCTACTGAGGTAGGAGAGGAGTATCGCCACGATCATCGACGCCTCGATGCCCTCGCGCAAGAAGATGACGAAGGTGGGGATCACCTGGTCACCTCGTTGCTCGTGGGCGTAACTTCATCGATTCAGGCTACGGGAAAGGAATGGTTGAACGTTCGCCATCGCGGGCAGGTATCGGTCAAATCGCGGCAAGCACCCGGGAAACGCGGTACTACTCCTTGCGTTACTACTCAAGACGTAGTATTCTGTCGCCATGACCAAAGCCGACCTCGCGGGCCTTCGCCGCCCCAACGATCCACCATTGCTGATCCTGACCAGTCTCGCCGGAGGGTCCAAGCACGGCTACGCCCTCTCCAAGGACATCGAAGCGTTCGCGGGCATCGTGCTCAGTCCGGGGGCGCTGTATGGCGCGATCACCCGACTCGAGGAGCGTGGCCTCATCGAAGCGCTCGAGGGTGACGCCCGACGTCGCCCCTATCGACTGACCCGCGAAGGTTCCGACGCACTCGCCGGTGCGCTTCGAGAGCTGCGCCGGGTGACCGACGTGGCGACGAGCCGGCTCGCCGTCGCCGGGGTGCTCGCGTGAGCGGCGTCGACTACGCCAGGTACGAGCGCTGGTACCCGAGCGCGTGGCGCGAACGCTACGGCACCGAGTTCGTGTCGCTGCTCGAGGCGACGTACGCGGGAGAGCGAGTGCCCATGAAGGCGTCGTTGTCCATCGTGCGTGCGGGAACCCTCGAACGAGCCCGTGAGCTTGGTATCGTCGGGAACACGGTGAGCGACGACCGGGCGGTTACCGGTTCGGCCCTGGCGGTATGGATGGCGTGGACTGTCTTCGTCGTCGTGGGATTGATCTTCGCCAAATACGTCGAACACTGGCAGTGGGTCACGGCCGTGAACGAGCGAACGTTGCCGTCGGTCGCTTACGACGTCGTCGCTGTCGGCGCGATTCTTGGAGCAGTGATCGTCGGCGTCGCGGCACTTCTGGTCGTGCCCGCACTCATAGGCCGCATCCGGTCCTACGGTTGGCACATCGTGGCGGCACCACTGCGTCGCACGTTGTTGGTGGGGGTGCTCGCCCTGGCATTCAGCGCTGGAATCGTGACCTGGGCCCACAGAATCCACGGAGCCAGTTCTGCGCCCCTCTGGCCGAATCGAGTGGTGTTGCTCCTGTGGCTCATCGTTGCGGCGGCGGCGATCTTCCTTGGTGCCGCGAGCGCGGGCACCGTGGTTCGCCGGGTCGAACTCGAGACGCGCACGATCCGCAGGCTCGGATCGTTGGCGCTGGCAATGAACCTCGTGCTCGTCGTGATCTTCGTGGGCGTGCTCACCTGGTGGGCGGCGACGGCGGCGAACGCCCCGTGGTTTTTTTCTTCCGAGATCCTCGGTGCTTCGTCCGCGGTCGTTCATACTGCGCCGACGTCGTTGCCGAGCGCCTTCACGGTCGTTGGTTCGACGAGCCACGACGCGCCAATCGTGCTGGTCGTCATTGGAACCGCGATGCTTGGAAGTCTCGTCGTCGCTCTTTACGCGGGGACGAGGATTGCTTCGAGACTGCGTCGCGTGGGCTAGGTCTCAGTCCTCGCCGAGTCCGCCGAGGAGTTTCGCGTACGCCTGCTCGGGGATGACGTCGGCGAGGCGCACGAGGGCGCGGTAGCCCACCTCGGCTGGTCCGTTGCGGTCGTTGCTCATCAGGTTCGCCATGACCTCGAGTAGTTGCTTCATCAGCGGTTCGACGCGAAGTCCCGCCCCCACGCAGGCCGAGAGGATTCGCGGTTCGGAGATCACGCGCACGAAGGCCCGCGCGACCTTGTAGTAGTCGCCGTAGGCCTCGTCGAGCAGTTCGTCGTAGTGGGCGAGCCTCGTGCGATCGTTGGCCACCAGCGCCTCGGCCAGCACACTGGCCGCGAGCCGTCCGGTCTCGTAGCCGTAGGCGATGCCCTCGCCGTTGAATGGATTGACCGCGCCGGCGGCGTCGCCGATCGTGAGGGTGTTGGCGCCCACGTGGGGTCCGAGCGCGAGGCCCATTGGTAGGCGTCCGCCCGTCGCGGGCCCACAGCACGTCTTGTCGCTGAGTCCCCACGCCTCGGCGGTTTGGGCCACGAAGTACTCCTGGAGCTTGGTGGTGTTCACGCCCTTCCAGGCGCCGCCCGTCGAGAGCAGTCCGACGCCCACGTTGACCCTGCCGTCGCCCAGGGGGAAGACCCAGCCGTAGCCGGGAACGACTTTGCCCTTGGGGTCGCGGATGTCCAGGTGCGAGTCGATCCAAGGCTCGTCGTGGCGTGCGCTCGTGTAGTAGCCACGCAGCGCCATGCCCATGGGCCAGGCCTTGTTGCGCGTGACGCCCAGTTCGCGGCCCATACGTGAGTTCTGTCCGTCGGCGACTACGACGTAACGAGCGCGCAGCTCGGCGGTGGTACCGGTGTCCTTCTCCTTCACGACGACGCCCTTGGCGCCCTTCAGTCCGTGACCGGGCGCGTCACTGGGCTCGAGCAGGTCCACGACTTCGACGCCGTTTAATAAGGTCGCGCCCTTGGCCTGCGCGTGCTCGGCGACCAGGCCGTCGAGATTGAAACGCGTGATCGTGTAGCCGTAGTTGGGGAATTTCGGGTGTTCGGGCCAGTTCATGGCGAGCGTCGCCCCGAAGCCGAAGGCGCGCAATCCGTTGTAGCGGTGCCCGTGGCGCGCGACCTCGCGCTCGAGACCCATCTCCTGGAGTTGGTAGACCGAACGCGGCGTGAGCCCGTCGCCGCAGGTCTTCTCGCGAGGGAAGGTCTTCTTCTCGACAAGACACACCGACCACCCGGCATTGGCGAGCCAGTACGCGCAGGCCGAGCCGCTCGGACCGGCGCCCACGATCACGACGTCGAAGATGGTGTTCGATGCGATGTCGCTGAGTTTTGCCACGCGACGAGCCTAGGCCCTTGGTCAGGTCCTTGGTCCTGGGGTCCCGCAACGTTGGGTCCTTGCAAGTCTGATAAAAAGGTTCGGTGGACCAGTACTTACCTTTGCTGGGACTCCTGATTCTCGGGGTGCTGTTCGCGTCGGGTTCACTTGTGGCGTCGGCGTGGTTGGCGCCGCACAAGCGGCCCACGGACGCGAAGCGCGCGCCCTACGAATGCGGGATCGTCCCCGAAAACGAACCTCCACAGCGATTCCCGGTTCGCTTCTACCTGGTCGCGATGATCTTCGTGATCTTTGACATCGAAGTCGTTTTCATGTACCCCTTCGCCGTGGTCTTTCGCCAACTGCACGTCTTTGGACTCATCGAGGTCCTCGCGTTCTCGGTGACGGTCTTTGGTGCGTTGGTGTTTCTCGTGAGCGAGGGCGCGCTGCAGTGGGGCCCCGTCAAGCACCTCACGCCGGGCATGCCGGCGCGCACGAGTTCGTCAACCATCGTGCGCATTGGTCAAGACCCCGAACAGGCGGCGTAATGGGCCTCGAGGATCTGCAGCACAACTTCTTGACGGGCCAACTCGAAGACCTGGTGCGTTGGGCGCGCCGCGCCTCGGTGTGGCCCGCGTCGTTCGGCCTCGCCTGTTGCGCGATCGAGATGATGGCGGCGGGCGCCGCGGACTTCGACCTCGCGCGATACGGCATGGAGGTCTTTCGCAACTCGCCGCGTCAGGCCGACCTCATGATTGTCGCCGGACGCGTCTCTCAGAAGATGGCGCCGGTCCTGCGTCAGGTCTACGACCAGATGATGGAGCCCAAGTGGGTCATCTCCATGGGCGTGTGCGCGTCGACGGGCGGGCTGTTCAACAACTACGCGATTGTCCAGGGCGTCGACCAGATCGTGCCCGTGGACGTCTACGCGCCCGGTTGTCCGCCGAGTCCCGAGACCCTGATGCACGCGATCCTCACGTTGCACGAACAGATCCGCACCGGCGAGATCATGCAGCGTCGCAGTGAAGGCCGCCCCACGCACGTTGAGGATGCGCAGAACCTCTGGACTCCCGAGGTGCCTGTCGCGGTAAGGGTGGGAACGCCGAAGTGACGTCCCTTGCTCCCTCGGCCCCCCCGGGCGTACTGACCAGTGATGGTCTCGCGGCAGACCTCGTGTGCTTTCCCACGCGCGCGCAGTACTTCGCGCTCGTCGAGTCGTTCAAGAACGACGGGTTCGAGATGTGCGTGGACGTGTGCGGCGTCGACTACCTGAGCCACCTCGAGCGTCCGCTGCCCGAGGGCGTCGTCGCGACGCGCTTCGAGGTCGTGACGAACATGCTGAGCCTCTCCAAGCGCGAGCGGGTGCGTATCCGCGTCCAGGCGGGCGACGACGAACCCGAGGTCGAGTCGCTCTTCGCCCTCTATTCGGGCGTCGAGGCGATGGAGCGCGAGGCGTTCGACCTGTTCGGCATCATCTTTACCAATCACCCCGACCTGACGCGTATCTTGATGCCCGAGGACTGGGAAGGTCACCCGCTGCGCAAGGACTACGGCGTGGGCAACGTGCCCGTGCAGTTCAAGGAAGCGCCGGGCCCGCGATGAGCGAACCCACCGTCCGCGCTATCGAGCGCGACGAACTACTCGTCGCCGAGACCTCCGAGGGCGACCAGGAGCTCCAGCGGCGCGAGAACACTTCGACGAGCGAACTCAGTCGAGAGATCGGCGCGGTACTGCGCAGCAACGATCTGCACATCGACCCGATGTCGATAGACGTCGAACGGCGCGACGACGAGACCATGATCATCAACATGGGTCCCTCGCACCCGTCCACGCACGGCGTGCTGCGACTCATGCTCGAGCTCGACGGAGAATACGTCCTTCGCTGCAAGCCCGTCATTGGCTACCTGCACACGGGCATGGAGAAGACCGCCGAGGAACTGAGCTACATCCAGGGTGCGACGAACGTGACGCGCATGGACTACTTGTCCCCGGTCATCAACGAGTTGAACTATTCGCTCGCCGTCGAGATGCTGCTCGGCATCGAGGTGCCCGAGCGCGCCGTGTGGATCCGCATGATGATGAGCGAGCTCAATCGCATGTCCTCGCACCTCGTGTGGATGGCGACCAACGGCATGGACCTCGGATCGACTTCGATGATGATCTACGGCCTTCGCGAGCGCGAGCTCATACTGGCCTTCTTCGAGAAGACCGCTGGTCTTCGCCTCAACCTCAACTACGTGCGTCCCGGGGGCGTCGCGGCGGACCTGCCCGACGGATGGAAGGACGACGTCGCGGTCATTTGTGACACGATCGACGAGCGCACCTACGAGTACGACCAGTTGTTGACCGGTCAGCCGATCTTTCGCGAGCGCATGGTGGGTGTCGCGCCGATCACCGCCGAAGAGGCGCTGTCGCTCAGCGTGACCGGTCCGGTCCTTCGCTCGACGGGGGTGCCCTGGGACCTGCGCCGTACGATGCCCTACCTCGCCTACGACCAGGTCGAGTTCGACGTCATCGTCGGCACCTACGGCGACAACTTCGACCGCTACGCGATTCGCCTCAACGAGATCCGCGAGTCGATCCGCATCGTGCGTCAGTGCGCCGAGCGCATGCCTAGTGGCGACTACCGAAGTCAGGACCCCAAGGTCACCCCGCCGCCGCGCGCGCGCATCGGCGAGTCGATGGAGGCCTTGATCCACCACTTCAAACTCTTCACCGAGGGTTTCCACGTGCCCGTCGGCGAGGTCTACTCGGCCGTCGAGTCACCGCGCGGCGAGATCGGCTGCTACCTCGTCTCCGACGGCAGCGCCAAGCCCTACCGCCTGCACGTGCGCGGTCCGAGCTTCGTGAACCTCCAGGCCATCCCACTGCTGATGCGCGGCGGATCGGTCTCGGACGCCATCACGACCGTGTCGACCGTGGACCCTGTCTTGGGCGAGGTCGACCGATGAGCCACTTCCACCCCGAGATCCGCCAACGCGCCGAGGAGCTCGTGGCGCTGTATCCGCGCGCGCGTTCGGCGATGCTGCCGCTGTTGCACCTCGCCCAAGAGCAAGACGGATACCTCAGTGAGGCGGGCATCGACGAGGTCGCCGCGCTCACCGGGACGACGAGCGCGGACGTGCGAGGCACGGCGGCCTTTTACGACATGTTCCACCTCGAGCCGGTGGGTAAGTACGTCGTCGGGGTCTGTACGAACATCGCGTGCCTCTTGGCCGGTGGCGAGGAGTTCTTAGAGCACGCGTCCCAGAAACTCGGCTGCGCCGTCGGTTCGACCACGAGCGATGGATTGTTCACCCTAGAAGAGACCGAGTGCCTCGCGGACTGCGACAAGGCGCCGTGCGTGCAGGTGAACCACCGCTACGTGCGCACGACGACCCCGGCGACCTTTGACGCGTTGGTAGACGAACTTCGCGACGGCAAACTCGACAACGACGTGCCCGCCCACGGCACGTTGATCCGCGTGCGTCGCAGCGGCGGGCTACGCGTCCCTCGCCAGGAGATCGTCGACCAGCGAGCTCTTTCTACGGCCGCCCGGGCCCAGCGCGCCGAGGAGGCGAAGTAATGGCCGTGCTCGACTCACCGCGCATCGTCTCGTCGAGGTCCCAGTACGCCGACTCGTACACGCTCTCGCGCTATCTCGCGACCGGTGGGTACGTCGCACTGCGCAAGGCGCTCACCATGTTTCCCGAGCAGGTCGCGGCCGAAGTCGACGCGGCGTCGTTGCTCGGACGAGGCGGGGCGGGTTTTCCCGCGGGTCGCAAGTGGTCGATGTTGCGCAAGTCGCCCGTGTCCTATCTCGTGGTGAACGGCGACGAGTCCGAGCCCGCCACCTTCAAGGACCACTTCCTCGTCGAACGCGATCCCCATCAATTGGTCGAGGGGGTTATCATCGCGGCTTACGCGTTGCAGGTGAGCCAAGCCTTCATCTACCTGCGCGGCGAGTTCGCCCTGGGTCTCGAGCGCGTCCAGCAGGCGGTCAACGACGCCTACGCCGAAGGTGCGCTGGGATCGAAGATCTTCGGCTCGGACTTCTCGATTGACCTGGTGGTGCACCCGGGCGCGGGCGCGTACATCTGTGGCGAGGAGACCGCGCTGATCGAGGGTCTCGAAGGCAAGCGCGGCTTTCCACGCATCAAGCCACCGTTCTTTCCGGCGGTCACCGGACTCTACGGCGAACCGACGGTCGTGAACAACGTCGAGACGATGTCGAACCTGCCCTGGATCGTGAACAACGGCGGCGCGGCCTTCGCGGCGTTAGGCGCCGGTCGTTCGACCGGCACGCGGCTGTTCGCGCTGGCGGGCCGGGTGAACAATCCCGGCGTCTATGAGATTGAGATGGTGAAGAACACCTTTCGTGACCTCATCTACGACCCGCAACTCGGCGGCGGCGTGTTCGAGGACCGGGCGGTAAAAGCAATCATCCCCGGGGGTGTCTCTGCTCCCTGGTTCGGGCCCGAGCTGCTGGACCTGCCACTCGGCCAGGACGAGGTGGGCGAGAAGGGTTCGATGTTGGGCTCGGGATCGGTCGTCGTGCTCGACGAGACGACCTGCGTCGTGCGAGCCGCGTGGCGGATCACCAAGTTCTTTTCTCGCGAATCCTGCGGCCAGTGCACGCCGTGCCGCGAAGGCTCGGGTTGGATCGAGCGCGCGATGTACCGCCTCGAACACGGCGGCGGTCGCATGGAGGACATGGACCTGCTGCTCGACCTTTGCGACAACATCGCCCCGGGACTCTCGTGGCCGCCCCAGCAGACGACGATCTGCGTGCTCGGATCGTCGATCCCGTCTTCGGTGCACTCGGCGATCAAGATGTTCCCCGACGATTTCAAGGCGCACGTGCTGCACGGAGGGTGCCCCCATGACTGACGTCATTCGCACCACGGTGAGTATCACGGTGAACGGTCGTGAGCTCGAGGTGAAGACCGGTGAGCTGTTGATCGACGCCGCCGAACGGGCGGGCGAGTACATCCCACGCTTTTGCTACCACCCGCGCATGGAGCCGGTCGGCATGTGTCGCATGTGCCTGGTCGAAGTCGAGGGGCCGCGCGGCGCGACGCTGCAGCCCGCGTGCTACCTGCACGTCAACGACGGCATGAGCGTGTGCACGAACTCCGAGAAGGTGAAGAAGGCCCAGGACGGCGTGCTCGAGTTCCTGCTCGCGAATCACCCCCTCGACTGTCCCATCTGTGACAAGGGCGGCGAATGCCCGCTGCAAGACCAGACACTCGCGCACGGTTCGGGTGAGACCCGATTCGTCGAGGAGAAGCGTCACTTCGTCAAACCCATCGAGATCGGTGAATTGGTGCTGCTCGACCGTGAGCGCTGCATTCAGTGCGCGCGCTGCACGAGGTTCTCCGCCGAAGTGGCGGGCGACACTGAGATCGCCTTCTCGGGTCGCGGGGACCTCATCGAAGTTGCGCCCTCACCGGACAAGCCTTTCAATTCGGTCTTCTCGGGCAACACCGTCCAGATCTGTCCGGTCGGCGCACTGACCGCCAAGCCCTATCGCTTCAGCGCTCGTCCCTGGGACCTCGAACAGGTCGAGAGCACCTGCACGACGTGCGCGGTGGGTTGTCGAATCGCGGTCCAGTCTTCGGGCAACCGGTTGACTCGCGTGCTCGGGGTCGACAGCGACCCGGTGAACCACGGGTGGCTCTGTGATAAGGGACGTTTCACGCTCGACTCGGTCGACCAGAACGCTGACGCCACTGACGTCCTGGACCCGGCGACGCGCATGGTCGCACCAATGGTGCGCGTGAACGGCGTACTCGAACCCGTCAGTTGGGGCGAGGCCCTCGACGCGGCGGCGAAGATCTTGCGTGACGCGAGCGCGACACCCGAAGGCGTCGGCGCGATTGGTGGCGCGTCACTGACCAATGAGGGCGCATTCGCCTGGGAGCGGTTCGTTCGCGGCGTGCTGGGCAGCGACAATCTTGACGCCCAGTTCGGTGACGGGCTCGACCCGGTATTGCTCCAAGCCCTGCCACGCGCCACCATCGACGAGACCGCGAGCGCGAAGACCGTCGTTACTTTGACCGGGGATCTCCGTGAGGAGCTGCCGATCCTCTTCCTGCGCCTGCGCGAGAGTGCAGTGCGCGACCACCACGCCATCGTCGAATTCGCGTTCGGTCCCTCGGCGCTGCGACCAGTCGCTCGCCTGTCGCTCGTCGTTCGTCCCGGCGAGGCACACCTCGCGGCGCGCTGCATCGCCGACCGCGCTGACGCACCTACCGGCGTCGCCTTCACCAACGAGGAGCTCTTCGAGGCTCGTCGTCTCATTGGGGAGAGTGGCGAGGGCGTCGTGTTCGTCGTGGGTCGTCCCAACGTGGCCGAGGATCCCCGAGTCCTCGAAGACGCCATTCGTCGATTCGCCGAGCGTTTCCCGGACGCGAAGTTCCTTGTCGCACTGCGACGCTCGAACGTCGCGGGTGCGCTCGACATGGGACTCAGCCCGCGACTTCGTCCGGGTCGCGGCTTTGAACTCACTTCGAAGGGTCGTGACACCCTCGGTCAACTCGAGGCGCTGCGTCGAGGTGACCAGAAGGCGCTGTTGCTACTGGGCGGCTCCCTGCTCGGTAACGTCGCCGACGTCGTCGGTGCCACTTCGGCCCTCGAGAAGGCCAGCGTGATCGCCGTCACCGGACACGGCGGACCGTCGCTCGCCTTCGCCGACGTCGTCTTACCCGCCGCAGTCGCGCACGAGCGCAGCGGCACGGTGACCAACATTGAAGGCCGCGTCAGCGCGGTCGCCGCCAAGATCGTCGCGCCGGGTTCGGCCTGGCCCGACGTCGCCATCGCGGCCGAACTGGCCGAACAACTCGGTCAGAGCATCGGACTCACCTCGGTTGAACAGACCGCGAAGACCATCGAGGAGTCGACGGGCTACCCCGCGTTGTCGGTCGCGAACGACGAGTTGCACGACGGCGCGGTCGTCGGTCGCCTCGACGCGACTTCGCTGCGCCACGCGCTCGACCCCATGGCCTTTCCTGGCATACGATCGGCTGAGAGCGTCGGTCTCGCCTCCTACACCGGCGCAACGGTCGAGACGAACGCCGTGGACAGCGTGCACACGCGGCCCGCGACGCTCGACGTCCTCGGTCACGCGCCGAACCTCGAAGTGCCCCTCGCTGACGCCTACTCGCTGCGACTCGTCGTGTCGCGCCGTCTCTACGACCGAGGCGTCGCCATGCAGGGTTCGCCGGCGCTGGACAATCTGATCAAGGCGACGACGTTGTCGCTCAATCACGTGGACCTCGACCGCCTCGGGGTCGAGGCTGGTGCCATCGTGCGCGTCACCGGTGCACAGGGCAGCGTGCGTCTCGCCGTGCAACTGAACGAAGAGGTGGCGCGTGGATCGGCCGACGTCGCCTTTGGCACACTGAGCGCTACGGGCGAGGACGCGCTGGCGGCGCTGTTGGACCCGACGAGCGTCATCAGTCAGGTACGGGTGGAGACCCGATGAACCAGCTCTTCGCCGCCTCGGACCCGCTGTTCAATCACGGCACCGGTGACTGGATCGTGCTCTTGATCGTGCTCGTGAAGATTCTCGTGGGCTTCGGTGCGCTCATGACTGCGGTGATCGTCATGATCTGGTTCGAACGCAAGGCGATCTCGGACATGCAGAGCCGTATCGGTCCCCAGCGCTGGGGACCCTTCGGACTGCTCCAAACCGTGGCGGACGGACTGAAACTCATCGGCAAGGAGGACCTGGTCCCGGCCGAGGCGGACGTCTTCGTCTTCAAGCTGGCGCCCTATCTCGTGGTCATCCCGGCGTTCATAACTTTCGCGCTCGTGCCGGTCGGCGGCACGCTGCACATCGCGGGTCACGTCGTGCTCTTGCAGATGGCCAATCCACCTATGGGTATCCTCTTGATGCTCGCGATGTCGGGCATCTCGGTCTACGGCGTGATGCTCGCGGGCTGGTCGTCGGGATCGAAGTACCCGTTGCTCTCCTCGGTGCGTGCGAGTGCCCAGATGATCAGTTACGAGGCCGCTCTGGGCATGACCATCGTCACCGTCATCCTGGTCACCGGGGCGCTCACGACCCACAACATCGTTCTCTCCCAGGGCGGCGGGATCTGGCACTGGAACCTGATCCGGTTGGGCTTCGTGCCTTTCGCCATCTTTCTGATCGCCATCACCGCCGAACTCAACCGTCCGCCCTTTGACGTCGTCGAGGCCGAGAGCGAACTCGTGGGTGGCTTTCACACCGAGTACTCCTCGTTCCGCTTCGCCATCTTCTTCCTCGCCGAGTTCATGAACACCATCACGATGTCGGCGATCATGGTGACGCTGTTCTTTGGGGGCCCGGCCGGTTGGGTGCCGCCAGTCGCCCACCTCAAGTGGGTGTTCCCGATCATCTGGTTCCTCATCAAGACCTCGATTTTCTGCTTCTGCTACATCTGGTTCCGCGCGGCGCTGCCTCGTTTCCGTTACGACCAGTTGATGGACCTCGGTTGGAAGCGGCTGATCCCCCTGAGCCTCGGCTGGATGCTCATCGTCGCGGGCTTTCTCATCTCGTGGCGCTGGGGACTGCTCATGTTCGCTGCGGTGTTGTTCGCCTGGATCGTGCTCACCCGGGCCTTCGAACTCGGCAAGACCCGCGAGTCTGGGCCGGAGCGTGTCTTGCCCACGGTGGGAGAGCGTCCGATCCCCGGTCGGGTCATCCGCCGCCTGAGTGACGAGGAGCGATAGTGGCCAGTCCCCTCTCCTTCTTCGGTGGCTTCAAGCTCACGCTGGCGCACATTGGACGACCCAAGGTCACCACGAGCTACCCCCAGCACAAGCGAGCTAAGCAACCCCGCCAGCACGGACGTCACGTCCTCAACCGTTACGAAGACGGGATGGAGAAGTGCATTGGCTGTGAGCTGTGCGCGGGCGTGTGTCCGGTGAACTGCATCTACGTGCGCGGCCTGGACAACCCGCCCGACCACCCCGTGAGCCCCGGTGAGCGCTACGGCTACGTCTACGAGATCAACTATCTGCGCTGCATCCACTGTGACCTCTGCGTCGAGGCGTGCCCGACCCAGGCGATCACCGAGTCCAAGATGTTCGAGTTCTCCTTCACGAATCGCGCCGACGCCATCTACACCAAGGCCGAACTGCTCGTCGACGACCAGGGCTTTCCCCAGCGCCTGCCCTGGGAGGACTGGCGCGAAGGCGAAGCCGCGATGACTGGCGGTTGGATGCGCGCGACGTCACCCGCGGGCGACGCCGAGTACGAAGGTGTCATCCAGTGGACCGGCGACCTCGGCGTGGGCGTGCGCGCCGCCGAGGCCGGTCAGTCGGGCCAGCGCGACGACGAGGCCACGGGCTCCAAGCAACTGCGCGAGGTGTTCTACCGTCACCTCCAACCCGAGGACGTGCCGCTCGATCGGCGCGGACTCCGGGGCATGATTCGCAACGCGCGCGAGAAGATGCCACACCGCTCCCACGGCGATCGGGGCGAACAGTGATCGCCGCCCTCTCGTACTCGTGGCCGAGCATCCTGGTCTTCGCCGCCGCGGCGGTGCTCGTGCTCGTCGGCGCGCTCGGCGTCATCACCTTCAAGAACCCCGTGCACAGTGCGCTGAGTCTGATCATGACGCTGTTCGGCGTCGCGGTCGCCTTCGTCGCCCAGCAGGCTGACTTTCTCGCCGCGGTCCAGATCATCGTCTACGCCGGCGCGATCGTCGTCCTGTTCCTCTTCGTCATCATGTTCCTCGGCGTCGACCGCAAAGAACACGTGCACGTCGAGCCCTTCGTCGCCCAGCGGCCGTTGGCGGCTCTCGGGGCCGTGATCACGGTCGGCGGACTGATTGCGCTCATGGCCGAGTCGCACTGGGTGACCGGTGTTAAGTCGGTCTCGACCGTCGGCACCGCGCTCGCCACGGGCCAGGCCAACGTGCACCAACTCGGCACCGCGGTCTTTACCACGTACTTATTTGCCTTCGAAGCCACCGCGGCGCTGCTCGTCATCGCCGTCGTCGGCGCAGTGCTGCTCGCACGACGCGAACGAGTCCTCTCCAGCGAAGAGGTGGACGAGTGAACGTACCCGCCGCCTGGTACCTCGTGCTCGCCGCCGTGCTCTTTGGGATCGGGGCCTTTGGGCTCCTGACCCGTCGCAGCGCCCTGATCATGTTCATGTGCGTCGAGTTGATGCTCAACGCGGTCAATCTCACCTTCGTGACCTTCGCGCGCACCCTGAGCGACATCGGGGGACAGGCGACGGTCTTTTTCGTCATGGTTGTCGCCGCCGCCGAGGTCACGGTGGGTCTGGGCATCGTCGTGGCGGTGTTTCGGCGCCGGGCCTCTACGTCGGTCGACGAGCTGTCGGAGTTGAAGGGCTGAGATGGCGCACTTCTCCACGCTGATCCTGTTGTTGCCGCTGCTCGGCTTTGCGGCGGTGTTGCTCAACGGCAAGAGTATGAACGAGTCCCAGATCGGCTACGTCGCGACCGGCGTCGTGGGGCTCAGCTTCGTGGCCTCGGTGATCACCTTCGTGCTGCTGCTGCACCACAGCCAGCGCCAGGTGACGGTCCACCTCTTCAACTGGATCGACGTCGGTTCGTTGCACGTGCCCGCGGCGTTGCTGATCGATCCGCTCTCGATCACCATGTGCCTGTTCGTGACGGGCGTCTCCACGTTGATCCACCTCTACTCCATTGGCTACATGCACGGGGAGAAGGACTACAAGAAGTTCTTCTTGTACTTCAACCTCTTCGTATTCTCGATGCTCGCTCTCGTGCTCGCCAACAACCTGGTCTTCACCTTCGTGGGCTGGGAAGGCGTGGGGGTCTGCTCCTACTGGCTCGTGAGTTTCTACTTCGACCGCGACTCGGCCTCTTCGGCGGGCAAGAAGGCCTTCATCTACAACCGCGTGGGCGACGTGGGACTGCTGGTGGCGATGTTCTTGTTGTTCTCGCGCACCGGGACGCTGACGTACCTCGGAGTGTTCGAAAAGGCCGGGACGCTGACGCCGACGGTCGCCACCCTGGTGGTGCTGGCGTTGCTGCTCGCCGCGACCGGCAAGAGCGCGCAGATCCCGTTGTTCAACTGGCTGCCCGACGCGATGGAGGGTCCGACGCCGGTGTCGGCGTTGATCCACGCGGCAACCATGGTCACCGCCGGCGTCTACCTGCTCGTGCGAATGTCGCCGGTGCTCGCACTGTCGTCGTCGGGACGCATGACCATCGCGGTGATCGGTGGCGTGACCGCCTTCGTCGCCGCGACGATCGCGACCTCCCAGAAGGACATCAAGAAGGTCCTCGCGTTCTCGACCGTCTCCCAGATCGGCTATATGGTGCTCGCCGTGGGCGTGGGGGCCTACGGGGCGGCGATTTTCTTGATGGTGGGCCACGCGTTCTACAAGGCGCTGCTCTTCCTCGGTTCGGGATCGGTCATCCACTCGCTCAACGGTGAACAGGACCTGCGAAAGATGGGGGCGTTGCGCAAGTTCCTGCCGCTCACGTTCCCGACGTTCCTCATTGGTTGGCTCGCCATCTCGGGCATCCCTCCCTTCGCGGGCTTCTGGGCGAAGGGCGACGTGCTCACCAACGTTTTCGCGCACAACAAGGCCCTGTGGGTCCTCGGCGTCGTGACCGCGATCCTCACCGCGTACTACATGAGTCGTTTGTTCGTGCTGACGTTTCGCGGTACCGAGCGATTCCGCGAGGTTACCCACGGCCACGACCCCCACGAGTCACCCTGGGTCATGACTACGCCGCTCGTCATCCTCGCGGTGCTCTCGGTGCTCGGGGGCGCCCTCGCCCTGCCGTGGGTCCACCACGACACGTTGGAACACTTTTTGAGCTCGACCTTCGGGTACGTGGCGCCGATCGCGAGTCAGAGCACGCTGAGCCAGTGGGGACTCGCGGCGGTGGACGTCGCGGCCGCGTTGATCGGACTCGCCGCGGCGTTCTCGATCTGGCGCAGCCGCTCCGAGGACGAGAAGCTCACCCCGAAGTTCCTCGAACACGTCTGGTACTGGGACGACTTCTATGACGCGACCATCGGACGCCCGCTTGAGCACCTGGCCGTCTTCAGTGACGCGGTGATCGAGGACGAGGTCATCGACGGCGGCGTGATGGGACTCGCGGCGGGCATCGTGCACAGTTCCCAGGGCGTACGCAAGATCCAGTCGGGCTTCGTGCGCCACTACGCGCTCGCCATGGCCCTTGGTCTCGCGGTGATCGTGGTCTATCTCGTGGCGAGGGTCGGTTAGTCGTGCATTCCTCCCTCTGGCTCAGCGCGCTGCTCGTCGTGCCGTTGTTGGGTGCGGCGGGGGCCGCCTTCGGGCGTTCCAAGCAAGGCCTCTCCTACGCCATCGCCGTCGCCAGCGCCGCCGTCGAGATGGCGATCGGCGTCGTGATCTTCTTGCTCTACAACGCTCACGTCGCCGGGGCCCAGACTTTCGACTTCGCCACCCGCTACGTGTTGTCCGCGCCCTTCGGACTCGCCTACGACGTCGCCCTGGACGGCATCTCGCTGTTCATGGTCGAACTCACCGCAATCGTCGTGCTGCTCGCGTTGTTGGGCGGGCGCGACAAGCGACGCGAACCCTCCTTCGTGTCGTGGCTACTCATCCTGACGTCGTTCACGATGGGCAGTTTCGTCGCACACGACCTACTCGAGTTCTTCATCTTCTTCGAGTTGACCCTGGTGCCGTGCTACTTCATCATCGCGGGCTGGGGCGGGCGTGAGAAGAACAAAGCGGCCCTCAAGTTCTTCATCTACACCTTCAGCGCTTCGGCCTTCTTGCTCATCGGCATCTTGTACCTGGGCCTCGCCCACCAGCACCAGACCGGGGGAGCTCTCACGTTCGCCTACGGCGTTCTCAGTTCGACCTCGATGACCCACTCGACGGCGATCTGGTTGTTCACCGCCTTCGCGATTGCCTTCGCCGCGAAGGCCCCGATCTGGCCGCTGCACACCTGGTCGCCGCTCACCTACGCCGAGGCCCCGACGGCGGGATCGATCGAACTCTCCGCGCTGCTCGCCAAGCTCGGTTCCTACGGACTGCTGCGTTTCGCGGTCGGACTCTTCCCCCTGGCGCTCGCCGACGTGCGCCCGGTGATGCTGACCCTGGCGGTGATCGGCATCATCTACGGGTCAATCCTCGCGTGCGTCGCCAAGGACCTCAAGCGCTTCGTCGCCTACAGTTCGCTCGCCCAGATGGGCTTCATCACGCTCGGGGTCATGTCGGGTTCCAAGATCGCCACCGTCGGCGCGGTGCTGTTGATGTTCAACCACGGCATCATCACCATCGGGTTCTTTCTCATCATCGGCTTCATCGAGCAGCGCCGGGGCAGTTACCAGGTCGCTGACCTGCAGGGCCTCCAGGGTCCCGCGCCGGTGTTGGCGGGAGTCTTCACCGTGGTCATGCTCGCCTCGATCGGCCTGCCAGGATTGTCGGGCTTCGTGAGCGAGTACCTCATCCTCATCGGCACGTTCGCGGTACACGCCTGGTGGGGCGTCGTGGGCGCCTTCGGTGTCGTGGCGGCGGCGGTCTACCTGCTTTGGGCCTACCAGCGCGTCTTCCAGGGTCGCGCGGTCGGGGCGAACGCCGCAATACCCGACGCGTCGACCAAGGAACGCTGGGTGCTGGTGCCGATCGTGGTGCTGATCGTCGTGCTCGGTGTCTTTCCGCGGCCGGTGCTTGATCGTATCTCGCCGTCGGTCCAGCAGTTGATCGAACACGTCGCGCCGAGCGGGGTGACCAAGTGACCGTGTCCACGAGCGCCCCCATCGTCATACCTTCGATCCACTACCTGGCGATCCTGCCGGTGATCATCCTGTTCGGTGCGTCGTTGTTGCTCGTCTTTCTCACGGCGATGGTGCGCACCAAGATCACCCAGGTCGCCGCGACCGCGGTCACCTGCGCCGCGTCGCTCGCCGTGCTCGTGGTCACGTACTTCCAGTGGCGCTGCATCGACAAGTCCGGGGCCTCGACGACGATCGCCCACGCCATCGTCTTGGACGGCTTCAGCGTGGTGGCGACCGGGGTCATCGCCGTGAGCCTCTTGCTGGCGACGTTGGTCGCGCACGACTGGGCGGTGCGCGAACGCGTCCAGGGCGCCGAGTACCAGATCCTCGCGCTCGCGGCCTCAGCGGGTGCGGTCCTGATGACCCAGGCGAACGACCTAATCGTGATCTTCCTCGGACTCGAGATACTCTCGCTCGGCCTGTACGTGCTGGTCGCCTTCGACCGGCATCGCAAGACCTCCGCCGAGGCGGCGTTGAAGTACTTCCTCCTGGGCGGTTTCGCGTCGGCGATCTTCATCTACGGCGCAGCCCTCGTCTACGGCGCGACGGGCACGACGAACCTGACGACAATCGCGTACTTCCTGGCGTCCAACGTCGTGCTGCACCCGGGTCTGCTCTACGCGGGCGGTGCGCTGTTGATCGTCGGCTTCGCCTTCAAGGTCGCGGCCGTGCCGTTCCACCTGTGGTCGCCCGACGTCTACGAGGGTGCGCCGACACCGGTGACCGGTTTCATGGCCTCGATCGTCAAGGTGGGCGCGTTCGCCGCCTTCGTGCGCGTCGTGATCTCGGCGCTCGGAACCCAGATGGAGACCTGGCGACCGATCCTGTGGGCGCTCGTGGTGCTCACCACCGTCGTGGGCGCCTCGCTCGCGCTGCTCCAGCGCAACGCCAAGCGCATCTTGGCGTATTCGTCGATCAACCACGCCGGGTTCATCCTGCTCGGCATCTGGGCGGGCACCGTGCGCGGGGTCGCGGGGACCTTGTTCTACGTCATCACCTACGCGCCCACCGTCGTGGCCACCTTCGCGATCGTGACCCTGGTGGGCGGGCTGGGCGACGAGAACCACTCGATCGACGCGTACCGCGGGCTCGCGCGACGCCAACCATGGCTGGGTGCCTCGATGGCGGTCCTGCTGCTCTCACAACTCGGGGCGCCGCTGACGACCGGCTTCTACGCGAAGTACTCGGTGCTCGCGGCCGCCATTGACCAGGGCGGTAGTGCGCTCGCCCTGATCGCGCTGCTGAGCGCCGCGATCGCGGCCTTCTTCTACCTTCGTTGGGCCATGACCCTCTACGCCGACGAGACCGTCGAGGCCGCGCGCGTCGTCGTGCCGCGCGCGACGGGTCTGGTGGTCGGCGTGGGCGTCGCGATGACGTTGGTCTTTGGTGTGTGGCCCGGACCCCTCGCGACTCTGGCCCAGCACGCGACGTTGCTCTTCAATCCGTGAGATCGATCGGCGTCGCGACCTGCGCCGGGCTCGACGCCGACCCGACCTCGTCCTTTCGCGGCGGTAACGTCGACCCAGATTGGCCCTTGCTGTGGGCGGCCCTCGACGAGGTCGGCCTCGCGGGTGTGCACTGCGTCTGGGACGACGAACGCGTCGACTGGGACCGCTTCGACCTGACGGTCGTGCGCTCGACGTGGGACTACTCGAATCGACGAGACGACTTCCTCGCGTGGGCGGCGAACGTGCCACGACTCTTCAACCCCTACGACGTGCTCGAATACTCCTCGGACAAGCACTATCTCGCGGACCTCGGCGAGGCCGGGCACCGGATCGTGCCGTCGTTCTTTTGTGACGTGGGCGAGGCACCGGTCTTTCCGACGGGCGACTTCGTCGTCAAGCCCTGCGTGGGAGCCGGATCGGTCGACGCCGAACGCTTTGGTGCCGACGAGCTCGAACAGGCGAGCGCCCACGTGCGCTCGCTGCACGAGCGCGGCCGTGACGTGTTGATCCAGCCCTACGTGTCCTCGGTCGACGAGTTCGGCGAACGCGCCCTGGTTTTCATCGACGGTGGCTTCAGCCACGCCATGACCAAAGGGCCGATGCTCAACACGCCCGCCGCACAACGCGACGCGCTCTTTCGATTCGAGCAGATGAAGAACGCTCAGGCCGAGCCCGACGCCCTGGTCTTCGCCGAGCGCGTGCTCGGCGACCTCGAGTGGCGCGACCTGCTCTACGCGCGCGTGGACCTGGTGCGCGACGACCACGGATGGATCTTGATGGAGCTCGAACTGGTCGAGCCCTTTCTTTTCCTGCAGTTCGAGCCTGAGGCGGCGCGTCGTCTCGCCCGCGGGATCGCCCGTCGCCGCGAGGGTCTCGGCGTCCTCTAGGACGCGGTGGGCCGCACGACCACGGTGCCGGCGAACTTGTCGGTCAGGGTCTGCTTGCGCTTGTCCCAGAGCGGCCACAACAGGTCGACCAAGACGGGGATCGTCAGCGCGAGGCTCGCCAGCGCGTGGTGGCTCTCGACCATACGCTGGTGGGCGGTGGGGTGCGCGTACTTGGTGTAGTGGTAGAGGTTGCCGATGAGACTGAGCGCGCAGTAGAGCGCGGTGCGTCGGCCTGCTGCGAGGCGAGTGACGGTGGCGCTGCTCACGGCGTTGACGACGCGCACGCGCACGACGCGCATGCCGGGGGTCTGGCCCGACATGAAGGACAAGAAGAGCGTGCCGTAGAGAAAGGTGACGACCGCGATCGTGACCGCCGTCGCGTAGACGTTGACGTGCAGCGCTCGCAAGGGATACGAGAACACGACGCCCAGGATGATCGAGTCGATGAGGTAGCCGAGCACGCGCCACCCGTAGCCCGCGAGGGGAGTGGTCGTCGCGAGGGTGGCGTCGGCCGGCGACGGCATCGGCCCGAGCCCGGCGAGAGAACCGTCGGTCGATTTACCGCACTGGGGACAGGTCAGCTGGCCGGACTCTACGAGGGATCCGCACTGGTTGCAATAGGGCACGTGCCTCCTCAACGAACGTTTCGCCATCGCTAATGTAAGCGACAGCGCTCATTTCGGTGAGGATGGCGCGGTGATGTCGTTTCACGCGACGCCGCTCGAGATTCCCCCGACGACCAACGACGTGCGCCGCGCGCCACCCCGGTAACGTGACGGCTAATGGAGTACTTTAACCCCCTCACCTCGGTACCACCCGAAGATCCGAATGACTGGACCGACGAGCAGTGGATCGATTGGCTAAAGGCGACCGACGCCGAGGCGGGACCCACCGGTGAGTTCCCCGTCGCTACGGTGGGCAGTCGAATTGCTCGCTCGTCGGCTGGTCAGGTGCTCGGTCAGGCGATGCTCGGTCTCGCCGAGGCGATCTACGGACCCAAGGACGAGGATCAGGTGATCATCGTCGAGGGGGCGGGCGAGCCCGAGGACGACGATCCCTTTAACGTCCAGTTGGACTTCGAGCACCCCGAACGCTCCCAGATCGTGTTTCGCGCCGAACCACCGGCGTCGGACACCTAGTCGCCGGGCAGGTACCGCGCGCCTGGTCCCTCGCTCGCCGCTTCGTCGTTCGGATTGGCCAGCGCGCACGTACGCAGCGACAGGCAACCACAGCCAATACAGACGCTCAGTCCCTCGCGCAGCGTCTCGAGCAGGAGGATGCGCTCTTCGATGCGGTCCTGCCAGCCTTGGGTCAGGCGCCGCCAGTCCTTGGGGGTCGGCGTCTTCTCGCTGGGTAGAGACGCCAGCGCCTCGGCGATCTCCTCGAGTTTCAGACCAACCTTTTGGGCGACGCGGATGAAGGCGAGACGCCGCAGGACGTCACGACGAAAAAGTCGTTGATTGCCCGCTGTGCGCTCGGCGCCGATGAGGCCCTCGCGCTCGTAGAAGCGCACCGCCGACGCCGAGAAGCCGCTTCGTGCCGCGACGTCGCCAATGCTCAGGTGCGAGTCCACGATGCCTCGATTCTTTCGAATAGTACTTGACTTAAACCTTACTTTAACTTGTATCGTCAAGTTCGAGTCACCTCGACCACCGAGAACGGAGGACGCATGCCAGTAGCGATCGTGACGGGAGGTTCGCGCGGCTTTGGTCGCGCGCTCGTGCTTGACCTCGCCAGTGACGGCTGGGGCGTCGTGTTCGACGGCCGGCGAGCGAGTGACGTCGAGCACGTGAAAGACGAGCTGCGCGATCGACACGATCGCGTCACCGCGCTGGCGGGCGACGTGACCGACCCCGCCCACCGCGAGGCGCTCGTGCGAGCGGCGAGCGCGCTCGGGTCCCTGGACCTGCTCGTGAACAACGCGAGCACCCTGGGTCCCACGCCGCTGGCTCGACTCGACGCCTACCCCCTCGACGCGTTTCGTACGGTCTTCGAGTTGAACGTGCTTGCCCCCTTGGCCCTCGTCCAACTCGCCTTGCCCGCGCTTCGCGCTAGCCGTGGGACCGTGGTCGCTCTCTCCTCGGACGCGGCCATCGAGGGTTACGAGACCTGGGGAGCCTACGGATCGTCCAAGGCGGCGCTCGATCAACTCCAAGCGGTACTCGGCACCGAGGAGCACGCGCTGCGCGTCTACGCCTTTGACCCCGGGGATATGCGCACCGACATGCACCAGGCCGCCTTCGCCGGCGAGAACATCTTGGACCGACCGCTGCCCGAGAGCGTCGTACCCCGGTTTCGCGCGCTGCTCGATTCGGGGGCACCGAGCGGGCGCTACCGCGCTCAGGAATTCGCCACGTGAACGCCCCCGTGTCACTTACGTCGCCCTACGAGTTCAGCGTGCCGCGCGAGCTTGAGGCCTCCTCGCCCCCCGAGGCCCGTGGCCTCGCGCGTGACGACGTGGCGATGCTCGTGGCCCACCGGTCCGACCGGCGCCTGATCACCACGTCGTTCCGCTTGCTCGCGTCGTTTCTCGTGCCCGGCGACTTGTTGGTGATCAACACCTCGGGCACGATCCCCGCGGCCTTTGACGCGATCGCGCCCGACGGCACCGAGGTCGTCGTGCACCTCTCGACCCAACTTGACCAACATCGCTGGACGCTCGAGTTGCGCGAGAAGAACGGCACGGCCACGCGTCGTTGGGCTTCGCCGGTGAGTTTTTCCACGCTGGCGATGCGAGGTGGCGCCTCGCTCTCCCTTTGCGAGCCCTATCTCGACGAAGGTCGGCTCTGGGTGGCCGACGTGGACCTCGGTGACGATCCCCTGGCGTGGTTGTGGCACTTCGCGAGGGCCATCCACTACGACTACGTCGAGCGCGACTGGCCGATCGAGATGTACCAGAACGTGTACGCGACCGAGTTCGCCAGCGCCGAGATGGCGAGTGCGGGTCGACCATTCACGAAAGCGTTGTTGACCTCGCTGGTCGCTAGCGGCGTTGGCGTAGTGCCGATCGTGTTGCACACCGGCGTCGCGTCACTCGAATCCGGTGAGACGCCCTACCCCGAGCGCGTGCGAGTCCCGGTCTCGAGCGCCGAGCGCGTGAACGCGACGCGACGCGCGAACGGTCGCGTGATCGCGGTGGGTACGACCGTCGTGCGCGCGCTCGAGAGCAGCGTCGACGAACGGGGCAAGGTGCGGGCCTACGACGGGTGGACCGACCTGGTGGTGACTCCCGAGCGCGGCGTGACGGTCGTCGACGGGGTGCTGACGGGCTGGCACGAGCCAGTCTCGTCGCACCTGAGCATGCTCGAGGCGATTGCCGGGCGGGCGTTACTCGTGGACTCGTACCGTGAGGCCCTCGAACGGGGTCTGCGCTGGCACGAGTTCGGCGACTTGCACCTGATACTGCCCTAGTGCGCGGCGACCTCGCGGTCCACGCGCCTGGCTGCTTCGAGTACTTCATCAGGGACAACGGTGCCGGGTCGGTTGGAGGGGTCGTTGGCGAGGAATCGCCCGAGGACCGGGATCTCGGTGATCGACTCGGCGCGCAAGATCGCCGCCACGACCGGCACGAAACTCTCGGCGGCGGGGTAGACGAGGTAGCGCGCCAACCAGTCCGGGTGGTACTTAGCGTTAAAGGTCCACAGCGACTCGATGGGTAACACGCCCGACAGGCGCTTGAGGGCCCAACGCTCGACGCGGGTGAACGTGCCGTCGCCGCGCTCGCCGTCGAGCACCGAACGAAACGCCGCGAAGTTGAGGCTGAGCCCGCCCGCCCCGCGTTGGGCCAGGTACGCAATGGTCGAGCACAGCGCGAAGTCGATCAGCCCGTTGGGGTGTTCGCCCGGGTCACGGCGCATGAGGTCGAGCGAATAGCCGTTGATCGCGGGCGAAGGCACGAACTGACAGACGGCGGCGGGTTGCCCATCGGGTCCGTGCACAATCGTGAGCAAGAGCCCCTTGTCCTTGGGGTCGAAGAGTCGTCCGAGCATCATGGAGAATCCGCGCTCGCCCTCACCGCGACGCAGCATGCTGATCAAGTCGACGATGGCGGTGACCTGACCCGGGTCGACCGTGGAGGGATCGAGGAACTGCACGGTGTAGCCATGACGGGCGAGTCGGGTGCAAGCCTGACGCAGGCCCTTCATTCGACCGCCCTCGAGTGAGAAGGTCTGGCAGTTAACGATCGCCTCGTCACCCAGGTAGATGGAGTGCATCCCAGCCGCGTGGTAGATCGGTGTCCATTCCTCGCTGGCGGCCATGACACCGATGGTCCAACCGCGTGATTCGCCGTAGGAGCGAAAGGCGCTGAAGACCTCGGTGCGTTCGGCGGAAGGTCCAATCGGGTCCGGCGAGATCAACGCCACGCCACCGTAGACCGCGTAGGCGACGAGCGAGTCGCGAAAGAAGAAGAACTGTTTGTCGTCGCGCAGCGCGAAGTAGTCGAGCGTGCCGCGACCGTGGCGACGAACAATCTCGCGGGCGCGAAGTTCGGCGATCCGTCGCTCGGTGCTCGTCGCCTTTAGCGACAGGCGACGGTCGACCACCGGACGGGTGAGCAGATAGAAGAGCGAGACCAACAAACAGACGCCGATGGTCACGAGCGTGGGATCGATGAAGTCGTCCACCCGGTCGGGCAGGTTGATGCTGTAGATGCCGAGCAACCTCTCGGCGCACGCGATGAAGACGACCCCGAAGGCGGGCAGGTGCTGGCGGCCCGCGGCCGCCTCGATGCCGAGGGTCGCCGCCAACAACGTGATCAGCACGATGAGTCCGAGCCTCGGGATCGCGGCGCTAAGACTCGAGCGGTCGGTCGTGGCGAGGAAGTGTTGGCGCTGGGTCACGAGCAGTACCAGAATCACCGCCGCGACCAGGGATGATGCAATGCCACCGCCTCGCGCGAGGTGCGCGATGACCGTAAAGGCGAGTGCGCCCACCGCAAAGAACCACGAACGGCGCTGTCCGCGGCGAATCCCTCGCGCGGTCATGATCATGCCGATGCCGGCGGCGGCGGTCAAGGCCGCCGCGGACTGGGCGACGCCGAGGGGCAGCACGGTGAGCACGAGGTGTAGGCGTCCGCGTAGCGGCGGCGACGCGGTCACCGCCACGTTCACCACACCGTCGAGGAATAACAGGCCGCTCGCGACACGACGTATCGATCGTTGACGACGTTGGGCACTGAGTCGTTCGAGGTTGAGGGGGAAGGGACTGGCGTTCGGCCAGGATCCGACAGTGTTGGTCTCGCGCGACGGCGCGGGCTGCAGTGGTTGGCCCGCGACCAAGCGTTCGAGCACCGTGCCGCGACGACGCGGGGTCTCGCCCGCGATGAGACGCACCTGGACCGTGCTGGTGGATTCGATCTCGACGATGCCGAGTCGATCGACCGAGCTGAACACCGGCGGAAGTCCGAAGTGGCCGCGACGCTCGACGATGACGGTGCGCGAGGGCCCGGGTGTCGCGCACACGCCGTGGTCGAGGAACGCCAACGCCGGCCGTGGTGCACCGCCCACCACCGCGCCGGCACCACCGCGTTCGCAGACCCGTCGCGCGATTTCGAGGGCGTCGACGTCGTAGGCGTAGGTGAGCGCGAGTGGCTCACTGAGTGCCGCGGTTCGTTCGCTTCTCGTGTCGTGGTCGAAACGTCGGCGCACGATCAAGCCGGCGACGCCGACGACTAGCGCTTCGAAGAGCACGATGAGCAGTACGTTCACCAACAGGTTTCCCCAGAACGTCGTGGCGTGGGGCGCATGGACCTTGTAGTGGTGGTGCGTGAAGTGGCCCACAATCTTGGTGACGGTGTTGAACAGGTCAAAGCCCACGAGGGCGAGCAGCGGGAACCACACCCACGGGCCGAGACGTCGATAGAGCACCCGCGAGGCCACGAACCGCGCCAGCGACGTCGGGTCTTCTAGTCGGTCCGCGTCGGAGCGCTCGGCGCGGTCGGCGACCGTCAGGTCCCCGTGTGAACGGCCCGCGCACACGAAGAGGTCGCGCACGCCGTCGGCGGTCGCTACCTGGAGCATCAGGTCCTTGGCGACCTTGGCTCCAAGCGAGGTCAGGCCCCGTTGGGCGCCCTCGTGCACGGCTAACTCGTGATCGTCGCTGCCCGGCAGCACGATCAACTGGTGGTTTGCCGTGGAGCAGAAACCGCGTAGGCATTCGGCGATCTCAGGTTTGGCGAGGAACGTGGCGTCGATGAACTTGGCGAGGTCGGACGTGGCGTCGGGGTGAAACAGGTTGCCCGCCACCACGACGACGGCGGCGTCGTCAATATCACCCAGGAGCTGGATGAACTCGCGTACCGGTCGACTGTGCAGGCTGGTGGCGGGCGAGAGAGAGAGGTCACTCACCACGTACACGTGATGCCCGTACGGGATCGGCAGCGTTAATCGTTCAATCTGCGCCACGCTGTCCAGTCTCGCAGACATCCCTTCGCCAGACGCTTAAAGTCCATAAGCACTGATGAATGGGACGAACGAGCACGAGAACTGGCGCTGGCGCAACGAAGCTGGCGCACCCGCACGCGCGGTGATCTTTGACATCGACGGCGTGCTCGCTGACGCCGCGGGTCGCCAGCACTACCTGGACTGGGGCGATTGGCGCAGTTTCTTTGACGCCTGCGGTGACGACCCGGTGATCGACGAGATCGAGCGGCTCTTAGAACTGCTCGACCCCTCGCTCTTGATCGTGCTCTTGACCGGACGACCGCGTAGGGTCCAGCCGCACACCTTGGCCTGGCTCGAGCGCTACGGGATCCGCTGGGACCTGCTGATCATGCGTGAGTTCGGTGACTACTCGGGAGTAGACGAGTTCAAGCGCGAATCGTTGCGTGAACTGCGCGCGGGAGGGTTCGATATCCAACTCGCCCTGGACGACGACCCGAAGAATCACGCCATGTACGTCAGCGAAGGCGTGCCTTGTATCTACATCCATTCTGGCTATTACCTATAGGTTCGGTCATCCGCGACGCCTTTAGGCTCGAATAACTATCTAGAGCCGAGCCGGAGAGTCAAGAGTGAAGATTGCCATTGTGGGGGCCGGCGTCAGCGGCCTGACCGCGGCGTACGTCTTGAGCGATCACCACGAGGTGACCCTGTTCGAACGCGAAGAGACCCTGGGAGGGCACGCGCACACCGTGGACGCGCCCGGCGGCGACGCCGACTACCCGGTCGACACCGGGTTCCTCGTCTACAACGAGGTCACCTACCCGAAGTTCATCGCCCTGCTCGAGCGTCTGGGCGTTCGCTCACGCGAGAGTTCCATGAGTTTCAGTTACCAAGACGTACGAAGTGGACTTGAGTGGAAGGGCAGCAGCCTCAACACGATATTCGCCCAACGTCGCAACATCCTGCGCCCGCGCTTCGTGCGCATGGTGGTGGACATCCTGTCCTTTAATCGAACCTTGCGCGGCTTGCTCGAAGACACCCTTAGCCCAACGCTCACGCTGGCGGACGTCCTAGAGAGTCGCCAGTGGGGCCAGGACTTCGTGGAGTGGTACCTCATCCCCATGGGCGCGGCGATCTGGTCGGCGAACCCCCTCACGTTCGCCGAGATCCCCGCTCGTACGTTCGCCGAGTTCTTCTCACGTCACGGTCTGCTGCGCGTGCGCGGTAGACCGGTGTGGCGAACCATCGAGGGCGGCTCGCGGGCGTACGTGACCCGTCTCGAGCGAGCGATCAGCGAAAGCGGAAAGATCCACGTTGCCACGGCGGTCGAGGCGATCCGTCGAAGTGCGGATTGCGTGCAGATCGTCACCGAAGGTGGCGTCGAGACCTTCGATCACGTCGTGATCGCGTGTCACAGTGACGAGGCCCTCGCCATGCTCGAGCGACCCACCGAAGACGAGCGAGCGGTGCTCGGGGCGATCCGCTACCAGTCCAACGACGTGACCCTGCACTTCGACGAGTCGCTGCTCCCGCGTTCACGACGCGCCTGGGCCGCGTGGAACTACCGACGCGGAGATGATGACGAACTCGCGACGCTCACCTACGACGTCTCGGCGCTGCAGTCGATCACGTCGCTCCGCCGATTTCTCGTCTCTCTCAACAGCGACGAGAAGATCGATGGCGCCAAGGTGCTCGCACGCTTCCGCTATTCGCATCCGGTGCTCGATCAGTCGACCGTGCGCGCACAGCAACAACGTCATCGCCTGAACGAGAAACGTACGTCGTACTGTGGCGCCTATTTCGGCTACGGCTTCCACGAGGACGGCGTGGCGAGCGCGCTCGAGGCGTGCGAGACCCTCGGGGTGACCTGGTGACCGACTCGGCGATCTACTGGGGACGCGTCACCCACCAACGGTTTCTGCCGCGCGAGCATGCCTTCGACTACCGAGTGATGATGTTCGAATTCTTTCTCGACGAACTGGACGACATCCGTCGTGAAGTCAAGGGTGTGGTCTTCGAGGGACAGGTCACCGAGGTACCGGAACCAGTGCGCGCGATAAACCGCTTGCCCGGGCGCTACGTACTTCGTCGACGTGATTTCCTGCCCGAGTACGAGGGAACGCTCGAACAAGCCACGCGTTCGATGCACCACGACCTCGTCGGCGCCGAGGCGCCCGGGCGCGTCGCGGTACTCGCGAACCTCGCCTCGCTTGGGTGGAACTTCAATCCCATCACGCTCTACTTCTTCTACGACGACGCCCGGGTGGTGCGCACGATCGCCGAGGTGACCAACACCCCCTGGGGCGAACGCCACCTCTACGTGCTCGGTCCACCGGGCACGCTGGTGTTCGACAAGGCCCACCACGTCTCGCCCTTCCTCGAGATGGCGGGTCGTTACCGTTTGACCTACTCATTGCCGGCGGCGAGGTTTCGCCTCGCCATGACGCTCTTTGATCCGGCGCCAGAGTTAGCCGACGGTCTGGGCGCCCGGCGCTTCGGCGCAACCATGAACTTTGGGCGCGTCGAGCTGTCCAGTCGCGAGATCGGGCGCGCGACTCGACGCTACCCCGACATGGCGTTTAGAGTTTCCTTTCGTATCTACGTTCAAGCGGCTCGATTGTTCGCCAAGCGCATCAAGTACGTGCCGCACCCTACGAGCACGAAAGGCCTTACGAATGCCCCAACTCGCTGAGGACACCATCGCGCCAGAAGGCTTCTTGCCGGCGAGGCGTCAGCGCTTCTCGCGACTCGCGCGATGGATCTTCTTTCGTTTGGTCAGCGCGAAGAGGATGCGCGACGCCGGCACGCTGGAGCTCAACGAGGATTGGGGAGCGTCTCGCTCCCCCCGGACCATCGGCGCCGGGGAGTTGCGCGCCGAGATGACCATCCACGATCGCGACGCCTACGCCGCCATCGTCTTTGGAGGTTCAAGGGGCATGGGTCGCAGTTACGTGAACGGACTGTGGGACAGCGAGGACGTGAGTGCGGTCGTGCGCTACCTCTTTCGCGTCTCCGAGCCGGGGCGACAGCGTCAGGACCGGCGTGCGCGGCGCAGGTTGATGGTCCTGGGTGTCGCGCCGTCGTGGTTGAGCAAGTTGTTCGCCGTTTGGCGGCACGAACAAGGTCACTCCAGTGACCGTAAGAACATCCACGCGCACTACGACCTGTCCAACGAGTTCTTCGAACTGATGCTCGACGAGACGCTCGCGTACTCGTGCGCCATCTTCAAGGACGACTCGACGACGTTGCACGAAGCCCAAGTCGAGAAGTTCGACCGGATCTGTCGAAAGCTCGATCTAAGCGAGAACGACCACGTCCTAGAGATCGGCACTGGTTGGGGAGGCTTCGCGCTGCACGCCGCCCAGCACTACGGGGCGAAGGTCACCACCACCACGATCTCGGAGAACCAGCGACACTTCGCCGAACAGCGCGTGAAAGAGGCCGGTCTCGGACACCTCATCACGGTGCTCGGCGAGCACTACAGCGATCTGAAAGGAAGTTTTGACGCGCTGGTTTCCGTTGAGATGATAGAGGCGGTCAATTGGCGCCACTACGAGGAGCTCTTCAAGAAGTGCTCCACCTTGCTCACCCTCAAGGGCCGCATGGCGCTGCAGGCAATCACGATCGCCGAGCAGAGTTTCGAGCGCGCCAAGGTGCGCAAGGACTTCATTCGAGACTTGATCTTTCCCGGCGGCTGTCTACCGAGCATCTCGGCGATCATGTCGAGCATCGCCGGGGCGACCGATCTGCGCCTGGTGGACCTCGACGACATCGGGCTGCACTACGCCACGACCCTTCGCCTTTGGAAGCGCAACGTCGACGAGCGCTTCGAAGAGATTCGCTCACTGGGCTTCGACGACCGCTTCAAGCGGCTCTGGGACATGTACTTGGGTTACTGCGAAGGGGCTTTCCTGGAGCGTCACATCTCGGACGTCCAATTGATCTTTCACAAGCCCGGCGCGCCGGTTCGCCTCGGGTATCGGGTGAGTTAGGCGAGCATCGCCTCGACGTCCCTAGCCGCACGTCGTCCCGAATCGATGCTCGCGGGGATGCCCACCCCGTCGTAGGCCATGCCGGCGAGCACGACGCGAAGTTCACTCGCCGTCGCTCGAGCACGTCGGACCAGTTGTTCGTGCCCGACGTGGTATTGCGGCAACGCGCGGGGCCAGCGTTGGACCATCGACGCGCTTGGTGGCCCGAAGCTGCCGAGCAAGACGCGCAGTTCACTCGTGACGCGCTCGGTGAGTTGGTGGTCGTCGAGCTCGTTCGCGCGCTCGTCGTCGATTCGTCCCACGTGGGCGCGAAGCAGCACTTCACCTTCGCGTCGCAGGTGCGGCCACTTGCGATCGAGCAGCGTTATGGCCGTCACCATCATGGTGTCCTCGTGAGACCAGGGTGTCTTCAGCGGCACGAGGACGCCGGTGCCGTGCGTCGGAAGTGTGACGTCCTCGCTCCTCACACAAAAGGTGACCATCGACGCACTTGCGAACTCGACGTCCTCGAGCGCCCGCAGCCCGGCCGCCTGGGAACCGAGCAGTCGACCCGTGACGTTCGCGGGAGCGGCCATGATGACGGCGTTCGCCGGCGTGGTCGTCGTGGGCGTATCGATCTCCCAGGGATAGGTGCCCGACGGCGTGCGACGCAGAGCGCTGACGCCGACGCCGGTGCGTACGACGACGCCTCGTTGCTGCAGGCGACGTTCGAGCTCGACCGGGAGCGACCCAATACCTGTGAGCAGAGTCGAGAACAGGGGCGCCGACGACGAGTGTGCGGACTCCGGCCCAGGATTCACTGGCCCCTTGGAGCGAAGTGCCTTGGTGAGCGAGCCACCCTGACGCGCAGCTTCTAGGAGCGCGGGAAAGACCGAGCGGGCGGAAAGCTCGTCGATGCGCCCCGCCTGGATGCCGCCGACCATCGGTTCGATGAACTGGTAGCTGAGTTCGTCGCCCAACTTGGCGCGAACGATCTCGCCGATGCTCGCGTCCTCGCCGACGACGAGTCGTCGAGGCATTCGCTGGTCTCGTCGAAGGTGACGCCGCGCGCTGCGCGAGAGTCCCTTGACCCTTCGCAGGTCCCGGGCGTTGGTGGGCACGCCCAGCACGAGCCCCGACGGCAACTCGTAGAGGGCGCCGCGCAGGTAGATCGAGGCGCCGCTGGCGTTGATGTCTTCGAGTTGGTCGTCCAGGCCTAATTCTTGGATCAGCTGGAGCGCCTCGGGTCGGCGGGCGAGGAATCCGTCGGCCCCCAGGTCGATGGTGCGCCCGGCGAATGACGTGGTGGCGAGTGCGCCGCCGACGCGAGTCGCACTCTCGATGATCTCGATGCGCGGGGTCTGCTCGTCGGGCCCGCCGGCCGCGCCCGAGAGTTCCCAGGCAGCGGCGAGACCGCTGATCCCCGCCCCGACGATGACGACCGAGGAACGCACCACTTAAAAGGCCGCTTCGCGCACGACCTGGGCCAGGATGTCCACGAACTCCTGGTCGTCGTTGAGTGACGCCGTGCGCACCAGGTTGAGTCCGATCTCGTGCGCCACGCCCTGGGCCTCGACGTCGATGTCAAAGAGGACTTCGAGGTGGTCGGCGACGAAGCCGATCGGACACGAGACCACGTCGGTGAGTCCCTGCGCGCGCTTCTCGCGTAACACCGAAAGGATGTCCGGGCCGATCCACGGGTCCGAGGTACGACCCGCCGATTGCCACGCGATGTCAAAACGGTCGAGCCCCGCGAGTCTCGCCGCCCGAGTCGCGCTGTCGAGTAGTTGGTCCGGGTAGCGGTCGCCGTGGCTCAAGATCTTCTCGGGCAACGAATGCGCAGAGAAGATCACTTCGGTCGTGGCGCGTCGCGACTCGGGAATGGTCGCCAGTGCGTCGTTCACCCGTCGCGCGATGAGTTCGAGAAATCCCGGTGCGTCGTACCAGGCACCGATCTCGATGAACTCGATCTCGGGGCCCAGCGCTTCGCGCGCGCGACTCATGTACTGGTCGGTGGACATCGACGACGAGTGAGGGGCAAGTACCAGGCCGATCACCAGGTTGAAGCTGTCCTCGCGGAAACTCGCGGCGGTCTCTTCGAGCAGGGGCGGCTCGTACTTTGAACCGAAGCGAACCTCGTAGGCGCCCGGCGCGAGTCGTTCGAGGGCCCTCGCCAGACCCGCGACCTGGGCCGCGGTGCGCTCGGCTAGCGGTGACGTGCCGCCAATGGCGTTGTAGCGACGCACGAGGTCGGCGAGCAGTTCGGGGCTCGGCGCGTGGCCGTGGCGGATTCGCGTGTAGTAGGCCTCGACGTCCTCGGGCGTCGTGGGCGTGCCGTAGGCCATGACCAGGACACCGGTTTTCACGCGACGCCCGCTCTTCCCTCGTCGTGTACCACGCGCACGACGGCCGCCAAGACTTCGGGGTCGGTGTTGGGCAGGACGCCGTGACCGAGGTTAAAGACGTGCCCGCTCCTGGTGCCCGCTCGCGCGAGGACCTCGCGGGCGGCCTCGACGCTGAGTTGCTCGCCGCTCAGGCAGCGCGCCGGATCGAGGTTGCCCTGGACCGCTCGTTCGCCCACGCGTCGGCGCCCTTCGTCGAGGTCCACGTGCCAGTCGATGCCCATCACCGTCGAACCGGCTTTGGCCATCAAGTCGAGCAGCTCACCAGTGCCGACGCCGAAGAGGATCGTCGGTACGCCGAAGTCGGCGACGCCTTCGAGCACTCGTTGGGTCGCGGGCAGCGCGAAGCGCTCGTATTCGTCGCGGGTGAGCGAGCCGGCCCACGAGTCAAAGAGTTGCAGGGCGCGTGCGCCGTGCTCGACCTGGAGACGAAGAAACGAGACGGTGATCGCAACCAGCCGGTCGAGGAGTCGATTGAAGAGCGCGGGGTCCGCGTGCATCAAGCTCTTGATTAGCGCGAAGTCGCGCGTGGGTGCGCCCTCGACGAGGTAGCTCGCGACCGTGAAGGGCGCACCGGCGAAGCCAATGAGCGGCGTGTCGCTGGCTTCGAGTTCCTTTACCACGAGGTCGACGGTCTGGGTCACGTAGGCGACGTCGAGCGCGGTGAGTTCGCGCAATCGCTCGAGGTCGGCGGCGGTCTTGAAGGGTTGTGCAATCACCGGTCCACGTCCAGCGACGACGTCTACCCCGAAGCCAATGGCGTAATAGGGCACCACGATGTCCGAGAAGAGGATGGCGGCGTCGACGCCGTAGCGGCGCACTGGTTGCATCGTCACCTCGCAGGCGACCGCGGGGTCACCAATCGCGTCCAGAATCGAGCCGTTCGCTCGCAGGGCGCGGTATTCGGGTAGCGAGCGTCCGGCTTGGCGCATGAACCACACCGGCACGTGCGCCACGCTTTCGCCTCGACAGGCCCGCAGAAAGACTGGGTCGCTCACGCATCTCCTTTTCGCTATCACCAATCTAGGGGAGCAACTTATGGAGTCGATTGGCGGCGCGAAGGGTGGCGTCCTCTAGACTTGTCAGACCCCAATTTGGGGCGGGAAGAGGTCGTCATGGCACACGAACGTGAGGTGGCCGAGGAGCAGGCGTTCCTCGACCGTTCCTTGGCCGCGCTCGACCACATGCGCGACGAGGCCCGCTCACTTCGTGATAGTGCGGCCGTGGCGAACATGCGCGGCGCGGGTGACCTCGTCGAGCGTGACGTTGTCATGGGCACCGCGTTGCACCGCCTCGACCAGTTGGCGATTGGCGACCAGCCCCTGTTCTTTGGACGCATCGACTACAACCCCGACGCTTTTGGCGCGAGCGACATCTATCACGTGGGACGGCTCGCCGTCTCGGACGAACAATTGAACCCGCTCGTGGTGGACTGGCGCGCGCCGGTCGCCGAGGCGTTCTACCGCGCCACGGGAGTCGAGTCGCTCGGTCTGTCGCGCCGTCGTCACGTCGCGATCCGTGGCCACGAGGTGACCGGTGTCGAGGATGAGTACTTCGCCGACGCGTCGGGCGAGCTGGCCCTGCCCGAGGACGAGGTGCGAAGTGCCACCGACGAAGGTCTCGTCGACGGTGGGCTCGCCCTCGGCGGACCTGGCGCCTTGCTCGCCGCACTCGGACGAGCCCGCACTGGACGCATGGGCGACATCGTCGCCACGATCCAGGGCGAACAGGACCAGATCATCCGCAGCCCCCTGGCGGGCGTGCTCCTCGTCCAGGGCGGACCCGGCACGGGCAAGACCGCCGTGGCCCTGCACCGCGCGGCGTACCTCTTGTTCACCTATCGTGCCTCGTTGGAACGCCAGGGCGTCTTGGTCGTAGGGCCTAATCCGCTCTTCTTGAACTACATCGAGAACGTGCTGCCCTCCCTCGGTGAATCAGGGGTCACGCTTTCGACCATCTCGGGACTGGTGACCAACGTCGAGATCCGCGGCGAGGACAGCGAGGAGGTCGACCAGTTGAAGGGCGACATCCGCATGGCGAACCTAGTGGCTCGAGCGCTGCGCACTCGTCAGCGCGCGCTGCGCGCCGACGTGACGATACCCGTCGGTCGCGCGATCATCACCTTGAAGAGCCGCTACACCGAAGAGGCCGTCGATCGCGCTCGTCGCCGACCCGGCAACCACAACCAGCGTCGATCAGCGCTCGGACGCGAACTCGCCAATCGTCTTGCTCACGAGTACCACGATCGATTCGTTCGCGAGGGCGTTGACGAAGTCGGTGCCGCGGGCGAGCTCGCCGACCTCATTCGTGCGACCCCGGAGTTCAAAGAAGTGTTGCAGCGCGTCTGGCCCCGACTGAGTGGACAGGAACTGCTGCACGACCTGTTCGGCGCACCGGCGCTGTTGCGCGCCGCGGGTCAGGATCTCTTCAGCGACGCCGAACTCGATCTGCTCGTGCGCAAGCGCTCGGCGTCGCTCGAGGAAATCGAGTGGACCAAGGCGGACACGGCGTTGATCGACGAGGCCCGGGTCCTGCTGGGTCCTCGCAAGCGACCGCGTCCGGTGCTCAGGAACCTTGACAACGGCATCCTCGAGGGCGTCGACCTGGACGCCTACGCCGGCGACGTGCGTGCGGCGGCCCTTCGCGAGGCCCAGCGAAACGCCCCCCAGCAGCCGACTGAACTCGATGAGGCCGAGTTCGTCACCTACGGCCACATCGTCGTGGACGAGGCCCAGGACCTATCGCCCATGGAACTTCGGGTCCTCAAGCGCCGCGACCTTACCGGCTCGATGACGATCGTGGGCGACATGGGTCAGGCGACCACCGCGTCGAGTTCGGCGTCGTGGAACTCGGTGCTCGAGATCCTCGACCCCCGTCGTGAACCCAACCGGGTGGATCTCACGGTCAGCTACCGCACGCCCGAAGAAGTCCTCGACTTCGCCGCGCCGACGTTGCTGAAGGCGACGCCGGGACTCGTGCCACCGCGTGCGGTACGACGCGCCGGCTTCACGCCGATTGTCGAGACCGTGACCCCCGACGAGTTCGCACCGACTCTGGTGCGCGCCGTGCGTCGCGAAGTCCAAGCAGTCGCGCCCGGCCGGGTCGCCGTGATCGTCACGGCGCGACGCGTCGTGGAGATACTGGAAATCTTGAATACGAATGGCGTCGAAGCGGTCGACCCGCGCGACCACGACTCTAAAGGTCTGGGCGCCGATCTGGTTGTCTTGAGCGCCGAGGGCGCCAACGGCCTCGAGTTCGACGCGGTCGTCGTGGTCGAACCCGCCCAGATCACGAGCCGCGGGTCCGAGGACCCGAGCAAGTCGAGCCCGCGGGGTCTGCGCACGCTCTACGTGGCCATGACCCGGCCCACCAGGCGTCTGGCGATCGTGGCTTGCGGGGCGCTGCCCGAGACCCTTCTGTAATTCCTCTCAGCCCGTGTTCGCACCGGGCGCGCGCTATCCGCTAGAAAGGTAGGCGTGAGTCAGGCGATTCCCCTCAATAGCCTGGCGAAGCAAGAGAAGATAGTCCACGATCGACCGCCGATGCTGGCCATCGGCGTGATGATTTGGCTCGGCAGCGAGCTGATGTTCTTCTCGGGACTCTTCGCCGCATTATTTACCATCCGAGCCCACCTGGCCTCGTGGCCGCCCAAGGGCACGCACCTGGACGTGCTCCAGTCGGGCATCTTCACGATCATCCTCGTGGCCTCCTCGTTCACCATGCAGTACGCGGTGTGGCTCATCGAGCACCGACGTCGTCGCGAGGCCCGCAACTGGGTCATCATCACCATGGTCCTGGGCACGTTGTTCATCTCGAACCAGGCCTATGAGTGGACGCACCTGACGACGCGTTGGTACACGAACTCCTACGGGTCGGTGTTCTTTATCACCACCGGCATCCACGGTCTGCACGTGTTCCTCGGTCTGGTCGCCATGATCTTCCTGCTCTTTCGCATGCGAGGTCGCGAAGGTGATCCGGGCGAGCTATCGACGTTCCAGGGTGTCAGCTATTACTGGCACTTCGTGGACGTCGTGTGGATCGGTTTGTACTCGTCCCTGTTCTTGTTGAAGTAGTCGGAACGTGACGTCTTCTCTCGTTAAGCGTGCCGCCATATTCACGTTCGCCACGCTCGTGGGCGTCGGTCCGTTGATTGTCTTTGCGAGCGCGTCGGGTGCCTCGGGTTCACCCCACACCGCCTACCAGACCACCCGCAAGAACGCCGGCACGCCCAACTCCAGCAAGGTCACGCTGAATCCCTCGACGGGCGTCGTGATCAGTTACGGCAACAAGTACATCACCTACAACGCACCCTCGACCGCGCTGGTCACGCTAGGTCAGGCACTCTTCTTGCAGAACTGCGCCTCGTGTCACGGCACCGAGGCCAACGGCGTGCCCGCGAACGGCACCGTTGGTTCGTTCCCCGACCTCGTGGGACTCGGTCCGGCGACCATTGACTTCTGGGTCGACTCGGGTCGCATGCCCGCGGCCGACGTGCGCGCCGTGCAGGCGATCCGCCATACCCCGCGCCTCAACCCCGCCCAGGCTGTGGCGATCGCCGCGTGGGTGAACTCCCTCAGTCCGAGCTACCCCGACATCCCGACCCCGAATCTGAAGAACGCCAACGTCTCGGACGGCGCGGCGCTCTTCGCACTTAACTGTGCCTCGTGCCACACGATTGAGGGTGACGGCGACGCGCTGGCGAGCGACACCTTCTCCCCGTCGCTGCGAAACATCCCCGCCTTCGAGGTCGTCGAAGCGGTGCGCACCGGCCCCGCGAACATGCCGCGCTTTACGGGCAACCTGAGCGACCAGCAGGTCGACGACATCGTCAAGTACGTCACCACCGAAATCCAACACCCCAACAACCCGGGCGGCTTCGGGCTCGGTGGATTGGGGCCGGTCGCTGAGGGGTTCGTCGGACTTTTGCTGGGTGTGGGCATCTTGATCCTCATCGCCTACTGGGTAGGGGAGCGCCAGTGAGCGACCACGACGAACTACGCACTCCTGTCTCTTTGCAGGGCATCGCGGCCGACGACCCACACCTGGCGCCCGCGGCGCACAATCCCCAGATCGTCGAGCGCGTCATCGCGGTCACCTTCGTGCTCGGCCTGTTGTTGGTGGCGGGCTTTGGTGCGTGCTACTGGGTGAACGCCAAACCCTGGACGTTGGGCGCGACCATGGGCGGAGGCCTGACCTTCCTCGGCATCGGGCTCATCGCGTGGGGCAAGTACCTCATGCCGCGCGGTCCCTTCGTCGAGGAACGACACGAACTGGCGAACTCCGAGGACGATCGCAACGCGCTCGCCGCGGCGATCGTTGAGCGGGGTGGCGGCGTCGTCAAGCGCCGCAAGATGCTCGCCGGATTGCTCGGCGGCGGCTTGGGCATCTTCGGCGTCGTCGCGATGTTCCCTCTATTGCGTAGTCTCGGGCCGCTGCCCAAGGGAACCCTGTTCAGCACCGACTGGAAGAAGGGAACGTACCTGGTTGACATCACGGGACGTCGCGTGCACCAGGGCGACCTCGCGATCGGCTCGATCGTGACGGTCTATCCGGCGGGACTCGAGAACACCGACCGCGGCCAGGCCGTGGACCAGACGGTGCTCATCCGCATCTCGAACGAGAACTTCACCACGCAGAAGGGTCGTGAGACCTGGGGACCCGCGGGGTACCTCGCGTATTCGAAGTTGTGCACGCACCTGGGCTGTCCCGTGGGCCTCTACGAACAGGAACTGCAGCTGCTGGTGTGTCCTTGTCACCAGTCGATGTTCGACGTCACCAACGGCGCGGTCCCCCAGTTCGGGCCGGCACCGCGACCCCTGCCGCAGTTACCCTTGTACATCGACGCGGATGGCTACCTACGCTCGCAGGACGGCTACGACCAGCCGGTGGGTCCGGGATTCTGGGAGCGAGGAGCATCGCTGTCATGAGTAGCGACGTCGTCAACACCAAGCGCGCCAAGCGCCAAACGGCCGGTCCCTACGGCAAGGTCGGCAACGCCATCAACGAGCTCGACGAACGTCTGGGCGTCGCCAAGGGCGGACGGACGTTCATGGACAAGATCTTTCCCGATCACTGGTCCTTCATGCTCGGCGAGATCGCGTTGTACTCGTTCGTCGTACTGGTCATCACCGGTATCTTCCTGACGCTCTATTACATCCCGAGCACCGACCTCGTGACCTATCACGGCAGTTACCTGCCCCTGGACGGTCAGCGCGTGACCGAGGCGTTCTCGAGTTCGGTGAACCTCTCGTTCGCCGTGCGCGGCGGGCTCTTGATGCGCCAGATGCACCACTGGGCCTGTGACATATTCGTTGGTTCGATCGTGGTGCACATGGCGCGCATTTTCTTCACGGGGGCCTTTCGCAAGCCGCGCGAACTCAACTGGACGATCGGCACGACGTTATTGATCCTGGCGATCGTGAACGGTTTCCTCGGATACTCGTTGCCCGACGACCTCGTCTCGGGCACCGGCATCCGCATCGCGTACTCGATCATCCTCTCGATCCCACTCGTGGGCAGTTACCTCGGCTTTTGGGTCTTCGGAGGAAACTTCCCCGGTACCACGGTCATACCGCGTTTTTACATCCTGCACGTCCTGATCGTGCCGCTCATCATCATCGGACTGGTCGGCGCGCACCTCTTCTTGCTCGTGCGCCAGAAGCACACGCAGTTCCCCGGCAAGGGTCGGACCGAGAAGAACGTGGTGGGCACCCCGATGTTCCCGGTCTTCATGGCCAAGACCACCGGTTTCTTGTTCGTGGTCTCGGGCGTGATCGCTTTACTGGGCGCGTTCGCTCAGATCAACCCGATCTGGCAGTTCGGTCCTTACACGGCGTCGCGGATCTCCTACGCCGTCCAGCCGGACTGGTACATGGGATTCCTCGACGGTGCCCTTCGCATCTGGCCGTCGTGGTCGTTCCATAGCTTTGGTTACACAATCCCGTTCGAGGTGTTGATCCCGGCGGTGCTGTTGCCCGGACTGCTCTTTAACATCGCCTACGTGTGGCCCGCGATCGAACGAAGGTTCACCAAGGACAACGCCTTGCACAACCTGCTCGATCGACCGAGCGATCGTCCCAAGCACACGGCGGCGGGCGTGGCGACGCTGGCCCTGCTCGGGATGCTGTTCATCGCCAGTTCGACTGACGTGATCGCCAACTTCTTCCGTCTGCCGCTCAACGAGGTCCTGTGGGCGATGCGCATCCTCGTGATCATCTCGCCCTTCGTCGCCTACCCGATCACCTGGAAGATCTGTAAGGAAGTCCAGGCCCTGCACGGTGGTGGCAAGCGCAAGACCGCGAACGTCGTGACGCGCACCGCCCTCGGCGAGTACGTGGCGACGCCGGCGCCCAAGTACGTCGACGACGAACACCAGGAACTCGACGCGACCCCGGTGCCACGCTTCATCGTGGAAGGCGACGAGCCCGAATCGAGCGGGGTCCGCGTCGCGGACCGCTAGCCCTTCGCTCGTGGGCCGTCGCCGCACGAACGATTCTCAGCCGTGAGCCCCGCGTCCTCCGCCCGACACGCTCAGCACCCTTCGAAGCGCTCGCGACGCCGGCGCTGGGTGTTGCTCACGATGCCGGTCCTCTTGCTCGCCCTGGTGTTGGTGCTCGTGGGCGAGGGGGGTATCGTCCCCACGCCGACCACGACGTCGACGACCACGACGACCGTCCCACTCGCGCGAGCCCAGGCCGGCTGGACGGTCGCCAGTTCGTCCGCGCGCGGGGTGATGGTCGACTACCTCGACTTGAACGTGGGGGGCACCGTCTTTCGAGTGCTGCGACTTCGCGCGCGCACGACGCTGCTTCGTTGGCACGCTGGCTCCCTGGACCCGCCGGGTGCCGCGAGTGAGTTGCCGCCCGACGCGGGACCCTCGGTTGACTGGGCCTCGGAAGGTCGCGCGGGCGTGATCGCGGTCTTTAACGGTGGGTTCAAGAAGTCGGCGTACGCGGGCGGCGCCATTGCCGATGGGCTCACGCTCGAGCCCCTCGTGGCGGGGGACATGACCCTCGCGATCAACGCGGCGGGCCACTGGACCATGGGGGTCTGGGGTGCCAAGGGTTTCCCGGCCCTTGGTTTTGACGCCATCTCGTACCGTCAGAACCTCGGACCGATGATCCTGCACGGCGCGTTGACCCCGGCGACCGCGCCCGCGGACTTCAACCGGTGGGGTTCGGTTTTCCCGAGCGGCTCACTCACTTCGCGCTCGGGACTCGGCGTCGACCGACGCGGCAATCTGCTCTACGCGGCCGCCATTGGCAAGGTCGACGTCGCGCAACTGGCGACGGCCCTGTTGCGCGCCGGGGCGGTGACCGCGATGCAACTCGACATCAATCCGTTCTGGCCCCTCCTCGGCGCCTCGCGCGCGCCGTTGCACGCGCCCGGAGAGTTCCCGATCCAACTCGACTTCGCCGAGCACAACCCGAGTATCTACGAGACCGGTTGGCAGCGGGACTTCTTCGTCGCCCTTGCCGAACCCGGTCCCTGGGCCTGCAACTGGTCGAGTCCGGGACTGGCGCCGGGGGTCGTGGGCGCTCAGGCTCAACCGTTGTCCCTGACCGGCAAGGTGTGTCGGGCCAAGCTGCGCGAACTCGCTGCTCGCGCGCGAGCCACGACGACCACGACCACGGGTTGAGCCGAATCGAGCGGCACTTCTCCTAGGGTGGCTGGATGAGTACACCGATTGCCCCCCCTGAACTGGCCCAGACCCTCGGAGCGCTGCGCGCGTCAGGCTTCGTCGACCAATCCGTGCGCGAGGAGATCCGCGCCAACCTCGAACAGCGCCTGGTCGAGGGGCGCCCTCTCAGTTCGGCGGTGCTCGGCTACGAGGATTCCGTGCTGCCCCAACTCGAGACCGCGTTGCTCGCGGGCCACGACATCATCCTTCTGGGCGAGCGCGGTCAGGCGAAGACCCGCATGATTCGCTCGCTGGTCGAACTGCTCGACGAGTGGCTGCCCATCGTCGAGGGTTCCGAGGTGCGCGACAATCCCTTTGCGCCGATCTCGGCCTACGCCATTGATCTGGTCGCCCAGAAGGGTGACGAGACGCCGATCTCGTGGGTGCACCGTTCGCGTCGCTTCGCTGAGAAGCTCGCCTCACCCGACACCTCGATGGCCGACCTCATTGGCGAGGTAGACCCGATCAAGGTCGCCGGCGGTCTCTACCTCGACGACCCGAGGGCCCTGTCCTACGGCCTCGTGCCCAAGTCCAATCGCGGCATCTTCGCGATGAACGAGCTGCCCGACCTGTCCGAGCGCATCCAGGTGGGATTGCTCAACGTCCTCGAGGAGCGTGACGTGCAGATTCGCGGTCACCTCGTACGCCTCGACCTGGACGTGCTGGTCGTGGCGACGGCGAACCCCGAGGACTACACCAACCGCGGCCGACTCATCACGCCACTGAAGGACCGTTTCGGGTCCCAGATCCGTACGCACTATCCCTTCGAGATCTCCACCGAGATCGAGATCATCCGACAAGAGGCGAAGCCTCCCACCTCGCCCAAGCCGATCGTCGTGCCCTGGTTCATCGAGGACATCGTCGCTCGCGTCAGCCACGTTGCTCGAAAGAGTCACGTGATCTCCCAGAGTTCGGGGGTATCGGTGCGACTGTCGATCGCCAATTACGAGACGGTCATCGCCAGCGCCCTGCGTCGCGCGTTGCGCACCGGCGACGACCACGTGGTCCCTCGCATCAGCGACCTGTCGGCCATGGTCCAGTCCACCCAGGGCAAGATCGAGTTCGACACGATGGACGACAGCGACTCGGACCAGGTCATCGCCGCACTCGTCTCGCTCGCGGTTCGCCAGTGCTTCAACGAGTACGTCCTCTTAGAGGAGGCGCCCGAGATCGTCGAGGCCTTTCACACCGAGGCGCTCGTGCACACCGGTGACGACCTGCCCGATCGCGACTACCTCGCGGTGCTCGAGGCGATGCCGTCACTCGACGTGCCGGTGCGCCGGGTTGCGGGACCCAACGTCAGCGACGGTGAACTCGCCGCCGCCACCGAATTCGTGCTCGAGGGCCTGTACCTGACCAAGCGACTCGCCAAGGACGCGTCGGGAGCGAGGGCGCTGTATCGATCGAGGAATCGATAGTGGCCGTTCGCTACGGCTTTCGTCGGTTCGGCGACGACGATGACTTCGCCGACCTCGACGTCGACGAATTGCTGCGTCTGCTCGGCGACGACTTCATGGAGAGCGGTGACCTGGACGACGCGATGGACCGGTTGTTGCGCGATGGCTTTGATGACGCCGAGGGCAATCGCATCGAGGGTCTGCGCGACCTCTTAGAGCGCGCTCGCGCGAAGCGGCGCGAACTCGAACAGCAAGCCGATCCCGACGGTGAGATGCAGCGTTATCGCGATTGGCTCGAATTGATCGAGCAAACCGAGGGCGAGGAACTCGACCAACTGCTGGCCCAGGCCGAGGCGTCAGACGACGAACGGCGCAAAGAGGTCACTCGTGACCTGGTCGAACAGCGACACCTGCAGCGAGAACTCATGAGTGACCGACTGAGCGAGCGGCTCGCAAGTTACCAGAACTACGACTTCGTCTCCTCGGAGGCCCGCGAGGAGTTCGAGCAGTTGATGTCCGAACTCCAAGCCGACGTCCTCAACACCTACTTCGAACAGAGCAAGCAGTTCCTCGAGAGTCCCGACCCCGAGCAACTGCAACGGATGCGCGACATGATGGACGCGCTTTCGACGATGATCGAGCAGGATCGTCGCGGCGAACCGCTCGATCCCAGCTTCGAGGACTTCATGGACAAGTTCGGCGACTTCTTTCCCGGTGCCGAGAACCTCGAGGACGTGATGCGCGCCATGGCCGAGCGTGCCGCCGCCGCCGAGGCGATGTTCAACTCGCTCTCGGGCGAACAACAAAGCGAGTTGCGCTCGCTGTTCTCCCAGATGATGGAGAACATGGAACTGAATTTCGCGCTCAACCGGCTGGTCTCGAACCTGCGCCAGGCGACCCCCGACATCGACTGGAGTCGGGCGCACCGCATGCGCGGCCAGGACGGCTCCACGTTCGCCGAGGCCGCTTCGGTCGCCGAGCAGCTGGGCGACCTGCGCAACCTCGAAGAGTTCCTCGGACGCGCCGGCGCCGCCCAGGGCTTGCCCGAGGTCGACATCGATTCGGTGCGGCGCAACCTCGGTGACGACGCCGCGCGCCACGTCCAGCGTCTCCAAAAGGCCCTCCAAGGACTGAAGGACAAGGGTTTCGTCGATCGCGAGGGCGGCCAGCTCACCCTGTCGCCCAAGGGCATCCGCCAGATCGGCCAACAGGCCCTGAAGGACCTCTTCGCCCAACTGCACGACTCGCCGACGCTTGGGGCCCATCGTGAAGCCACGGTCTCGCGCGGCGGGGATCGCGAGGAGACCTCCAAGGCCTGGGAGCCTGGCGAGCCCTTCGCCCTGCACCTAGCCAAAACGCTGCGCAACGCCGTGCTGCGCCAGGGCCCGGGCACGCCCGTGCGACTGCACCCCGACGACTTCGAGGTCGAGGAGTACGAATCGACGCGGCGGTCCTCGACGGTCTTCGCCATCGACCTCTCGCTGTCGATGGCGATGCGCTCGAACCTGGTGCCCGCGAAGAAGATGGTGCTCGCGCTCACCCAGTTGATTGGCTCGAAGTTCCCGCGCGACTTCGTCGCAGTGGTGGGCTTTGGCGAGATGGCCCAAGAATTGCGTATCGAGGACATCCCGGCACTCACCATCGACTACGCCTACGGCACCAACCTCCAGCACGCCCTCGCGCTCAGTCGCCACCTCATGCGCGCCGAGCGGGGCGAGCGCCAGATCGTCGTGGTGACCGACGGCGAACCCACCGCCCACCTCATGGACAACGGCGAGCCGTTCTTCTCCTGGCCCCCGGTGCACGAGACGCTCGAGCGCACCATGGCCGAGGTGTTGCGCTGCACCAAGGCGGGCATCACCATCAACACCTTCGCCCTGGATATCGAGCGCAGCCAGTTCCCGTTCGTCGAACAGATCGCCAAAGTAAACGGGGGCCGGACTTTCTACACCTCGGTCGACGACCTGGGGGTCTACGCACTCGACGACTTCGTGCGCAGCCACAAGGCGGGCTAGCCGTTTCCCCATAGTGTTCTTGACCAGGACTTTTATAATTTCCACTTGCAATTTTGTCCAAACCCAGTAACAATGACACCGTTGTAATTACATCGGTGGCGCTTTGCCGCTACGGGAAGGACTACAACGTGGAAATCGTCGAACTATTGAGTGGCCTAGAGGATCGGGGCTGGCAGGCGCGTGCGAACTGCATGGGCGTGGACCCGGACCTCTTCTTTCCCGAGCGTGGCGCCTCGACTCGCGAGGCCAAGGAAGTCTGTCGGGGCTGCGTGGTGCGTGGGGACTGCCTCGAGTACGCCCTCGATAACGGCGAGAAGTTCGGCATCTGGGGCGGCATGAGCGAGCGTGAACGTCGGCGCCTTCGTCGGGCCCGCGCCATCGAGCGTCGCTCAAAAGCTGGCTGAGCCCTTTTCGAGCGCGGCCTCGATGGTGCGCTCGGGCGACAGGTCGAGTTGGGCCCAGCGCCGGGGGTCCTCGACCTCGAGCAGGCTTCGCGGCGCGAGACCCACGAGCTCAGCGTGCGCGATGCGCTCGTCGCCCACGAGGCCGGCGAGCACTTGGTCGTAGACGAACGACGGAGGGTACTCGGCCACGTCGAGCAGGTTGCAGCTGACCTGGACCTGTTCGCCCACCGCCAAGCCCAGCGCACGGACTTGCGGTTCACGCAGGGCGCGCGCCAGTTCTCTCGCGCGCGCAAGGGACGTGTGGTCGAGCCAGAGGTTCCAGGCGACCAGTACCGGGCGTTCGCCCACGGCGACCGCTCCGAGCACGGGTGAGGACTCGTCGGGTCCGAAGTCCGGGGCCAGACCGCGAAAGGCCAGTCGGCGCACCTCGGGCAGGGTCCGGGTCGAACCGTTAGCCAGGGTGCCGTAGAGGAACGTCGCGACGTCAAAGGTGTGCGCGATCCAGCCCGCGGTCCGGTCACGTAGAAGTCGGGCGAGCTCGTGGTCTGCTGGATCGAGGGCCACGAAGGGCACGACGTCCACGACTCCGAAGCGAGGGTGCACCCCCTCGTGGCCGCCCAGGGTGAGCAGGTTGAAGGCGCACTGGATCAAGTTGCGCACGTCCAGTTCGAGCGGCTCGGGTCCGTTGAGCAGCGTGAAGACCGAACGGTGGTGAGCGGGGTCGTGGTGGCGGTCGCGCAACGAGGCGCCGGCGCTATGCGACAGTTGGTCTAAGACCGCGAGGTCCCGGCCCTCGGAGATGTTGATCACGCACTCGAGCACTGAGTCGAGGATAGAGGCGCTTTCGGTCCTGCTTTGGTTCAAGACCCGGGTCCCGGGCCCACCGGTAGAATGGTTCCTGCGTCATCAAGTCCCTAAGGAGTGTCGTGAGCCAGGTCCCGAGCATTGAAAGCACCGAGGTCGTCGACCCGGTCGGCCACGTCCAGGTGATCTACCTCGGTCCGGTCGCCCCGCACTGGGAGTGCCGCATGGTCTTTGGCGACGAGGAGCAGATCCAGGCCTTCGTCGACCGCGTCGACGCCCGTCTACGATTCCTGCCTCCCCACGACCCGCAGTTCCGACGCAATCGCGAACGAGTGAACCGTGACGCGGAGCGTGAGAACCTGCTCGTGGAGTGGAACCTCGGCTACGAGGAAGAGAGTTAGACGAACTAGGCGAGCGGTGAGTTGCTCACGCGCTCGTACCACTCGTCGGGGGCGTCCAGTTCGTGCGCACTCGGTAGCCCGTCGACTCGTAGCAACGCGTCGAACACCCCGAGACCGTGCGTCTCGCTCAGATGCGCGACGAATCGCTTGGCGGCGTCGTGATGGGGGCCCTGGGTCGCGATGCCGAACAACGCCGCCGCGGCGTCTTCGCCTCGCGCGTCGCTGCGACGGTGGCGCGCGTAAGCCTCGCTGAGCGCGGGTCGCGGACCGAGTATCGATTCGGTGATGTCGCTCGCCGCACGCTCGAAGAACGCGAGCAGCACGCTGGTCGCCGCGTTGATCGCGCGCGTGGCGTCGGACTCCTCGGGGACTTCGATGCCGTCGAGCAGCGCGGCGGGATTGCTCATCAGCTCGCTCAGGTCGTCGGGATTGATCATCGACTGCAGTCGTTCGATCAAGTTGCTCTGAGCGGCGCTCGCCTCGCGCACCGCGTCGATCAGCAGAGCGCGAAGCGCGTCGCTCGTGCCGGGCTGGGAGAGTACCAGGGCGGCGACGAACTCCTGGGCGAGGGCAAAAACGTAGACCTCGTCGCGTTCGAGCGACCAGGCCTCGGCGAAACTGGTGAGGTTGTTGACCACGAGCAGTCGCGTCGGGTCGAGGCGGGGCAGCGGTAGTACCGCGAGCGACCAGGCCCGCTCTGAGAAGTGGCCCGCGACCGAACCCATCTGAAAGCCCGTGAACAGCGGTCCAATGGTGGCGGCGAGTTGGGCCATCATCGCCGCTTCGTTCTCTGCGTCCACGTCACCTGGTTCAGCGTCGAACGCGAGTCGTTCGAGCATTGGCGCGATAAGGGGCTTCCATTGGTTGAGCGCCGCGATCGTAAGCGCGGAGCGGTTGACGCCGGTGATCTGCGCGTCGCTCGAGACGCCCAACAGCGAATCGACGTGACGACTCACCAAGACGGCGAGCTCCTCGAGGCGTTGGCGTTCCGTGGGCTGGGGGTTGGGGTCGCCGTCCTCGCCGCGCGCGATGTTCAGTCCTAGTTGGGTAGCGGTCTGGAACCAGGCGTCGGGTCCCTGTTGGCCGAGCATGTTGAAGATGTCGCCAAACATTCCGCTGAACGGGTCAGTGCTCATGGCTCCAACTTAGAGGTTTCGCCGGAATAATTCGCCGGGCCCGTCGCCAGACCGAGGCGACCTAGCATGGCTTGCCATGGCCCTGGACGTTGCACTCGATATCGGGACTTCGTCGACGCGTCTGGCGACCAATCAGCGCGGCGTCATTTTCAACGAGCCCACCCTCGTGGGCATCGACACCAGCACCGGTGAGGTCGTGGACATCGGCTACGGCGCCACCGACCTCGTGGGACGCACCTCACGCCACGTGGTGGTTTTTCGGCCCCTAGAAAAGGGCGCCACGGTCGATTTCGACGTCACGGCCCGGCTCATCACCACCCTCTTCGAGCGCGCGGGCGTCTCCAAGCTCAGTCGGGCGCGGGTCGTGATGAGCGTGCCGTCGCTCGCCACGGCCATCGAACGGCGCGCCCTGCGCCAGGCGGCCGTTCAGGCTGGTGCGCGCGAGGTCAGTCTGATCGAAGCACCGATCGCGGCGGCGATCGGCCTGGGACTTCCGATCCAGGACCCCATCGGCTCGGCGGTGGCGGTACTGGGCGCGGGTGCCTCCGAGGCCGCGCTCATCTCGCTCGGGGGCATCGTCACGAGTGGCGCCCGACGGCTCGGCGGCAACGACCTCGATAACGCGATCGCGACGCTGTTGCGCATGCGCCAGGGCGTCGTCGTGGCACCCGCGACACTCGAGATGTTGAAGATGACGCTGGGTTCGGCGCTGGGTTCGACCAACGGCGGCGTGGAGAAGGTGCCCGCGCGAACCGTCGAACGCGGCGAGCCGGTCGAAGTCGAGGTGAGCGCTGAGCTGGTGAACCAGGCGATGAGCGAGGTCGTCGCCCAGACCGTGCGACTCATCCAAGAGTGTCTCGCCGACGCTCCGCCCGACCTCTCCCAGGACGTCTCCGCGCGAGGGCTCACCCTCGTGGGTGGCCACGCACTGGTGAACGACTTCGCCGAACTGATCGCCGCGAGCACCGGGGTCCAAGTCGTTCTGGCGCCCCATCCTGATGTCGTGGTCATCCAGGGTCTGCTCGCGTGCCTCGAAGAGATGTCCGCGCTGCACGCGCTCTTTCGCGGACTTGACGACTAGTCCACTTCCTTGTTGAGTTGGTCGACCGCGGCTCGCACCTGCCAGTCGCGGTCGTTGGCGGCCCGTTCGAGGGCGGCGTCGACGTCGGGTCCTTCGAAGTTCGAGAGCGCGACGATGGCGCGTCGTCGAACGGGGGGCTTGTCCTCGAGCGCGGCCAGCACGGCCGCGCGTCCCCGGTCGTCGCCGATCGCGCCCAACGAGGCGACCGCGGACTCGCGACAACGGGCGTCGTCGTGTTCGAGGGCGATCGTCGCGAGTCTTTCGACGGCGTCGCGGTCCAGGTGCTCACCGAGCGCGAAGATCGCCGCGTCCACCACGAGGGCGTCGTCGTCCTCGAGCGATCCGCGCACGAGGGCCAAGAGGCCGCCGTCGAGGTCGTTCACGTAGGCGAGCAACGCCAACGCTTCACGGCGCACCTCGACCTGCGGGTCGACGAGCGCGCGCATCCAGTGCTCGCGTGCGAGCAGCGCCCGGCGACTTCCCGCGCGAAGAGCTAGTACGCGTTGGCGCGGGCGTCGTGATTCGAGGGATTCGAGGAGAAAGGCGTCGTCGCGACCGTCGCTGTGGAAGCCGGCCTTGAGTAATCGTTCTTCGAGGTCGGGCGGTAACGTGGACTCATCCGTTGGCACCCTGACATCTCAGCACCCAACCAGTACGCGCGTCGAATCGCGATCGTCCTGATCGCCCTGTTCGTGGTTCTCGCCGTCGCGGTCGAGGTTTCGCGGCACTGGACTCTCAACGAGTACGCCATCACGCCGGGTAACGCGACACCGGTGGAACCTCTGGTGCACGTCAGTGGGCTCGCCACCAAGTCCCATCACGACGCGATCATGTTGACCGACGTGTACCTCGAGCAACTCACGGCCTGGCAGTACTTCACGCTCCAGTTCCAACGTCACGTCCAATTCGTCACCGCGAGCCAACTGCTCGACCCGGGCGTTCCCAGCAGTGAGCTCGCGGCGCAGGGTTATCTGGAGATGAGCGATTCCAAGCAGGACGCCGAGGTCTCGGCGTTCACCACGCTCGGTTGGCAACTGAAGGGCACGCCCATCGGTGCGCTGGTCACGTCGGTCGAGACGGGTACGCCGGCCTGGCACGACAAGATAAAGGTCGCCGACCGTATCGTCAGCTTCGACGGCTCACCCGTGCGCTCGACGTGTGACGTCGTGAGCGACCTGAATCCGTTGTCGGCGAACTCGACGGTCAATCTGGGCATCGACAAGGCCCACATCAGCGCGAAGGGTGTGATCACGTGGGCGAACGAATCGATCGTCACGTTGCGTACCGCCGTGCCACCGCTTTCTTTGGCGCCCTCAGGTTGTCCGGGCGTCAGCGGGTCGAACGCCACCTGGCTGGGATTCTCCCTCGAGGACGCGACGAGCTACGCGTTCCCCGCGAAGGTGTCGATCGACACCAATGACATCGGCGGACCGTCGGCGGGACTCGCGATGACCTTGTGCATCATCGATCAATTGTCACGTAACTCGTTGACCGGTGGCGTGAAGATCGCCGCGACGGGCACGATGGATCAAGACGGCAACGTCGGCGACGTGGGCGGCGTCGCCGAGAAGACGGTCGCGGTCCAGCGCGCGGGCGCGAAGTACTTCATCGTTCCTCAAGTCGAAGTCGCCACCGCGAGGGCCAACGCGGCACCGGGACTCACGGTGATCGGCGTGACCACGCTTCGTCAAGCACTGCAAGCACTTCATCGCATCGGCGGGTCGAAACCCGTGCCCCTCACCGCTCCGCGAAGCCGTTCTTGAAGGACCCGAAGTCGTAGTCTTAAAGCAATGGAAGATCGCCGAAACCCATCCTCCGCTCGTAATTCGACCTCGGAGATAGTTCGAACCAATTTCACGCCGATTCGAAAGGGTGGTATCGATCCTTACGAGGTACACCAGCACCTCGAGGCCGTCGCGCGCGAGGTCGGTCATCTCGAGCAGCGACTGCGCGAGTTGCGCGAACAACTCGCCGAGGCCGAGCACCGAGCCGCCAACCCCGTGCTCGACGAGGCGACCTTGGCCAGTGCGCTGGGTGCTCAGAGCGCCGCTATCTTGCGATCGGCCCATGAGGAGGCGGCTCGCGTGACCGCCGAGGCCCAGGAACGCAGCGCTCAGATCTTCACCGAGACCCAACAACGCAGTGCGGAGCACTTGATCGAGGCCCAAGAACGCGCCACCGCGCTCATCGCCGAGGCCGAGAACACGGCGACCCAGGTCGATCATGATTCGCGCCTCGCGGCCGAACGTTTGATCGATTCGGCCAAGGTCAACGGTGACGCGCTGGTTGAACGCGGTCGCGAGCAGGGGCGCGCCATCGTCGAACAGGCCCACGAGGCCCGCAGGACCGTGCTCAACGACCTCGCCGTGAAGCGCAAGGCCTTGCACATACAAATTGACCAACTGCGTGCGGCGCGTGACACCCTGGCCACGTTTGTCCAGTCGGTGCGCGAATCCATCGACTCGGTCATCAACGGCGTGAACAGCTCCGATGACGCGGCGCGTCACGCCGCCCTCGAGGCGCTGCGGCTGCGTCCGCCCTCGCGTGAACCAACCGAGGAGGAATTGCTCGAGGGCACGCCACTGCGCGAGGTTCCCCCACCGGCGCCCGAGGCCCTGGTCATCGAACCATCCGAAACGGTCGACGTGCCCAAGTCCAAGACGCGCCGCTCGGCGAAGTCCAACGGCATCGAGACCCACGTGGGTGAGACCCTGCTCGAGGACGATCCGACGGGCACCGACGTCGTGAACGAGATCTTCGCGCGACTACGCAAGGCGACCCTAGAAGAGCGCGGCGCGCCCGTGACGCCCCCGCGCAAGGCGGCACCGTCGCCCGCCAAGGTCATGACTGTGGACGGGGAGTTGTTCCACCGTCGCGACGTCGCGATCGATGAGTCGCTGGCGGTCTTGACCCGCAAGGTCAAGCGCGCGCTCCAGGACGATCAGAACGTCATGCTCGAACGGGTTCGCCACGTGAAGGGGATGATCACCATCGAACTCGAGGACGAGCACGCCGAACGCGCGCGCTACGCCGACGCGGCCTTTGACGCACTCGCTGACGCCGCCGCCGCGGGTTCGCAGTTCGCCTTTGATGAGGCGGGCTGTTCGGGAGAACCGGCGAGCAAGGTCGCCCTCGACGACTGCGCCGCGGACCTCGCGGTCACCATCGTGCTCGCGTTGCGCAAGCGCGTGCTCGCCGACGGCTCTGGCGACGCCACCGAACGGGTGAACGCGGCCTACAAGGAATGGCGCGGAGCGCGGGTCGAACGACTCTGCACCGACGCGGCGCGACGCGCGTTCCACGTGGGCGTGCTCAGCGCGTCGCGGGGGCGTTCGATCCGCTTCTTCGCCACACCGAACGACGCGCCGTGTGACGCGTGCGCGCTCGACGCGGCGTCGGGCGAGCGCCTGGCCGGGCAGCGCTTTCCCAGTGGGTCGCAGTATCCGCCGTTGCACGCCGGTTGCGCCTGCGCGGTCGTACCGGTCTGAAAAACGGCCTAGGCTCGATGCGTGCGTAGCCCAGCCGATGTCTCTCCGCGTCCTCGACGCATAGGGAGGCTCTCGCGTCGGTTCTGGATCGGACTCATTATCGTCGTCCTGTTCATAGGGTTCTTGTCGCTGCGCAGCCTGGCGGGCTTGTGGACCGACCAGATGTGGTTCTCCCAGACCGGTTACGGCTCGGTCTGGACGACGTTGCTCGTCACCAAAGTCGGCCTCGCGGTGGTATTCGGGCTGATCTTCTTCATCCTCATGTGGGTGAACCTGCTGCTCACCGACCGATTCGGCGCTCGCGACCTTTCCTTCGAGCCCGAGGACGAGATCGTGCGTCGGTTCCAGAACGTCGTTCGTCCCTACGCGGGTCGCATCTACGCGGTGATCGGGGTCTTTACCGGACTTATCGCGGGACTCAACGCCACCGGTCAGTGGCAGGCCTACTTGCTCTTCATCCATTCCAAGTCCTTCAACTTGAAGGACGCGCTGTTCCACAAGGACCTGAGCTTCTACGTCTTCACCTTGCCGTTCTTGTCGTTCATCGTCACCTGGACTCTGGTGTCGTTGTTCGTGATCCTGCTCATCACGGCCGCGTTCCACTACCTGAACGGCGGTATCCGCGCGACGCGCGTCAGCCCGCGCGTCGCCCCACGGGTCAAGGCCCACCTCTCGGTGATCGGGGCGGGCATCGCCCTGATGAAGGCGGCAGGCTACATCATCGCCAAATGGGAGTTGGTGAACTCCACGAACGGTTACGTCCAGGGCGCCGGGTACACCGACGTGCACGCGCGCATGCCCGCGATGACGATCCTCTTCTTCCTGTCGCTCGCCGCGGCGATCATCCTGCTCGTCAACGTGCGCTCGCGAGGTTGGTCACTGCCCGCAGTGGCGGTCGGGCTGTGGGTGTTCGTCGCGCTGGTGATCGGTGTGCTCTATCCGGCGTTCCTCCAGGCCCTGAAGGTGAGCCCCGCCCAAGCCACGCTCGAGGCACCGTACATCCAGCGCGACATCAACGCGACGCGCGCCGCCTACGGGCTCGACGGCGTGGCCTATCACACGTTCCAGGGAGCGACCACGATCTCGACCAAGCAAGTCGTCACGGACGCCGCGACCCTCGCCAACATTCGACTTTGGGACCCCTCGTCGAACATCGCCCTTCAGACGGTCACCAAGCGTCAATCGATTCGTTCGTATTACACCTTCACGACCCTCGCGGTCGACCGCTATAACGTCAACGGCAAGGTGACGCCGGTCCTGATCGGCGCGCGTCAACTCAACTCGTCGAGTCTGCCCTCGCCGAGCTGGGTGAACACCCACTTGCAGTACACCCACGGCGAGGGCGCCGCCGTCATCGCGGCCAACGCCGTCGACTATACGACCGGCAACCCGAACTTCGTTGTTTCGAACGTCCCGCCCCAGTCGACCAACGGCATGCCCCGACTCACGCAGCCCGATATCTACTTCGGTATCGGCTACTCGGGTTGGGTCGTGGCGAACACTAAGCAGGCGGAACTCGACTACCAGATCGACAGCGGCCCGAACGCGGGCCAGCCAGTCGAGACGCATTACGCCGCCAAGGGCGGCGTGGCGGTCGGGGGAATCCTCAGCCGCGTCGCCCTGGCGCTTCGTCTCGGCGACTTCAACTTCCTGATCTCGAACCAGATTACGCCCAAAAGTCGGGTGCTCTTCGTGCGCGACGTGACCCAGATGGCCAAGAAGGCCGCGCCCTTTCTCACCTTCGATCAAAGTCCTTACGCCGTCATCGCCAACGGCGAGGTGAACTTCGTTCTCGACGGCTACACGACGACGAGCCAGTACCCGTACTCGCAGAACGATGAGAGCCTCAACGTGAACACGGGCAACATCCCTTACGGCACGAACTACATCCGTAACTCGGTCAAGGTCGTCATCAACGCCTACACCGGTTCGATGAAGTACTACGTGAACGACCCCAAGGACCCGATCATCCAGGCGTGGGAATCGGCGTTCCCCAAGATGTTCCTGCCGATGAGCAAGATGCCCGCGTCAATCAGAACTCACCTGCGCTACCCGTCCGACTTGTTCTCAGTTCAGGCCGCCACGCTCGGTCACTACCACATCACCAACGCGAGCGCCTTCTACACCGCCTCGGACAAGTGGGAGATCTCACCCACGACCGGCGCCGGCACGCCGAGTGCGACGCTCTCGCGCACCGAGGTCACCAACGCGGCCGGGAACGTCGTCTCCACCTCGCTCTCGCCCATGAGCCCGGTGTACCAGGTCGGTTCACTACCCGGTCAAAACCACCAGCAACTCCTCGAGTCCGTGGCCTACGTGCCCGCGGGCAACTCGGGCACCGTTCAGGGCCTCACCGCTTTCATGGTGGCCACGAGCGACACGAACGACTACGGGCACCTGAATGTCTACGTCACGCCGCGCGGTACGTCGGTGACCGGACCGGTCCAGGCGGACTCGGAGATTCAACAGACGTCGGCCGTGAGTTCGATTATCACGCTCCAGGACCAGCACGGCTCTGAGGTCTTGCTCGGCAACAACCTCATGGTTCCCCTCGACCAGAGCGTCCTCTACATCCGACCGCTCTACGTCACGAGCACGTCCAATCCGCTGCCTCAGTTGCGTTACGTCATCGCCGTCTTCAATCAGGACGTGGCCATCTCGCCCACGCTCTCGGGCGCGTTGTCCCAAGTCTTAGGCGCTAGCTTCTCTTCGGGTTCGTCGCCCGGCTCGTCCTCGACGACACCAACTGGAGGCACCACCACTTCGGGCGGCTCGGCGGCGTCGTACTTAAAGCAAGCGTCGGCCGATTACACCTCCGCCCAGGCCGCACTGCAGGCGGGCAACCTCGGTCAGTACCAGGCCGACGTGAACGCAATGAACGCTCAATTGAAGCTGGCCCAGGCGGCGCTCGCCAAGTAGGACGTTCGCGGCGCAAGGGGCGCCGGTCCTCCCACTGGCTTGTGAAGTGCCTCGAATCGTACGCCTGACCACGGCGAACGGTTCGGGCCAGTCAGTTCTCCAGTACCGCAAGGACCTGTAGCGGGCGTGACCACAAATGAACACGCGCGTGCGCGAAGTGGTTATGGTGGTAGTTAGGACGTCAAGACCTCGCTTCCCTCATCCCTGACAATTCATCAGGGAGTTGAGTAGAAAGCCGGTCAGCCCGTGAAAAAGTTCTCCTCTCGGAAGGTAGTCAGGGCACACCTCAAGGTCGCCACGCGCACGGCCGTCGCGGGCGGCGTCGCCTCGGCCATGATGTTCTTAGGTCTCAGCGCGTTCGTCGCTTCCCCCGCGTTCGCGGTGGGTACGGCCTCCAACACGATTGTGGTCTATGGACCCCCGGACGGCGCGAGCATCGGCGGCTACTACGTGCCCAACGCCAAGGCGACCTCGGGCGACGTCGTGGTCCTCGCGCTCGATCCGACCTCCACTGGTTGTTCGGTAGCAGGCGGTAAGGTTTCGTTCACGTCGGCGGGCGAGTGCGTCATCAACTTCAGCGACCCCGGTAACGCGACCTACGCGGCCGCCGCGGGTGTTACCCAGAGCATCCGCATTGACGCCGAGAACATCATCGCCATTCCCAATACCACCACGGCGGGCAGCGTGGAGGGTACCTATACCCCCGACGCGTCGGTGACGTCGGGTGACGTCGTGCGCGTGAGCTTGGCGGCCACGTCGACCGGCTGCACGTTGAGGACGGCCAACGGTACGGTCACGTTCATCAAGCAAGGCACCTGTCGTATCTTGTTGAACGACCCCGGCAACGGCGCGTACGCCGCCGCCCCTCAAGTCACCCGCAACGTCACCATCTACGTGGCGAACATCCTGAAGACCAGTGTCGCGCCGGTGACGGCCGTGATCAACAGTTCGTATCAGGCAAGTGCTACCGCGTCGTCCAAGGACCCGGTCGTCATCACCATCGACCCCCTGTCCGAGGGCTGTGGCATCGTGGTCCAGCGAGTCACGTTCTCGAGTGACGGTCTGTGCCGTATTGACTTCAACGACCCCGGCAATGGTGCCTTCACCGCAGCCAAGCAGGTGCAACAGATCGTCAAGATAGGTTCGGGGGCACCAAATATCCAGGCACCGCTCTATATCACCAGTCTCAACGCGGTCGCTGGCAGGACGCTGGCGCTCAAGACGAGCGGGGGAACAGGCATCGGTGCCGTGACCTTCACTGCGTCACCGGGAAGTGCGAATTGTTCAATTCGTAACGGCGTGCTCAGTTACTCCCATGTTGGCCTCTGCACCGTGACCGCCAAAAAGGCGTCTGACGCGACGTATCTGGCCAGTATCACCGCGTCGGCGACGATTCGGGTGAACTTGGCGTCGAGTCCTTTCGCCATCCGCGTCAGCTCGCCGGTGACGGCGGGTCACACCCAAGAGACGACCATCCTCGGTGCGGGCTTTTACGGCGTGCCACGAATCGTGAGTAGCGTCGCGACGACCAAAGTCACGGTGGTCAGCGCCAGCGGTACCCGCCTCGTCGTTCGTGTTTTCGTGGCGAATTCAACACCTCGCGGGCTTTACACTCTCACCCTCACCTTTGCCCACGGTCAGCGGACTTCGGTCACCTACACCCAACATTGAGGTGAACGTCGTGCGCTCGGCGACAGATGTCGAGCGCACGACGCGAGCACACGACCCGCCGAGGCGGGTGCATCGAGGGGCCGCGAACTTCCGCGGCCAATCGCTACTGGCGACCGGGTCACCGCAGGCTGGACACAAGTGTTTCTTTGCGATCAGGTAACGAGACCACATCGATGAGGTAGAATTAGTTCAAGGACGTCTAGATCTCGCATCCTCCGGCTGACAATTCATCAGCGCGTTGAGACGAAAGCAGGTCGATTTATGAAGAACATTTCTCTTGGACTTCCGCGTGTCACTCGAGTGACGGGCGCTACTCGCAAAATCCTTGCCGTCGGGTCGACCGTGGCGATGGTGGTCTTGGGCCTCAGCGCGTTCGTCGCCTCACCCTCGTACGCTGCTGGCACCTCGGCGAACACGATTACTGCGACTTCACCTCCCTCGGCGGGAAGTGACCACGGGACCTACGTCCCCCAAGCTCAGGCAACCTCCAAGGACGTCGTGCTGATCGCACTGGATAAGTCCTCGAGCGGTTGCTCGCTGGCCTCTGGCAAGGTCACCTTCACCGGAGCCGGTGAATGCGAGATCACCTTCAATGACCCCGGTAACACGACCTACGCGGCAGCGGCCCAGGTGCTGCAGTACATCAAGGTCTATTCGGCCAACACGATCACGGTGAGCAGCGCTCCCTCGGCGGGAAGCGTGCGCGGCTCGTATTCACCCGGGGCTTCAGCCACCTCTGGTGACACGGTGGTGCGCAGTCTGGCGAGCGACTCGACAGCGTGTGCGCTTTCCAACGACACCGTGACATTCACCAGTGCGGGTAAGTGTCACGTGGAGTTCAACGATCCTGGCAACGGCGCGTTCGCTGCGGCGACCCACGTGGGCCAGACGATCACCGTGTACGCGACCAACGCGATCACCACTAGCACGGCTCCTTCGGCGGGTACGATCAACGGCACCTACAACGCCGGTGCGTCGGCGACCTCCAAGGACGTCGTCACCATCAATCTCGACGCTACGTCCACGGGTTGTTCCATCAGCAAGAACGTCGTCACCTTCACGGCGAACGGGTACTGTCGCGTGGATTTCAATGACGCCGGTAACGGCGCCTTTGCCGGCGCCTCCCAAGTCCAACAAACGATCATCGTGGGTAACGGTGGACCTCGCGTCCAGTCGCCGCTCTACCTGACCAGCCTGGACGGCATGAAGTACAGCTCGTTGACCTTGACGTCGAGCGGTGGATCAGGTAGTGGTGCGGTCACCTACGTGGCTACGCCGGGCACGGCGAACTGTTCCCTCAAGGGCGACGTACTTAGTTACACCCAAGTGGGTACGTGCACGGTCACGGTGACCAAGGCCGCCGACGCTACGTACTTCGCTGCGTCGTCCGCGCCCACCAACGTCACGATCAACCTGCCCAAGAGTCCTCACGCGATTCGCGTCACCAGTGCGGTGTGGACAGGGCGCATGGTCCAGACCACGATAATCGGCACCGGTTTCTACGGCCAACCCAAGGTCTTGAGCAACATCGGCACGACCAGGATCGGCGTGAGCAGTGACAACGGAAGGGTCCTGGTCATTCGGGTGACCGTCGCGAAGACCGCACCACGAGGGATTCACACGTTGACCCTCATCTTCGCCCACGGTGATCGGACGTCGGTTCTCTATAACCAACGATGACCTCTTGATGTCTCGTGCGCTCGCCACGTCCGGTGGTCGAGCGCACGGGGCTTTGACCTACTTTCTCGGATGGTTAAGTCAGCCATGAATTCGCAGTCACTTTTGGGCGCAGTGGCGCTTTCTAGTAGTATTGAGGACGCATCGCGGGGTGGAGCAGTCTGGTAGCTCGTCGGGCTCATAACCCGAAGGTCGCAAGTTCAAATCTTGCCCCCGCCACGAAATGTCTGCAGAAGAGCCGATCCGAAAGGGTCGGCTCTTCTGCCTTCGTATCAGCCGGTCATCGCAATAATTGGTTCCGGCGTTTCCTAATTTGGCCAGACCTCGCGCAGTTTCTGCGCGAGGAGATGCATCTCAGAGTGATCGACAAGCACTGCCTCGGCGTCAAGTTCGTCTCCTTCATAACGAGGGTAGACGTGAATGTGAAAGTGCCAGACGTCCTGGTTGCCCGCAGGCTCATTGTGCTGACGTGTAGAAACACCATCGCTCCCGTACGCCGATTTCATTGCGATTGCCGTTTGTCGAAGCGCCCGCTGAATCGGTCCGCCCAGTATGTCCGGTCGTTCATAGATGTTTTCGTAGTGCTCAATTGGAATGACGAGAGCCGCACCAGGATTGGCTGGCCTCCACCTAGGGTTCATCTTTACCACGACGTCGTCGTAGCGATGGAGAAGCTCAACGGGGAAGGCTCCTCGGCCAGTCACGATGTTTTGGCAGAATGGGCAGTCGTACCCCTCGGGCTCGTGGCGCCAGCTCGAAGTATTCACAGTGTTGTACTTGGTAGACAAATTTCACCATGGACATATTGGTCACAGAATCGAAGTTTCCGCCGGGTCTGCTGAAGCGAATGGCAACGTAACCCGAGTCGGTCCAACTGACGGACAGCGCAGCCCATGGAACAAACCACGGTTGAAGTTTTGATAGCGTATTTGCTATCATGTGAGGATGCGTACTTCCGGAGTTTCGTCGACGGTCGCAGGGAGCCTTCTTGCATTGGCACGCGTGCGTTTGAACCTCACTCAGCGCGAATTGGCAGCGAGAGCTGGCGTCGCTCAGTCGACGATCGCTCGAATCGAGCTGGGTCGAATTGATCCTGGATTTGAATCGGTGCAACGAATTCTTGCTTCGGTGGGTTTGGAACCAAGAATTCATCTTGAAAGTCTTGATGACCACGACCAGTTGTTAGTCGAGAGACATTCTAAGCGGAGTGAAGTTGATCGACGGCGAGTCGAAGATCGACACAGAGCGAATGTTGCAGGATTCAAGAGCGCACGAGTGATCGAGGAGAGCAGTGAGCCACGAACTAGAAGCGGAAGAGATAATTGAGGCGTTCAATAGATTTGCGGTCGACTACGTGGTCATCGGGGCATTTGCTGCAATTGCGCAGGCCGTTCCAATTCTTCCCACCGTGGACATCGATTTCTTTGCGTCTCCCGACCTATTGAATTTGGACCGTCTCGCTGACGCCCTCGAATATCTTGACGCGAAGATTCGAGTTAATGATTTAGAAGAGGGTCTTGTATTCGATCGGTCTCCCGAGTTTCTGGGAAGAATGCAAATGTTGAATTTGACCTGCGAATTCGGAGAATTCGACGTCCTCTTCAAAGCTGATGGAATACGAGACTATCGGGGCTTAGAAGAGAGGTCCCTCACTGTAATTGTTGGGCGAACCGAAACTCACGTTGCATCAGTCGAGGACATCGCGCGGTCGAAACGGGCCACCGGCCGCCTAAAGGATTTGAAGGCCTTGCAGGTGTTCGAGAAGTTCTTGAAATCAAGAGACAACGACCTTGGTCTAGGTCGTTAGATAGGTACGAGTCACTCAGCCGCTTTGGTGACATTTCGTGGGTTGGGCTCATGTAGTCGGATTCAGCGCTCAAAGCAGTTTGCACGCGATTTGCACATTCCCGTTAACGCAGATGTCGTCTTGGGCACTGTCGTCATGTTCTAACCCGGAGTCGTTGAGACTCCTCTGATCCCGGTGTTTTCAAAGATAATCAGCTCTCGATGAACTGGTGAATTCATTGGCGCCGGGGTAACACTACGCACGCGATTCGGGCTCATAACCCGAAGGTCGCAAGTTCAAATCTTGCCCCCGCCACCACTAAAAGAAGGACCCCCAAAATGGGGTCCTTCTTTTGTTTGTGAATGTTGATCTCTCAATTTGGAACGCCAGTAGTCCTTCAGAGTGAGCCTGAGCGTGCATCACCTTCTGCCAGGTGACCGTGTTGAAATTCGTGAGATTCTGAATGAAAGGATTTGGACTGTTCGTCCGGTCACGGTGATTGAAGACTCCGAAGATCAGTTCGTGTCATACCTTGCTACGGGCACTCTCATTGACTACCCGGTTGACGTTGAGCACGGGGAGAAGTGCTTCACTATGTGGCTTACTGGTAAGTGGGAACTCGTTCAGAAAGAGTTCTCGGCGTCTGGGATGCTTCGCACTACTCCTCGAAGCGTGCCGTTTGAAGTGTTCACCACCGTACTGCCTAATGGGGGTGTCGCCTCCTGGTACGTGAAGTGCCGAGAACCTCTGTGCCGCCGGCCCACGGTTTGGACGCTTTGGACGAAACCCTTGACCTCA
>Ga0302279_10000234_pt1 | contig 80693 bp, 76 predicted proteins | sample III_Bog_N3_3_FD_194541 | JGI IMG/M metagenome (GOLD analysis project Ga0302279, IMG submission 194541) | Peat permafrost microbial communities from Stordalen Mire near Abisko, Sweden - III_Bog_N3_3 | ecosystem: Environmental > Terrestrial > Soil > Wetlands > Peat | place: Sweden: Abisko...
GGGGGCTTGCGCCGGCGGACCCGTGGAAGAGAGCGTCGCCGTAGGCGAAGATCCCCCCGTCGGCGGCGACCAGCCAGTAGCCCCCACCATCAGGGGTGGCCGCCATGCCGACGATCGGGGCGTTCAGGTGGGTTGCGCCGGCGGACCCGTGGAAGAGAGCGTCGCCGTAGGCGAAGATCCCCCCGTCGGCGGCGACCAGCCAGTAGCCCCCACCATCAGGGGTGGCCGCCATGCCGACGATCGGGGCGTTCAGAGGGGTTGCAGCGATCGAGCCACGGAACTGCGCCGCACCGAACGAGAAGATCCCGCCGTCACTCGCCACGAGCAGGTAGCCGGCTTGGGTAGCGCTGGCCGTCGATGTCGTCGCGGCGACCGTCCGGCCCGAGGCGTGCAGCGTGGGGATCCGGCGCAACCACGCCGCACCCGACGGGGAGGCGGCGAGGGCGAGCAACAATGGGGCGAGCAGTGCGACCGCCAACTGGCGGGCGAAGCTCGCGCCTGTTCCTCTCGTTGCGCCCCGCAGACCGCGACCCGACAGCACACGTCCACCTCTCGAGAGCCGACACTCGATGGAGGCAGTCTGCTCGGCCCTCGTCTCGAAGCGGCGGACCCCCCCCGAGGTGGGCGATCATCGGCTCAGGCGCCGGGGTGGGCGTGGCGATCCAGCGACGCGGCGATCGCCCCTCGTTGCTCCTCCAGCCACGCCGGCGCGTGCCGAGCCGCCCAGCTCTCGGTGACCCAGCCCTTGATCATCGAGCGCATCGCGTCTCGATGGGTGAGGGCGAACGCGACGTGGCCGATCACGACGATGAAGACGGCGAAGGCGAACACGTCGTGGACGAAGGTTGCCCCGGTACGCCACGAGACGGGGAAGTGCCCGAACCACTGCATGACCGAACCGGTGGCGAGCATGACGACGATCGCCGCCCCGGTGAATGCAGCGTTCAGCTTCTGGCCCGGATTGAACTTGTCGAGCATCGGCATCGGGGCCCGGCCCAGCCTCTTCAACCATCGGACCTCCTCACCCGACCACAGGTTGACGCGCCGCACGTCCCGGCGCATCCGGGCCCCCCAGGGGCCGAGCAGGGAGATGATGATCGGCACGGGCACGGCGACGCCGGTCCAGAGGTGGATCTCGGCGATGAGATGACGCCGTCCCACCAGGCCGGCCAGCGAGCCGAAGTAGAGCGGGAGCGCGGTGGCCATCAAGATGGCGAACAACAGAGCGTTCGCCCAGTGCGCGCCGCGCTGCACCGCGTCGAAGCGGACGAGGCGTACAACACGGCGGCGGGCCCGTGTGACGGCCACGGACCTCAGGACGCCCGGGGGTCGGTCAGGCCCGTCGAGCCGTCGGCCCAGCCGTTCACCGGGTAGCCGTTCTGCTCCCAGAAGCCCGGTTCGACCTGGTCCACGACGCGGATGGCCGAGAGCCACTTGAGGGACTTGTAGCCGAACATCGGCGCCACGTAGAGGCGCACCGGCCCGCCGTGTTCGGTGGTCACCGGTGCGCCGAGCATGCGGTAGGCGACCAGCACGTCGGGCAGGCGCGCCTGGTCCAAGGTGAGGCTCTCGGTATCGGCACCGTCGTAGGACTCGAACGAGAGGGCTGACGCCTCTGGGCGGAGGCCAACCGAGTCGAGCAAATCCGAGAGCCTGACCCCTTCCCAGTGCACGTCGGGAACCCGCCATCCGGTGACGCACTGGAAGTCGCGCGCCAGCTTCGTGCGCGGCATTGCTTCGAGGTCGGCCAGCGTGAAGGTGGCGGGGCGCTCGACCAGGCCGCTCACCTTGAGGCGGTAGGCGGTCGGGGCGATTGCCGGGTAGGTGCCGGTGATCGAGTAGATCCGGAAGCGGTCGCCGCCCGGCAGCAGACCGCCGAGCCCCGAGCCTGCGACATCACCAATGATCGCTTGCGCCCTGGCGCCGAAGGCGATGCCGAGGGCGCCGAGCCCCGCCAAGCCGAGGAACACCCGCCGCCCGACCGGCGACCTGGCGGCAGGGCCACTGGCCGCAGGAAGTGCAGGGTCGCTCGTCACCGGCCGAGCATAAGACCGCACACAGGGGAAGAGTGGTCGGAGCGGGGAACCGTAAGGGTGTCGTAATGATCACGCTTGAACCCCCTGCGGACGTACAGGACGAACGGTGGTCGGGTCCTTCTAGGATCGACATAGTTATGGCTGTAGAAGCATCTCTCCCAGGGGCACCCGCCATCAACGAGCTGGGTCGCGCTCGGCGCATCGGCATCCTCATGATCTGCTCGATGAGCCTGCTCATCGTCGGGCTCGACGCCACCATCGTGAACATCGCGCTGCCGTCGATCGGCACCGACCTGCACGCCTCGGTCTCGGGGCTCCAGTGGACCGTCGACGCCTACACGCTGGTGCTGGCCAGCCTGCTGATGCTCTCGGGCTCGACGGCTGACCGCTTCGGGCGTCGGCGGACCTTCGTCATTGGCCTGCTGGTGTTCGTCGCCGGCTCGATGCTGTGCAGCCTCGCCCCGAGCCTCGGTCTCCTCGTGGCCTTTCGGATGGTCCAGGCGATCGGGGGCTCGATGCTGAACCCGGTGGCCATGTCGATCATCACCAACACCTTCACCGAGCCACGCGAGCGCGCCCAGGCAATCGGGGTCTGGGGCGCGGTCATCGGCGTCAGCATGGCCCTCGGCCCAGTGGTCGGGGGCCTGCTGGTGACCACGGTGGGATGGCGCTCCATCTTCTGGATCAACATCCCTGTCGGCCTCGTGGCCGTCGTCTTGGCACTGCGCTACATCCCCGAATCCAAAGCACCCAGGGCGCGGCGGGTCGACGTGGTTGGACAGGTTCTGGTCTTCGTCCTGTTGGTGTCGCTCACCTACGGCATCATCGAGGCCCCAGAGCACGGGTGGACATCAGGGCTGATCGTCGGCGCCTTTGCGCTCGCCGGGGCGTGCCTGATCGGCATCTTGCTCTACGAGCCGCGCCGCACAGAACCGCTCATCGAGTTGCGCTTCTTCCGGTCCATCCCCTTCTCCGGCGCGACGCTCATCGCGGTGGCCGCCTTCGCTGCACTTGGCGGCTTCTTGTTCTTGAACACCCTCTACCTCCAAGAGGTCCGTGGCCTCTCGGCGCTGCGCGCCGGACTCGACACGTTGCCGATGGCGGCCATGGCCATGCTGCTGCCCCCGATCTCCGGGCGCATCGTTGGGGTGCGCGGCGCGCGCATCCCGCTCGTCATCGCGGGTATCGCCCTCACCATCGGCTGCACCATGCTGGCCTTCATCGGCGGCTCGACCCCGTTCTCGTGGCTCTTCGTCGCCTATGTGATCTTCGGCATCGGCTTCGGTTTCGTGAACGCACCCATCACCAACGCTGCCGTGTCGGGCATGCCGCGGGCCCAGGCCGGGGTCGCTGCGGGCATCGCCTCGACGTCCCGGCAGATCGGCCAGACGCTCGGTGTGGCCGTCGTCGGGGCCCTCGTCACCTCGAAGATGGCCGTCTCGGGCCATACCGACCTCGCAGCCGCCAGCCATGCCGGCTGGTGGACCCTGGCCGGATGCGGCGTCGCCGTCTTGGTGCTCGCCTTCGTCGTGACCACCCGGCGCGCCCTCGAGAGCGCGCAGCGCACCGCACGTGAGCTCAACCCCGAGGTGCTCGAGGTCCAACCCACATGACGGCCACGGGCGCTCCGACGCCAGCCGAGATGGCATGGCAGATGATGCGCGAGTTGGTGCTCGACAACGAGCGACGCAAGGAGGCCTCGAGCGCGCTCGGGCTCAGCTTCGCCCGCATCAAGGCACTCCGGCGCATCGCCGAGTCCCCCCTCCCGATGGGCGAGCTCGCGACGTCGCTCGGCATCGAGCCCCCGTACATGACGCTCGTGGTCGACGACCTGGAGCGCCAGGGCCTCGTGGAGCGCCGCCCGCACCCGAGCGACCGCCGGGCGAAACTCGTCGTGGCGACCGCACGGGGCCGCCAGGCCGCTCGGCGGGCAGAGGCGATCTTGGAGCGGCCTCCTCCTGGCCTCGCCGGGCTTCCGACCGAGGTGAGTGAAGCACTCGTCGAGCTCCTCGTTGCCGTGAAGGCGTCGACCAACGGAGAAGTGCCTGGTGGGCGGGCACTAGGTTGACGATCGTGGCGCGCCACTGCTCTCGCGCTGCCTCCACTCGCACATGGCGACGTGCGCAGCCCGGGTGCTTGGCGCCGGGCCCGTGGCGCCAGTGAGCTCGGACCCGGCCCCGGGTGAAGGTCGCGAGTCGCGCCCCGCCGTGCTCTCGTGTCGCAACGGCCATGGCGTCGAGCCCGGGTTCTCGTACTGCCCGACCTGCGGCGCCGCGCTCGGTCCGGCAGCCGAGACGCCCACCCGCCAAACCCACCCCACGTCGACCGCGACCGTGACCGTGACAGCGAACAGCGAACAGCGAGCGCTCAGCCGCTACCGCACATGGATCGTGGTGGCCTTGCTCGTCGCGCTCGTCGTCGTGGTCTTGCTCGTCGTCGACGTCGTCGGCACCGGCGCCACCCCTTCCTGGAAGGACGGCTACGCCGCCGGCCAACAGGTGTGGGACGGCGAGGCAGCGGCCCATGGCTCGGCCACGTCGGTCTGCGCCCGGGCCGCCGAGTCGCCCGTGTTCAAGGCGAGCGACGATCGCTCGCAGTGGTTGGCGGGCTGTTCGGCCGGCTACAGCGCCGCCTCAAAGGTGGGGGCCTCCTAAGCCGACGGGGCCGCAGCACCCACCCCGGGCAACAACTGCAACGCGACAGCAAGACGCGCCCGTGCGGCCGGTCCCACCGCACCTCCGCCCGTTTGGCGACCTACGATCCGAGCGTGCCGCCGGTCGACCCTTTTGCACCGTGCGAGCTCGGCCCGGTGCAGCTGTCCAACCGCATCCTCAAGGCGGCGACCTTCGAAGGCATGAGCCCGAAGAACGTCGTCTCCCCCCAGCTCATCGACTTCCATCGGCGCATGGCGGCCGGGGGCGTGGCGATGACGACGGTGTCGTACATCGCCGTGTCTCGAGATGGCATGGGCGCCCCGGCGGAGATCTACGTCCACGAGGAGGCGGCCGACGGGCTGGGGGCGATTGTGACGGCGGTCCATGGCGAAGGGGCAGCGATCGCCGCCCAACTCGGTCATGCCGGCGCGGTGGGCGAGCTGCCGCACAAGCGAGCCGTCGGACCATCCAAGGGGCGAACGATCACCGGTGCGCGCGTGGCTGCCATCTCGACCGGGGGCATCGATGAAGTGGTCGCCCAGTTCGCTGCAGGCGCGCGCATGCTGCGCGACGCGGGCTTCGATGCCGTCGAGTTGCACTTCGGGCACCACTACCTCGTCTCGTCGTTCTTGAGCCCGAGGTGGAATAAGCGACGCGACGAGTACGGCGGGACGGTGGCGAACCGCGCCCGCCTCGCTGTGCGCATTCTGCGAGAGGTCGGCGATGCGGTCGCCGGGCAGATGGCGGTCACCGCCAAGCTCAACATGGTCGACGGCGTCCACGGAGGGCTCGGGATCGCAGAGAGCATCGAGTTCGCCCGGATCTTCGAGCACGTGGGTGTCCTCGATGCCATCGAGCTCACCGCAGGCGGCTCACGCGCCAACCAGATGTACATGTTCCGGGGGGACGCACCAAGAAAGGAATTCGAAGAGGTGCTACCCAGCTCCCAGCGCCTCGCCTTCAGGGCCCTCGCCCCCGTGCTCTTCCGCCGCTACCCGTTCGAAGAGGCCTACTTCCTCCCCATGGCCCGGCGCTTCCGCCAGCAGCTGTCGCTGCCCGTGATCCTGCTCGGTGGCATCAACACCCTCGCGTCCATCAACCAGGCCATGGCGGAGGGGTTCGGTTTCGTGGCGATGGGCAGGGCGCTGCTCCGAGAGCCCGACCTCATCGCCAGGATGCGTGACGGCTCGGCCGACCAGGGCACCTGCACCCACTGCAACAAGTGCATGGTCAGCATCTACAGCGGCACGAGGTGCGTCCTCGACCACCCCGAACCCCTCACCTTCTGATCTGCGCCACCGCGCCGGACACGCCGGTACCCTCGAAAGAGCGGGCTCGCCAGGCTCGCATCAAAACCTGACTTGTCCAGTCGGATTTAGCCCCTTAGCCTGTCCCTCACGGCGAAAGAAAGGCGGAACCATGAAGATCGCCGATGATGTCACCCAGTTGGTCGGGAATACCCCGCTCGTGCGGCTCCGTCGACTGACCGAGGGCGTCGGCGCCCAGGTCGTCGCCAAGCTCGAGTACTTCAACCCGGCACACAGCGTGAAGGACCGCATCGGAGTCGCCATGATCGACGCTGCCGAGAAGGCGGGCCTGATCGGCCCCGACACGATCATCTTGGAACCCACCAGCGGCAACACGGGCATAGCCCTTGCCATGGTGTGCGCGGCGCGCGGCTACAAGTGCGTCTTCACGATGCCAGAGACCATGAGCAAGGAGCGTCGGGCGCTGCTGCGGGGCTACGGGGCCGAGCTGGTGCTCACGCCGGGCCCCGAGGGCATGTCGGGTGCCATCGCCAAGGCCGAGGAGCTGGCGAAGTCCGACAAGCGCTACTTCATCCCCCAGCAGTTCGAGAACCCGGCCAACCCGGCCATCCACCGCGCCACCACCGCCGTCGAGATCTGGGACGACACCGACGGCCAGGTTGACTTCGTCGTCGCCGGCGTCGGCACCGGCGGCACGATCACCGGTGTCGGCGAGGCGCTGAAGGAGCGCAAGCCCTCAGTCAAGATGATCGCCGTCGAGCCGGCCGCGTCCCCGGTGCTCTCGGGCGGCCAGAAGGGCCCGCACCCGATCCAGGGCATCGGCGCCGGCTTCGTGCCGGCCATCCTCGACACCGCCGTCATCGACGAGATCATCCAGGTCACCAACGACGACGCCTTCGAGTACGCCCGGCGCGCCGCCCGGGAAGAGGGCCTCTTGGTCGGCATCTCCTCGGGTGCGGCCATCTGGGCCGCACTCGAAGTGGCCCGCCGTCCAGAGAACGACGGCAAGTTGATCGTCGTCATCATCCCGTCCTTCGGCGAGCGCTACCTCTCGACGCCGCTGTTCGCCGGGTTGACCGACTGACGATGTTCGCGAGCCTCCGCGGTGACCTGCGCGCCGTGCGCGAGCGCGACCCCGCCGCCCGTTCGGCTATCGAAGTCGCCCTCGCCTACCCGGGCGTCCATGCCATTTGGGGTCACCGTGTGGCCCGGCTCCTTTGGCGCTCGGACCTGAAGCTGGCCGCCCGGGTGCTGGCGTCGCTCACTCGCGTGATCACCGGTGTGGAGATCCACCCAGCGGCCACCCTGGGCGAGGGGCTGTTCATCGACCACGCCACCGGGGTGGTGATCGGCGAGACCGCCGAAGTGGGAGCCGACGTCACGCTCTATCAAGGAGTCACGCTCGGCGGGACGAGCCTCGAGCGAGGCAAGCGCCACCCGACCGTCGGCGACCGGGTGACCATCGGTGCGGGTGCCAAGGTGCTCGGACCCATCACCATTGGTGACGACACGCGCATCGGTGCCAACGCGGTGGTGGTCAAGTCGGTCCCACCCAATTCGGTGGTGGTCGGTGTGCCGGGACAGGTCATCGCTCGCAGCCGCCGGCGCCCGGTCGATGGCCCACTCGACCTCGACGACGCGCTCATGCCCGACCTCCTCGGGACCAGCCTCCAATCGCTGCTCAGTCGCGTCGACCAACTCGAGACTGCCCTCAACGGCCGGGCATCGAACGGGGCGGCGCGACCCTCCGAGCTCGGCGTCTGGGCCGGGGAGGACTTCTCGATCTGACGCCTGCCCATTCGGCCGGCCGGCCGGGACCGAAGACGTCATGACGTGGCGCGGGCGGTCTCGGCACCATCCGGGCCGCGCAGCTGGGCCGGGGAGGACGAGAGCGGGGCCAACCGTGCCGCCGTGGCGCTCTCGAGGAAGTGCTGCATCGTGGATCAGCTCGAAAGAGGGCAATGCACGACGGGCACACGCCCGGCACGGCGCAGTGTCCGCCGCGCTGCGAAGCACTGTCACTGACGCTATGGAGGGGCCGGTAAACGCCCACTCACGCTGTCGCCACGTGCCAAATGCACCGGCGCGACGAGCTCGAGCCGATGTCCGGTCGGGCCGCCAACGCGGGGCGCCCGCGCACCGAGAGACCCCAGGGCCTTGGACGCTTCACGGCAGCGTGGCCCCCTGGCCAGACGCCCGCCGGGCATCTCGGCGTTGCGCGGCGGACCTCGTGCGGCGACGGTGGACCGATGTGCCCTTACCGCCCCATTACCGCGGTGGCGCATAGTCGTTCTCGATGCAAAACTACGCCCACGCCATTGGGGCCCGGCAGACAGCGCCTTACCCAGGCCGAGGGGAACTAGCGTCGCGTTCGGCACAAGCCGGGCACGGCGCCAAGCAGTCAAAATACCCGATCCGCAGGGGGGAGGGACGGGAGAGATGACGCTGACGGCGGCGCAGACCCAATCGGTCCGACCCCGCGACCTCCCCCCGGTAGAGCGCGGTCGCGTCACGCCGGTGCGTCTGCGCTTCGCTGCTGTCGCTCTCTCGGCGCTGGCCCTGCTCGCCGGGCTGGTCTCGGCCCTCGCTGCCTCAGAACGCCATTCAGCCACCGTGGCCGCGTGGCAGAAGGCGGAACCGCTCGTGGTCGACGCCCAAGCCATCGACACATCGCTGTCGGACGCCGACACCACTGCCGCTGGATCCTTCCTCCAGGGCCGGCTCGAGCCGGCAGCTCTGCGAGCCCGCTACTCCTCGGACCTCGCCCAGGCCTCGGCCATGCTGGCGTCGGCCGCACAACAGGTGGGGTCCGACCCCGCCGTCGACGCGTCGATCCGTTCCCTCACCGTCGAACTCCCGATCTACACCGGCCTCGTCGAGACGGCAACGTTCAACGAGCGCCAGGCCTCCTATCCGCTCGCCGCTGCCTACCTCGGCGAGGCAAACAGCCTGATGCGCTCGGAGCTGCTGCCCGCTGCCGCATCCCTCTATGAGGTCGAAGGCCAACGGCTCACCGCCAATGAGTCGAGCTCGTCGAGCACCTGGCCGGTCATGCTGGCGGCGCTGCTCTTCGTCCTGCTCCTCGTGCTGCTCGTCGTGGCGCAACGCTGGCTGAGCACGCACTTCCGGCGCACGCTCAACGTGCCACTGGTCGCCGCCACCGCCGTCATTCTGGTCCTCGCCATCTGGTTCACCGTGGCGCTCGCCGCGCAGGGCTCCGGCGTGCATTCCGCAACCACCGGCGGGTCAGGGCCGGTGTCCACCGACACCCAGGCCCGGATCCGCGCCCTCCAGGTGCGCGGCGACGATGAACTCACGCTGCTCACCCGGGACTCGGTCGCCTCGTACCAACAGGACTACAAGGTCGCGGTGGCCGACCTCGAGCAGCTCTTGGGCTCTTCGTCGGCGAGCGGCAGCGAGCCAGCGCGCGCCGACATCGCCGACGCCAAGGCGGCGCTCGCCGCCTACCGCAGCACCCACGATCACCTACGCCAGCTCGACGGCTCCGGTGATCTGAGTGACGCCGTCGCCCTGGCATCGGGGAGCTCGGCCAACGACCTGCCTGCCGAATCAGCCCGGCTCGATTCCGCCATCTCGGCGGCCATCGGCGCATCCCAGGGGACCTACGACGACTCCATGTCGGGAGCGGCGTCGGACCTGAACGGCCTGCTCTGGGGCATCGGCATTCTCTCGGTCGCCGCTGCCGCGCTCATCATCATCGGGTTCCGGCCCCGGATCGCCGAGTACCAGTAGGCGTCGATGCACCCCTCCCCCGCTCCCCGCCACCGGTTCGCCCTACTCGCTGCACTCGTCGTGGCAGCCGTGACCCTGGCGGCCTGCGACAACGTCCCCGCCGCACAGACCACTGCCGCCACTCCACCGCTGGTCGTCCCGGCCGGCGCCCACATCGTGCACCCGTCGCCACCGACGGCGTCGGCGACGTCCTGCGGTGACCCGACCCAGAGCATCGCCCCACCGGCGACCCTGCCCACCCCCGGTGCGATGCCGTCGGGCTCGTACATGGCCGAGATCCAGGCTCGCGGCTACCTGCGGGCTGGCGTGGACCAGAGCACGTACCTGTGGGGCTATCGCGACCCGGTCACCGGCGCGCTCAGCGGCTTCGACATCGACATGCTGCGACAGGTGAGCCAGGCGATCTTCGGCTCACCCGACCGGATTCGCTACACCATCGTCCCCAACGCCGACCGGGTCCAGGCGGTCGAGTCGGGCGAGGTGGACATCGTCGCCGAGACGATGACCATCAACTGTGAGCGGGAGAAGGACGTCGACTTCTCGAGCGTCTACTTCGAAGCGGGCCAGCAGATCCTCGTCCCGTCCAACTCGAGCATCACCGGGCCCCAGGACCTCGGCGGCAAGCGCGTGTGTGCGACCGACGGCTCCACGTCACTCAACAATCTGGTCGTGCCGCCCGTCGCCCCCCACGTCACCATCTGGGCCGTGGCGAACGAAACGGACTGTCTGGTGATGCTCCAGCAGGGACAGGTCGACGCCATCAGCACGGACAACGCCATCTTGGAGGGCCTGGCCGCCCAGGACCCGAACACGAAGATCGTGGGTCCGACCTTCACCCAGGAGCCCTACGGCATGGCGATCAGCAAGGCCCACCCCGATTTCACCTCGTTCGTGAACGGCGTCCTGACCAACGAGCGTGCCGACGGCACGTGGGCTGCCATCTACAACCGCTGGCTCGGCGCCGCCACGGCGGGGCAGCCCACACCAGCCCCGCCCGTCGCCTCCTACCGGGCAGCGTCATGACCGAGACCTCGCTCGCCGATCTCGACCGCCGCATCGAGGCACTGGGCGCCACCCTGGAGCGCACGCGGGCGAACCTGGTTGAACTCGACCTCGACGTCACCCGCCAGACGCTGGCCGCGTCCACGTCGCTCACCGGGGCAACCGCTCAGCAATGGCAGATCGTCTCGGGCAACCTCCTCGAGCTCTGGGCCGGCCAACTGGCCCTCGATGACCTCATCGACCGACTCACCCGTGCGCGTTCGGCGAAAGGGGTGGCCAACCGGGTCCTCGTCGGAAAGCTGCTCGCCATCCTCGACGGCGAGTCGGTCACCTTGGCGCAGCCCGACGTCGCGGCGGGTCCCCGCCCGTTGACGGCCGGTCCGGCACCGACAGAGACCCGAACCGTCGACGAGGTGCTCACCGCCATGAGCGAGCACTATGCGGCCGCAGCCACCCTGGTCGCCGCCGTCGCCGAGGCGTGGGGCAGCTCGCTGCCGGCGTTGGAGGCCTTGCACCGCGAGCTCGACGACCTCGAAGCAACGGCCGAGCGCGCCGGTGCACGGCGGCCGAACGAACTCCCGTCCACCCGGCGCGCCCTCGCCGACGCCATCGACACCGCCCGTACGGATCCGCTGTCGCTCCCCTCCGACGCACTGGTCAACCTCCGCGCCACCGTGGAGAGGTCGGTGAGCGCCCTGCGTGCGGCACTAGGCGCCAAGCAGAAGCTCGAAGAAGAGCTGGCGGTGGCGGCCAAGGGCTTCGAGGAGTGCGAGCGGGCAACTCGCCGGGCGAACGAGGGGCTCGAGCGCGCCGCCACCCGGGTCACGCTCCCCGACGATGCTCGGCGGGCGGCGCAACAACTGGCGACCGAGGTGGCTGAGGTGCGCGCCGAGCTCGTGCACCTCTCGAACGGGGTCCCAGGGCAGAGCGGTACACGGACGCGGGTTGTCCAACTCGTCCAGCGCGCCGCTCGGCTCCAGCACGAGGCTGACGAGCTCGAGCGGCTGCCGGCCACCCTGCTGGCACTCCGTGACGAGCTGCGCGGGCGGCTCGAGGCCTACCGGGCGAAGGCCATGGCCGTCGGCGCCGCCGAGGACCTCGACCTCGATGGGCTCTATATGAGCGCCCGCGACATCCTCTACAGCGCCCCGTGCGCACTGCTCGAAGCCGAGGATCGGGTGGCCGCGTACCAGGCGGCCATCCGAGTAGCGCCGAAGGAGGCGAGGTGATGGCGAGCTGCACGCGTGCCGGCTGCACCGGCACCATCGAAGGGGGCTACTGCAACGAGTGCGGCTTCGCCGAGCGGGAGGTCCCGGCGCCCGCGGCACCGGCTCCCAGTCCCCGTGTCCCCGTGGCGACCCCCGCTCCCACGGCCAGCACGGCGCCCGCCTGCGAGCGTGGCGGGTGTTCGGGGCAGATCGAGGACGGCTACTGCAACGTCTGTGGCATGGTGCCCCCGGTGCGCCAGCCGGCCCCGGCCGCCGTCGCCTCGGGTCCTCTTCTGACGGGCGACATCGAGCGGCTTGGCGGGAGGTGTGAGCAGGACGGGTGTGGGGGGCACATCGAGGACGGCTACTGCAACGTCTGTGGCATGGCGCCCTCGGGCGCTTCGTTGCGAACCGCCGGCATTGGGTCCGACAGCGCGAGCGGCGGCCCTTCCGCATCGGGCACGTCGCCGTCGCGCGAGACGGTGCGATGGAGCGTCGGTTCCAACGCGAGCGACGCCAGCCGAACCGACTCGGGGGGCTCGCGCTCGAGCCGCGGCAACCTTGGTGCGGGTCTGGTCGAGATGCCCTCGGTGCCGTACCGGGACCCGCTCTCGGTCGTCCTCGAAGACCCCAAGGTCCCAGAGCGCAAGCGGTACTGCGCGGACTGCGGCGATCCGGTGGGGCGCAGCCACGAAGGGCGCCCGGAGAGCTCGGAGGGGTGGTGCCCGCACTGCGGCGCCCCCTATTCGTTCACGCCGAAGCTGTGGCCGGGGGACCTCGTCGGTGGCCAGTACCTCGTGGCCGGCTGCATCGCCCACGGCGGGCTCGGCTGGGTCTACCTCGCCCAGGACAAGAACGTCTCGGACCGCTGGGTCGTGCTAAAGGGCCTGCTCGACTCGAAGGACGAGTCGGCAATGTCGGCGGCCATCGCAGAACGGCGGTTCCTCGCCGAAGTCGAGCATCCCAACATTGTCAAGATCTACAACTTCGTCCAACACAAAGACGCCGGCTACATCGTGATGGAGTACGTCGGCGGCGAGTCCTTGCGCGAGGTGCGCAACCGCCACCGCGAGGAGTTCGGCGCACCGCTCCCTCTGGCGCGCGCCATCGCCTACATCTTGGAGATCCTCCCTGCCTTCGGCTTCCTCCACCGCCGCGGACTCCTCTTCTGCGACTTCAAGCCGGACAACATCATCCAGACCGAAGAGCAGCTGAAGCTCATCGACCTCGGCGGCGTCCGCGCGCTCGATGACCAGGACAGCGACCTCTACGGCACCGTTGGCTACCAGGCGCCCGAAGTCGGCGACTCGGGCGCGTCGATCTCCTCGGACCTCTACACGGTGGCCCGCACGCTCGCCATCTTGAGCTTCGACTTCCCCGGGTTCCAAGACGAGAAGCGCTACGCCCACACCCTTCCGCCGGCCCGGGAGGTCCCGGTGCTCGCGCGCTACGAGCCCTTCCACCAGTTCCTGCTGAAGGCCACCGGGGCAGATCCGCTGGCGCGCTTTCGCTCCGCCGGAGAAATGGCGGAGCAGCTGGTGGGGGTGCTCCGCCAGGTCATCGCCCTCGACGGGGGCAACCCGCCGCCGTCGCCGAGCACCCTGTTCAGTGCCGAGCTCGGCCACGCCACCACCGAGCCCGCCTGGGCGGACTTGCCGACCCCGGTGGTCGACCCCTTTGACCCCGCTGCCGCGCTGCTGACCACCGCCGCGCTGGCCGGCCCCGAGCAGATGCTGGCGGCGCTCGAGTCGGCCCCACGCTCACCCGAGCTCGCCTACCAGCTCGCCCGCTCGTGGATCGATGCCGGTGACTTCGACAAGGCCGAAGCCGAGCTCGATTCCCCCGAGGCGCACGCCGGCGGGTGGCGGGTGGCGTGGTGGCGGGGGGTCCTGCACCTGGCCAATGACCGGCCCGAGGGCGCGTGCGCCTTCTTCGGTGCCGTGGCCGCCGAGTTGCCCGGCGAGCTCGCACCCCGGTTGGCGCTCGCCGTCGCCCTCGAACTCAGTGCCGCCGGCCCGGGCTACGACGGCCACGGCGGCATCACCGAACCAACGCTCACCTTGCGACAGTCGGAGCACTACTACGGCATCGTCTCGGCCACCGATCCGAGCTACGCCAGCGCCGCCTTCGGCCTCTCCCGGGTTCGGCTGGCCCTGGGGGACCGGGCGGGAGCCGTCGAGGCGCTGCGGCGGATCTCGACCTTTTCGAGCTCGCACCTGGCTGCTCAGATCGGTTTGTGCCAGCTCCAGTGCGCGGATGTCGACGGCAGTGCACCGACCCTCGTCGACCTCACCGGCGCCTCCGCCGTGCTCGGCAAGCTCGCCGTCGAGCCGTCGGTGCGCCTACCCCTCGTGCGCGACCTCCACCGCCAGGCACTGCGCCTGCTGGAGGACGGCGACGTGGCCGCCGATGCCGGCATCGTGCTGGCTGGCAACCCCTTCGACGAGGTCGCCCAACGCAACGGGATGGAGCAGACGTTGCGCAGCCTCGCCAAGCTGGCACCGACGGACAAGGAGCGCTGTCAACTCGTGGACCAGGCCAACCACTTCCGATCCCGGACGTTCACATGACGTCCCCCTCGTCCCACCGCACGGCCACCGAGCAGTTGCAGGGCGTCTGCCCGCATTGCGGCGCCGCGGTGCTCGTCCACGAGCGGTTCTGCGAGGTCTGCGGCTCCCCGCTGGCGGGAACCGGCCCCACCGCCCCCCCCTCGCAGGCAGCGGTGCCAAGGGCCGAGTTCATCGCCGGAGCGGCGGCGGCGGTCTCGGACCTCGGACTGCGACGGCGCCGCAACGAGGACGCGGTGGCCATGACCGTGGCCGGTGACGGCGTGGTGGTGGCACTGTGCGATGGAGTGGCTTCGACCGCGAACGCCCACCATGCCTCCGACCGAGCAAGCATCGCAGCGCTGCGCTCGCTCGAACGTGGGGCATCGGCGGTGGGCTCGAGCGTGCCCGAGCTGCTGGGCGCAGCGTTCCGGAGCGCCCAGGAAGCGGTCTGCACCGTCCGCGACGATGACGCGGCGGGAAGAGAGCTGTCGCCGTCGACCACCATGGTGGCCGCCGTCACCTCGCCGGGCGCGGTGGCGGTGGGCAACGTCGGCGACAGTCGGGCCTATTGGCTGAGCGCCTCGGCCCAACGCCGCCTCACCGTCGACGACTCGTGGGCCGAGGAGCTCGTGGCCGAAGGCACACCGCGCGAGGAGGCGTACGCCGATCCCGAGGCGCACACCATCACCCGGTGGCTCGGCCCCGACGCCACCTCGGTCGAGCCCACGATCACGACGTTCGAGGTCCTCGAACCGGGGCTGCTCGTGCTCTGCAGCGATGGGCTGTGGAATTACTTCGAGCAGGCCGAGCGCCTGGCTCCACAGCTCGGACTGACCGAGGGCACCTCGTCACTCATCCTCGCCCATCGCCTCGTCGACGCCGCACTCGCCGAAGGTGGCCACGACAACGTGACCGTCGCGGTGATCCCAGTGGCGCCGCTGCCGACCACCGCTTCCGTCAGCGAGGAATGAGCGACCATGGCCGAGTTCACCATCGAGGCGTTCCAGAACGAGTACCTGCCCGAAGGGCACAACGTCATGGACGCGGTGATCACGGTGACGGCCGCCGGCACCTCGACGGTGGCGGGGCTCGACAGCGCACGGGCTGGTGCCGAGCGCTCCGAGGTGATCATCATCGACACCTCGGGGTCGATGTACGGCACGAAGCTACGCGAAGCACAAGCGGCGACGGCGGCGGCCATCGACTGCCTGCCCGACGGGGTGCACTTCGCCCTCATCGCCGGGAACCACGAGGCCCGCGTCGTCTTCCCGCTCAGCCCCCCGGCGGCCGTCGCCTCGTTCTTCACCCGTGAAGAAGCCAAGCGGGCCGTCAAGAAGCTGAAGGCAGCAGGCGGCACGGCGATGGGCGGGTGGCTCCACCTTGCCGCCTACCTCTTCGGCGACTCGCCGGGCATCCGCCACGCCATCTTGCTGACTGACGGCAAGAACGAGTCCGAAGCCAAAGAGGTCTTCGAGGAGGCACTTTCGAGCGTCGAAGGCGCCTTCCAGTGCGATTGCCGGGGCGTGGGAGCCGACTGGTCCGTGGACGACCTGCGCACGGTCGCCACCACCCTGCTCGGCACCTACGACATCGTCGCCGATCCGGCCGACCTGAGCGCCGACTTCGCCGACATGATGAACGAGGCACTGAGCAAGCAGGTCGCCGAGGTCACCTTGCGCGTCTGGACCCCCCAGGGCGCCGAGGTCACGCTCTTGAAGCAGATGGAACCGGTCATGCTCGACCTGTCCGGCGCCCGCACGGCCAGTGTCCTGCTTTCGGGCGACTACGCCACCGGCTCGTGGGGAGACGAGTCGCGCGACTACCACCTGAGCGTCCGGCTTCCGATGGGCTCGGTGAACGACGAGATGCTCGCCGCCCGGGTCACCGTGCTGGTGGGGGACGAACCACGCGGCCAGGCACTCGTGCGCGCCGTATGGACCGACGATGCCGCCATGTCGACGCGCATCAACAAACGGGTGGCCGAAGTGAAGGGTGAAGGGCAGCTGGCCGACGCCATCCAGGCCGGCATCGACGCACTGCGCTCGGGTGACGTCGCAGCTTCGACTGACCAGTTCGGTGCGGCGGTCCAGCTCGCCACCGAGCAGGAGAACGACGAGGCCCTCGACCGGCTCTCCGGCCTGGTCGACATCGAGGACGGGCCCACCGGTCGGGTCCGCCCCAAGGCCAAGGTCGCCGACGTGGACATGATGATCCTCGAGACGCGCTCAACACGCACCACGAGGAACAAGAAGTGACCGCCACCTGCCCCGCCGGGCACCGCTCGACCACGCTCGACTATTGCGGCCAGTGCGGGATCCCGATGCGAGGCGATCCGGCGGACGGTGCTTCCGTCACGATCGGCGCCTCCGAAGGTCCACGGGCCAGGCCCGAGAGTCGGTCCACCCGTTCGTGCCCGAACTGCGCGGCTGTCGTCGCCGACTCGGCGACGTGTGCGGAGTGTGGCTTCCGCTTCGACGCACCGGACAGCGTGGCGGTGTGGGAAGAGCAGCACTGGGACGTGGTGGCGCGCCACGACCGCCAGTACTTCGACATGGTCGACCCCGAGGGCATCGAGTTCCCCGACGAGGTGGTGTCCCGACGCATCCCGTTGCTCGGCGACCACATACGCATCGGGCGCCGCAGCAAGACCAAGGACATCTTCCCCGAGATCGACCTGTCCGGTTCCTTGGAGGATGTCGGGGTCTCGCACCGCCACGCCGTCCTCCTGCGCCAGGCCGCCGGCAACTGGGCCCTCACCGACGCGGGGTCGACCAACGGGACCTACTTGAACGCCGAGCAGGACCCCCTGCCCGCCAACGAGCGGGTGCCACTGCGCGATGGCGACCAGATCCATATCGGCGCATGGACGACCCTCACCATCGAGCGGGTCGACGCCAGCGACACCCACTCGGCCGAAGTGGAGCTCCCCTCCAAGGACACACGCGGTATGGCGCGCACCCGCCGGGAGCTCGACATCGCGCTGCTCGGACCGCTCGAGGCGACGGTGTCGGGATCGAAGCTGCCGATCGGCGCGCCCAAGGCACGTGGCGTCCTCGCCATCTTGGCCCTCCGCATCAACACGGCCGTGTCAATCGGCGACCTCGAGTGGGCGCTGTGGGGCGACCAGGAGCCTCCGACCGCCGGCAAGGCCCTGCAGGGCTACATCTCGACGTTGCGCAAGTCCCTGCCGGCCAATGTGATCGAGACCACCCCGCAGGGCTACCGCCTGGTCGGCCCGAAGGACGTCGTCGACGTGTTCCGCTTTGAGCGGCGGACGAACCGAGGTCGGGAGCTGCTCGCCTCGGGCCACCCCGGGGCGGCGGTGGCCGAGACGACTCGGGCCCTCGAGCTCTGGCGCGGCGAGCCGCTCCCCGACCTGGTGGACGCGCCCGAGTACGCCGGCGAGATCGTGCGATTGCGCGAACGCCGGGCGAGTGCGGAGGAGGACCTCTTCGAGGGGCGCCTCCAGCTCGGCGATCACCAGGGCGTGATCGCCGACTTGAGCGCAGCGGTCGAAGAGCAGCCGCTGCGCGAACGCCGGTGGGCCCAGCTCATGCTCGCCCTCTACCGGACCGGTCGACTGTCTGAGGCGATGAACGCCTACGAGCGGCTGCGGCTCAACCTGGCCGAGGAGCACGGGACCGTCCCGTCCGCCGAAATCAGCGCCCTCGAGAACGCCATCATTATGGACAGGCCCGAGCTGCGGTGGGCGCCGCCGTTGGCAACCGGCGACACGTCGCCAGGCCCACTGTAGGGACCATGTCGGACAGCACGCTCGAGGCAGCCCGGGTCCGCGCCGCCGTGTTCCGCCAGACATTCTTCGGCTACCGCCAGGACGACGTCGACCGCGCCCTTGCGCGCTACGCCGACGGTCTCGAAGGTGGGAGCCCCCCTCCGCCGCCAAGCGGCCGGCACCTCTTTGCCAGGGGCATCCGGGGCTACCACGTGCGAGAGGTGGAGCAGTTCGTCGAGCACTGGCGCCGAGCGGCATGGGGCGGAACCACAGATGCGCAGGGCGCGTGGCCGGTCGTCACCGCGGGCGGCCTCGGCGCCTTGGCGACCAGCAAGGTGGCAGCAGGCTCTCCGAATCCCCCCCAGCGATCCAGGCCGCCCGCCGCGCAATTCTGGCTCGCCGCCGTGGCGTGGGCCGCCCTGCTCGCGGGCCTGCCCGTGCTCCTCGTGCTCTGGTCAGCCTTCTTCGGGAGGACTGACGGCGCGCGCCAAGCCCAGATCGTCTGGGCGGTCGTCATCGTGCTCCTCGGCGCGGCGGGCGCAGCCGTCGCCGGGTACCGCGGCACCTTCGCACTCACCATCAAGGTCCACCCTCGGCCGAGGTCGGCGAACCACCAGCGTTCCCGCGCTGCCGACTACCCGCCGCCGGTGGCGTCGACGATCGCAGCGCAACCCCCACCGGGTTGGGCCCCGCCACCGCGACCCACGACGGCTGACGCTTCGGTCTGGGCGGTGCAGGACGCCGTCGGCCCGGGCGCTGACCGCGGGGCATTCGCACCCCCGTTGCAGGGAGGCGAACTCGAAGCTGCGGTGGCCGGTCGCGCCACCCAGGCAGAGGGCTTCTGGCCGTTCTTCATCCTGCTGAGCGCGCTGGTGCTCGCCATGCCGTGTTTCCTGGTGGCGTGGGGGGCGTTGGCCGGCGCATCGGACCTGGCCCGCAGCGCGCAGGTCGAGTGGGGACTCGGTCTGCTCGTCGCCTTCGTGATCGTGCTCGCTCGGCTCTGCCGCACCGGTACGACCGTGACGCCCGACGGTCTCACCAGGCACTTCCTCTTTCACCGCCGTCGCCTGGCATGGTCGGATCTCAACCAGTTCGGGCCCGGTCCCCGTGGCCTGCCCGGGCTGTGGCTCTCTCGTGCCTCGGGGCGCCCCCTGCAGGTCCCGAGTGCCCTGCACTCCTGCTCGCGCCAGGAGGCGACCGACACCGCCCGGTTCATCAACGACGAGCTGGGCCTGCGAGCGTTCGACGTGGACGTCGCGGTCCGTCCCGGCCGCAACGTGCTCGTCGTGTGGGCGGGCTGGTCGTGGCCCGTGACGCTGTTCACTGCGGGCATCGCCGCACCGCTCGTCTATCTCGTTGGAGCCCGGCTCACCCGGCGTCGCTGGTTGTGGCTCCTTGCCGCCGCCTTCACCGATGCAACCGTGTTCGGGGTGGCCTTCACCTACTCACCCTCCTCCACGCCGGAGACGGCCTCGCTTGTCGTCTTTGCCTCCTCCACGCTCATACTCCTTGTCACGTGGCTCGGGGGGTGGCGCGGCCGAAACACCTGGACGGCGTGGAAGGAGCCGGCGGCCCGCACCGCCGGCCAACTCAAAGCGGGCGTGCCACTGGGAGGTGGTCGCCCCCGAGGCTGAGCACCTCTTCGAAACCCTCCACGCAGCAGGCCATCAACGCGTCGTAGTCGGGTGCGGCTGCGGTGTCGATGGTGAAGCCGATGCAGCACGTGCCGTTGTAGGAGAGGAGTGTCACGTTGAGCGAGGACCCGGTCGTCGGCCCGAAGGCGTAATAGCTGCTCACCGGCGCGCCGCCGAGGAAGATCGGCATGTTCACCCCCGGCACGTTGGAGGCAACAAAGTCCACGTTCTTCAACATGGAGCCGACCACTCGCGAGGGCAGCAGGTTGAGGGTGCCGGCGATGCTGTTGGAGAAGGGGATGGCCCGCTCGTCGCGCGCGGAGCGGCACCGCTCGCCGGTCAGCCGTACACGCGCTGCGGGGTCGGCGACCCCGACCGGCAAGGTGAAGCGCTCGAGCGTGATGCGGTTTCCCCCCGTGGGGTCGTCATCCTTGCGGATGGAGATGGGCAAGGTGATGCGCAGGTCCTCCACCTTGGCGTGGTGAAGCTCGTGGTAGCGGCGGAGCCCCCCCGTCACCGAGGCGACGAAGACGTCGTTCAGGGTGCCCCCGACCGAATGGGCTGCCCGCCGCATGTCCTCGAGATCGACGGCGAGCATGTCGAGATGACGGTCGAGGCCCCGGCCGGTCATCAGGTTCGAGAGCGTGCCCGAGACCGGCTGGACGAACCGTCCGACGGAGCGGGCGGTGGCCAGGACGTCGGCGAGCGCCCCAACCGGATCGCGCACCGTTCGTGCGGCGGCGGGCACCGCTCCGGTGACGCCGCGGCGCAGTACCCCGAGTGCCCGGCGGCCGTCGTAGAGCAGCGACTCCCGCACCACACGCACCGTGCTCGGATCGGGCTCGGCCCTCGGGACGGTGACCTGCTCGCCCGGGTCGAGGGCCGCGGTCGTCTCGAACAAGAGGAGGGCGAGCTGCATGCCCCCGATGCCGTCGGTGAGCGAGTGGTGCACCTTCATGATCAGTGCGGCACGCCCACCGATCAGCTGCTCGACCAGGGTGAACTGCCACAAGGGCCGGGCACGGTCGAAGCCACTCATCGCCTCGAGCCGGGCGAGCTCGACCACGGTGGCGTCGGTGGCCGGTGTTGGTGCGTTGACCCGGCGCAGATGGAGGGAGAGGTCGAAGTGCGTGTCGGTCCATCGAGGCGTGGCCAGGCGCCCCGGAGGGTCCACCGGGCGCTGTCGGAAGCGAGGAATCAGCCTCGTGGCTCGCTCGAGTCGCGATGCGAGCACCTCGAAGTCGGGCGAACGCTCAAGCCACGCCACCGCCAGGATGGTCGAGCGGAGAGCCGGGTCCTTCTCCATGTACCAGGAGAACGCGTCCGTCTCGCGCATGAATCGATCGCCGTCAGTGACCACTGTTACCCCCCAAACGCTGCGCGCGACGATACGCGCACGACGGCACCCGACCTAGAGGCGAAAGTCCCGGGCGCTCGCCGGGCCGGCGCTCCGCACGCCGAAACCCGCTCGGACACGCCGCCGACAGCCACCAGGCCACCCATGCGCTCGGCCCGAGCGGGATCGAGGCCGCGGAGTGCGAGAGGGGGCTGGTGCCGTTCTGTCGGGTTGCACGGCGCTCAAGGACGAGGAGCCGGTCGAGCCGCCGACGATCAGGCGAGGCCCCGGGACTCCTCCACGCGGTGCTTCCACATGAGGGCGAGGCCGAGGACGACGGTGTAGCCGATCAGGACCAACCAGTGTGCGGCCCCGAGCGTCTGGCCCGAGAGGAAGCCGAGGGCGAGCGAGGCGTGGTGGAAGCTCGGGAGCGCCTGGGCCGCCGACTGGAGCGCGTGCGGCATCTGGCTGACCGGATTGAAGAGGCCACCGAAGTAGCCGAGGATGAACATGAGGGCGGTTACCACCGGATAGGCCGTCTCGGCGTGCACCATGAAGCCCACAAAGACGCCGAGCACGGCGAAGGGCAGGGCGGTCACCCACATCAGCGCGGTGAGTGCGAACCACTCACCGATGCCGAGTCGGACGCCGCCGAAGGTGTACCCAACGACCTCGACGAGCACGAGGACCGGTAGCACCACGAGCATCGAGGCGGTGACCTTGGTCACCACGTAGGACCACGCCGGCATGGGGGTGACGCGCAGCTGGCGGGCCCAGCCGGTCGAGCGCTCCCCCGCCAACCGGCTCCCGCCCGCGTTGAGGGCCGCCACCACGACACCGAACGTGCACATCGACACCATCAGGTAGACGCGCCACGTCACCGTGCCATCGACGACTGCGCCCGCGGTGTGCTCGCCCAAGAAGAGCATGTAGAAGACGACAGGGAACCCGATGGTGATGGCGAGGAACTTCCAGCTGCGCAGCAGGCGCACGAGCTCGAAGCGGATGAAGGCGAACAGCGCGCTCATGCGTCCACCTCGGGCGGCAGCTTGCGCCCGCAGGCGGTGAGCGCGACGAAGGCGTCCTCCAGGCATGCCCCGGTGACCTCGAGGTCGCTGAAGGCGAGATTCGAGCGCACGAGGTCCCGGAGCGTGGCGTCGGCGTCGAGGCTGACCAGGGTGACCCCGGTGCCGCGCACCTCGACATCGGTGACGCCCTCGAGGCGGTCATAGCGGGCGGGATCGGGCTCGGGCACGACGAAGCGAAGGTGGCGTGCCGCCACCGCAGCCTTCAGCGTCGCGCCCGGTCCGTCGGCGACCACCTGGCCGTGGTTGATCACGACGACCCGGTCGGCGATTTGATCAGCCTCTTCGAGATGGTGGGTGGCAAAGACGATGGTGCGGCCCTCGGCGCCGAACTGGCGCATCATCTTCCAGAAGGTGCGCCGGCCGTCGACGTCCATGGCGACCGTCGGCTCGTCCAAGAACACGAGCTCGGGGTCGCCGGCGATCGCCAGGGCGAAGCGGACCCGCTGGGCCTCACCCCCTGACAGCCGGTTGGTCTGACGGCACAGGAGCGCGCCGATGCCGGCACGCTCGACGGTCGTGTCGAAGTCCGCGGGCCGGCGGTAGAGGCGTCGCACGAGTGCGAGCGCTTCGCTCACCTTCACCCCTGGGGGGAGGCCGCTACCCGAGCCAGTCTGAAGCATGGCCCCGACCCGGCCCTGGGCCACCGCGTTGTGCGGTGTCGTGCCGAGCACTTCGACGGTCCCCTCGTTGGGGCGCAGCAGTCCGAGGAGGAGGGACATCGTCGTCGACTTGCCCGCCCCGTTCGGGCCGAGCAGCGCGAGCGTCTCACCGCGCGCCACCGAGAAGTCGAGATGGTCGAGCGCGAGGTGCTTTCCATACCGCCGGACCACGCCCTTGAACCGCAGGGCGGCCTCGGCGTCGTGGGCCGGTGCTCCTGCCGCTACAGCGTGGTCCGAGACGGCTAGCTGAGCGGTCGGCAAGGGGATGTCGGGCCCGGGATGGTTTTCGGACCGCGCGCCATGACCACAATGGTAGGTGGCGCCGGACCTGACGCGTAGGGCAGAAAGGCCCAAAGCACCTAAATATTGCGTAAACCCGCTACCCGTGGGCCGAGCCCCGCAAACGCTGGCCAGCCGTGGAACCTTGCTTCTTGACATAGTCGATGGGCTTAGTCATGATTAGCTCCCGCCACCCGGAGAGGACCTCGTCATGACCACGACCAGCACCGCCAGCACCGCCGTCAAGCTCGACATCGAGCCGCTCTCGGGGACCATTGGTGGGGTGATCCGCGGCCTCGACCTCCACGTCGAGCTCGAACCGGCCACCGTGAGCGCCGTCCGCCAGGCCCTGCTCGACTACAAGGTCGTCTTCTTCCCCGAGCAGCACCTCTCCCCCGCCGAGCACAAGCGCTTCGCCGCCTCCTTCGGCGAGCTGACCAACGCCCACCCGATCATCCCGGGCGTCGACGAGCACAAAGAGGTGTTCGAGATCGACTACACCCGGGCCCGCACCCTCGTCGGCATGGACCCGACCAACGCCGCCGCGGTCTACGGGGACCGTGACAAGTGGCACACCGATGTGACCTTCGTCGAGAGCCCCCCGCTCGGCTCCATCCTCAACGCCATCGTCATCCCCGAGGCCGGCGGCGACACCCTGTGGTCCGACACCCAGGCCGCCTACGAGGGCCTCTCGGCCCCGGTACGCCAGCTGGTCGACGGGCTGAACGCCTACCACGACGGCAACGCCACCTTCGGCGCGCTGCTGGCCCAGCTGGGCCAGGGCGAGTGGGAGGGCCGCACCTTCACCACCCTCGAGCCGGTGGAGCACCCGGTGGTCCGCACGCACCCCGAGACCGGGAGCAAGAACCTCTTCGTGAACCCTGGCTTCACCACCCGCATCAAGGGCGTGAGCAGGAAGGAGAGCGACACGTTGCTGCGCTTTCTCTATGAGCACATGGCCACGCCCGAGTACGTGGTGCGCTACCGCTGGAAGGCCGGCGACCTCGGGTTCTGGGACAACCGCACGACCCAGCACTACGCCATCACCGACTACGGCACCAACCACCGGGTCATCCAGCGGGTGACGCTCAAGGGCGACCGTCCCTACTGAGCGCTCGCCCGCGGCGGCGGGCTGACCAGGGGACCTCTCCGGGCGACCGGTAGCATGCGCCGGTGAGTGTGGACGCCCGTCGTTCGGCGAAGCGGGGGACGTACCTCCTGTTGGCGCTGATCCTGCTGCCCTTCGGCGCCGAGTGGGCGAGGCTGCAGTTCTTCGGGCCGAAGGTCCTCTATGTGAACGGCGACATCGCCGTCGCCGACTACAACGCCCGCCTCGCCATGCACGGCCAGCTCTACGTCGGGGTCTACGACCGCTTCGGCTGGCACCACCCGGGCCCCGCCCTCTCCTACCTGTTCGCCGGCTTCTACTGGGTCTTCGGCTCCTCGCCTCGGACCCTCTACGCCACCGCGCTCTTGCTCTCCATCGCCTGCGTGGCGGCCTCGGTGCTGCTCGTGCAGTGGCGCGCCGGGATCGCCGCAGGCCGGATGTGTGCTGTCGCTGGTGGGCTCTTCCTCTTCTACCTGGCCCTCTCGTCGAGCGCCCCCGACTCCCTCGACGTGATGTCGATCGTGACGAGCCCGTGGAACCCCGACGTGGTGGTGGCCCCGACGTTGCTGTTCATGGTGCTCGCCGCCTCGGCCATCGACGATGCGCCGTCGATGGCCGGCATGCTCGCCGTCGGCTCGTTCATCGTCTCGGCCGACATCGGGACCGCCCCCCTCGTCGGGCTCGTCTCGGCGGTGGTGGTCTGCCTCGCCCTCGGGCGCCTCGCCTACCGCCACTGGATCCGGCGCTCGGGTGGCGCGCACGGCCGAGGCGAGGAGGAGCGGGCGGTGCGCCCATGGCTGCGGCCGGTCCTCTCGCTCGTGGGTGGCGTCGTGCTCCTCGCCCTCATCTGGGGCCCGCCCCTGGCCCAGCAGCACAACTCGACCGACGGCAACCTGAGCGCCATCGTCCATTTCTTCACGAACCACCGAAACCCGTTCACCGCCAACGGCCTGTTGACGACGTTCGACTACCTGGCCAAGGCGTCGGCCGGCTCAGGCGGGGCGCGCATCACGTTTCTCGGCTGGGTGCCCCACAACGACGCCATCACGACCCTCGTGGTCATCTGCGCGCTGCTCGTGGGCCTGGCCGCCCTCTCCCCCCTGCTCCCCCACTACTTGCGGATGCTGACCGCAGTGGTGGCCGTCGGCATGGTGGCGGGCGCCATCGCCGGGAACGACATCGTGGGCATCACGTGGGGCTACCTGCTCGAGTGGTCGCTCGGCGTGGCAGCGGCCCTCGGCTTCTGCGTGTTCGGGGCGCTGGGCGTCCTGCTCGCCCGCTACGCCACCCGCGTGGCGGTGCCCCGAGGCCGCCAGGCGCTCGGCGTGGCCAGCCTCGCGGCCTGCGCGGTGGTCGCCGTCGTCATGGTCGTCCAGGTCGTCAACTTCCCGAAGCTGTCCTCGGTCAGCGAGCCGGCTGTCGGGCACGCCACCAACCAGGCGGTCGCCCTGCTCCGGCCGTCGGACCTGCCCACCCAAGTCGACGGTGACTTCGACTCGCTGGCCGCCACCGGGCTCTACTCGGGCGTGGTCGACGCCTTGAGCCGGCGGGGCGTCGACCTCGTCATCCAACCCATCTGGTTCAACTCGTTCGGCAACGGCTGGTTCGGGCTCCACACTCGGCAGCGCACCGGTCCGTCGCGCAGCACCACCATCATCAAGATCTCGAGCCCACCGGGCACGCCGGTGGTGGCACGGGCGCACACCACCGCCAGCGCCACGGTGATCCCCAATCCCTGAGGACGCACAGGCGCCGTCGGACAGGGGCCGACCGCGCGGCGTGCTCCACTGGTGCTTCGAGAGCCGGAGCACCGGGCGCCTCACCGTCGCGCAGTTCCCGAACGTGGCCCTCGTCGCCTTCGTGGCGTGTCGCACGGCCACCTGGCTGTTCCACCCCGCCGGGGCGATCGGCAGCGCCCTCAACTGGGCGGGGACGGCTGCAATCGCGTGGTGGTCGGCGGACGAGGTTGCGCGCGGCGTGAACCCCTTCCGGCGCGTGCTCGGTGCGGTGGTGTTCGCGGCCGTGCTCTTCGGTGTCGCGCACCCGGGCCACTAGCACTGCTCGTCAGTAGTTGGCCGGCAAGAGCTGGCTGAGCGCGGCGAAGAAGAAGAACAGGCCGACCGCGAACGCTCCCGCCCCGGCCACCACGGTGAGCGCGCGTGCCCAGCGGGCCGAGAGCCGGCGCACGGCCACGAGAACGGCTGCGGCAAGGAGCGCACAGCCTGTGCCCCACGCCAGGGCGGGGAGCCACGAGCCCTGTGCGGGGTCGAGCGACGGGGTGGCCACGGTCCGCGGGGCGGGGGTCGCCAGGGGTGCGGGGGACGAGGTCGGAAGCGTGCTCGCCACGAGCCGGGCATGGACGACGAGTCGCTGGGCCGCGCTGAAGCGCGGGTTGCACGTGGTGAGGGTGAGGGTGGGGTCCGCCGTCGGGTCGAGCACCGAGACGTCGGTCGGGTCCACCACCTGGAAGCTCGTCATGTCATAGGTGAAGCGGCCCTGGGTCGTCGTGATCACGATGGCGTCACCGGGCACGAGCTCGTCCAAGTCGTAGAACGGTCGCCCCCACGTCGTTCGGTGACCGGCGATGCCGGCATTGCCCGCCTCCCCGGGAAGGGGCGTCTCGGGGTAGTGCCCCGGGCCGAGCTGGAGCTGCCCCTCCCCCACGCCCTCGACGATCACCTGGTCGAGGCCGATCGAGGGGATCTGGATCGTGCCGACCGGCCGGCCGGTCGCCGGGCCCGAAGCCGTGGGCGCAGTCCTCGGCGCCCCGACCGAGTGGACGTGGGTCGACCAGTGCTGCGCCTCGGGCGGGAGCGACGCATCGAACTCGCTTCGCAGCGCGGCCTGATGACGCGCCTGGAGAAGCCCGGTGCCCCAGAGTTGGAAGGCGACGAAGGCGAGCCCGAGTGCCCCGAGCACCACCAAGGCGATGCCCAGCTTGGCGAGGAGGCCACGCCACACGGAGGGGTCAGCCAAGTGGAGCCCACAGGGCGCGCCACCGCAGCGCCGGGATGCTCCGTGCGGCGGCGCACGGCAGCGGTCGCCCGGCAGCGGCGCAGAGGCTCATCGACAAAGGGTAGCCAGGGCGCCCCCGCCACCCGCGGCGGGGCCAGGGCGTGGTGGAATGGCGAATGGCACGCAACGTCGAAGGTGGCGAGCTCGAGGAGTGCAGCGCGGAGCCGCTCACGGGCTTCTATCGCGACGGCTGCTGCAACACCGGCGCGGAGGACCTCGGCCTGCACACGGTCTGCGCCGTGATGACCACCGAGTTCCTGGCCTTCTCCACCGAGCGGGGGAACGACCTCTCCACTGCCCGGCCGGACCACGGGTTCGCCGGCCTGCGCCCAGGGGACCGTTGGTGCCTCTGCGCCGATCGCTGGGCCGAGGCCCTCGAGGCGGGCGTGGCGCCACCGGTGAACCTGGCCGCCACCCATGCGGTCACGCTCGAGTGGGTCACCTTGGAGGACCTGCGGCGACACGCCGCCGGCTGAGGGGCCCGCCGGAGCGAACAAGTGTTCGCTACAGTAGGGCCATGGCCATCACGAACCCGTCAGAGCAGACACCACGCCAGCCGAGCGCAGGCGGAGCGGGCAGCACCGACACGACGGGGGGGCGCGCCCAGCTCGCCGCCCGACTCGGCGTCGGGGAGGCCGCACTCACCGCCCAGGTGGGCACCGACCCGAGTGGCGTCGACCTCGACGCGCTGGTCGCCGCCGCGCCGCTGTGGCTGCTCGAGGCGCGCGCCGAGGAGGCGCTGCGTCAGGCCGCCATCGCGGTGCTGCGCGACAGCACGGACACCGGGCACGAGGAGGCCGCCGGTCCGGCACCGGCTCGGCGCGCGGTCGCCGGGGCGCTCGGCGACGACGAAGTGGCAGAGCTCCTCGGGCTCCCGGTCGACGCGGTGCATGCCTTCGCGCCGCGACGGGGCTGGACGGCCGACGACGTCGCCGCACTCGTCCGCAACCCGCCGGCGTGGGCCGAGTCGCCCGAGGCGGCCCGACGGGCCGGCCGAGAGCAAACCCGCAAGGGGGATGCTCGCGACTACCGGCGCCAGGCCGCGGCCGCCGCCAAGGAGCGCCTGAAGGACCGGTCGCGGGCCCGCTGGGCGGCGATCCTCGAAGTCGACGAGTCGGTCATCCCGCTCGACTGGACCAAGCAACCGACGCCGTCGGCGGTCAAGTCGTTCCGGGCGCGCCCGCCGCGTTGGGCACGAGAGATCCTCTAAGGCGTGGCGCCGCTGCGGCGGTGCACGGAGAGCGCGTAGGGGGACCCCTCGGCGAAGGGTGTCCGGTCCCACGTGGCAAAGCGATCCACGAGCTCAAGCCCGGCCGCGGCGGCGAGGCGGTCGTAGTGATCGAGCGCAAGCCGACCGTCCAGCGAGAAGCCGGCCACGAGGAGCCCCGAGGGCTCGAGGTGCGCCGTCATCCGCTCGAGCACCGCCGCCTCGGTCCCGGGCGTGACGAAAAGCAGCACGTTGCCCGCCAGCACCACCGCAGCGAATCTGCGGTCGAGGTCGAGGCCGGCCAGGTCCGCCTCGATCCACCGCAGCTGCGGCGCCGCGCGGCGCGCCACTGCGAGCATGCGCTCGTCGAGGTCCACGCCGACGCAGTCGATGCCACGGCGGGCCAGCTCCATGGCGACGCGACCGGTCCCACAGCCCGCATCGAGGACGGAGTGCACACCGAGGGATGCGATGAACGCCGCCTCACCGTGGGCGTCGACGCCGCTCGCCGCCAATCGCTCGAAGCGCTGGTCGTACTCCTCGCCCCGTGGGACGTCACCGGACAGCCACGGGTTGCTCGCTTCGTCGCCCGTCACGCGCCGAGCTTACGTGGCGACCCCGCCGTGGTCGTAGCCTGCACCGATGCCCTCCGATGAGCAGCAGGTGAGCGGGATGGCGCGTTGGACGGTGCGCTTCGACCGCTCGGTGGGGAGGTTCGCCTACCGGATCCACCGCCACCTCTACCAGCTGACCGGCGGGGTGGTGGGCCAGCACAGCGGCATGGGGCCCATGCTGCTGCTCACCACGACCGGGCGGCGGACCGGTGCGCAGCGCACCACCCCGCTGCTCTATATGCCAGAGGGCGAGGACTTCATGGTGGTGGCGTCCAACGGTGGCCGGCCCGAACCGCCGGCCTGGCTCCTCAACCTCGAGGCGCAGCCGGCGGCCACCGTCCAGGTGGGCCGCCGCCGCGTGGCCGCCCGTGCCAGCGTGCTGCCCTCTGACGAGCACCCCGAGCTCTGGGACCGCATGGTGGCGTCCTACCGCGGCTGGGGCGAGTACCAGCACCTCACGGACCGGCGGCTCAAGATGGTGCGGCTCGAGCCGCTCGGCTGAGCTCACGTGCTCTGCTGGAGCACCAACCCGTTGCCGTCGGGGTCGTCGATTGCGGTGAAGCGGCCCCACGGGGCGGACTCGATGCCCGTCGTCGCCACGCCGTGCCCTTCGAGGTCGGCAGCCACTGCGTCGATGTCGTCGACCAGGAGCACGAGGCCCTTCAAGGAGCCCGCCGGCATGGTCTCGAACCAGTTCACCAGGGTGAGCGAGGTCGGCGAGCCCGGCGGCGCTACCTGGACCCAGCGCATGTGCTCACTCAGACGCACGTCGGCGAGCAGCTCGAAGCCGAGCACCCCGGTGTAGAAGTCCCTCGAGCGGTCTTGGTCGCTCACCGGCACCGACACCACCCCGATCGCCTCGATTCTCATCCGTCACCCTCTCAGCGTCGCTGTCGAAGTTCGCCTGCGGAACTGCTCGCTCAATGTGGCACCTCCGGCGCACGGGTCAGGATCGAGTACTCGAGCGGCAGCGACGGCATCCCGGCAGGCAGGCGGTAGACACGGCGCCGTCCGGGCTGCTCTTCGAGGAAGGGCCAGCGCAGGTGCGAGATCTCGTCGAACTCGTGGAGGAATTCGATGCGAAGGCCCGTCCCGGCGAGGGCGCTCAGCACCTCGCCGAGGCCGTGCGGCCACTCGTAGGTCATCGCGTTGACCAATGGGCGGTTCGGGTCCGCGTAGTCCTCGGCGCTGTCGTCGATGAACGGGGTCCCGTTGTTGAAGTAGTCGTAGACGATGTCGAGGCTCTCGTCCGCGGTGATCCAGCCGAGCGGGTGGAACTCGAGCAGGTAGAAGCGTCCGCCCGGGTTGAGCAGCGCCGCCACGACGCCGGCCCAGCGGTCGAGGTCGGGGAGCCAGTTGAGCGCGCCGCGCCCGGTGTAGACGACGTCGAAGCGCCGACCGAGCACTTGGGGCGCGTCGTAGACGTCAGCGCACACAAAGGACGCGTCGATCCCCAGGGCGTCGGCCAGGCGCGTCGCCTCATCGATGGCGGGCGGTGAGAAGTCGAGGCCGGTGACCGTTGCTCCCCGACGGGCCCACGACAGGGTGTCGAGACCGAAGTGGCACTGCAGATGCACGAGCGAGCAACCCTCGACCGGGCCGAGCTCGTCGGGCTCGAACGTTCTGAGGGTGTCGCGCCCGGCGAGGAAGCCCTCCACGTCGTAGAAGTCGCTCTCGACGTGGACCCCCACGCGCTCATCCCAGCTCGCCCGGTTCGTCTGGCGCCATGGCACGTCGGGGATGTCGGGCACCGCAGCATCGTAGAGACAAGGCGCCGCCGCGTCGATAGGGTTCGGGCCGCGACCACAAGGAGGCACGATGCCACTCGATGCTGCCAACCAGACCCTGATGGACCTGCTCGCGCAGGTCAGCCCTGCGCCGCTCGAGACGCTGAGCGCTCCGGAGGCCCGGGCCGCCTACGAGGGGCTCGGAGCGCTGTCGGCCCGCGAGGGCGCCGAGGTGGCCGCCGTCGACGAGCGCGAGCTGGCCGGCGTGCCGTGCATCGTCGTGACCCCGAACGGCTCGGGGCCGTTCCCGGTGCTGGTCTGGTTCCACGGCGGTGGGTTCGTGATCGGCTCGGCGTCGCTCTCACTCGCCACGTGCCGGGATCTGGCCGCCGGCGCGGAGTGCATCGTCATCTCTGCCGACTACCGCCTCGCCCCCGAGCACCCGTTCCCCGCCGCCCTCGACGACGCGCTCGGTGTCACCCGATGGGCGCGGGCGCACGCCGCCGAGCTCGGGGGCGACCCCGACCGGGTGGCCGTCGGCGGCGACTCTGCCGGAGGGAACCTGGCGGCCCTGTGTGCCCAGCACGTCGAGGGCCTCGTCCACCAGCTCCTCGTGTACCCGGCCACCGACGCCACGTCGTCCTTCGACTCAGTACGGTCACAAGGCGAGGGGTACCTCCTCACTGCCTCGACCATGGCATGGTTTCTCGACAACTACCTGGGCGACGGCGACCGCAAGGACCCGAAGGCCTCACCGCTGCTCGCCACCGACGAGCTCGTGGCGACCACGCCGTGCGCCCACGTGCTCACCGCCCGCTACGACCCGCTGCGCGACGAGGGCGAGGCCTATGCGGCCCGTCTCGCGCAGGTCGGGGTGACCACCGTCTACCGCTGCTACGAGGGCCAGATGCACGGCTTCTTCTCCCTGCCCGGTTTCCTCCCGGTCGCCGAAGAGGCCACGGGGGCAGCAACCCACGAGCTGCGCCAGTCGTTCCGTCGCGTCCACGCCTGAGCCGCCGACACCGCCTCCGCACGACGGCCTCCCGGCGACCCGTCCCCTTCACCACCGCAATCCCAGGTTGGCGCGCGCCGCCGAAGTACCCTGGGCACGAAACGCGACAAAAGTCCCCCAGCGCGGGGTTGATCGAAAGGGTGGCACATGGCGAGAAAACTGGTAGCTGAGTTCCTGGGGACGGCGTTGCTCGTCTTCTTCGCCTGTGGCGTGGCCACCCTCATGTTCGGTTTCGGTTTCGACGGTGGCAGCGTGGCGGCGGGCGTCGTGGCCACCGCCTTCGCATTCGGCCTCGTGCTGCTGGCGCTCGCGTACGTGCTCGGGCCGATCTCGGGCTGCCACGTGAACCCGGCGGTCACCATGGGCGTGCTCGCCGCGGGTCGCATCAGCCCGATCGAGGCGGTCGGCTACTGGATCGCCCAGTTCGCCGGCGGCATCGTGGGCGCCCTCGTACTCTGGCTGATGTTCAGCGCGTCGCCGATGTACTCGCGCACGAAGACCGGGCTCGGCGCCGACGGCTACGGCAGCCTCTCCAAGATCCACATCTCTGTGGGTGGTGCCTTCCTGTGCGAGGTCATCTTGACTGCCTTGTTCGTGTTCGTGATCCTGGGCGTCACCGCCAAGACGGCCAACGCCACGACGGCGGGGCTGGTCATCGGCTTCACCCTGGTGATCGTCCACCTGATCGGCATCGCCATCACCGGCACCTCGGTCAACCCGGCACGAAGCCTCGGCCCGGCCCTCATCGTGGGCGGCGAAGCCCTGAGCCAGGTCTGGCTGTTCATCGTGGCACCGCTGGTCGGCGGCATCGTCGCAGCCCTCACCTATCGGCTCCTCTTCCCGGCTCGCCTCGAGACCGAGACCGAGGGCCTCGCTTTCGAGGGTGACAGAGCGGCCGCGGCCTCCTGAGGAATCCACACACCGCCTCCACCCGGCGGCCGGCAACCACGCTCCGATGATCAAGTACCTCGGGTCGAAGCGCCGCCTGGTGCCGGTCCTGGCCGACATCGCCCGGCGGGTCGGTGCCACGAGCGCGCTTGACCTCTTCACCGGCACGACGCGGGTGGCGCAGGCCTTCAAACAGGAGGGCCTGGCGGTCACCGCGGTCGACACGGCGCGCTACTCAGAGATGTTCGCCCGCTGCTACATCGAGACCGACTCGCGCCTCGTCGACCACGCGGCGTTGGCCGTGGCCGTCGGCGCCCTGAACGAGCTGCCCGGCCGCCCCGGGTACTTCACCGAGACCTTCTGCGTCGCGTCGCGCTTCGTCCAGCCCGCCAACGGGGAGCGCATCGACGCGGTGCGCGACGCCATCGAGGACCGCTACCGCGGCACGGCCCTCTACCCGATCCTCCTCACCAGCCTCTTGGAGGCGGCCGACCGGGTCGACTCGACGACCGGGCTTCAGATGGCCTACGTGAAGAACTGGGCCCCGCGCTCGTTCCGACCCCTCGACCTGCGGGTCCCCGAGCTGCTGGCCGGCCCCGGGACGGCCGTGCGTGGCGATGCCATGGTGCTCGCCGGAGAACTCGGCCCGTTCGACCTCGCCTACCTCGACCCCCCGTACAACCAGCACCGCTACTTCACCAACTACCACGTCTGGGAGACGCTGGTCGCGTGGGACGCGCCCGCCCACTACGGCGTCGCCTGCAAGCGAATCGACGCGCGCGACCCGACCACCAAGAGCGTGTTCAACTCCAAGCCCGCCATGCCCGGCGCCCTGGCGACGCTGCTGCGCGCCGTCGAGTGCCGAGTCCTCGTGCTCTCCTACAACGACGAGGCATGGGTCACCCAGGCCGAGCTCGAGGCGATGTGCTCGCACCACGACGAGGTCGTCGCCCTGTCGTTCGACTCGCAGCGCTACGTCGGCGCACAGATCGGCATCTTCGACCCGAGCGGCAACAAGGTGGGCAAGGTCTCCCACGTTCGCAACCGCGAACTACTGGTCATCGCCGGGCCGGGCGACGACGTGCGGCGGCTCGCCGCGGCCGCACCGTTGGCGGACGCGCTGGTGCGCTGAGCGGTTGGGGCGCGCCCTGTCGGCTCCGGTCGGCTTCAATGGTGGCCGTGACCGCCAAGCACCGACAACTCGACCACGTTGACCTGTCACTGCGCATCTCGAAGGAGGAGGAGGTCGAGAGCCTCGCCCAGGCGCAGCGCCGCCTCTTGCACCTTCGCCTGCTGTGTGGGGGCCAACTCGGCGACAAGAAGCTCGGGCCACCCGTCATGGTGGTCTTCGAGGGCTGGGATGCCTCGGGCAAGGGCGGGGCCATCCGCCGGCTCGTCGCCCCCCTCGACCCACGCCACGTGCGCGTCGCCCAGTTCGGGGCCCCGAGCCACGACGAGCTGCGCCACCACTTCCTGTGGCGGTTCTTCCCGGCCCTGCCCGGGTGGGGCGGCATGACGATCTTCGACCGCTCCTGGTACGGCCGCGTCCTGGTCGAGCGCGTCGAGAACCTGGCCACCGAGGCGCAGTGGCGCCGGGCCTATGACGAGATCGTCGGCTTCGAGCACTCCCTCGCCGAGGAGGGCATGGTCATCATCAAGCTGTGGCTGCAGATCTCCCCCGACGAGCAGCTGCGGCGCTTCGAGGACCGCGAGGGCGACCCCTTGAAGCGCTGGAAGCTGACCGACGAGGACTGGCGGAACCGGGGCCAGCGGGCCGCCTACGAGGACGCCGTCGAAGAGATGCTCGAACGCACCGACATGCCCCTCGCCCCGTGGGACGCGATCGCCGCCGAGCAGAAGCGCTACGGGCGCTTGGCCGTGCTCGAGGCGGTCATCCGGGGCATGGAGGCCGGCATGGAGCGCTGGGGCATCGACGTGCCGCCCTCGCAAGGCGTCGACTACGGCCTCGCCTAAGGCCCGGGCACCCGTGCCGGTGAGGTGACGGGCGCGGCGCAATGGTGCAACAGTGACCCCGTGAGCGAACAACCATCCCGATACGGCATCACCATCCCCTTCGACGGCGTCTCGCTGCCCGAGCACCGCCGATGGTTCTCCGAGCTGGTCGACCTCGGCTACACCGATGTGTGGTCGGCGGAGGTGGACGGCGCCGACGGCTTCACGCCCCTCGCTCTGGCGGCGGCCTGGGAGCCCTCCCTCAACCTCGGCGTGGCCATCACCCCGGCCTACACGCGTGGCCCGGCCCTCCTCGCCCAGAGCGTGGCCGCCATGGCCGACGCTGCCCCCGGGCACTTCACGTTCGGGCTCGGCGCCTCCTCCGAGGTCATCGTCTCGGCCTGGAACAACATCGACTACGTCGAGCCCTACAAGCGCGTGCGCGACACGCTCACCTTCCTGAAGGCAGCGCTCAGCGGGGAGAAGGTGACCGCCGACTACGACACGTTCTCGGTGCGTGGCTTCCGCCTAGCCCGCCCCGTCACCCCGCCCCCCATCTTCCTCGCCGCGCTGCGGCCGGGGATGCTCCGCCTCGCCGGCCGCCACGCCGACGGCGCCATCTTGAACTGGCTGTCGGCCGACGACGTGAAGACGGCCGTCGCCGAGGTCGGCCCAGGCCACCCCATCGCCGCGCGCATCTTCGTCATCCCGACCGCCGACGCGGAGCTCGCCCGGGGCGTGGCGCGCCGGATGATCGCCGCCTACTTGAACGTGACCGCCTACGCCGAGTTCCAGCGCTGGCTCGGCCGCGGCGAGGCCCTCACGCCGATGTGGGAGGCGTGGGCGGCGGGCGACCGCAAGGGGGCGCTCGCCGCCATCAGCGATGAGGTGGTCGACGAGCTCGTCGTCCACGGGCCGCCCGAGGCCTGCCGCGAGCATGTGGGCCGCTATATGGAGAACGGGGTCAGCATCCCCGCCATCATGATCGTGCCCGTCGTCGACATGGCCGAGGCCGTGCGCGGGCTCGCGCCGAGCTGAGCGGAGGCGCCCTCGCCCAGGTGCCAGCCGCGTCCCCTGTCCGGACGACGGCCATGACCGCGCCGCCACATACCCGCCGCGGGGGAGGCGGGCCACGTGCGTCGGGGTCGCGCGCTCGGGCGGGAATGGGAGGGTCCTTTCCCCCTCAGGCTCCCCTCGCCGCCAACGGACCACGCCAGCGGGGCGCGGCAAGCACGATCTGGACGTCGCTGATGTGGCGCTCCAAGAACGCTCCCTCGCAGTAGCAGAGGTAGAGGTCCCACAGCCGGTGGAACTGCTCGTCGAAGCCGTCGGCGGCAATCTCGTCCCAGTGCTCGTTGAAGTTCTCGTACCACCGGCGCAGTGTCGTGGCGTAGTGACGTCCGATGTCGTCAAGGTCGACGATGCGCAGGTCGCTCGCCCGCTTCACGCTCTCGGCGATGGCGGTGACCGAGGGCAGGCACCCACCGGGGAAGATCATCCGCCGGATGAAGTCGTCGTGGTGCTTCGCCCGCTCGTAGCTGCGGTCCGCGATGGTGATGGCCTGGAGCGCCATCAAGCCGTCGTCCTTCAACAGCCGGCGGCAGGTGGCGAAGAACTCGTCGTGGAGGCGCCAGTCGACGGCCTCAATCATCTCGACGGAGACCAGCTTGTCGTAGGTCCCGGTGAGCTGGCGGTAGTCGAGGCCGAGCACCTCGATGCGATCGTCCAACCCGGCGGCCGCCACCCGCTCGATGGCGGCGCCGCGCTGCTCGGCCGAGATGGTGGTGGTGGTCACCCGGCAGCCGTAGTTCCCCGCCGCATGCATGGCCAGGCCTCCCCAGCCCGTGCCGATCTCGAGGAGGTGGTCGTCGGCGCCGAGCCCGAGCTTGGCGCAGAGCCGGTCGAGCTTGGCGCGCTGTGCATCGGCGAGCTTGATCTCGGGTCCGTCGAAGACCGCGCACGAGTAGCTCATGGTCTCGTCGAGCATGAGGTCGAAGAGCCGGGGGGGCAGGTCGTAGTGGGCACGAACGTTGGCCTGATCGGCCGCGGCGGTGGGTGGGCGGCGGCGCTGCCACCACGAGAGCGCCCCACTCGAGCGCTCGCCGATGCGGTCGAGCACGTCGATCGGCGTTGCCAGGTTCAAGAGGAGGAGCTGCGTGAGCCCGGTCAGGTCGTCGCAGTCCCACCACCGGGCGATGTAGCTCTCGGCGAGTCCCTCGGATCCGTGGCGCAGCACCGCCCAGTAGGTGCGTCCGTCGTGGACCGTGACACGAACCGACGGCGAGCCCTCCCCCGCCTGCCACCCGCCACCGACGCCTTCGACACGGAGTTGGCCGTGCCTCACGCGCCGGCCGAGGCGACGGGCCACGGCAGCGGCCGCCCGGTGCACCGCACCGACAGAAGGTGCATCGTCGCGGACCGGAGCGGGATCGAGCCCGGCGCGCGCCGCGGGCTGCACCAGGGCGAGCGGGCGCTGCGGCGCTTCGCCGACTGTGGCCTCGTCTGCAAGGGTCACCGGCTCACTCGCCACGCTGCACCTCGCTCATCGGGACGCCGGCCTTGCCGGGGTGGGGGTGGAAGCGGACACCTTTGGCCCGCAGCGCCATCGCCTGGCGGTAGATGCCCGCCGAGACCCCGGGGGCGCCGAGCCCCGGGCGCCGGGCCAGGCGGCCCTGCGCCGCCCGGTCGAGTGGCTGGCGGCGCAGCGCCATGGACGCCGAGAGCACTTCGCTGCCGCCCTCGCGGACTGAGAAGCCGACGAAGAGCCGCTCGGCGGGCGCCTGGTAGCGCAGCTCGTAGGTCTGCTCCATGCCGAAGAAAGGGCTGACGTGGAGCTCCTTATCGAGGTGGTGGGTGCCGGGCGGGCCGACGACGTAGGTATGGCGCTCGTGCCACGGCGTGTTGGTGACCTCGATCGCCAGGAACTCGACGTCCGCGCCGCTCGGGTCGTAGCAGAAGTAGCACGTGATGGGATTGAACAGCCAGCCCCACACCCGCAGGTTGGTGAGCACGGCGATCGGGCCCCCCGGGCGCGTGCCGGTGCGCTCGTCCACCAGGCGGCGCACCGCTTCGGCGAGGTCGACGGAGGGGTCGCCCAGGTAGTCGGCGCGCCGGAACCGGACCAGCGAGGGCCGGCGAGCCGACCAGAGCGGGTGCGCAGCCATGGTCTGCTCCACCTCGCCGAGGTCGAGTAGGGGCATGGCCACCTCCTGGGTGAAGCGGTGCTCGACCTCGCCACGTCGGTGGTGCAGGACCGTGCCCACGTAGAGGGCGCTGCGCCCAGGGGTGTCGTCCCGGCGGGCTGCCCGCTCGACCAGCTCGCTGCGCACAGGCACGTCTACCACGTGACCCCGAGGCCCTCGCAGACGCGCAGTGCGCTCTGGACCCCGTCCTCGTGGAAGCCGTAGCCCCAGTAGGCGCCTGCGTAGGACACCTTGTTCACGCCGCTCACCTCGTGGTGGCGGCCCTGGGCGTCGACGGCGGCGGCGTTCATAACGGGGTGCGCGTAGTCAAAGGTAGCGACAACCGAACCCGGGTCGATCACGTCGTCCTGGTTGAGCGTCAGGAGCACGGGGGTAGCCGAAGGGATGCCCTGGAGGAAGTTCATGTAGTACGTGAGCGTGGCACGATCGCCCTGGTCGGCGCGCCGGTGGAAGTTCCAGCTCGCCCACGCGCGCTGCTGGCGGGGCAAGAAGCTGCGGTCGGTGTGCAAGACGGCCGAGTTCGGCTGGAAACAGATGGCCGAGAGGACCTCTTTCTCCTCGGGGCTCGGGTCCTGGAGCACGGCGAGCGCCTCGTCGCTGTGGGTGGCGAGCACCAGGTGGTCGAACTCCTCCCACCGCTCGCTCCCTTCGCAGCGCAGCTCAACGCCGTCGTCGCTGCGCCGCACGGCAAGGACCGGCGAGGAGAGGCGGAGCCGGCCTTCGGCGATCACCGGCGCCAAGATGGCGTCGACGTAGTGCCTCGCGCCGCCGGCGACCGTGCGCCAGTCGGGCTTGTCGCCGATGGAGAGCAGCCCGTGGCGGTCGAAGAAGCGCGCCAGCGTCGAAGCCGGCATGTCGGTGAACGTGGTCGGGTCCGCCGACCAGATCGACGAGCCGAGCGGCACCAGGTACCAGTCGACGAACGCGCTCGACCACCGGCCCTCGTCGAGCATGTCGCGCAACGTGTAGTCGGGCCCTGGGTCCTCGTCCAGCAGGCGGTGCGCCAGCCGGTTGAAGCGTGCCACCTCGCCGAGCATGCGCAGGAACGCCGGGCGTGCGAGGTTGCGGCGCTGGGCGAACACCGTCGAAAAGGAGGTGCCCCGGTACTCGAGCCCGGTGGCCTCGTCAGCCACCGAGAAGCTCATGTCGCTCGGCTTCGTGACGACATCGAGCTCGGCGAGCAAGCGGACCAGGCCCGGGTAGCCCGGCTCGTTGTAGACGATGAAGCCGGTGTCGACGGGGAACTCGCCCTCGGGGAGCGCGATGGACACGGTGTTCGTGTGGCCGCCCGGACGCGGCGCAGCCTCGAAGACGGTGACGTCAAAGTCGTGCCGGAGGACATGGGTGCAGGTCAGGCCTGCGACCCCGGTCCCCACGACGGCTACGCGCGGTCTCATGGTTTTCTCACTAACGTCCTTTCAAGAGAGATTCGGCGCCACCGACCCGTTTGGATGCCGTGGCCGCCCAGAGGCAAGCCCCGGAGGCATGTGTGGCCCGATTCACGACGAGCGCGACCTCGAGTCGCCCGGCCGCCGAAGTCTTCAACTTCATGGCAGATATGCGAAACGCCCCCTCGTGGGACCCTGGCGTGGCGAGCGCGGAGAAGACCAGCGATGGTCCCGTCGGCCTCGGCACTGTCTATCGGGTAAATGTGATCTTCCTCGGTCGCACGATGCCGCTGGACTATCGGGTTGCAGACTATGAGCCGACGCGAGAAGTCGTGCTCAGGGCCGAAAACAGCTACATCATCTCGAGCGACCGGATCACCGTGTCCGAATCGGGAGGCACGACGACGGCCACCTATGACGCCGAGCTGCGCGCCAAGGGCGCGGCGGGCCTGCTCGGGCCGACCCTCGGCATCGCCCTCAATCGGATCGGCAAGCGGGCGGAGGCAGGGCTGCGCAAGGCCCTGGCGCCATGAGCCAGCCGATCGATGTGCGCGCCGGGGCGGCGACCGCCGTCGACGCCGTGTTGGAGGCGTCGGTCGTTGGCAGCTTCACCCGCATCGGGCCTGCGGTCCGCCGGCGCCTCGAGCACTGGGTGGATCCGCCGGCGGTGGCGGGCCGCACCATGGTCATCACCGGCGCCACGTCAGGCCTCGGGCTGGCAGCCGCCTGCGCACTGTCGAGACGGGGGGCGAACCTGGTACTCGTGGGCCGCGACCCCACCCGCTCCGAGCAGGCCCGGCGAACCGTACGGGCGGTGTCGACGGGTGGGCGCATCGACGTGGAGCTGGCGGACCTGGGCGACCTGGAGCAGGTCCGGCGCCTCGGCGAGCGGCTCCTCGAGCGGCTCGACCGCCTCGACGTGCTCATCAACAACGCCGGAGCACTGCTGCGCACCTACACGCGGGCACCCGACGGGCACGAGCTGACCATCACCGTGCACCTGCTCGCACAGTTCGCCCTCACGCAGGGGCTGTTGCCGCTCCTCGAGGCGTCGGCGCCCTCGCGGGTGATCACGATGACGTCGGGCGGCATGTACACGCAGAAGTTCTCGCTCGGCACGCTCGTCATGAGCGAGGACGACTATGACGGCACGGTCGCCTACGCCCGGGCCAAGCGCGCCCAGGTCGTCCTCACCCATGAACTGCAGCGCCGCTTCGGGCCCAAGGGCGTCGACTTCCACGTGGTGCACCCCGGCTGGGCCGACACGCCGGGCGTGCACAGCGGGCTGCCCACGTTCACCAAGGTCGTCGGCCCGCTGTTTCGGACCCCTGAGGTCGGTGCGGACACCGCCGTGTGGCTGGCCGGCCAGCCCGACGGCGAGCCCGAAGGCGGCCAGCTCTGGCTCGACCGGCGACCCCGTGGCCTCTACCGGCTCCCGTGGACCTACGAGTCCGAAGCCGAGCTCACGGCCGACGGTGAGGCGCTCTATGAGTGGTGCAAGGTGATGACCGCCCATTGACCTCCGGGCCGTGCAGCCGAGCGCCCGGAAGCGTTGTCTGCTACGCAAAGGCCATGGATTTTCGCGAGAGCACCGTGGTGGAGCTGGCAGCCCGAGTGCGGGCAAAGGACGTATCGGCCCGTGAGCTGACCCAGGGGGCACTCGATCGCATCGCCGAGCTCAATCCACTCATCAACGCCTTCACCCGCATCGATGAGGAGCGTGCGCTCGAGCAGGCGGCAGCCGTCGACCAGATCGTCGCCAGCGGCGGGAACCCCGGCACGCTCGCCGGCATCCCCATCGGCGTGAAAGACCTGGAGGAGACGACCGGCTACCCCACCACCGCCGGCTCACCGTTGTTGCGCGATGCTCCCGCCGCCGCCCACGACAGCCCTCACGTGGCGCGCCTTCGCGCCGCGGGCTGCGTGGTGGTGGGCAAGACCAACACTCCTGAATTCGGCTGGACGGCGCGCACGGAGAACAGGCTCTACGGCCTCACGAAGAACCCGTGGAACCTCGAGCACACGCCCGGCGGGTCGTCGGGCGGCTCGGCTGCGGCGGTGGCGGCCGGGATGGTGCCGCTCGCCACCGGGTCAGACGGCGGTGGCTCCATCCGGATCCCCTCGTCGTGCTGCGGCCTCTCGGGCATCAAGACCTCGCTTGGGCGAGTCCCGGCCGGTGGCATCGACCCGGCGGGATGGCTCGATCTGTCGACCAAGGGCCCCATGGCGCGCCGTATGAGCGATGTGATCGCCGCACTCGACGCTGTCGTCGGGCCCGAGCCGACGGACCTGCGCGCGCTGCCGCGCCCGGAGGCCTCCTGGCCGGCCGTCCTCGACAACCCTCACGTCCCGGCCAAGATCGCGTGGTCGCCCACGCTCGGCTACGCACCCGTCGACGCAGAGGTGCTGGCCGTCTGTGAGCGGGCCCTCGGCGCGTTGGAGTCCCTCGGTGCCGAGATCATCGAGGTCGAGACCGTCTTCGACGAGGACCCCATGGCCCCCTGGCTCTCCATGGTCGGCGCGTGCCTGCTGCGCACCATGGGCCCGCACCGGTCATCGGAGGCGTGGTCCGAGGTCGACCCGGTACTCGCCATGGTGGTCGAACAGGCCCGGTCGCTCAGCGCGGTGGAGCTCATCGGGGTCTTCGACGAATGCCACCGGCTCAACCTGCGCCTGGTCGAGCTCTTCCACGACGTGCGCCTGCTCGTGACGCCGACGGTGGCCGCTCCCCCGCCTCCCACCTCTCTTGGGGGAGCCGGGGTCATCAACGGTGCGACGGACCTCAACTGGGTCCGCTTCACCTACCCCTTCAACATGACACGTTCACCGGCCGCCACCGTCTGTGCCGGGCTGACCGACGCCAGGCTGCCGGTCGGCATCCAGCTGGTCGGCCCCCAGCACGCCGACCTCGTGGTGCTGCGCTCGGCTGCTGCGCTCGAGGCGGCGATCGGGTTCGACCAGCTGGCCCCGGTCGGCAGCTGAGCGCCAACCTCTGGCCGCGGTCGAGGCGATACTTCGATGTGGAAAAGGGGGGCTGATGGCACTCGATGTGAGAAGCGACATCGTCCGACACGTGGGAGACGACGAGGAGCTCTGGGTCAACGCCGGCTTCGGCGTCGGGCTGAAGTTGGTCCGCCTGGACGCCTCGAAGGGCACCTGGGTGATCGAGAACCGATTCGAGCCGGGCGTGCGGCTCCAGATCCATCGCCACACGGGGCCCGTCGACGCCTTCACGCTGACGGGCCGCTGGCACTACCTCGAGTACGACTTCTTCTCCGTGGCGGGCTCCTACATCTACGAGCCGGCCAACAGCGTCCACACGCTCGACGTGCCCGAGGACAACGAGGGCACGACCAACGTGCTCTTCGTCATCGAAGGTGCGCTCTTGAACCTCGACGCCGACGGGGGCATCGAGTCGGTGACCGACGGGGCCGCCATCCTCGAGGCCTACATGGCGCTGCTCGAAGCCGAGGGCAAGCCCCGCCCCAACGGACTCATCGTGAGCTGACGCGTCGATGGGGGTGACCGGCCATCCGCCGAGCGGACTGGCCGCGCAACTGAGCGATCCCGCTCTCTATGCGCGCGACCCCTTCCCTCTCTACGCCGAGCTGCGGGCCGCCGGTCCGCTCGCCTGGAACGCCGCCCATGGCTACTGGGCCGTGAGCACGCATCGCGAGGTGGCGGCCATCGGGAGCGACCCTGCGAGGTTCTGCTCGAGCCGGGGCATCTTGGTCGACGAGATCGGTGTCGAGTACGCCGCGCCCCCGACGATGATGCACACCGACCCGCCTGCCCACACCCGCTACCGGCGGCTGGTGCAGCCGGGCTTCAAGCCCTCGGTCGTCCGATCGCTGGAACGCCGGGTCCGTACGCACGCCAGCGCCTGCATCGGCGGGATCGAGTCCGGCGTGCCCGTCGACATCGTGCCCGCACTGGCGGTCCCCTTCCCGTTGCTCGTCATCTGTGAGCTGTTGGGCGTGCCCGGCGAGGAGTGGCCGCGCTTCTACGAATGGTCCGAAGCCGTCATCCCAGGGGCGAGCGAGCTGAGCGACGAGAAGAAGGCGTCGCTGCAGCTCGAGATGTGGCAGTACCTGGTCGGCGTGGCCGAGGGCCGGCGCTCGGCACCACGCGACGACGTGGTCTCGGCGCTCGCCCGGGCCACGAGCGACGGCGACCTGCTGAGCGAGGCGGAGCTCGCCATGTTCTTGATCCAGCTGCTCGTGGCCGGCAACGAGACGAGCCGCAACCTCGTCGCCGGGGGTCTCTACGCACTCGCCGAGCACCCCGAGCAGTGGGAGTGGCTGCGAGGCGAGCCGAACCGGGTGCCCGGGGCGGTCGAAGAGCTGCTGCGCTGGACCACGCCGGTGATCTCGTTCCTGCGGACGGCCACCTGTGACACCGACGTCGCCGGCACGGCGGTTCATGCGGGTGACCCGCTCCTGTGCCTGTACGCCTCGGCGAACCGTGACGAAGAGGTCTTCGGTCAGTCGGCGAACGCCCTCGACGTCGGGCGCGACCCCAATCCCCACCTCAGCTTCGGTTTCGGCACCCACTTCTGCTTGGGAGCTGCGCTCGCTCGCCTCGAGGCGCGCGTCGTCCTCGAGGAGCTCCTCGAGCGGTATCGGTCACTTCGGCCAGCGGGGCCGATCGAGCGGGTGCCGAGCCCGGTCATCGCCGGCGTGCGGCGCGCGCCACTGGTCTTCGGGGTTTCGAGGCGCCCCAGTTGAGGTGACGCCGCCAGGCAGGTCGCCTGGCAGTTGCGGTAGCGGTCGACGTTCAGGTCCAAGAACCTGCTCAATGATCCGCCGTGGCGCTGCCGCTACGCGAGGCCGAGCTGGCGCCGGGCGCTGATCTTGGTCATGGCCCAGTTCTGGCGCAGGGCCCGGACGGCCTGCCACTGGCGGAGCCGACTCGGCGAGGAGCCGAGCCACGCCTTGGCGAGCACCACCTGGTCCGACTGACGCTTTGCTGCCGACGTGAGCATCTCTGCGGTCAACCCAGTCCCCTTTGTGCGGCCGCACCGGCCTCGCCGGTACGAACTTCACGGATGTGATTTGCAGATCGTTCCACGTCAAGGGACTTTTGGCGTGGATGCTCGGCACCCGACGCGCCCTGCCTGCTGCGGCGCGGCGATAGGGTCCCCGCCCATGCGCCGATTCGCCCTTGCCCTGACCGCGTGTGCCGCCGTGACCTTGGCCGCGTGCTCGTCGAGCTCGTCGGGCACCACCACCACCACGACGAGCGCAGTCCCGAGCGCGTCGACAACGTCGGGGGCGGCCTCGCCGGCTGGCGTGCCGGCCGTGGCACACGCTACGGATCTGTCGATGGAGCCGGTCATCAGCGCCGGATCGCCCCCGCCACCCACGAGCCTCGTCACGAAGGACCTCGTCGTCGGGACCGGGGCCGAGGCCAGTGCGTCGAGCACCGTGCTGGTCCAGTACGTCGGGGCCGCCTACACGACGGGCAAGGTCTTCGACTCGAGCTGGCAACGCGGCCAGCCGCTGTCGTTCTCGCTCTCGGGGGTGGTCCCGGGGTTCGCCCAAGGCATCGAGGGCATGAAGGTCGGCGGCCGGCGCGTCATCGTCATCCCGCCGGCCCTCGGCTACGGGGCGGCGGGCGAGCCGCCGGTGATCGCTGCGAACGAGACCCTCGTCTTCGTCGTCGACCTCAAGTCGGTCAGCTGAGCGGGCAGGCCCGCCGCCAGGCTCAGCCGGCGACGGTGAGCGCCTCGAGCATCTCGGCGAACTTCTCCTTGGCCGAGACCGTGCGGGTCGGGATGTGCTCGGTCGGGACCTCGGTGGGCTTGTAGTTGCGCAGGGTCCGCCGGGCCACCGTCTGGCGGTGCACCTCGTCGGGCCCGTCATAGATCCGAGCGGCGCGCGCGGCGCGGTACATCTGCTCCAGGGGCAGGTCGCACGAGTACCCGAGCGAGCCGTGGACCTGGATGGCGCGGTCGATGACGTTGTAGAGGACGCTCGCCCCGTAATACTTGATCATGGCGATCTCGACGCGCGCCTCGGCCGCTCCGACCTGGTCCATCTTCCATGCCGCCTGCAGCGTCATGAGCCTCGCCGCATGCATCTCGGCGAGCGAGTCCGCCACCCAGTTCTGCACGGTCTGCTTCTCCGCCAGCGTCGAGCCGTGGGCGTAGCGCGACACGGCCCGCTCACACAGCATGTCGAAGGCCCGCCGCGACTGGCCGAGCCAGCGCATGCAGTGGTGGATGCGGCCCGGGCCGAGGCGGGCCTGGGCCAGCTGGAATCCGGCTCCCTCGTTGCCGACGAGGTTGGCGGCGGGAACCCGGACGTCGGTGTAACGGATCTCGGCATGGTTGCCGAACTTCCCGAAGTAGGTGCCGGGGTCCTCCATGGAGGGCACGTCACGCACGATGTCGACCCCGGGAGTGTCGACGGGGACGATGAACATCGACGAGCCCTGATAGGGGTGGACGTCGGGGTTGGTGACGGCCATGACCACGAGGAAATCGGCGACCGACCCGTTGCTCGTGTACCACTTGTGCCCGTTGATCACGTACTCCTCGCCGTCGAGCACGGCGCGAGTGGAGAGCAACGTCGGGTCCGAGCCCGCCGTGTTGGGCTCCGTCATGGAGAACGCGCTGCGCAGCTCGCCGTCGAGCAGCGGCTGGAGCCACTGGGTGCGCTGGTCCTCCCGGCCCGACATCTCGATGCCCACGGCGAGGAGCTCGGCGTTGCCCGAGTCCGGTGCGTTGTTGCCGAACACCACCGGCCCGTAGGGGGACTGGCCGAGGACCTCGTGCATGAGGCCGAGCTTGACCTGCCCGAAGCCCATTCCCCCGAGGTCCGGCGGGAGGTGCGCGGCCCACAGCCCCTGGCGCTTTACCTCCTCTTGGAGGGGGCGGATCACCTCCAAGAGTTGCTCGTAGTTGAGATCGAGCACCTCGAGCGGGAAGATCTCGTCGCGCAGAAACGCCCGCATCCACTCGAGCTTCGCCTCGAACTCCGGTTCAGTTGAAAAGTCCCACGCCATGGCGCTGCCTCACTCTCGCTCGATTCGGGCTTCCCGCATGGCACCGGCGCCCACTACCGTGTGCGCCGTGCCCGGACAACCAATTTCCCCCTCTTCGCGTAGCACTCTTTCGATCCGCCCGGCCAGCCCCACCGCATCGGTGCCACCGGCCGCCCAGCTGCCGCTGACCACCGAGCAGCGGGCCCTGGTGGCCGCGGCCGAGCGTGCGCTCCTCGACGAGCGCCGCCTCCTCGACGCCACGGAGCTCACCGCACTGGCCGAGCTGCCCGACTCGGCGGTGACCGCCCTGGCCGCGCTCGCCCACCAGGTCCGCCTGGCGTGGTGCGGCCCCGAGGTGGAGGTCGAGGGCATCTTGTCGGCCAAAACCGGCGGGTGCCCCGAGGACTGCCACTTCTGCTCCCAGAGCTCGCGCTTTGACACGCCGGTGAAGGCCACGCCGTTCCTCGACACCGACGAGGTGCTCACCGCCGCCCGGGAGACCGCCGCACTCGGGGCGTCGGAGTTCTGCATCGTCCTCGCCATCAAGGGCCCCGACGAGCGGACACTCTCGCGCATCTTGGAGCTCGTGCCACAGGTCAAAGAGGCGACCGGGCTCAACGTGGCGGTGAGCGCCGGGCTACTCACCGACGACCAGGCTCGCCGGCTGGCCGAGGGCGGTGTCCACCGCTACAACCACAATCTCGAGACGGCCCGCTCCTACTTCGACCAGGTGGTGACCAGCCATAGCTGGGACGAGCGGGCCCAGACCTGCGAGCTGGTCCGCAGCCACGGCATGGAGCTGTGCTGCGGGGCGCTCATCGGCATGGGCGAGTCGGCGGCCCAGCGCATCGAGCTGCTGATGGAGCTGCGCGCGCTCGACCCGACCGAGGTGCCCGTCAACTTCTTGAACCCCCGCCCGGGGACGCCCCTCGGCGACCGTGAGGTCCTCGGCGCCTGGGAGGCACTGCGCTGGATCGCCCTGTTCCGGTTGGCACTGCCGAGCGTGATCCTGCGCTACGCCGGCGGCCGGGAGGTGACGCTGCGCGACCTGCAGGTGATGGGCATGACGGCGGGCATCAACGCACTCATCGTGGGCAACTACCTGACAACGCTCGGCCGCTCCCCCGCCGCGGACCTCCAGATGCTCCACGACCTGCGGATGCCCATCGGCGCGTTGAGTGCCGTCATCTGAGCCCGACGCGGCCTTCACCTCCGCGAACGGCCACGGGGGCCCCGGGCTCTTCTGCACCGGCTGCGGGCGCCCTCGGGCCGAGTGCCCCGGCTGTGCCCGACCGCTCGACCCGCCGCGCTTCTGCCCGAGCTGCGGTCGGCGGATGGCCGTGCTGGTCACGCCGGGCGGCTGGTCGGCTCGGTGCCGAGACCACGGGACGACGGAGAGCACCACCGTTTCGACCTGACGACCTTGACGAAAGGTAGAACCTGTTCTAGTTTTTCACCGAGGGCACGGCGTGGGGTTGCGCCGGGTACGCGGTGGAAAGAGGACGCGATGGAGTTCGGGGTCTACGTCAACGGCTACCTGCCGGGGCCTGCGGCCCACGACACGGCGAGCGAGCACACGATGCTGCACCGAGAGGCCGAGTACGTCATCGCCGCGGACCGCTCGAATTGGAAGTACGCATGGTTCGGCGAGCACCACTCGCTCACCGAGTACAGCCACATGTCCGCTCCTGAGGTGATGATGGGCTACTGCGCCCGGGCTACCGAGCGGATCCACCTGGGCTCGGCCATCATGAACCTCTCCCCCCGGGTCAACCACCCCGTGCGCAACGCCGAGCGGGCCGCGTTCTTGGACCACATGAGCGACGGGCGCTACGAGTGGGGCACCGGGCGGGGGGCGGGAAGCCACGAGATCGCCGCCTTCAACATCCTCGACAAGAACTCGACCAAATCCGAGTGGGAAGAGGCGGTCCACGAGATCCCCCGCATGTGGGAGCAGCGCGACTACAGCTACGAGGGCGAGTCCTTCACGGTGCCGACCCCCCACAACGTCCTGCCGAAGCCCTACGGCGTGGGCCACCCCCCGATCTGGGTGGCGTGCGGCAACCCGCCCACCTTCGCCCTGGCGGGCAAGCTCGGGATCGGTGCCATCGCCTTCAACTTCGAGCCCATCTTCAACCTGAAGGGACGCATCGACGCCTACAAGGAGGCGATCGCCGAGTGCACCGAGCCGCTCGGCCAGTTCAAGAACGACAACGTCATGATGACCAACGCGGTCATCTGCCTGGCCGACCGCAAGCGCGCCCGTGAGGTGGCCCTGCGGGCCGGCCGTGGCTACCTCTACTCGATGGTCTGCCTGTACCACGACACCATGCCCCACCCCGACGGCGTGGCGGTCTGGCCCGAGGAGCCCTTCCAGCTCCCGAACGAGGAGATGCTCGACTCCCTCATCAAGGCCGGCTGGCTGCTCTGCGGCGACCCCGACGAGGTGGCTGAGCAGGTCGAGCGCTACCAGAGCGTCGGGTGTGACCAGCTGGTCTTCGGGTTGCCGAGCGACAGCGTCGAGCACGAGGAGGTCCTCGAGATGCTCGAGCTCTTCGGGACCAAGATCATCCCCGAGTTCGACTCGGACCCGGTGCACTCGACGACCCGCTACCGCCAGCAGGCGGTGCGCAAGTACCCCGAGTTCAACCACCCGGTGCCCGACGTCGAGGTCACGGTCCTCCCCACGAACGCGTTGCTCTCGTAGCGAACTCGGCCAGCGCGGCCTCGTCGCCGGGCACCACGACGACGGAAAAGCCGTCGCGCTCGACCAGCCACTGGCGGTTGGCCTCGTGCAGCTCGTTCGAGGCGGCGAAGCGGTTGAGCACCACCACGAGTGGCTCGCCCACCAGCGCCGCCGCGCTCGAGCGGACGGCGTTGATGGTGCCGAGGCCGGCGTCGGCGACCAGTACGACGGCGTCGGGCTCGAGCAGGCGCACCAGGTCGGCCGTGTCACCGTCATCGGCCAACGGCGAGCGCACGCCGCCGGCCGTCTCGATCAACCCGACCAGCCCCGGGCCCTCGGGCCACTCGAGCTCGACGGCCAGCTCGGCCAGCGTGAAGGGAGGTCGCCCGAGGGCGCGTGCGGCCATGGGCGGGGCCATGGGGACCGGGTACCACCGGTGTGCCACGCACACCGTCGTTGGCGGCTCACCGCTGGCCAGCCCGAGGACCGCCGCGTCCGTCGAGCTCGGTGCGTCGTCGGGCGCGTAGGACTGGGCGGGCTTCCTCGCCGCCACCCTCCACCCGGCATCTCGCAGGGTCCTGAGCAGTGCAGCGCCCACCCAGGTCTTGCCGACCTCGGTCCCGGTCCCCGCCACGACCACCAGTCGCTCGGGCTTGGTGGCTGGGTCGGGCTGGGCCATTGGAGGAGTCTGGGCCAGGAGCGCCGGCGGCCGCCATCCCATCCCCGAAGGGCCGGTGGCCAGTTCGTAGTCTCTTCGGATGGATCAAGAAACAGACATCGACCCGGTGGCCGACAACGACGAGCCCGTCGAGGTGGTCGTGACCATCGAGCGCCCGGGTTGGGAGCTGCCCGAGTTCCTCGCCGCCGGGCTCCTGGTCACCACCGCGCTCCTGCTCGCCACGAGCTTCGTGGCCGCCATCATCGGCATCTTCCAGCCCCTGCCCCAGAGCACGTCGTCGCTGCAGCTCAACGGCTACGTGATGGTCTATTCGACCTCGTGGGCGACCATCGCCACCTCCTTGGTGGTCATCGTCGCCCTCGTCTTGTGCTGGTGGCAGGTGCGCCAGGTGGGCCAAGCGCCCGACGACGTGTCCGGCATCGCCCGCCTGCCGCGCCTCGGTTGGATGTCCTCGGTTGGCGGCTTCTTCCTCGTCCTCTTGGCGATCGGTTCGGTGGCCACCTTCCTCGGCACCTTGTTCGTCGGCGGCTCGGCCAACAGCAACGTGGCGTGGGAGCGTTATGTGAGCGTCGGTGGCCAGGCGTTGGCGGTGCTCGTGCTCACCGTGTTCGGGCTCATCGCCGTCCAGAAGATCAATGACGAGGCAGAAGCCGTGCTCGCCACCGATGACGACGACGTGATCGTCGTCGACGAGCTCGACGCCGGGGACGACGATCCGGCCGCCCTGACCGCCGCAGACGACGGCGGCGGTGACGGCGGCGGCGATGACGGCGGCACACATTCCGATGGTCCCCCCCCGAGCGACGAGGAGTGAGCGCCGGGCGCCCTCCCGCTCGGAGGGGCCGGGCGCCACGCGAGAATGGAGACCATGGGCCGGCCACCGGCGCCGCCCACGTCTCGGAGGGACAGGATGGATCGCATCGGCGTGGTTGACACCATGTTCGCCCGTTACGACATGGGCACAGAGGCGCTCGACGAGCTCGCCGACTGCCCCGGGCACGGCGAGCGTTTCGAGGTGGTCCGACGGACCGTCCCGGGCTTCAAGGACCTGGCGGTTGCCGCCAAGGTGCTCATCGAGGAACACGACTGCCGCATCGTCGTCGCCCTCGGGATGCCCGGCAAGGCTCCGGTCGACAAGGTCTGCGCCCATGAGGCGTCCCAGGGGATCATGACGGCCCAGCTCATGACCAATACCGCGATCCTCGAGGTGTTCGTCCACGAGGATGAGTCCGACGATCCGTCCGTGGTGGCCGAGGTCTGCCGGAACCGTGCGCGCAAGCACGCCCGCAACGCCTACTGGATGCTCTACGAGCCCGAGCAGCTCACACGCCGGGCCGGCCAGGGCATCCGTCAGGGATTCGACGACGCCGGTCCACTCGATTCCGTCCTCAGCTGAGGCTCGAGGCCCAGCTCAGGGCGCAGGGGGCCGGAGTCTCGGGCGCCGGGCCACGTCGATGCGCGTGATGGCGAGATAGGCGACGAAGCCGATGATGAGCACCGTCAGGCCGAGGCTGACCTTGCCGTTGCCCCAGCCGAGGCCGCCGACGACCACGGGCTTGCCCAGCCAGTCGGCGAAGGACGCGCCGAGCGGGCGGGTGATGACGTACGCCGCCCAGAAGCTGAAGACCGGGTTCCAGTCGAACCGCCAGTACCCGATGGCCGGGACGGCGATGATGACGGCGAAGAGCACCATCGATTTGAAGTAGCCCAGATGCAGCGTCGTGGCCGTGAGGTCACCGAGCGCGGTGCCGAGTGCGAAGGTCGCGACGACCGCCGCCCAATAGAACAGCTCGCGACGCGGCGTCGTGATGCTGTGGATCGAGAGCGTGTCCTCCACCCGATCCCACGCGAAGAACACGGCGACCAAGACGATGGCGTAAAAGGTGGTCGACACGAAGTAGGGCACACCGAAGCCGACATGGAGCACGTCGGCCGCCATGGTGCCGAAGACCCCGACCATGACGACGGCGAACCAGTACGTCCACGCCATGTAGCGACGCATGCGGAACTGGAGCACGAGGGCGACGACGAAGCCGACGAACCCGAGCGCGACGGCGGGCACCGGGTGGATGCGGTGCACCAGGTAGTCCGAGGTGGACTCACCCATTGCGGTCGAGAGGCCCTTGATGATCCAGAAGTAGGCGGTGATGATCTCGGGCACCCGCAGGCGACCCGGGGCCAGCGCGCCGCGTGGTCGGCTCATCGGGGGATTGTGGCGTGCACGGCCGCCACGCGCCACCTCACGCTGACTCACGGGCGCCGCACGGTCATGGGCCCTCACCGCCGCTCGGCGTGCAGGACCTCGGATCCCACGGGGCGAGTGCCTCGGTCTTGGGCGTGGGCGCGCTGAACTCCGACGAGGAGGAGGAGGAAGCGGTGGTCGTGGTCGTGGTGGTGGTCGTGGGCGCCACGGTCGTGGTGGTGGCCTTGCTGCCCTTGGCGGTCGTGGCGGTCGTGGCGGTCGTCGTGGCCGGCGCCGGCGTGGCGACTGCGAAGTCGGTCCCGGTCACCACCGTGACGTTCGCGCCGGCGGGGACCTCGCTCGCATCCTGGGCCATGATCGCCGCCCCCGAGATCGACCGCGCCACCGTCTGGGCGGCGGCCAGATCGCTCGGCGTGTTGGCGGCGTAATAGACGACCGTCTCGGCCTCGGCCCCGACCGCCGAAGCATCGCCCAGGCCCGCCACGTGGAACCCCAGTGCCTGGAGCGCCTGGGACGTCTGGGCCGCCTGGTCGGTGACCCCGGTGCCGTTGACCACCTGAACCGAGATCGACGACGGGCTCGGCAGCGGCTGGCCGGTCATGGAGTTGGTGGTGTTGCTGATGCCGAGGAAGGAGTTGACCGACTGCTGGTCCTGAGGCTCGGCGGGGAACTCGATGTCCCCGTAGTTTCCACCCTCGTAGTAGTAGGTGCCGAAGTTCCCGACCGCCACGGGCATGGTCAGCTGTGGGGCGGCATCGGGGTTCACCGAGTGGTAGTTGAGCACCATGTTCACCATGTCCGAAGCCGAGAAGCCCCTGTCCACCGTCAGCTGCGAGACGACCGACGAGACGATCTGCTGGTCGGTGAGTGGGTCGCCCAGGCCCTTTTTCGAGATGGCGGTGGCGAGCACCCGGAGGAATTCGTGGTCCCGGCGGATGCGGGCGAGGTCGCTCTGGGTCTCCTGGGGCCAGTCGGCGGGATTGGTCGCGGTCACCCCGGGCGCCTTGTACTGCAGGTGCCGGGCACGCACGACCTGCAATGCCTGGAAGCCGTTGAGCGTGAGGCAACCAGGGGTCTGGACGTTGAGGCCCGAGTAGGCGTCGTAGACGGGCTCGGGAAAGTACATCTTCACGCCGCCGAGCGCGTTGACGACGTTGGCGAAGGTGTCGAAGTTGAGCTCGACGTAGTGGTTGATCGGGATCCCGAGGTCCTCCTGGACGGCGGCCACGAGCTGGCTCGGGCCTTCGACGAGTGCGGCGTCGATCTTGTTCGCACCCTCCTTCCTGGCATTGGGGACGAAGAGGTCACGGGGAATGGAGAGGATCGACACCGTATGGGTGGCCGGGTTCAGGTGCAGGATCATGACCACGTCGCTGTTGACTCCGGTCACCCCCTGGCTGCACAGGCCGTAGGCGGCGTTCTGCTGGGTCAGTGCACACCGTGACGTCGAGCCGACCATGAGGATGTTCTGTGTTCCCTGGTCGGCGCCGCTGCTCGACGCGTCGCTCAGCCCGTTCACGTTGATGCGGTGCACCTTGTGATTGAGGTACCAGGCATACCCGGCCGCCGCCCCCACCGCCAGCACGATGACGAGGCCAAGGGCGCCAAGCACCATGACGATCCGCCGGCGGCGCCGCACGCGTGCAGAGCGTGGCCGGTGCGCGAGGTCGATCTGTGCCCCGAGGTCGGCGAGCCGCTGCTCACTCGGGCGGGCGGGCGCGTCGATAGCCGCCGGGGTACTTTCACCCAGCGCGTGAAGACCCTCCTCATTCGCAGGCGAGTGCCGGCCGGAGCCGCGAGGGGGACCCGATTCGCCCGGGGGGCGGCCATCGGACACGGCCCCACGATACCAATGGCGACCCGAATTCCGATGGCACCCCCGCCGACCGGGCGCCCCCGAACAGTCCCCGACCAGGAGTCATGTCGTGGCCCGGTCGTTTTTGACGCAGGATGGGAGCGTGGCTGTCGTCCTCATCCCGCTGCCGGCGCAGGACTTCGACCCCACGGAGGTGGCGGTCAGCTGGAAGGTGCTCTCGTCGCTCGGCCACGAGGTCAGGTTCGCCACACCCGCTGCGACACCGGCCGAGGGCGATGCCCTCATGGTGACCGGGCAAGGCCTCGATCCGTGGTCCCCGGTCCCCGGCCTCGCCCGTTTCGTCGGCATCGGGCGGCTGCTCGCCGCCGACGGGCGCGCCCGTGCCGCCTATGACGAGCTGGTTTCGGCGCCCGCCTTCGTCCATCCTGTCGGTTGGGACGACGTCCGCCTCGATACTTTCGACGGCCTGCTCCTCCCCGGCGGCCACCGGGCACGAGGCATGCGCCGCTATCTCGAGAGCGACGTGCTCCGAGAACTGGTCGTCGCCGCCTTCACCGACGGGCGCCCCGTCGGTGCGATCTGCCACGGTGTGCTGCTCGCGGCTCGCAGCACGAACCCGGCGACCGGTCGATCCGTCCTCTTCGGCAAGCAGACGACGGCGCTCACCTGGTCCCTCGAGCAGCGGGCCTGGCGGGTGGGTCGCCTCACCCGGTTCTGGGACCCGGGCTACTACCGCACCTACGAGGAGGAGGCCGGCCAGCCTGCGGGCTACATGTCGGTCGAACAGGAGGTGACCCGGGCGCTCGAGCGACCCGAGGACTTCTTGGACGTGGTGCCCGGGACCCCTGATGCGGCAATGAAGTCGAGTGGCCGGGTCCGCGACACCCCGACCGACGAGCGGCCCGCGTTCGTGGTGGCGGACGGCTCGTATACCTCCGCCCGCTGGCCCGGCGACGCCCACACCTTCGCCCGAAAGTTCGCGGCGACCTTGTAGGCGAGGCACCGACAGCGCAGTGACGAGGGAGGGTGGCGATGAACGACAGGTGGGACCCGGTGCAGTACAACCGGTTCGCGGCCGAGCGCGAGCAGCCGTTCTGGGACCTGGCCGCGCTGGTGGAGCCGGTCGAGCGGCCCGTCGTGGTGGACCTCGGCTGTGGCGACGGCCGCCTGACCGCCGGTCTCCACGAGATGCTCGGCGCCAGGCACACCCTCGGGATCGACAGCTCCGCCGCCATGATCGCCGCCGCGCCCGCCCAACCGGCCGAGGGCCTCGAGTTCGCTCTTGGCGACCTCGCTGCCTGGGAGGAGCCCGCATCCGTCGATGTGGCCTTCGCCAACGCGTCGTTGCAATGGGTGCCCGACCACCGCGCCGTGCTCGCCCGCTGGTCCGAGTCGCTGCGACCCGGCGGCCAACTGGCCGTCCAGGTGCCGGCCAACGCCGACCATCCCGCCCACACGGTCGCCGCCGAGCTGGCCGCCGAGCTGCTCGCCGAGCCGCCCCCAGACCCGGTGGCCGAGAACGTGCTCGCGCCTGAGGACTACGCGGTCGTGCTCGACGAGCTCGGGTTCGGCGACCAGCACGTCCGGCTCCAGGTCTACGTCCACCACCTCCGCTCGACACGAGAGGTGGTCGAGTGGGTGAAGGGCACCACCCTCACCCGCTTCAAGGAACCGTTCGGTCAGGAGGGCTGGGACCGGTTCGTGGACCTCTACCGCACCCGCCTGCTCGGCGTCCTCGGCGACCGCTCGCCGTACCTCTACCCCTTCAAGCGGATCCTGCTCTGGGGCAGGTACTCCTGACGCCGGACAAGCGGACCTGACGAAGCTCCTCAGGTGTTGAGCTCGCGGGCGAGACCGAGGACCCGCTCGGCGATGATGTTGCGCTGGACCTCCGACGTCCCGCCCCCGATGGTGAGCGCCGGGGAGAAGAGGTAGCCCCACGACCATTGAGGGTCGGCGGCAGCGTCGGGCGCCTCGGGCCATCCACTGAGCGGACCCGTCCCCGCCAATGTGCCCGCCGGCCCTGCGAGGTCGCGGCCGAGTTCCATCACGTGCTTGCCGTGGTCGTCGGCGATCGCCTTGCGCACCGATGCCTCGGCCCCGGGCGACTTGCCGGCCACGATGGCCGAGACCATCCGAAGGCGCAGCACCCGCAGGAGCTCCGCTTCGATGAACAGCGAGACGAGTCGGTCCCGGACGACGGGGTTCCGTGCACCCCCGGCCCGGCGGACGAGCTCGACGAGGTCGTGGGCCGTCGGGCCCCGCCCCCAGAGTGCGCCTTCGCCGGACAGTGAGACCCGCTCGTTGCCGAGCGTCACCTTGGCCAGCTCCCACCCCTCGTTCTCCCGGCCGATGAGGTGGTCGGCCGGTATGCGGACCTCGTCGAAGAAAACCTCGTTGAACGCGTGGTCCCCCGTCATATCGATGAGTGGGCGCACCTCGAGCCCCGGAGCGTCCATCGGGCAGACGAAGTACGAGATGCCCTTGTGCTTTGGCGCCGCCGGGTCGGTGCGGGCCAAGAGGATCCCAAAGCGGGCGATGTGGCCGTAGCTCGTCCAGACCTTCTGCCCCGAGATCACCCATTCCTCGCCGTCGCGTACCGCCGTGGTCCGAAGTCCCGCGAGGTCCGACCCCGCCTCGGGCTCACTAAAGAGCTGGCACCAGAAGTCCTCCCCTGCGAGGAGGGGCCACAGCCAACGCTCGCGTTGCGCCTCGGTACCCGCCTGGAGGATGGTCGGCCCGGCCCAGCCGATGCCGATGGGGTTGACCGGCCGGCTCACGCCGGCTCGCCGCAGCTCCTCGTCGATCAACAATTGGGTGAGGGGGTCTGCACCGATGCCGTACGGGGCGCGCCAGTGCGGGACGACCAGGCCTCGTCGCGCCAGCTCCCGGCCGGTCGGGCGTGGGTGCTCGGCCAGCCAGCTGCGCAGCTCCACTCGCGCCGCGTCGTCGTCGGGGGGCAAGCCGAGGTCCATCGCCCGAGCCTAAGCTCGGCACACCATGCCGGCCAGACGGAGTAGGACCACGTGACCGATTGGAATTATGCAGACGCCTGGGAGGCCGTTGCCGAGACCCAGCCCGGTGCCGAGGCCATCGTGCAGGGCCAACGGCGCGTCACCTGGGAGGAGTTCGACAGGCGCGCCGAAGCCGTTGCCGGCTATCTCCTCGACCAGGGCGTGAGCCAGCAGGACAAGGTCGCCCTCTACCTCTACAACTCGCCCGAGTATCTCGAGTCGGTGTTCGCCTGCTTCAAGATCGGCCTGGTGCCGGTCAACACGAACTACCGCTACGAGGAGGACGAACTCACCTACCTGTGGGTCAACGCCGATGCCGTGGCCGTGGTCTTCCACGGCACCTTCACCGAGATGGTCGAGCGGGTCCGTCCGAGGACGCCCTTGGTGACGAGCTGGCTGTGGGTCGACGACGGATCGGGCCCGTGCCCCGAGTGGGCCTTGCCCTACGAGTCGGTCCACGGGGCGGGCACCGCTCGTGCCACCGCCCCGTGGAAGCGCAGTGGCGACGACATCTTGATGCTCTACACGGGCGGCACCACCGGTGTGCCGAAGGGCGTGATGTGGCGACAGGACGACCTCTTCGCCCGGCTGAACCGCGCCGGGGCCCGCAGCTACGGCGACGACGGCTCGCCCGCCGACGTCCGAAGGATCGTGGGGGCCGAGGGCCCCGGGCCCACCCTCCTCCCGGCATGCCCCCTCATGCACGGCACCGGCTCCTTTACGGCCTTTGAGTGCCTGGCCGAGGGGGGCAGGGTGGTGCTCCTCGAGCAGCGCCACTATGACCCCGCCGAGCTGCTCCGGACCGTCGGGGACGAGCAGGTCAACATGGTGGTCATCGTCGGGGACCCCTTCGCCCGGCCGCTGGTCGCCACCCTCGACGCCAACCCGGGGTCGTTCGACCTGTCGTCCCTGCGCGCCATCACCTCGTCGGGGGCCATGTGGAGCGAGGAGATAAAGGTCGGCCTGCTGGCGCACCACGGCGCCATGCTGCTCGTCGACGCCTTCTCCTCCTCCGAGGCGCTCGGGATGGGCGTCTCGGTCTCCGCCGCCGGCTTCGCCAGCCACACCGCCGAGTTCACCCTCGGGCCCGACGTCCGGGTCCTCGACGGGGACAACCACGACGTCGAGCCGGGCAGCGACGTGGTCGGCGTGCTCGCCCTCGGAGGGCGCAATCCCCTCGGTTACTACAAAGACGCCGAGAAAAGCGCCGCCACCTTCCGGGTGGTCGACGGTGTCCGGTACTCAGTGCCCGGTGACTTCGCCCAGATCCGCGCCGACGGGTCGATCCGCCTGCTCGGTCGCGGGTCGGGTTGCATCAACACCGCCGGCGAGAAGGTCTACCCCGAAGAGGTCGAAGAAGTGCTCAAGACCCACGTGGCGGTCGCCGACGCCGCGGTCGTCGGGGTGCCTGACCTCAACTACGGCGAGCAGATCGTCGCGGCCGTCGAGTGCTACGACGAGGCGCCTGACGCCGCCGAGTTGATCGACCACGTGAAGGCCCACTTGGCCCACTACAAGGCGCCACGCCACGTGCGAGTGGTCGGCTCCGTCGGCCGATCCCCTTCGGGCAAGCTCGACTACGGCCGGCACCGCAGCGAGGCCCAGGCCTGGCTGGCGAGCGACGCGACGTCCTGAGGCGGGGTTCGTCCACCGAGCTCGCCTTCCTGTCGCCTCTGTCCCTGATGCGCGCTGCGTTGCGCCACCGGGTTCGTACGAGTGCACCCGAGCGATGCACAAGAGAGCCACCACCGTGGGCGAAAAGGGGCTCCCGCCTCAAATTGGTGTGCGCGAGAGCTCCGCTGCGGGCGCAGTGCAGTCGAGGGACCCTGCGGACGGGTCGGCTCGTACGGGTATCGCCCTCGGGGCTGGCGAGCCGTCGCTCAAGAGCGGTGAACGCAGCGATGACCCCGGGTGCCTCGAATGCCCGGCTGCGTCGACCGACCGTGACCTGACGGAAACCCCGGTCGCCGACAATCCCCGCCCACCACGCAACCGGAGTGCCCGCCCCCAAGAGAGGGCGTCACGGCAGGCAACGAGCCGGTCGCCCACCGAACGGGAACGTGTTCTAGTGTCGCATCCCATGGAGTTCAACCTGGCCGACCTCTTCGAAGCGGCGGTCGACGCCTTCGCCGAGCGCGAGTACCTCGTGGCCGGGGGCGAGCGGCGCACCTATGCCGAGATGGAGGCACGAGCCAACCAGCTGGCCCACCACCTCGCAGCGAACGGCATCGGACAGGGTGACCATGTCGGCATCTACGCGTACAACCGGGTCGAGTGGGTCGAGACCGCATGGGCGGTCTTCAAGCTCCGAGCGATCTGGATCAACATCAACTACCGCTACGTCGAAGACGAGCTGCGCTACCTGTTCGCCAACGCCAACCTGAAGGCACTCGTCCACCAGCGCGAGTTCTCCTTGCAAGTGGCCGCCCTCTTGCCCGAGCTCCCCGGCATCGGTCACGTGCTGGTGATCGACGACGGCACCGACCACCCCGACCCCACCCCATCGGCTGTCCGCTACGAGGACGCGCTGACCGGCGAGAGCACGGTGCGAGACTTCGGGCCGCGTTCGGGCGACGATCTCTATGTCCTCTACACCGGCGGCACGACGGGCCTACCCAAGGGCGTGGTCTGGCGGCACCGCGACGTGTTCTACGCCCTGGGTGGGGGGACCGACCCGACCACCAACGTGCGCGTGGAGCGACCAGAGGAGATGGTCGAGAAGGGCCGCAACGGCTTCCCCCTCACGCACCTGCCCATCGCGCCGCTCATGCACGGCGCCACGCAGTGGTCGGTCATGAGCCAGAGCTTCATCGGCTCCAAGGTGGTGCTCGTGGACAAGTTCGACCCGGCGGCCACCTGGCGGCTCGTCGGAGCTGAGCGCGTGAACACGGTCATGGTGACCGGCGATGCCATGGCCAAGCCGCTCGTCGAGGTCCTCGACGAACCCGGACACGGCTTCGACCTGTCGTCGCTCCTCGCCGTCGTCTCGTCCGCCGCCCTGTTCTCGGCGCCGGTGAAGGACGAGTTCTTCCGCCACCTCCCCAACCTCTTCATCACCGATGCCATCGGTTCCTCGGAGAGCGGGAACAACGGGATGACGGTGATCTCCGCCGGCCAGAGCGCCATGAAGAGCGGCCCGACCGTCAGCATCCTCGGCGGCACGGTGGTCTTCGACGACGACCTCCAACTGGTCAAGCCCGGCTCGGGCACCATTGGCAAGATCGCCCGCTACGGCGACATCCCCCTCGGCTATTACAACGACCCCGTCAAGACCGCCGAGGTCTTCATGGAGGTCGACGGGGTCCGCTACGTCATGCCCGGCGACTTCGCCACCGTCGAGCATGACGGCTCGGTGACGCTCCTCGGGCGCGGCTCGGTGGTGATCAACTCGGGCGGGGAGAAGATCTTCCCCGAAGAGGTCGAGTCCGCGGTGCGCTCGCATCCCCACGTGCTCGACGCCATCGTCGTCGGGGCACCCGACGAGCGGTGGGGGCAGACGGTGGCCGCCATCATCGCCCCGCGCCCGGGCCGCTCCCCCTCCCTCGAGTCCATCCAGGACCACTGCCGCTCGAGCATCGCCGGCTACAAGCTGCCGCGTCGCCTCTTCACCGTCGAGACCATCCAGCGGTCCCCGAGCGGCAAGCCCGACTACCGCTGGGCCGACGGGATCGTGCTCGGCGGCGACGCCGCGCCCGACGCGGGCTGAGGGCCGCACCCGGGGTGCGGCCCACTGACACCCCCGACGCGGGCGAGCAACGCCCTCTGGCCGAGGTCCTCCTCGGCACCGAGGGCCCACCTCCCGCCGTCGTCGTCACGATGGAGCTCCAGCGCGGTGTGGCCGGCGACCTGGCCGCCTTCCCCGCGCTCGCCACCGCCGTGGCCGAGCGGGGCATCGAGGCCAACTGCGCCCGCCTCCTCGGAGCGGCGCGCTCGGCCGGACTTGCGGTCGTCCACTGCACGGCGTCGTTCGCGCCCGACGTCGATGGGGCTGGGGCCACCACGCCCCTCTTTCGGGCGCTGCTCCGCCCGGGTTACCTCGCCGAGGGGACGCCGGCCACCGAACTGCTGGCCGCGCTCGGGCCCGAGCCCGGTGACCGGCTCTCGACTCGCAGCCACGGCGTCTCCCCGTTCGGCGGCACCGACCTCGACGCCACCTTGCGCGCGCTCGGCGCGACCGTGCTGGTGGTGGCGGGTGTGTCCATCAACCTCGGGGTGCTCGGCCTGTGCATCGAGGCCACCAACCTCGGCTACGAGGTGATCGTGGCGAGCGACGCGGTCGTCGGGGTCCCCCTCGCCTACGGCGACGAGGTGCTGGCGCGCTCGGTTTCCCTGGTGGCGACGCTCGCGCCGGTGGAGCAGTTAACCCAGGCCCTGAGCCTTTCTGGAAACAATTGGCGACTACCGTGACATCCCATGCCCCCGGCGAAGACTGACGGTTCGCCGAGTGGCCCACGTCACGCCGCACCAAAACCGCAGGGAAGGGCGAAACGGCGGATCGGCTGGGGCCTCTTCACCGTCGGGGTCGTCGTCGTCGTGCTCATCGGCGCAGCCGCGGGCTACGGCTGGTACCTGAACTCGAAGATCCACCGCGTGAAGGTGAAGGACCTCACCCCGCAGGCGACCGCCGGGGCGGCGGCCCAGTCCGAGAACATCTTGATGATCGGCTCGACGTCGCGCTGCGCGCTGACCCAGCAGAACGCCGCCTACGGCCTGTGCTCGCAGGGCGTCAACGGCGTCAACAGCGACGTGGTCATGATCCTGCACCTCGACGGGTCGAACCACACGGTCTCGGTGCTCTCGATCCCGCGCGACCTCTTCGTCCCGAACGCCCGGGCGGAGGGCGCCAACAAGATCGACGCCGCGCTCTACGAGGGGCCGAACCAGCTCGTCGACGCCATCCAGGAGGATTTGGGCATCCCTATCCAGCACACCGTGCTGCTCAACTTCGACTCCTTCGCCAACGTCGTCGACGCGCTCGGCGGCATCAACATGTACTTCCCCGAACCGGTCTTCGACGCCTACTCGGGCCTCAACGTCCAGACCCCGGGGTGCATACACCTCGACGGGTTCCACGCCCTCCAGGTGGTGCGCGCCCGGCACCTGCAGTACAAGGCGCCCGGGGTGACCAGCACCAACCCCGCCGACTGGCCCCAGGAGGCCGAGAGCGACCTCGCCCGCATCCGGCGGGACCACGAGTTCCTCCGGGTCCTGGCCGAGACGGTCTCGGCGAAGGGCCTCGGCAACCCCATCACCGACCAGCAGCTGGTCTCCTCGGTGGTCGGTCAGCTCACCGTCGACCAGAGCTTCACCGCCTCGGACATGATCAAGCTGGTCCTCGACTACCACGGTGCCAACATCGCGGGCACCCCGCAGCTGACCATCCCCGTCGACGTCGACCAGTTCGGCAGCTACACCTACCAGGGTGGCAGCTACGGCGACGTCGAGTTCCCTTCCGAGCCCAACGACCAGAACGTGATCGACCAGTTCTTGGGCATCACCGCCGCCACCGACCCGATGACCGGCACCGCACTACCCGCCCCGAGCACCGTCACAGTCTCGGTGCTGAACGGGACCGGCGCCTACAACCAGGCGGCGACCACTGCGTTCGCGCTCGGGGGCCTCGGCTTCCACATCGTCGGCACCGGTGACGCAGACCCGGTCGGTGACCCCGCTGAGACCGTGGTCACCTACGCCAACGCCGCCGCCGAGCCGGCCGCCGTCGCGGTGGCCAACTCTTTGTCGGGACAGGTCATCATGGCGATGGGCCCGACGAGCAACGGCGCAGCGGTGACGGTGGTGACGGGCACCGACTTCTCGGTCAATGCCCTTGCGCCGCCGGCGACCACGACAACGACCGCAGCCAAGGGCGCGAAGAAGGCCACGACCACCACCACCACCGTCGCCCCGACCACGACCTCGACCACCGAGGCGACGGTCTCGAACGGCGAGTTCACCGCCCCGACCCCCTCGGTCGAGGCGCTCGCACCCTGGGACCCGCGTTCGTGCACCGCCTCGGGCGGCGAGGGGCCCTAACGGCCCCTTCTCAGTCGGGGGTTCGGCTCAGCCGGCGGGGTGGAGCACGACGACCGGGATGGTGCGGTCGGTCTTCTGCTCGTACTCGGCGAAGCCGGGGAAGTCAGCCTTCTGCTTCGCCCAGATGCGCTCACGCTCGTCACCCTCGGTCACCCGCGCCGTGACGCTGTGGGTCTCGGTGCCGACTTCGACGCTCGCGTCAGGATTGGCCACGAGGTTGTGGAACCAGTCCGGGTTGGTCGGGGCCCCGGCCTTGGAGGCGAAGACGGCGTAGTCGTCACCCACGGGCTGGTACATCATGGGCGTCACCCGCACGGTGCCCGACTTGGCCCCGGTGTGGTGCAGGAGCAGGAGGGGTGCGCCCTCGAACTGACCGCCGACCTTCCCATCGTTCGTCCGGAACTCCTCGATGATCTTCTGGTTCCAGTCGTTCATGTCGGACATCGGCGCCTCCTCGTGGTTGTCTGAGCCGTTCTAGCAGGGACCGAGGTGCCGGGCTGCAGAACCCGGGAGGGCTCTCGCTCAGCGCGCCCCTGCAGGCGGCACCAAGTAGAGCTGCCCCGAGCCGCCCCCGCCGTACTCGCTCGCCGGCACCGGTGTGCCATGGGCGCGCACCCACGCCTCGACGCCTGCCGCCGCGCTCGTCGAGTCGGGGCTGACCGAGGAGATGCCGGCGACCGCCTCCCCTCCTGGCGCAATGAGGACGAAGTGCACCTTGCCCTGGCGCACGAGCGCCTTGAACTGCTCCACCGTCGGGGACGGGTCGTCGCCCGTGTAGCCCCCCATGGCCATGACCGGGTCCCCGGTTGCCACAATGAACGGCGCCGCCTCCTGCGAGCCGGTCACCGCCAGGAGCCACGTGGCCCCGCCCCGGTGGGCCTCGAGGTAGGCAAGCAGCCCTTTGTCGCCCTCCGCCACGCCCGGCACGTGGATCGGGTGAAGGCTCCCCCCGGTCGAGCTGGCGGCATCGGTGGGACCCGCAGCCACGATCGCACCGGTGGCAGACGTCGAGATGGTGGTGACCGCGAAGGCGGCGGGGCCGGCGAGCAGCGTTGCGGTGGCGAGCGCCCCCGAGGCGGCCGCCAGCCACGGGAGCGCCACCGAGCCGCGCAGCACGACGAAGATGCCCACAGCCGCCGCGACACCGCAGACGATCACCGCCAGGCCGAGGCCGGCCGCATACCCGGGCACAGCGGCGAGGAGCTCCGCCGACCACAGGGCTGAGACCGCAACCGCGATGGGCAGCGCCCAGGCTAGGGGCTCCGACCAACGACCGAGCTTCCAGAGCGCGACCGACCCTGCCCCGGCCAGCGCAGCCACCCCCGGCGCGAGGGCAACCGTGTAGTACGGGTGGAAGATCCCCTTGGACAGGCTGAACACCGCCATGGTGAGCAGCGTCCATCCCCCGAAGAGGATGAAGCCCGCCCGTAGCCGCTCGGTGCGGCCGGCCCGGCGGGTGAGCCAGAGCCCAGCGACGAGCCCGGCGAGGGCGAGAGGCAGGAACCACGAGATCTGGCCGCCGTTTTCGATGTTGAACATGCGCGCGAGGCCGGGGCTGCCGCCGAAACCGGGGCCGAAGCTCGATCCGGCCACCGAGCCGGTGCCCGAGCCGAGGAGGCGGCCGAAGCCGTTGTAGCCGAAGATCAAGTTGAACTCGGAGTTGTCGGTGCTCCCCCCGATGAAGGGCCTCGACGACGCCGGCGTCAGCTCGACGATGGCCACCCACCACACACTGGAGACGACGAGTCCGAGACCCGCCCAGAGCAGCTGGATGACCCGGCGCCCGAGCTGGGGCGGCCCGGCCCACAGGTAGGTGCCGGCGAAGACGGGCACGAGCACGAAGGCCTGGAGCTCTTTGGTGTTGAAGGCGAAGCCGAGCAACACCGCGCAGAGGACGAGCCCCACCGTGCGACCCGACTCGAGGGCTGACCATAGGGCCCAGGCAGCGAGGACCAGCAGCAGCGTCAGGAGGGCGTCGGGGTTGTTGTAGCGGAAGATCGCCACCGCGATGGGCGTCAACGCCAGGGCCAGGGCCCCGAACACGGCCGCCACCTCGCCCGCCCACCGTCGCACGACCGCATAGAGGGCCAGCACGCTGGCCACCCCGCACAGGGCCTGGGGGACGAGCAGGCTCCACGAGGAGAACCCGAAGATCCGCGCCGACAGCCCCATCAGCCACAGCGAGGCCGGGGGCTTGTCGACGGTGATGAACGAGGCCGGGTCGAGCGAGCCGAAGAAGAAGGCTTTCGGGCTCTCGGTGCCGCTCTTCACCGCCGCCGCGTAGAAGGTGTTGCCCACGCCGTTGCGCGAGAGCCCCCAGGTGTAGAGACCAAGGGCGAGCAGCCCGATGGCCGCGCGCGCCGGCAGCGACCATGCCGGACGCCCTGGCCGCACCCACCAGGGCGACGACCGCGGCGAACCGGCGTGGTCGTCGGTCTGCTGGGCTGGCGCTGGCGCGCCGATGGTTGTGCTCAACCGGGCGGGCTCCCTTCGCCCGTGGTGCCGTTCGTGTGCAGTGCGCGCAGGTGCGTGCGGAACACCCAGGCTCGCAGGAGCACGAAGCGCACGAGGGCGGCAAAGCCGGAGGCGACCAGCAGGGCGACGACCTCGACGCCGACGGAACCCGGGGCGAGCAAGTTGGCGATGGCCAGGCCAGCCATGGTGAACACGAGGCTGGTGGCGAGCACGGCCGCAATGCCCGCCAGGGCGGCGCGCACGCCCAAGCGGCCCTGGTTCGCAAAGGTGATCCAGCGGTGCGCCGCGGTGTTGCCGAGGGTGCAGATGACCAGGGCGACCGCGTTGGCGCCGTAGGCACCGAGCGGGCCGTTGAGCGCCACGAACAAGAGCAAGTAGGCGAGGGTGCTCAGAATCCCAATTCCCGCGAACTGGCCGAGCTGGGAGTCGAGCGACAGTCGGCGCGCGATTCCCGTACCCGACGGGGGTGAGGCGCGCCAGCGCTTGCGGAGCCGCCAGATGCCCCGCAGGTCCTCCATGGCGGTGCTCGTGATGTCCACACGCGAGTCGGGGTCGTCGACCCAGTCGACGGGGACCTCGTGGATCCGGTAGCCGTGCCGCTCGGCGGCGACCAGCAGCTCGGTGTCGAAGAACCAGGCCTGGTCCTCGACCTCGGGGAGCAGCACCCGCGCCACGTCCGAGCGGATGGCCTTGAAGCCGCACTGGGCATCGGTGAAGCCGTTGCCGAGTGCAGCGCGGATGATCATGTTGTAAACCCGAGAGATCAGCTCCCGCTTGGGGCCCCGCACGACCTGGGAGCCACGCGCCAGTCGGCTGCCGATGGCCAGGTCGCTGTGCCCCGACACGAGTGGCGCGATGAGTGGCAGCAGGGCGTCGAGGTCCGTCGCCAAGTCGACGTCCATGTAGGCGAGCACGCTGGCGTTGCTGGCGAGCCACGTGGCGCGCAGTGCCCGCCCACGTCCCTTCTCGGCCAAGCGCACTCCCCGGACCCCCTCGAGCTCGCCACTGAGCCGCTGAGCGATCGCCCATGTGGCGTCGGTGCTCGCGTTGTCGGCGATGACCACGGACGCGCTGAAGGGGATATGGGCGTCGAGGTAGGCCCGCAGGCGCCGCACGCTCGCCTCGAGCTCGGCCTCCTCGTTGTGGACGGGGATCACGATGTCGACCACCGTCGCCACCCCGCTCTCCCCGATCCGCTCGGCCACGTCGCTCAGAGTCACCGTCATGGGGTGATCCTCGACCGCCTCACTGGGACCGGGCTGTGGGTCCGCTGTCATCGCGCGCACAGCCCTGCGGGACGCGCCCTCACCGGTTCGCCTCGACGGGGCCGAGGTGTGCGGCATCGGCCACCGCCTGGTCGCCACCGCGTCCGTCGGACCCGTCGGCGAGGGGCAGGTGCACGGCGATGGTGGTCCCCACGTCGGCGTCGTCGAGCCCGACTCGACCGCCGTGGGCCTTCACCAGGGCGGCAACGATGGAGAGGCCGAGGCCGGAACCCCCGTTGCTCCGCGACCGTGATGGATCCGCCCGGTAGAAGCGCTCGAAAATCCGGGCGCGGTCCTCATCGGAGATGCCCGGGCCCTGGTCGGCCACGCGCACGACCGCATCGCCCTCCTGCTCGTCGACCGAGACGATCGTCGCCGTGCCCTGCGGCGTGTGCGACCGGACGTTGCCCAACAGGTTGTCCAGGACCTGGCGCAGCTGGGACGCGTCGGCGAGCACCTCGACCGGCCGCTCGGCGCGCAGCGTCACCGGCCACTGCGGCCCGACCGCCTCGGCCGTCTGGACCGATTCAGCGGCGAGCGACACCAGCTCCACCCGGGTCAGCTCCATGGGCCGGCCCTCGTCAAGGCGCGCCAAGAGCAAAAGGTCCGACACCAGCCGGCTCATGCGGTCCGTCTCGGTCCGGATGCCGGTGACGACCCGGTGCAGGTCCTCGGGCCGCGTGCTCGCACCGCGCTCGAAGAGCTCGGCGTAGGCCGAGACCGCAGCCACGGGCGTGCGCAGCTCATGGGAAGCATCCGCCACGAACCGCCGCAGCCGCTCCTCGCTGCGGCGGAGCTCGTGCTCGGTACGGTCCCGCTGGGCGAAGGCGGACTCGATCCTGTTCAACATCAGGTTGACCGTGCGTGCGAGGCGTCCGACCTCGGTGCGCTCGTTGTCGCCCGGGACACGCTCAGTGAGCTTGCCCTCGGCGATGGCCTCGGCGGTGTCCTCGACGTCTCGCAGTGGGCGGAGCCCGACCTGGACCAGCCACCACCCCACCAGGGCGGCCGTCAGGAGCGCTCCGAGCGCCACCGCGATCTCGATCAGGAGCAGCCGGTGCAGGGTGCTGTTGGTGTCAGCCAGCGAGATGCCGAGGATGAGCGTGTCGCCGTCGAGGCGCTGGACGGCCAGCACGCGGAACGGGGCGCCGCCCGCCTGTGCCGAGGGTGCGGTGAACAGCAGGCTCGACTGGCCCTGGGCATCCTTGGTGAAGCCGGTGATGGTCTTGGGCAGGGCGGGCGAGGCGTGCTCGCCGCCCCGCTGGTACGCCGGCACGGTCGGCCCGACCACCGCCCCCGAGGCACTGCGGACCTCGACGTAGGTTCCGGGCGCGTGCGTCGAGACGTAGCGGAACCGGTTGGGGTCAGTGGGCGTGGTCGGGGTGCCACCAGGCGATGCCGGGTTCCCGAAGCCTCCGGAGAAGCCCGGGCTGTTGAGGGGGGGGACGGTCTGGGTCAGGGACTGGTCGATGCGCGAGTACAAGAAGCTGCGCAACGACGAGTACGTGGCGACGCCCGCCACCAGCAAGGCGACGAGCGCGACGGCGGTGACCGCCAGGACGAGGCGGGTCCTGAGCGACACCTAGGCGACCGGTTCCCTGAGGGTGTAGCCGACCAGCCGGATGGTATGGATGAGGGGCGGCCCGTCGCGCTCGAGCTTCTTGCGGAGGTAGCTGACATAGGTCTCGACCACGTTCTGCTCGCCGTCGAAGTCGTAGTGCCACACGTGGTCGAGGATCTGGGGCTTGGACAGGACGCGGCGCGGGTTCAACATGAAGTAGCGCAGCAGGTTGAACTCGGTGGCGGTGAGCTGGATCTCCTCGCCGGCGCGGCGCACCTCGTGAGCCAGCTCGTCGAGCTCCACGTCGGCGAAGCGCAACAGCCCGTCGTCGGGCTGCTCGTCGCGCGTCCGCCGCAGGATCACGCGGATGCGGGCGATGACCTCGGCGAGGGAGAAGGGCTTGGTCACGTAGTCGTCACCGCCCACTGTGAGGCCATTGAGCTTGTCGTCGAGGGCGTCGCGGGCGGTCAGGAAGAGGACCGGCACCCGCAGCCCGTCGGCGCGCAACCGTCGGGTGACCTCCAGGCCGTCGAGGTCCGGGAGCATGACGTCGAGGACGATCAGGTCGGGGGTGCGCTCCTGGGCGGCGGCGAGTGCGGCGCGCCCGGTGGTGGCCTCTTCCACCTCGAAGCCCTCGTAGCGCAGGGAGGTGGCCACGGAATCGACGATGGACGGCTCGTCGTCGACAACGAGGATTCTGCCTTGGTCAGCCTTCTCGATCACGGTCATGTTCCTGATCATGGTGGGGGTAGCTTCTCACTTGCTGTGCCCTTCCTGTGAGCCAGCTGGGAACTTTCGCTCGCCTCCAGCTTGGCCCACGCGGGCCCTGGCACAGGGGTATTTTGCAACGTGTTCTCATTTGCAACGAGGGGGGAGACGCCGTGCCCGGACCGAGCAGCATCGCGGAGCTGGTGCTGGCGCGAGCCGACGACGAGCGCCCGGGCCTTCTGACGGCGCAACGGAGCTGGCGCCACTGCGAGGTGGTGGCCGAGGCGGCCGCTCGCGCCGCATGGCTGGCCGAGCACCGCGGCGACGGCCCATTCCACGTGGCGGTGCTCTCGGACAACTCGGCGGAGTTCGTCTTCTGGCTCCAGGCGGCCGCTCTGGCCGGTGCCACCGTCGTCGGGGCAAACCCGACGCACCGAGGCGACGAGCTCGTGCGCGACCTCGTCCACACGCAGTGCCAGCTCCTCGTGGCCGGTGCATCGCACCTTGCGCTCCTCGAGGGGAGGGGCCTCGGGAGCGCGCTCGGCGTGGTGCAACGGTCGAACCCGCGAGTCTTCGTCGACGACGAGGCCGGTGAGGCTCTCGCCCCCTACGCCGGTGCCGTTCCCCCGTCCCTCGCCGCCTCGGGGGTGACGCCCGCCACCCTCGGCTACCTGCTGTTCACGTCGGGGACCTCGGGTGCCCCCAAGGCGTGCCGCTGCTCCCAGGGGCGCCTCGCCACCATCGGCGGGATCGTGGCATCCATGTTCGCCCTCGCCGACGACGACGTCAGCTACCTGGCCATGCCCCTGTTCCACTCGAACGCCCTCATGGCGGGCTGGGCACCGTCGCTCAGCGCGGGGGCGGCGGTGGCGCTCCCGACCGCGGGGCGGTTCTCGGCTTCGACCTTCCTGCCCGACGTGCGCCGCTTCGGGGCGACCTACTTCAACTACGTCGGCAAGCCGCTCGCCTACATCCTCGCCACCCCTCCCCACGACGACGACCGGGACAACCCATTGCGCCGCGCCTTCGGCAACGAGGGATCGAGCGCCGACGTGGAACGCTTCGCTGCGCGCTTCGGCTGCGAGGTGACCGACGGCTACGGCTCGAGTGAGGGAGGGGCGAACGTCTCGCGCACGCCCGACACACCGCCCGGTGCGCTGGGCCGCGCACCTGAGGGCACGTGCGTCCTCGACCCCGATACGGGGACCGAATGCCCTCCGGCGATCTTCGACGGCGCCGGGCGACTCCTCAACGCGAGTGAGGCCATCGGCGAGCTGGTGAGCAAAGCGGGTGGCGCCGGTTTCGAGGGCTACTGGCGCAACGAGGAGGCCGAGCGGGTCCGGGTGCGCAACGGGTGGTATTGGACCGGCGACCTCGCCTATCGGGACGAAGCAGGCTTCTTCTACTTCGCCGGACGTGACCACGACTGGATCCGGGTCGACGGGGAGAACTTCGCCACCGCCCCGGTCGAGCGGATCGTGAGCCGCTACCCGGGCACGGTCGTCACCGCCGCCTACGCCGTCCCCGACACCATCGTCGGCGACCAGGTGATGGTGGCGATCGAACAGGGTGCCGAGGCAGCCCCCTTCGACGGCGAGGACTTCGCCCGGTTCCTGGCCGCACAGGGCGACCTCGGCACCAAGTGGGCGCCGCGCTATGTCCGCCTCTGCCCCGAGTTGCCGAAGACGGCCACGTCCAAGATCCTCAAACGCGAGCTTCGAGCCGAGCGCTGGAACACGCCCGACCCGCTCTGGTGGCGACCGGACCCCGACGCCGCCTATCGGCTCCTCACCGGCGCCGAGCGCTCGTCACTCGAGGCAGCGTTGGCGCCGGGCAACTGACGCCCGACGCACAAGGCGGCGTCGTTGCTTCCGGGGCCCGCGATCTCTCAGGTCGTCGGCGTGGTGGAGGTCGCCGTGCATGAGGAGTCGGCGTAGGTGGCGACCGTCTCGGCCGCCGAGGAGAGGCCCGGTGTCTGACCGAGTGTGACGAGCGACTGCTCGAGCCCCTGGAAGCTCGTGGCACTGGAGACGGCCGCTTGGAACTTGCTGTCAGAGGCGATGAGGGTGTTGAGGGCGGCCTGGACGTTCGCCGGCGTCTTGGCGATCGCCGCCTTCTCCTTCGCTCCCTCGCTGACCGCGTCGTTGAAGATCCCGAGGAGCGTCGCCTTGGCAGCGGCGAAGTTGCCTGACTCGACGGCCTGCTCGATGGTGGCTCCCAGCTTCGCCGAGTTGCTCGACTCCCCATTCAAGAAGGTGCACAGCGGCGCGCTCGTCGTCGCTGCCTGCTGGGTGCCGGTCTTCGTCGGCTTGTGCTTGGCCTTCTTGTGCTTGCCCGCATCGGTTGCCACGCCGTGGTGCGTGCCGGCCGATGCGACGGTCACCGGCGCGAGCGCCACCATGAGGCCGAGCGCCAGCGCACCTAGCCCGGTCGTGAAACGGTGCGTGCCCATCGCGTGCTCCTTATGGTCGACAACCAATGGCGTCAGCCTCGCTGGATCTGTCTGCTCAGCGAGGCCCCGCGCCGGCCTTGCCCCACACCGTAAGGCATCACAACCGAGGTTGCGGGGAGGCCCGACCGGGAACCCTCAGTCGGGGATCTGAGTCGACAAGCAGAACGGGTGGCCGGCGGGGTCGAGCAGGACGAGGTAGCGCTCGGGTGCGGGCTGGGTCTCAGCGCGGCGGGCTCCGAGATGGAGCGCCTCTGCCTCGGCGACGGCAAGCTCCTCCACGGCGAGATCGAGGTGGATCTGCTTCGGAACTGCTCCATCGGGCCATGACGGTGGTTGGTAGGACGCCACACGAGTGGCGGCCAGCCAGACGTGTTCGGTCTTCACCGCCACGAACTCGTCGCTCGTGAACGCCACCTCGCCGTCGAGCAAGGCGGCCCAGAAGTCACCGAGCTCGTGGGGGTTGTCACAGTCGAGTGCGATGGACGCGAGCCGTGCCACTGCCATGAGGTCGACGCTACCTCCAGGTACGCGCATCATGGGCCGTCGGGAACTCCGTCGTGGGCACCGATCACTACACCGCTGAGCTCTGGTTGCTCAGGCTCCCTTGGCGTTCTTCGCAGCGATGGCGTCGAGCGTGCTCTGGGGGATCACGACTCCCGAGTCCGGCACGCCGACCGTCCCAAGCGTTCCCGGTCGAAGAGAATCTCCTCGGCCAGGTGCAGGGAGATCTTCGAGGTGTCCGGGTCGACGCCTTTTCGCTGCAGGTGCTTCGACCACTTGACGAACGTGGCACTGGCCGAACGCTCGTCGGCACTGAAGCCGGACACGGCCTCGTAGCCGACCGGAATGATCGCCGGACCCGGGACGCCCGCAGCACCGCCCACCGGCGGAGAACCTCCAGCGGCGCCCATACCCACTGTTGGAGGGCACCCCAGAGCCAGTACGGCCGAGGTGGTAGCAGAACTGCTACCATTAGTGACGTGGACACGATCCCTCAAAAAGAGCTCCGCAACGACGTGAGTGCCGTGCTGCGGCGGGTCGAGGCCGGCGAGACCCTCGTGATCACCGTCGCCGGGCGCCCCGTGGCCGAACTCTCGCCAACCGGGCGCCGCCGATGGGTCAAGGGATCCGAGCTGGTCAGGATCTGGAGCGGCCCGACCCCTCGCGGTCTGGATGACGAACTCACCCAGCTCGACGCTGGACTGACCGACCCCTTCGACCAGTGAGGGCAATCCTCGACACGTCGGTGCTCATCGGGCCGAATCCTCTCCGAGGCCCGAACGACGAGCTTGAGGTCACCGTGGCGGGCGGGACAGAGGCGGGTGTTCAAGTCACTCAGGATCTCGAAGCGGCGATCAGCGTGGCGTCGATCGCCGAGCTGCACTTCGGCGTCCTCGTCACCGACAACCCCGACGAACGGGCCAGGCGGGCCGATCGCCTAGCTGCCGTCGAGGCGACCTTCGACCCCCTGCCCATCAGCACCGAGGTTGCACGTGCCTGGGGCAGGCTCGCCTCCGCCGTTACTCAGCGGGGGGGCAACCCGCGACGACGACAAATCGACCTCGCCATCGCAGCCACAGCAGCAGTCGAGCAGGTGCCACTGCTCACCTACAACGTCGCCGATTTCCAACTCCTCACTGACCTGGTCGACGTGCGCCTGCCTTAGACCGTTGCCCGCCTCGATCAGGTGCCTCCTTGGCCTTCAAGTCGGAGAGCGCCAAGACCAGCAACGGTGGGCACCGGCTCGGCTGCGCACCCAGCCGTTGGTAGGGACACCCAAGTTGCCTCTCATGCCTGGTGTGACATTCCATGACCTCGGCATCGCTCCTGAGAGGATGTCGATGTGCACGAGGACAACCGATCTGCGTTCCAGGGCTGCTTCCTCCTCGAGCTCGACGGGTCGGGTGCACATGCCGTTGCCGAGCATCCCGGCCTGAGCCACCGCGGGCGGGTCGTGGCCCGCCTGCACGCACCAGTCACTCTCTGCTTGGTCACAGACGCTCCACAGGCTGGTTCTATGTCGCAGCTTTACCGTGATCCCGCCGGCCTGACAAGGTTGGCCCCCATCCGAAAGGTGCAACGATGGTCACGCGGAGTCGGCGTAGGCTCATTTGGTGGATCGGTAGCGCAGTGGTGCTCATCGCCGCCCTGGCCGTGGCGGGTCCCTTCATCTACATCCACTTCATTGAGGGTCCTGCCCCGACCAAGCTCGAACTGCCGACGACTCACACCTCGACCTCGGTAGCTGGCGCGACGAACTCGGCCGCCTCGTCATCCGCCGTCAGCGGCACCTGGAATGTCGGTCCCGGCTCTGAGACCGGTTACCGGGTCCAAGAGGTGCTGGTGGGCCAGAACGCCACGGCCGTCGGTCGGACCAGCAAGATTTGGGGCTCACTGACCTTAGGTGGCACGTCGGTCGCCAAAGGCACGTTCACGGTGGACATGGCGAGTGTGGTCAGCGACCAGAGTCAGCGCAACGCACAGTTCGATGGCCGCATCATGGACGTCAACCAGTACCCGACCGCCAGCCTGGTCCTGACGTCACCGATTCCTCTGGGAACACTTCCGGCAGCCGGCACCACGAAGCAGTACACGGCGCAGGGCACCCTCACCATGCACGGTGTGTCCAAGTCAGTGACCTTCACCCTCACGGCGGAGCGCATCGGGTCCGAGATCGACGTCCTGGCCGAAGTGCCCATCACGTTCTCAGACTGGAACATCGCGAACCCCAGCGTCGGCGGCTTCGTCACCACCGCTAACAACGGCACGCTCGAGGTGCTGCTCCATCTGACCAGAGGCGCGGGTAACACCCCATCCACCTCGTCCAGCAGCAGCACGGCTGGAGGCGGGGGCGGTCCGGTAACCGTGCCAAGCACCACGGTGCCCCCACTGACCGTGCCTTCCGGCTGAGCGCCTTCGACCCGAAGGGCGTATGGGGTAGTCCTCAACCGCGGGCCGCACGCGACGACTCGGCCGATCACTCCGAATAGGTGACGATCACTTCGTTCGCCTTGGTGGAGGTGCACGCAATTGCACTGGCTTCGGAGCGACGGAAGCCGAAACAAGAGACGGCAGGTGAACCCCGCCGCCGCGCACCCACGACGGGCACCGGTCGGGGCAACGAACGATGAGTACCATCGCTGGTCATGACTGCCACCGCCCCGACGGACACCCCTCTGGACCACGGATTCCGGATGCCGCCGGAGACGGCCCCGCAGGAGCGGATGCTCATGGCGTGGCCTTGCCGGCGTGAGCTCTGGAGGAGCGAGCTAGAGGCGGCACGGCGCGACTACGCCGAGGTCGCCAACGCCATCGCCGCCTTCGAGCCGGTGACCATGGTGGTGCCCAACGGTGCCGCCGCCGCCGAGGCTCGGGCCATGCTTGCCGGGGGCGTCGACCTGGTCGATCTACCGCTCGATGATTCCTGGATGCGCGACAACGGGCCAATCTTTGCCCTGGATGCGGCTGGCCGCCGAGCCGGGGTCCACTTCCGCTTCAACGCCTGGGGCGAGAAGTTCGTCGGCTGGGACCGCGACGAGGCCGCCGGCGGCGTCCTCGCCAAGCAGTACGGCGACGTCGCCTTCGAAGCGCCGATCGTGCTCGAGGGTGGCTCGTTACTCATCGACGAGCAGGGGAGGCTCGTCACCACCGAGCAGTGCCTGCTCGCTCCGAACCGGAACCCGGAGCTAGACCGGTCCGCCATCGAGAACGCCCTCCGCTCGTACCTCGGGGTGACAGACGTGGTCTGGCTCGGGCGTGGCCTGGCCGATGACCGCGACACCGATGGCCACGTCGACGGCATCGCCACCTTCACCGACGCGGGCCAGCTGCTCTTGCAGTCGCGGCCTGCCGGTGACCCCGACCACGAGACGATGGCTGAGAACCGCGAGCGCGCGCTTGTCGCCGGCCTCGAGGTCGTGAGCTTCCCGCCGCTGGCCTACGGCGAGGTGGCCGGCACCAGCGTGCCCAACGCGTACCTCAACCTCACCCTGTGCAACGGAGGTGCGATCGTCCCCCTGGCCGGTGGTTCTGCCACCGAGAGCGACGAGGAGGCCCTCGAGCGCATCGCGGCCGCCTTCCCCGGACGTGAGGTAGTCGGCGTCCCCGGGCTCGTCATCGCCTACGGCGGTGGTGGACCGCACTGCATCACCCAGCAGGTGCCGCTCCGCACAGCGACGCAATGAAGGTACTGACGGCATCGGCGGGCGTCTCGTACGCCCAGGTAGGGCCCGGGCGGCCGCGCCTGCTGCGGGTCGGTGCCGTCCAGCACCGCTGGCACCCCGATCCGACCGAGCACCGGGCCGCGCTGGCCGAGGGCGTGCGACTGGCGGCGGGCGAAGGTGCTCGGTTGGTCTGTCTGCAGGAGCTGACCCTCTCCCCGTACTTCGCCGTCACCCCTGACGGACCCCGGCCTGGCGTCGAGCCCGAGCCGCTCGAGGGAGGTCCGACCGCGACCTTCGCCGCCGAGCTCGCCGTTGAGACGGGCGTCTACGTGCACGCGTCCCTGTGGGAGGCCCGGCCCGGCCAGGACCTCGGGTACAACACCGCCATCGTCGTGGCACCCGACGGGAGGTTGGCATCAAGGACCCGCAAGCTCCACATCCCGATCACCGCCGGCTACTACGAAGACCGCTACTTCGAGCCTGGGCCAGCCGAGGAGGTGGCCCGTCCGCTGCCGATCGACGGTGCCCAGTTCGGCTTCCCCACCTGCTGGGACCAGTGGTTCCCCGAGCTGGCCCGGGCCTACGCCCTCGCCGGCACCGACGTCCTCGTCTACCCGACCGCCATCGGCTCGGAGCCCGACCACCCCAGCTTTGACACCGAGCCCCTGTGGGAGACGGTCATCCTCGGCAACGGGATCGCCAACGGCACGTTCATGGTTGCCGTCAACCGGATCGGCACCGAAGACCCCCTTTCCTTCTACGGTTCGTCGTTCATCTCCGACCCCTATGGCCGCAAGCTGGTCCAGGCGCCGCGGGACGAGCCGGCTGTGCTCGTGGCAGACCTCGATCTCGAGCAGCGGGAGGACTGGCTCACGCTGTTTCCGTTCCTGACCACTCGCCGCCCGGAGGCTTACGGGGGCCTCTGCGCCCCGCTGCCGTAGGTGAGATGTCCCAAGAGCCGCGTGGAATTCGTCGAGCGAGCCGAATGAGGCATTGCTCTCGACGGGCTGAGCTCTCTTCTGCGTCCCTAGTGGTTCCCGAGCAGCCCAGTGAGATCAGCCCGTGGTCCAGGCCTGCTCGAGGCGCCGGCAGTAGGCCGTCATCTCGCCCATCGAGTTGCCGATGATCGAGTAGCACTGGGTGTGTCATTGGGGGGCCGGGCGTGGATTCTCGGTTGGAGCTCGAGGTCGCCTGCCCTCCGAGGGGGGTGAACGCGTGGAATCGGGAGACATTCTGAGCGTTTCCTGACTCGATAGGGCCGCCGAGCCACAAAGACCGCCCGGGACTCCTCCACGCGCGCTCCTGGGGGCTCTACGACGATCCCGCGGCTCCGATCGCACCGCAATACGTGGACGTCGACCCTGAGGCGAACATCGAGACCGTGTGGCCACCGTTTCCCCCTTGCACCGACGCCGCTGGGCCCCACTGGATCATCTGGTACTGACGTGCGAGGTGCGAACCATGTCGCAAACGGACTGACGTCAGCGGTCCCGTCTAATCAGTGATGCCGGGTGGGGCCTCGACGCTTGCAGGTCTGCATGACCCAAGATGTTGGTCACTGACGTGTCCTCAATCGCCGGGTATATGCCGCCACCGATAGCGACCTCGAGCCGGCAGCGAGGATTGAACAGGGCGTTGATCCGGTCCACCACCTCGGCGGCGCCACCGGTCAGCGTGAGGGTGGATGCCCGAGCCAGGCCTAACTCAAATGAACCTGCTGACGTCCCTTGGGACTGTCTTGCTTACGATTCGTCGGCCCGGCTCGGACATTCACCCGACGCCGCTCGGTCGGACGGAGTGACCTCATAGGAGCCTGCCGCACAGACCCGTCGTTGTCTTGTCCGTCGTCCTGATCGATGTGGTGCCACCCCACCCGATTGGAACGAAGGGATGACAATGACCACTTCGGCAGGGCAGATCACCGGCGGGGTCGACACGCACCTCGACGTGCATGTTGCAGCCGCCCTGGATGAACGGGGAGCGCTCCTCGGCGTCGAGTCCTTCGAGACCACACCGAAGGGCTACGCCCAGTTGCTGGCCTGGCCGGAGAGCTTCTCGGCTCCGTCGAGCTTCTCGGCGTCGAGGGCACCGGCTCCTATGGGGCTGGGCTCACTCGTTCACCTGCACGGGCAAGGCATTCGGGTGGTCGAGGTCGACCGCCCAACCGCCAACGTCGGCGCCGCCACGGGAAGTGCCGACCCCGAAGACGCCATCTCGGCCGCCCGGGCCGCGGCGTCTCCCTACCTGCGCTCAACGGTCGTGGCGCGATTTGACGAACTACGGTGCGGGCGGCTGCCCGCACGATGCGTGAGGAGAACGAATGGCTGCTTATCTCGTTCTGATGCAAGAGATCCATGACATGGACCGGTACCGCAATGAGTACCTGCCTGGGGTGAGGCCGTTCCTGCAGAAGCATGCCGCTGAACTCCTGGTCGCAGGCTCTGATGCGGAGCCCGCCGAAGGTGAGCCGCCGAACAGCACGGTCGTGATCCGCTTCGCTGACGCCGAGGCAGCTTGGGGCTTTCCGAATGACCCCGACTACCAGTCGGTGAAAGAGATCCGCCTAAGCACCACGTCGCGAGGACAGATGGTGGTCGCGACAGAGTTCACGCCGGCCGTGTAACGCGCGCTTCGCTGGCCGAGTCCGCGCCCTCATCGGTGTCGCCGGCGGCGACTCTTCTGCGTTGAGCAACCCCTAAGCAGCTAGTGGTCCGTCGCGGGTTTGAATTGGCCGGTCTCGACACAGGTCGGAGCACGCGTGCGCAGGCTCACTCCACCCGACCGGCCCAGCCATTTCTCAGACGTACCACTAGGTGCCTTCAATCCGATATGGGGCACCCTTCGCACCCGCCCGGTATCGGCCCATCCCGGTCTGGCCGACAAGACGGGAGACTTCCGCACGTCGGACGCAGCCGCCAAGGGAGGAGCCGTCAGGACCGCTGGGCCGACGACCGGGCGCGGACGGTGTCGTGGATGAGCATGAACCGCATCGACCAGAACCCAGGCCGCGGCGTGGGAAGCAGATGCCGGGCCCAGAGGAACCCGGCCAACGCGACGAAGGCTGCAGTAAGCCAGCTGATCTCTCCGACGGCCAAGACCCACGGCGTGGATCCCGACCACATCACGATGAGACCCGCAATCACGACGGCCAGCGCGATGAATCCCACTCGGAGGGCCCAGACAGCCGTCCTCCAGTATCCGTCGTACTGAAGCTCCGTCGGCTCGTCCATGCCAGGGATTGTTCCACGATTGCGGGTGCGGCATCAGGGTCATTGGCCCTCCGGGACGGTCCGTACTCCGGGACCCGGGTCCCAAAGCCACCTGCAACATCAGCTTCGGGCGAATCGCCGATCATCCAGCCGGCAAGCGGAAGTTCACAGATTTGGCCGCCTCCTCGAAGATGGCCAGATCGGGCTTGCGTGCGCCGATGACCGACGAGACGCACACTGCATAAAACTCGTCTTCTATGCCTGCAGCCTCGAACTTTGCCCACTGAGAGGGAGGCCCGTTGGGTGACGACGCCTACCTTGAACTCCGCTGCCCGCAGTGATCTGACTGCACCGATCACCTCAGGCTCCACCGCGTACTTCGATGGATACTCGACGTAGTAGTCGGCAAGTAGCTCGTCGATCGAGTTCGTTATACCTAACTCCCTGCGCAACTCTGAGAAGAACTGTTCACGGGGGTTGTATCCGTCGGCGTCTACACGCTCGATAGTCGGCAACGCATCCTCACTGAGTCCGTGGACTTCAAGGAACTGCTTCGTCCACAGTGCGAATGCCTTCTCTCGATCCAGGAGGGTGCTGTCGAGATCGAACAATGCCAGAGATGTCACTCACCCAGTATCGACGACGAGTCGAGGCAGCATCCGACTCGCAAGACGGACCATCCCCGACGTGACGGAGGAGGTCACTCACCCGGTGTTCGGAGGCGAGGGCTAATCGACCCTTGGGAGGATTACTGCCACTCAGGTCAGTGGAGGTCCCCGATCCCCTTCCACGCGAGGACCACGGCAAAGACCAATTCGATGGCGATTGCGATAGTCCGGGCGTGCCGGCCGACGAACGCGTTGAGGCGGGCCAACAGCGGATCGGCCCGCGTGCCGAGGAGTGCCACCAGGGTGACCGGCAGGAGCACGGGGAGGAGGGCGATGACGGTGATGATCAGCCAAACAACGACCTTCTCGGCGACATCCACCGACGAGTGTTCGATCTCGCGCACGGCGGGCAAGAAGAGAACGAGCGTCGAGAAGTTCACCAGCATGCCCAGAGCACCGACGCCAACGAAGGTGAGCGTGGGGGCGTCATCCAGGCGCCCCTTGGTGTGCTCGTGGTGGGCCTCTGCCGCTGTCCTCGCCTTTTGAAGCGAACGCGCCGCGAGGAGGACGAGGGCGGCGGCCGCACCCAGGTCGATGACGGCACCGGTCAACGATCGGTGGTGGTGGCCGGTTTCGATGGTGCGCAACACCGTCACGCCGAGCAACCCGAACGCCAAGAGGACCGCTCCCGCTCCGCCGGCCACCGCCCAGCCCCGGGCCACGGGATGGTGCTTACCCGTGAGCACAAGAACCTCGAGCGCGAAGAGGGTCGGGCTGACGGCGGCCCCCAGCGCCAGCGGAATCACAACAGCAAGAAGGGAGCCCATGCTTCGTGAGCCTACGGTGGGGACCGACGGTGCTCTCGTCCGCCGGGCGCCCGGAGGCGGGCTGAATGGGCCCGGAATTGACGGTCGGACATTTCCAGGAAGCGTCGCCGACCCGGCGTTTAGGGTCTTCTCAGGATGGTTCGGAGGCAGTCTGACGGCGTTGCTGGATTAGTGCTCGGACGCCCAGGGCCGTCACGATCAGGGCGACACCCATGAGCCCCCATCCGGCGAAATAGAAGGCATTGATCCGGGTGCAATCTCGAAGGCCGGTTGGCACACTGGTTGATAGGGGCACACTGCAGCCCGTGTGCGAACCGCTGAAGGCAACCAATAGCAGAACCACCTTCACACGATCGTGACGTACCTTCCGTCAAGTCGTTACTGGGCGCTCCAGTGGAGCGAGGCCACGATCTTCGTCGCCGGTGCCGTCGCCCTGATTGCGGTCGGCCTCTGGTGGATCCGCAATCACGTTGCCTGAATGAGTTGCGCCGAGATCGCCCATTCTCTGAGTATCGACGGGGTGCCCCAGTCGTGCCGGTCGGCGGCAGCTCGCGGATGGCAAGCACGTGTCCGTCGATAACGCGCCCATCCCCGGCGTTATACATGTAATCCGTGTCAAGCCGACTCCTCGGTCGCTCGGTTGACCAGCCTCTCGTAGAGGACGACCCGATCGGTCTGCCCGTGTTCACGGGC
>Ga0302279_10000235_pt1 | contig 80484 bp, 74 predicted proteins | sample III_Bog_N3_3_FD_194541 | JGI IMG/M metagenome (GOLD analysis project Ga0302279, IMG submission 194541) | Peat permafrost microbial communities from Stordalen Mire near Abisko, Sweden - III_Bog_N3_3 | ecosystem: Environmental > Terrestrial > Soil > Wetlands > Peat | place: Sweden: Abisko...
CGATCCTCGCGGGGAATCTCGCCGAGACCGCTCGGTCAGGAGCGCGCCGGCACCGTCCCGATCACCGAGGCGCGCTCCATGGAGCGGCGCTGCGGCCAGTAGTCGCTCGAGGCGTAGTGCTGCACGGCCCGGTTGTCCCAGAACGCCACCGCATCCTTGGTCCAGGTGAAGCGGCACTGGTGCTCGGGGGCATCGGCCTGCCGGCACAGCCGGTCGAGCAGCTCCAGGCTGGCCGCTCGGTCGAGCCCTTCTATGTGGCTGACGAACGGGCGGTTGACGTAGAGGTGCAGCTTCCCGGTGGCGGGGTGTGTGCACACCACAGGGTGGCGCACCGGTGGGTACTGCTCCTGCGCCTGGCGCCGCTCCTCCCCGGACATGGAGAGCCCGAAGGTCTGGGTGAAGTCGTGCACCGCCCACAGCTCGTCGATCTCGTCCTTCGTCTCCTGGTCGAGACCGTCGTAGGCGGCGTACATGTCCGAGAAGAGCGTGTCGCCGCCGGAGTCCGGCACCGCCACGGCATGGAGGATCGCCCCCATGGACGGGCGGGCGCGCCAGGTCACGTCGTGGTGCCACGAGTTCTCGTAGCCGCTGACCTCCGCCGTCTTCTCGAAGCGGACCAGTTCGGGCTCGCCGGTGTTCGACGGCAGGAACGGGTGCACCTCCAGCTCGCCGAAGCGACGCGCGAACGCCACGTGCTGCGCCGGGTCCAGCGGCTGGTCCCGGAAGAAGATGACCTTGTAGTCGTGCAACGCCTGGCGCAGCTCGGCCACCACGGGATCGGGCAGCGTCTCGGTGAGGTCGACGCCGCTGATTTCCGCGCCCACCGTCGAACCCAGCTGCCGGGCGTCGAAGTGCTCCCATTGCAGTGTCGCCAGGCGATCCCGCTCTGCCGCCACGTGGGTGAAGGGGCCCACCGCAATGCTGTAACCCGGCAGGCGGAAGGTGCCGGGCCGGTTCGAGGTCGCTGCCGTCGTGGTCACCTCCGTACTGTACCGAGCCGCCGGTGCGCCTGAACGGGCAGGACGTGTGCCGCGGGCTTTCTTATACTGACCACATGACCCTCCGGCTGGACCTCCCCTCCTGGCGCGCCCGCGGCGCATGAAGGCGAACAGCGCGACCCAGAGTGCGGTGCGGCGAGCAGTGCTCGATGCCACGGGTGCCGACGACCGGTTGACCGTGACCCAGACCGTGGCCACCGACGGGTGGGGCGACGTCCTGTACGTCGACGTCTACGCGCGTTCGCGCCATACGACCCTCGTGGACCTCAGCCCCGCGCTACGCAAGGCTGTGGCCGTGGTGGCCGACCGGCCCTATGAGCGCGTCAGCATCAAGTGGCGCCTCAGCAACACCTGAGGGGACGTCAATCGGCCGCGATGGCGGCGAGCACATCGAGCTTGGCGGCGCGGCGTGCCGGCCAGCTGGCCGCGATCAGGCCGAGCACGGCGGCCAGGACCAGGAAGACGACGAGGCTGCTGAACGGCACCACGATGTCGGTGATCCCCTGCGACTTGAGCGACCAGGCCAGCGCAATGCCGAGACCGGTCCCGACAATGATCCCGATGATGGCGCCGAACACGGCGAGGATCACCGACTCGGAGCGGATCATGGCCCGGATCTGCCGGCGCTTCATGCCCACGGCACGGAGCAGGCCGATTTCGTGCGTGCGCTCGAACACCGACAGCATGAGGGTGTTGACGATCCCGATCAGGGCGATCAACACGGCCAGGGCGAGCAGTGCGTAGACCAGGCCCAGCAGCTGGTTGACCTGGGCCTGCTGGGACTTCTCGAACTGGGCCCGGGTCTGGATCTTCAGGTTCGGGTACGAGGCCAGGGCGTGCGAGACGCTCTGACCGACCCCGGCGCTCCCATTCGTCTTCAAGAGGACGGCGATCGGCAGGGCGTTGGCGAAGTGGGTGAGGAAGAAGCCGTCCCCGACGAGGTACTTGCCGATCAGCGAGTTCGCCTTGAACACGCCGCCGATCCGCATGGTGGTGTTCCCTGTCTTGGCGAACTTCACCGGCACCACGTCCCCGACGGCGAGATGCTTCGAGTTGGCTGTGGTGGTGTCGATCAGCAGCTGGCCGTCGGCCAGCGTCGACGATGAGCCTTCCGTCATGTTGAGGATCACCGTGTCGGACAGGTGGCGCGTCGACACCGCCGTCAGATTCTCCAGCGATCCCTTCAGCTCGAACTGGTCCTGGTACACGGTCGAGGTCGCGGTGACCCCGTTGACCGCCGCTGCGGTCGGGCCCACCGCATTACTGAAGCCGCCCTGCGCGTTGTTCCCTGTCGTGATGATGAAGTCGGCGCTGATGGCGTTGTCCACGCTGCTGGTGGCGGACCGCGACAGCGAGGCCCCGAAGACGGCGATGGCCGAGACGAGCGCCAGACCGACCATGAGGGCCGACGCCGTCTGCGCCGTGCGGCGCGGGCTGCGCATGGAGTTCTCCCGCCCGAGCCGCCCCGACATGCCGAGGAGGCGGGCCAGGGGGCGGCCGATCAGGCTGGCCATCGGCCGCGCCACGGCCGGGGCCAGGCGGGCCACCCCGACGAAGATCAAGACTGCGCCCAGGCCCACCAGGGCGATGGCCGGGGCCGTGAGCCCGACGGCCAGCGCGGCCACGCCGGCCAGGGTGATGGCGATGCCCCAGGTGAAGCGGCGGCGCAGCGAGATCTCGACCTCGCTCTGCTGATCCGAGACGGCGGCCACCGGCGCGATGCGCACGGCCCGCCGGGCCGGGCTGATGGCCGACGCCACCGTCACGCCCACCCCGACCACCAGGCAGACGATCACCGTGCGGGGCTCGAAGACGAGGGGGCCGGACGGGAGCGTCACGCCGAAGCCACTCAGCAGCGCCTCCAGCCCGAGCGCGGCCAGCACCCCCAGCCCCAGCCCGATCAGCGACGAGACCAGCCCCACGATCGCCGCCTCGAGCAGCACGGAACGGAAGACCTGGCGCCGACTGGCGCCGACGATGCGCAGCAGCGCCAGCTCGCGCGTGCGCTGGCCGACAATGATGGAGAACGTGTTGAGGATGGTGAAGCCCCCCACGAACAGCGCGATGAACGCGAAGACGAGGAGTGCGGTGTTGAAGAAGCCCAGCGCCTGGCTGATGGAGCTGGTGGCCTCGTCGATCACCGTCTGACCTGTCACCACCTCGTCGCCGCGGGGCAGGGCCCGCGCGATGGCACGCTGCACCGTCGCCTTGTTCGCACCCGGCTGGGCGACGACATTGATGTTGTCGAATTTGCCGACCTCGCCCAGCACGGCCTGCGCGGTCGGGATGTCGAATGCGGCCAACGTCGCCCCGGCCAGGTTGTTGGCCGTGCCGAAGCGCGCCAGTCCGGTGATGGTGAAGGTCCTCGTCGGCCCTTCCAGCAGGATGCGCACGTTCTGACCGACCTTGAAGTGGTACTTCTGCGCCGTGCCCAGGTCCATGACGACGTCGTGCGGTGTCGTCGGCGCCGTCCCTTGGCTCAGTCGGAGGGGTGAGAGCGCCGGGTTGGGGTCATAGGCGAACCCGAGGGTGGGCGCGCCGCCCGTGGTGATCGCCTTGCCCGCCGGGGAGATGTACTGCGCATAGCCGGTGACCGAGCCTTCGGCCGCCTCCACGCCGGGCACGGCGCGCACCGTCGACACGAGGGACTCGGGGACCGGGTTGCGGGTGGCGGTGCCCCCACTCCCGAACTGCGCCACGCCGCGTACCTGGAAATCAACGTTCTGGTAGATGTTCCCGAACAACGTGTTGAACGTGTTGTGCAGCGTGTCGGTGAGCACGAAGGTCCCGGCAATGAAGGTGACACCGAGCACGATGGCCAGCGCCGTGAGGGCCAGCCGCAACTTGTGCGCCAGCAGTCCCTTGATGGTCACCCGCCACATGTCAGGTCCCCAGCGTCCGGATGCGCTCCAGCACCGAGTCGGCGGTCGGCTGCTCCAGATCGTCGACGATGTTGCCGTCGGCCAGGAAGACGACCCGGTCCGCGTAGGTCGCGCCGTGCGGGTCGTGGGTCACCATGACGATCGACTGGCCGAACTCGGTCACGGAGCGCCGCAAGAAGGCCAGCATCTCGCTGCTGGAGGTGGAGTCCAGATTCCCGGTGGGCTCGTCGGCGAACACCAGGTCGGGACGGTTGATGAGGGCCCGGGCACAGGCGCAGCGCTGCTGCTGGCCCCCGGACATCTCCCCGGGCCGGTGCGTCAGCCGGTCGGCGATACCCAGCTGGTCGACGAGGTAGTCGAACCACTCCTTGTCCACCTTGCGCCCGGCCAGGTCGACCGGCAGCGTGATGTTCTCGCCCGCCGTGAGCGTCGGGACGAGGTTGAAGGATTGGAAGACGAAGCCGATGTGATCACGCCGCATCTGGGTCAGGCCGGCGTCGTCGAGGGCACCGATGTCGAGGTCACCGACATAGGACCGGCCCGACGTCGGCCGGTCGAGGCCGGCCATGCAGTGCATCAGGGTGGACTTGCCCGACCCCGACGGACCCATGACCGCGGTGAAGCGGCCCCGCTCGAAGGTCACGTTGACTCCCCCGAGGGCATGCACCGTCGCCTGCCCCGTTCCGTACGTCTTGGTCAGCTCGACGGCGTGCGCCGCCGGCGAGGCCGGACGTTGTGCCGGCGGTGCTGCGTCGGTGAGCGTCACCATGCCTCCATTCATCGCTGGGGGTGCGGAGGGCGGCGACGCACCGGTGCAACCGTGTCACCGGCCCACACCTGTCCCCCCTACGGCGCCGCAGGGCCACGGCCGCCACCAACGCCATTGTCGCAGAAACGCCCGGCGTACCCGACGAAACACCCGACACGGCGCGGCCCGGACCACTACCCTGAGCGCGCACCAGCAGGTGAGGCATGTGAGCTACCCGGGGGGGCAAGTTCGCCCATGCGGCACGACGCCATGAGAAGGGCATGAGTCGCTGACCGCCCACGTGCGGTTGCCGGAGCGCACGTCGACCGCGGTGGCGGGGGTCATCTCCGTCGGGGCGGTGCTGGCGGTCCAGGTCCTCCTGTTCCCCATTCCTTTCGGGGTCTGGCTCCAGGGCGCCGTGCTGGGCCTCCTCGGCTCACTGATGGCGGTCGGCCTCGGACTCACGTACCGCCTGAACAAGGTCATCAACTTCGCTCAGGGCGACCTCGGCACGGCACCCGCCGTCCTGGCCGTCGGGCTGATCGCCTTCTCGGGCGTCAACTACTTCCTCGGGCTGGCGACGGGCCTGGTGGCCTCCCTCCTGCTGACGGCCACCGTCGAAGTCGTGGTGGTGCGGCGCTTCCGGCGTTCGCCCCGCCTCATCCTGACCGTGGCCACCATCGGGCTGTCCCAGCTGTTGGTGGTGGTGAGCCTCCTGATCCCGCGCCTCTGGGGTCAGACGCCCATCGCCAGTGCGACGGTGTCGTTCCCGTGGCACGTCGCATGGCACGTCGGACCTGTCGTCTTCAACGCCGACGACCTGGTGGGGGTCATCGTCTCGGTGGCCTGCCTGGCCGCCGTGTCGCTCTGGTTCACGCGGAGCGACATCGGGCTCGCCGTCCAGGCGGTGGGCGACCGGCGCGACCGCGCCTCCATGCTGGGCATCCCGGTGGGCCGCCTGCAGTCGCTCACCTGGGTGGTCGCCGGCCTCCTGTCCTTCGGCAGCATCTTCTTCCAGGCCGCCATCCTCGGCCTCCCGCTCGACCCCACCTACGGGTTGACCGCCCTCGTCACCGCATTGGCCGCACTCGCCCTGGGCAACTTCAGCGAGCTGCCCGTCATCGCCGCCTCCGCCGTGGCGCTCGGGATCCTCGAACAAGGGGTGGCATGGGACGACCCGACGAATCCGTCCCTCGGGTTGGCCGTCCTGGCCGGCGTGGTGTTCGCCGCCATCGTGGTGCGCCAACTGCTGGCCAGCCGCACCGATCGCGAGGCCGAGTCGACACTGGCGCTGGCCGGCAGCGTGCGCGACCTGCCTGCAGGACTGCGCGACCTCACCGAAGTCCGGGTCGGGGCACCCGTGGCGGGGCTGGTGGCGTTCGCCGCCGTGTGCACCTTGCCGCTGTGGATGGGCCCCGGTGAGCTCATCCGCGGCTCGGAGCTCGTGGTACTGGCCATCGTCGGCTGCTCCATCGTCGTACTCACCGGATGGTCGGGACAGGTCAGCCTGGGGCAGATGTCGTTCGCTGCCGTGGGCGCCACCGTCAGCGCGTTGGCGCTGCTCGACTGGCACTGGGACCTCAGCCTGGCCCTCCTCCTGGCCGGTGCGGCCGCCGCCGTCGTGGCTGTGGCCGTGGGCATCCCCACTCTGCGCCTCGACGGCATGTTCGCCGCCGTGACCACGCTGGCGTTCAGCCTGGCCGCCTCCGGCTACCTCTTGGTGCGGGAGGAATTCTCCTGGATCCCCCAGTCCCAGCTCGGGAACCCGTACCTCTTCGGGCTCTCGATCACCTCGCAGTCCGCCGTGTTCGAACTGTGCCTGGGCGTCCTGATCCTCGTGCTGGCGGCGCTGCACGGCCTGCGACACAGCCGGACCGGCCGGGTGCTCCGCGCGCTGCCCTCCAACCAGCGGGCGGCGGCGGGCTACGGCGTGCGGGTCGTCGGGGCCAAGCTGACCGCCTTCGCCATTTCGGGCTTCATCGCCGGGCTGGCCGGGTGCCTCCTGGTGGTGGTGAACCAGCAGTACGAGGAGACGTCCTTCCTGGTGCCGGTCAGCCTGATCGTCTTCACCTCCACGGCCGTCGGCGGGTTGGGGTCGGCCTTCGGCGCCATCCTCGGCGCCGCCATCGTGGAGGGCAGCACCATCTACCTGCCGCCGAGCTGGCAGCTCTTCCCGTCCGCGCTCGGAGTGCTGCTGGTGCTCATCCTGTTCCCCCGCGGGCTGGCCGGGCTCTGCGAAGACCTGCGCGACCGGGCCCTCGAGCGCCTGGCCCGGCGCCACCGGGCCGACGCGGCGGGCGTGCCCGGCCCGGTCGAAGGGGCGCTGGCGCCGTGAGCCGGCTGGCCAAGTTCGGTGGCGGTGTCTCGCTCTTCCCTCTCGGGGTGCTCTTCGCCATTGAGCTACTCGACCAGGCCACGCAAAGCGCGTTCAACATCCTGACCCCGAACATCCGCGACGCCTTCCATCTCACCAACGCCGGCATCTTGTTGATCGTCGCCATCGCCGGCGCGGCGGCGCTGGCCTGCACGCTGCCGATCGCCGTGCTGGCCGACCGGACCAACCGGGTGCGCATCGCGCTGATCGGCGCGCTGGTCGGCGCCGCGTTCTCCATCGGCCTCGGCAGCGCCCAGACCGTCGTGGTGGCCACCATCATGCTGGTGGGCGTCTCCATGGGGCAGGCCGTGATCTTCCCCACGCACAACTCGCTGCTGGCCGACTACTACCCGGTCCCGGCCCGTCCGCGGGTGTACTCGGCCCACCGTTCCGGTATCAGCATCGGGGCCATTGTGGGCGTCCTCCTCGGGGCGGGGCTGGCCGCCGTGTTCACGTGGCGGGCACCGTTCTTCTTCTTCGCGGTGCCCATCGTGGTCGTCGTGCTCGTCGGCCTGCGCCTGCGCGAGCCGCCCCGGGGACGCCACGAGCAGGTCGAGCTGAGCGAACAGATGCTGGCATCCGAGCGCGGTGAACCGGTTGCGCTGGACGACGGCCGGGCCCCGACCGCGGCGGCGGACGGGTCGGACCCTGTGGTGCTGGACATCCCCGTCGAGATCCCGCCGTCGCTCGGCGAGGCCTGGCGGACCGTGTGGAAGATCGGCGTGCTGCGCCGGATCTTCATCGCCCTGCCCTTCCTCGCCGCCGCCATCGCCGGCTTCACCTCCCTGGCCTCGCTGCAGTACCAGGAGACGTTCCACCTCGACGCGGTGCAGCGTGCCTACCTCATTGCGCCGATTCAACTCTTCGACCTGCTGGGCCTCGCCGTCGGCGCGGTCATCGCCACCCGCCTGGCCCGGCGTGGCATCGGCCTGGTCTTCCGCATGCTGGCGGTGGCGTCCGTCATCGCCGCCGGCTTCGCCGTGTTGTTCGCGCTGGCCCCGAACGTCCCGCTGGCGTTCGTCGGCAACGCCGGCATCGACGCGTCATTGGCCGTCGTGGGCCCCGGCGTGCTGGCCGCGCTGTCCCTGGCCATCCCGTCGCGTATCCGCTCCGTCGGGTTCTCCATCGGCGCGTTGTTCATCCTGCCGGGGTTCCTCGTGCTGCCGAGCGTGGGTGCGCTGGGGGACGCCATCGGGTTCCGCTACGGCCTGCTCATCCTGGTGCCCATCTTCGTCATCGGGGGCCTCATCGTCTCGAGCGCGGGCGGCCTCATCGAACGCGACGTGCGCGACGTGTGGACCTCCATGCGGACCCGCAACCAAATGCTGCTGGACCGCCACCAAGGCCGGCTCCCCCTCCTGGCCGTGCGCGAGCTCACCGTCGGCTACGACGGCGTCGTCGTGCTGGCCGACGTGGCCATCGCGATCGACGAGGGTGAGATCGTCGCCCTCGTCGGCACCAACGGCGCCGGCAAGTCCACGCTGCTGCGGGCGATCGGCGGCGTGGTGGAAGCCGATCACGGCGCCATCGTCTTCGACGGGCGGGAGATCGCCCGGCTGGGCGTGGCCCAGGTGCCCGGAGGCGAGGGCATCTTCCCCAATCTGCGCGTCGAGGACAACCTGCGCGTGGCGGCCTGGCAGGGCCGGCGCCGGGGCGAGCACGACGCCGACATGATCGACGAGGCGCTCACCGCGTTTCCCTCCCTGGCCACCCGTCGCCATGAGCGGGCGGCCAACCTCTCGGGCGGGCAGCAGCAGATGCTGGCGCTGGCCATGGCGACCATCACGCGTCCCAAGCTCTTCCTCATTGACGAGTTGTCGCTCGGCCTCTCGCCCGTTGTGGTCGAGCAGCTCCTCGGCGCCATTGAGTCGATGCGCCGGTCCGGCACGGCCATCCTCCTGGTGGAGCAGTCGATGAACGTCGCCGTGGCGGTGGCCGACCGCGTCTACGTGATGGAGAGCGGTGCCGTGCGCTTCTCGGGCACGGCCGACGAGCTGGCGGCGCATCCCGAGCTGCTCTGGTCCGTCTATCTCCAGAAGGCCTCCGACTCGCTCGGGACCCCGGCCGTCGCCGCGTCCGCTCCGGGCAGCCCCGGGGTCGAGACCCACCGGCCGGGTGGACGCGCACTCGAGGTGCGGGGACTCTCGCTCAGCTTCGGGGGCAACAACGCCCTGCACGACGTGTCGTTGCACGCCGACCACGGGGAGATCGTGGGCATCATCGGCCCCAACGGTGCCGGGAAGACCACACTCTTCGATGTCGTCTCGGGGTTCCTGCGCCCCGACGCGGGGCGGGTCGAGCTGGACGGCGTCGACATCACGGACCGCTCCTCTTCGGCCCGCGCCCGGCTCGGCCTCGGCCGCTCCTTCCAGGACTCGCGGCTGTTCTCAGGCCTCACCGTGCGTGACGCGCTGGCCGTATCCCTGGAGCGCTTCACCGATGTCAGTGATCCGTTCAACGCCATGCTGCGCCTGCCGCTCCAGGTCCGGACCGAGGCCGCTGTCAGGGAGCGGGTCGATGAGCTCCTCGACGTGTTCGCCCTCACCCGCTTCGCCGACAACCTGGTCAGCGAGCTGTCGACCGGCTCCCGGCGGCTGGTAGACCTGGCCGCCGTCGTGGCGCACCAACCGTCTGTCGTCCTCCTCGACGAGCCCTCCTCGGGTGTGGCCCAGCGTGAGGTCGAGGCCATGGTCGGCCTGCTGCGCCACGTGCGGGACCGGCTGGGCGCGACCTTGCTCGTGGTCGAGCACGACATCGCCTTCATTGCCGACCTTGCTGACCGCCTCGTGGCCATGGACCGGGGCGCCGTCCTCGCCAGCGGGCCGCCGCTCCACATCCTCGAGTCCCCTGCCGTCGGCGAGGCATTCCTCGGCACCGACCCGCTCGCCCTGTCGCGTTCGGGCGCCGCCCCGACGGCGACCACGACCACGGAGGTGGACCGCGATGAGTAGCACCGGGCCGGATCCACAGCCCGCCGGACGGCCCTGGCCGCGCGTCAGCCTGCTGCGGCGGGCCGGCCCGGTCGTGCTCATCGCCGCCGCGCTGGTGGCGGCCGGCATTTCGGCCACGGTGCACGAGAACAGGGGCAGCTCCACCGCGGCCCCGCCGAACGCCGGAAGCGGGCAGCAGATCGCCCGTTCGACCGTGCCGCTGACCTACGCCGCCGCGGCCAAGCTGGGGAAGACGGCCACCATCAACTGGGGACCGCAGTGCGATCACCACACGGGTCGTCTGAAGATCCCGAGCGCCGACGCTCCGCCCTGCGTCCCGGTCCCCGCCCCCGGCGCGACGAACGGCGGCGCCACCTCGAGCGGCGTCACGGCCGACGCCATCAACCTCGTCTACTACCAGGCCCAGCCGGGCGGGCTCACCTCCGCCATTTCCGCCGCCGCCGGCACCCCGGCCCAGGCGCTGGCCACCTACCAATCCTTCGTGGCGATGTTCAACCACCTCTACGAAATGTACGGCCGCCACGTGAACCTCATTGTGTTCAACGCCACCGGCGCCGCCACCGACCCCGTGGCGGCCCATGCCGACGCCATCACGGTGGCCCAGCAGGACCACGCCTTCGCCTCCATCGGCGGGCCGGCGCAGACGTCGGCCTACCAGGACGAGCTGGCCCGCCTCCACGTCCTGTGCATGGGGTGCGGCGACTCGTCGACCAATGGCGAAATCCAACAGAACGCCCCGTTCCAGTGGGCCAACCTGCCCACGGCGGACACGTCCCTCTACGAGACGATCGGCTACGTGCTGGCCAAACTCAACGGGAAGCCCGCCATCTGGGCCGGCCAGCCTTCGTTGCACACGAAGAAGCGCTCCTTCATTGTGGTGAGCGAGACGTCGGAACCGCCCGCCCCCGGCACCGCCGAGCTGACGGCGTCGCTGACCAAGAAGCTGGAGGCCGGCCACGCCAACATGGCCTCGGAGACGGCGCTGTCCTACACCTTGGACCTGACGACCCTGCCCACCCAGGCCGCCACCATCGCCGAGAAGCTCAAAGCGTCCGGCGCCACCAGCGTGATCTTCGCCGGGGACCCCATCATGCCGATCTACCTCACCAAGGCCTGCGCCGGCATCGGCTACTTCCCCGAGTGGATCATCACCGGGATTGTGCTCACCGACACCGCCGCCCTCGGTCGTTACTACGACCAGAGCGAGTGGTCCCACGCCTTCGGGGTCACCAGTCTGGGTGTCCCTGTGCCCGTCGGCGCCGGCGACGCCGACCGCCTCTACCGCTGGTGGTACGGGGCGGGCACCTCGCCGGCCTCGCTGGCGGCGCCGGCCCTGATCCCACCGGTGCAGCAATTCTTCAACGGCGTGCAGCTGGCCGGGCCCGACCTCACGCCCTACACCTTCGCCACCGGGCTCTTCCGCTCCCCGCCGGCCGGCGGCGGCCCGACGACCCCGCTCAATGCCTTCGGCTACCAGGGCGCGGCGCCGCACCCGAGCTATTCGTCGCCCGCCGACTACACCTTCCTCTGGTACGACGCCACGGCGAAGGGGCCCGACGAGGAGGGCACGAACGGCACCGGGCTGATGCGCTACGTCAACGGCGGTGCCCGCTACAGGGCCGGCACGGTGCCAGCGGGCCCGGTGCCGATGTTCACCGTGGCCGGATCGGTCACCAGCTACACGAGCCCACCCGACCAGCCACCGTCGTACCCGCCGTGGCCGGGCTCCCCGGCGGCAGGCTGATCGGGCCGGGCACCCTGCAACGGGGCCTGCAAAGCCGCATCCGAGGGCGCTGACCAGCAACTCCCTGTGCCCATATGCACACACATGTGCACCGACGGGTAAGAAGGTGGGTGATGAACGCGATCCGCCGGGGCGTCGGGAGCCCGCAGACCCCTGCCGTCGGCCTGGTACTCGGGGCCGGGGGCGTCGTGGGCCAGGCTTACCAGGCCGGGGTCCTGTCCGCCCTGCAGCGCGAGACGGGCTGGGACCCGCGTCAGGCCACCGTCATTGTCGGCACCTCAGCCGGCTCGGTCACCGGAGCGGCGCTGCGCGTGGGAGTTCCCGCCACCGACCTGGCCGCTTCGCTGTACGGGGTGCCGACGTCCCGGAGTGGCGGTGCCATCCTCCGCCGCATCCTCCCGGCCGACGTGGAGCCACTCCCGACCCCGTCGTTCGGCTCCATGTTCCGCCCGTGGAACCTTCCGTCCACCGCGCTCATCACGCGGGCGATCCGGCGGCCCTTGGCCTTCCGGCCCGATGTGGCGGCCATGACGCTGCTCCCCCGGGGGCGGATCGATATTTCCGAGCGGGCGCAGGGCCTCGACGAGCACATGGGTGGTCGCTGGCCCGGTGGTCTGCGTATCTGCACGGTCCGCCGCTCGGACGGGGCCCGGGTCGTCTTCGGCCGCGACGGCGCGCCGGCGGCGCGCCTCGCCGCCGCAGTGCTGGCCTCGTGCGCCATCCCGGGCTACTTCCAGCCGGTCGACATCGGCGGCACCGAGTACGTCGACGGTGGCGTGCACTCGGCCACGAACGCCGACGTGCTGCGATCCGAACGGCTCGACATCGTTGTCGTGATCTCCTCCATGTCGGCCGCCCAGGGCAGCGCGAACGGGGCCGACGGGTGGCTCCGACGGACGGTGCACCGGCGCATGGAACGCGAGATCGCCCGGCTCCGGGAAGCCGGCGTCGTGGTGGTCAGCCTGGAGCCCGGCGCCGAATCCCGCCGCGCCATGGGACTGCGCGCCATGGCCGAGGACCGCAGCCCGCAGGTGATCGAGGCCGCCTACGAGGAGACCCGCGATCGAATCCTCGCCACGCCCGTCCTCTCCGCACTGGGCAACCCGGGCGTCACCGCTTCCGCCGGCTGACCGGCCCGAGAACGCGGGGCCGGGCGGGAGTACGCTTCGACCGGGGAAACCCCGAAGGGAGGGTCGATGGGTCCTGATCGTCTGAGTCCGCTGGACGCATCGTTCCTCCACATTGAGGACCATGTGTCCCACATGCACATTGCGTCCATCGCCATCTTCGAAGGCCCTCCGCCGCCTTTCGGGGACATTGTCGCCATGGTCGACGCCAAGCTGGACCTGGTCCCGCGCTACCGCCAAAAGGTCCGCTTCGTACCACTGGAGCTGGGCCGGCCGGTCTGGGTCGACGACCCGCACTTCAACATTGAGTACCACCTGCGCCACACCGCGCTGCCCTCGCCCGGCGGTGAGAGCGAACTGCGCAAGCTCGTGGGCCGGGTGATGGCCCAGCAGCTCGACCGCTCCAAGCCGTTGTGGGAGATCTGGGTGGTCGAGGGCCTCGACGACGGTCGGTGGGCCATGCTGGCCAAAACGCACCACGCGTTGGTCGACGGGATCTCGGGCACGGATCTGCTGGCGGTGATCATGGACTCGAGCGCCGACGGGGTCCGCCCAAAGCCCTCACGGTGGACGCCTCGTCCCGAGCCCTCCGGGCTCCATCTCATGCTGGACGCGTTGGAGAACGTCGTGCAGTCGCCCTACGAGCAGATCCGGGCGGCCCGCGCCCAGACGCGGGCCCTGCGCCGCATGGCCGGCTACGTGCTGGACGTCGCCGGCGGTCTCTTCTCCCTGAGCGGCCTGGTCCGCCCCACACCGCTCTCCAGCCTCAACGGCCCGCTCGGTCCCCATCGGCGTTACGCCTGGGCCACGACATCGGTCGATGACATCAAACGTGTCCGCAAAGCCCTCGGTGGGACCTTCAACGATGTGGTGCTGGCCAGCATCACCAACGGCTTCCGCGAGCTCCTGCTGGCGCGCCACGAGGACGTCGAGCGCGTCGTCCGCACCCTGGTGCCGGTGTCGGTCCGGCCGCGCGACACAGCGGGCAAAGCCGTCGGGGACGGCACCTACGACAACAAGGTCTCCGCCATGTTCGCCGAGCTCCCGGTCGACATCGACGACCCGGCCCTGCGGTTGCAGCTCATCACCGAACAGATGAAGGATCTCAAGGAGTCGAGTCAGGCGGTCGCCGGAGAGGCGCTGACGTCCATGTCGGGCTTCGCGCCACCCATGCTCCTCGCCCTCGGCATGCGCCTCGCCACCAGAGCGGGCCAGCGCAACGTGAACACCATCACCACCAACGTGCCCGGCCCGCAGTTCCCGCTCTACGCGGCGGGTCGGCGCATGATCCGGGCCTTTCCGTACGTTCCGCTGGGCGGTCAGATGCGCCTCGGGATCGCCATCTTCTCCTACGACGGCGAGGTCAACTTCGGGATCACCGGCGACTACGACACGACGCCGGACATCGACGTCCTGGCCGGCGGCATCGAAGACGGCATGACGCAGATGCTCAAGTTGTGTGACCAGCCGGCTCGCTGAGGGTCACCCTTCCCAGGCAGCGATGCCCGCCACCTCGTCGGCGATGTAGGCCTGTAGGCCACCGATGATCACCTTCTCGACCGAGCGACCCACAATGGGCACGCGGACCTTCAGGTCACCTTCGACCTCGACCTCGCACGTGCCGGGGCCGGCGTCGCCCTCCTCGAACCGGTAGGTCCCACTGGCGCTCAGCCGGTCGGGGTAGTGGTCCGGCAGGACCACCCAGCTGGATCTGCCTTCGGCCAGCAGGACCTCCGTCTGGGTGATCCACGACATTTTCGCGGGATCCACCGCCGCCCGCACGGCCGGTGACACCGCACCCGTGAAGGCGAAGCGCACCTCGAGCAGGATGCGATCCCCTGCTGCTTCATGGCCGACGACTTCGCGCACCGCGATGTCGTCCCGTGGGGGGCGCCCTTGGTAGAACGAAGGAGAGCCGTACGCCGCCATGGCCCGGGCCGGCGGTACGGCGACCGTCTGCCGAATGCTGAATTTCACTCCGCTGGTCGCGTGGACGGCAGTCCCAGCTTGCGGTGATCCCAGCTGACTGTCCGCTCGACGTTGAGTTTCACGGCCACCCGCTTGTGCAGCATGATCTCGAGGATCGGCTTGAGCTCGTCGGTGTAGGGCCCGTTGTAACGCTCGTAGACACTGATGCCGAGTTGCCAGAGCTTGTCGGGGTCGTCGACGATCTCCGCCCGGCCGACCAGCTCCACGCCCCGCAGCTCCTCGTAGTAGTCGCCGTCCTCGAAGAGCAGGGTCAGGTGAGGGTCCCGACGGAGGTTCTGGACCTTCTGCGACTTGGCCTTCGTTTCCACCGTGACACAGCCCTCCAGGAACCCGTACCACATGGCCACCGCATGAATGGAGCCATCCGGGGAGAGTGAGCACATCGTCATGTTCCGCCTCTCGGCGAGGAACGCATCCACCTCGGCGGGTGTCATCTGTATGGCCTTGCGCTGATTCACGCCGTGGCCCATGGCCTCGGTCATTCGGTACCTCCCACTCGTGTGTCTGGGAGCGTAATCCTCTGAGCAGGGCAGTCACCGTGAAGAGTTCATCTGCAGCACACTTGTTGGTTGCAACCGTTTCACGGCACGTTCACCTCGGCTTCGTAGCGTGATGGCCGATGGCGACCGTTGATCCGCACACGGACCACAAGGGCCGGGAGGTTCGTTCCACCCCCGGTCCCGGGCGTTATCGCGGCCAGGCAGCCCTGGCCGAGGTCATCACGATCCGGCCGGTGCGCTCACACCGCAGCGGCCTTCTCGGATCGTTGGTCACCATGGCGCGGGTATTCGCCTCCCCGCGTGCACAGGCGGCGCCGGTGCGAATCACCCCCCGTCCACCGACGTCGCCTGCGGTTCTCCCCTTCAGGCCGCCCCGGGTCCCCCACGACGCCGCCTGAGTCTGCATACAGCGTGGCCATCGCAGATGTACCGGCCGTGAGCAGCCGGCCCCCCCAACCCGGTCCGGCCCGCGACAACCGACCGCTGGTCCTGGTGGTCGACGACGAGGAGTCGTACCGCCAGGCGCTGGCCTCGGGGCTGAACCGTGAAGGGTTCGCGGTCGAGGCGGCCGGCGACGGTCACGAAGCCCTCCGCCTCTTCCACCGCGTCCACCCGGACCTCGTCCTGCTCGACGTCATGCTCCCCGATCAGTCCGGGATCGAGATCTGCCAGCAGATGCGGAGCCTCAAGCCGGTGCCGATCATCATGGTCACTGCACGCGATTCCGAGGTCGACATTGTGCTCGGGCTGGAGCTGGGAGCCAGTGACTACGTCGCCAAGCCCTTCCGGCTGCGCGAGCTCGTCGCCCGCATGCGCGCCGTCCTGCGACGTGGTGTGGCTGTGTCCGAGCACCATGAGGAGGTCCTCGCCGTGGGCCCGGTGCGCCTGGACGCCGGTCGCCGCGAGGTGACGGTGGACGAGGTCCCGGTCGAGCTCTCACGGAAGGAATTCGACCTGCTGGCCCTCTTGATGTCGCACAGCGGCCAGGTCGTCACCCGCGACTGGTGCATCGACCGGCTCTGGTGGGACCAGGAGCTGACCGACACCCGCACCCTCGACACCCACATCAAGCGGCTGCGCCGGAAGGTGGAGCCCGACCCGGCGAACCCACGCCACCTGGTCACGGTCCGGGGTGTCGGCTTCCGCTTCGAGGGGTAATCGGGCACGACTCGGCCCGTTCGCCCTACATTGAGCGGATGCAAAAAGGCGACGTTGTTCCGGACTTCACGCTCCCCGACCAGACGGGGGCACCACGCAAGCTCAGTGACTTCACCGCCAACGGACCGGTGGTGCTCTTCTTCTACCCGGCCGCCATGACGTACGGCTGTACCAAGGAGAGCTGCCACTTCCGGGACATGGCCGGCGAGTTCGCCGCCGTAGGTGCCCAGCCGGTCGGCATCAGCGCCGACGGCGTCGAAAAGCAGAAGCAATTCGACGAGAAGGAGTCGCTCGGCTTCCCCCTCCTGTCGGATCCAGACCGCGAGGTGGCCGCTCTCTTCGGCGTGAAGCGCAGCGTCAGCTTCCTGAAGGTCAAACGGTCCACCTTCGTCATCGACACCGACCGGACCATCCTCGACGTCATCCACTCCGAGGTGTCCATGGGCTCGCACGCCGACAAGGCGCTCGCCCTGCTCAAGGCGCGCCCCGCTGCCTGACCGCACCGTCGTCATCACGGGAGCCGCCTCGGGGATCGGCGCCGCCACCGCGGCGCGACTCGGCGCCGCTGGCTGGAACGTCATCGGCGTGGACAAGGACGAGTCCGATGTCGTGGCCGACCTGGCCACTCCCGGCGGTCGGCGCCACGCCATCGACGCCGCCACAGACCGTTGTGGTGGCGCGCTGAGCGGCGTCGTCACCTGCGCCGGGCTGGCCGGGCTGCCGGGGCGGGCCGGCTCCCTGTTGGCCGCCGTGAATTACTTCGGCACGGTGGACCTCCTCGAGGGTCTGCGTCCGCTCTTGGTCCCGGGCGGTGCCGCCGTCGCCATCAGCTCGAACTCGACCACGGTGCAGCCCGCCATCCCCGCCGACCTCGTCGAGGCCTGCCTCCGCCACGACGAGGGGCTGAGCGCCCAGATCGCCGACGCCCGCGGCTCCCTGGTGACCTACCCGGCCACCAAGCTGGCCGTGGCCCACTGGGTGCGCCGCCACGCCACGGGACCCGACTGGGCCGGGTCGGGCATTCGGCTCAACGCCATCGCCCCCGGCATGATCGACACACCGATGGTGGCGGGCATGCGCGCCGATGCCAAGGCCGGTCCCATGCTCGACATGCTGCCCATCCCGGTCGGACGTCCGGGCCGGCCCGAGGAGATCGCCGCCGTGGTCGATCTCCTCCTCGGTCCCGATGGCACCTTCTTCTGCGGCTCGGTGGTGTTCTGCGACGGTGGGAGCGACGCCCTGCTGCGCACGGACGACTGGCCGGCGGCCTGGGACATCTCCGTCCCTGACCTCGGCCAACAGCTCTCCTGATCACGACGCGACCGTCCCGGCCCCGACCGTAGGCTGACGGCCATGCCGGGTCGGATCCTGGTGGACACCACCCCGCTGCGGGAGAGTCGCGACTTCCGACTCCTCTTCACCGGTCAGCTCATTTCCGTCATCGGGACCCAGCTGACGGTCGTGGCCATCCCGTACCAGGTGTACTCCATGACGCACTCCACGCTCCAGGTGGGGGCGATCAGCCTGGCCCAGCTCTTCCCCTTCCTCGCCGGTGCCCTCTCGGCGGGACCGATCGGCGACTCGGTCGACAAGCGCCGCATCATGGTGTGGACGGCTGTCGCCATGACGCTGACCAGCGGCGCCATGGCCGCCAACGCGGCCCTGGACCACCCCTCGCTGGCCGTGCTCTACGTCGTCAGCGCGCTGGCGGCCGGGCTCTTCGGCTTCTCGAGCACCGCCCGCTCGGCGGCCGTCCCCGGCATGGTGGAACGGCGGCACCTCGCCGCGGCGGCCGCCATGACGCAGATCGTTTTCCAGGTGGGCGTCATTGTGGGGCCGGCGCTGTCCGGCCTCCTGCTCGGCATAGGCCTGCCGCTCGTCTACGGGCTCGACGCCGCCTCGTTCGTGGTGGCGGCCATCACCTCGGCCATGCTCCGCCCCATCCCACCAGCCCACGATGCGGGCGGCCTCTCGCCCTGGCAGTCGACCAGGGAGGGCCTGCGCTACCTGCGTTCACGTCAAGCCCTCCAAGGTGTGTACCTGATCGACATCAACGCCATGGTGTTCGGCATGCCCCGGGCCCTGTTCCCTGCCATGGCGGGCGCCGTATTCGGGGGCGGCACCATCACCCTCGGCTTCCTCTACGCCGCGCCGGGTGTGGGCGCGCTGATCGGGGCGGTCACCACGGGCTGGGTCGCCAACCTCCGCCGCCAGGGGTGGGCCGTGATCGTGGCGGTCTCGGTCTGGGGCGCGGCCATCGCCCTCTTCGGGTTCAGCGACACATTGTGGATCGCCCTTGTCCTCCTGGCCGTGGCGGGGTGGGCCGACGTCATTTCCGCCGTGCTGCGCAACACCATGCTGCAGAGCACAATTCCCGAGCGATTCCGCAGCCGCATGTCCTCCATTCAGATGGCCGTGGTGCAGGGCGGCCCCCGCCTGGGCGACATGGAGTCCGGTGCCGTCGCCACCCTGACCAGCATTGAGTTCTCTGTGGTCTCCGGCGGACTCGCCTGCATTGTCGGCGCCGCCGTCATCGGCGCGCTGCTCCCTGTCTTCCGTCGCCACGTCGCCGGTGAGATCGACGACGTGCCCGTATGATCCGGACATGAGCACCGCCTTCGCCGAGCCGACCTGGGGTGAGGTCGACCCCGCCGCACTGAACCGGATCCTCGTCGTCTCACCGCACTTCGACGATGCCGCCATGGGAGCGGGGCATCTGATCGCCAGCTACGACGACACCACGGTCGTCACGGTTCTCGCCGGTCGACCCCCCGCCTACCCCGATGTGCCCTCGGACTGGGACGCGCTGGGCGGCTTCGTGGCCGGCGACGATGTCGTGGGGACGCGGCGCGAGGAGGACGCGGCGGCCATGGCCGTTCTCGAATCGGCCTACGACTGGCTCGAGTTCTCCGACCATCAGTACCTGGACCCCCCGGACCGGCCGACACCGGCCGACGTCGCGCCGGTGCTCGGCGCCACCATCGCCGAGCGCAATCCCACTTCCGTCTTCTTCCCCATGGGGCTGGGCAACCCGGACCATGTGATGGTGCACGACGCCTGCCTCCTTGTGCGCCAGGAGCAGCCCGAACGAGAGTGGTTCTGTTACGAGGACCACGGCTACAAACATCTGCCCGGCATGCTGGCCTGGCGGGTGGCGAAGCTCCTGCGGGCCCACCCCTGGCCGACACCCGCCATCGTCCCGCACGTGCCCGACGAAGAGCGCAAGCGCCGCGCCATCTGGTGCTACACGTCACAGATCGCCCCGCTCGAACAGGACCACGCGCTGACCGCCCGCATGGAGGGGCGTGTCCCGGAGCAATTCTGGCACCTGGCACCACCCCCGGCGGGCTGGGAAGGGATGGCGGACCTCATCTGAGACCCGGAGTCCGAGCCCGGGCGCGCAACGGCCCGCCCGGGGGGGGAGTCGGGCGGGCCGTCTACGGACCCTCGGTATCGCTGTGGTGCTTTGGCGCTTTCCCGCCGCCAGACCCGCCGAGCTGGAGGAATCGACGAACCTGACCCTGCCGATAGTGGTCCCGGGACGCCCCGGGAACAAGGGTGCAGGCCAGAGTTCACACTGCAGAAACCCCGTGCGGGTCCGGGAGGGCGCAACGCCCCGCCGCGGTCAACCCGCCGGGGGCGCCGGGAAACGGGCCGAAAGACCAGGACATTCAGCCCTATCGGTCCCGGTGGAGACGATGCAGCATCTGTCCTGTGGCCATGTACAGCGACCTCCTGATGCAGGCCCTGGGCACGCACGAAGACGGGCCCGGGCCCGACGACCTGCTGCTGGCCGAGGTCGTGGACTCTCGGGCCAGGCTGCACGAAACCGGTGCGGCGGCCCCGGTCGCGGAGGCGCTGGCCCGCCAGCTCGCCTATGACGGCGCCCTGATCCGACTCTGTGCGGCCCTCGAGGTCCGCGCCACGCCGGCGTGGTTCGACAGCCCCGGACGTGAGCGGGCCCGCCTCGAGGCGGAGCTGGCACGGCGCGGCATTCGGCTGCCCCACTCGGCGCCCAGTGCCCCTCGGTAGAGTCGACTGCGGTGCCAGGGGACGACGAACGGACGGTGGAGGCCGGTGGGCACCAGGTCCGTGTCTCACGACCGGACAAGATCTACTTCCCGGCCCTCGACGCCACCAAGTTCGACCTCGTGTCCTACTACCTCGAGATGGCAGACCACCTGCTGAACACGGCCGGGGGGCGACCCGCCATGCTGCAGCGCTTTCCCGACGGCGCCACCGGAAAGTCCTTCTACCAAAAGCGCATCCCGGCCGGCGCGCCGGACTGGCTGCAGTCGACGACGGTGTCCACGCCCAACGGGACCACGTCCAACGCCCTCGTCGTCGCCGACATCGCACATGTCGTGTGGGCGGTGAACATCGGCTGCCTCGGCCTGCACCTCTGGCCCTACCTGGCGGCCGACCCCGCCCACGCCGACGAATTGCGCATCGACCTCGACCCGACGACCGGGATCGGCTTCGAGGAGGTGCGTGCCGTGGCGCTGCTCTGCCGCGACGTGCTCGAGGAGCACGGGCTGCGCGGCTATCCCAAGACGACCGGGAACAACGGCCTGCACGTGTACCTGCGGCTGCAGCCGCGTTGGGACTCGGTGCAGGTGCGTGCTGCCGCGGTCGCCTTCGCCCGCGAGATGGAGCGCCGCTTCCCCGCCCTGATCACGGCCAACTGGTGGAAGGAGGAGCGCGGCAGCCGCGTCTTCGTGGACTTCAACCAGAACGCGCCCCACAAGACCGTCTTCGGCGCCTGGTTCGCCCGACCGCGCACAGGCGGGCAGGTCTCGACGCCGCTCACGTGGGACGAGGTGGAGACGGTGGTCCCCAACGACCTCACCATCCGTACCGTGCCTGACCTCGTGCGGCGGCGTGGCGACCCGTGGGCCGATATCACTGTCGAGCCACAGTCGATCGAGCCCCTGCTGGCGCTGGCCGAGCGCGACAAGGAGGCCGGGCTGCAGGACGCACCGTGGCCTCCGCAGTACCCCAAAATGCCCGACGAGCCGCCCCGCGTCGCCCCCAGCCGGGCCAAGAAGGTCTGACGCGTGGAGCCGCTCGACGCCCTCGACCGTATCGCCTTCCTGCTCGAGCGTGGAGGGGCCGACACCTACAAGGTGCGCGCCTTTCGTGGCGCCGCCCGGGCCGTGGCCGACGTCGATCCCGACAGCCTCCGCGCGCTGGCCCGGGCCGGACGGCTGCAGTCCATTGAGGGGATCGGGAAGTCGACCGCCCTGGTCATCACCGAAGCGCTCGAGGGCAAGGTGCCGGCGCGGCTGACCGAGTTGGAGGAGACGCCCGATGACGTGGAGCTCGACGCGCCGACGCAAGAGCTCTTGCACTCGCTGCGCGGCGACTGCCACTCCCATTCCGACTGGTCAGACGGCGGGAGCCCCATTGGCGAAATGGCCGAGGCAGCCCGGGCGCTCGGGCACGAGTACCTGGTGCTGACCGATCACAGCGCGCGTCTGACCGTGGCCCATGGGCTCAACGCCGAGCGCCTGCGCGCCCAGCTCGACGTGGTGGCCCAGCTGAACGAGGACCTGGCACCCTTCCGCATCCTGCGCGGCATTGAAGTCGACATCCTCGAAGACGGCTCACTCGACCAGGAACAGGACCTCCTCGCCGAGCTGGACGTCGTCGTGGCCAGCGTGCATTCCAAGCTCCGCATGGAATCGCCCGCCATGACCGAGCGGATGCTGGCCGCCATAGAGAGCCCGCACACCGACATCCTGGGTCATTGCACCGGGCGCCTCATCACCGGGCGAGGCCGTGCGCAATCCACTTTCGACGCCGATGCGGTCTTCGGCGCCTGCGCCCGCACCGGTACCGCGGTCGAGATCAACTCGCGTCCCGAGCGACAGGATCCCCCGCAGGACCTGCTGCGCCACGCCGTCTCGCTCGGCTGTTCCTTCGCGGTCGACACCGACGCCCATGCCCCCGGCCAACTCGGCTGGCTCGGCCGGGGCTGCGCCAAGGCCGTCGACGCCGAGGTGCCGACCGACCGGATCGTCAACCGCGGGTCGGTCGATGAGCTCCTGGAGTGGACAGCGGCCCATGCGAGGTGACCGGCAGTGACGCTCCCGGTCCGCCCGCCCGTCGCCCCCATGCTGGCCAAACTCTCCCGTGAGCTCCCCGAGGGCCCGGGCCTCTTCTACGAGCCGAAATGGGACGGCTTCCGCTGCATCATCTTCCGCGACGGCGACGACGTGGAGCTGGGCAGTCGAAACGAGAAGCCGCTGACGCGCTATTTTCCCGAACTGGTCGACGCCCTCCGCCGGGAGCTCCCGGCGCGCTGTGTGCTCGACGGCGAAATCGTCATTGCCGGTCCCGATGGCCTGGAGTTCGACGCGCTGTCCCAGCGCATCCACCCGGCCGAGAAGCGCATCCGACTGCTGGCCGAGTCGACACCCGCCTCCTACGTCGCCTTCGACCTGCTGGCCGAGGGCGACCGCTCCTTCATGGCCGAGCCCTACGCCGACCGACGCGCCGCACTGGCGAAAGCGCTCGAGCACGTGCGCCCGCCGATCCACCTCACCCCGGTCACCGACGATCCCGCCGTGGCAGCGGACTGGTTCTCGCGGTTCGAGGGCGCCGGACTCGACGGCGTGGTGGTGAAGGACGGGGCGCTCACCTACCTGCCCGACAAGCGCGCCATGCTCAAGGTCAAGCACCAGCGCACGGCGGACTGCGTGGTGGCGGGCTTCCGCACGCACAAGGACGGCGCCGGTGTGGGTTCCCTGCTCCTGGGCCTGTTCGACTCCTCCGGGACGCTGCACCACGTCGGGGTGGCGTCCGGCTTCAGCGTGGCCCGCCGGCGCGAGCTGGTCGCCGAGCTCGAGCCCTATCGGGACAACGCGCAGAAGGACCATCCCTGGGCGGGCTGGGCCGACGCCCAGGCGGCCGGTCGGGCACCCGGCGGCGGCAACCGCTGGAACGCCGGCAAGGACATGACCTGGGAGCCGTTGCGGCCCGAAATGGTGTGCGAAGTCTCCTATGACCACCTGCAGCAGGACCGGTTCCGCCATGCCACGTCCTTGGTGCGCTGGCGCCCCGATCGCGATCCCGCCTCCTGCACGTACGGCCAGCTCGACACCCCGGTGCCGATGGAATTGAACGAGGTCTTCGGGACCCCGTCGGCCTCGTAGTCAGTCGAGCAGCTCGGGATCGGCCGCCAGTTCGGCGCGCACCGCCGCCTCCCAGAAGCCGATGAAGCCCTCGCCGTCGCTCCGGGCCACCAGGTCGAGGAAGGCCTGGGGCACCCGGGTGGCGCCGGTACCGCCCGCCACCTTGGCGTACCAGGCGTGCTGGCACCGCTGCTCCAGGGCCACCGCTCGCTGGTGCACCGCCCGGGCCGACCCGCCCAGCACGAAGACGCCGTGTCCCGCCAGCAGTGCCATGGACGCGTCGCCCATCTTCTCCACCGCCGACCGCGCGCTGGAGGCGTCGTTGACCGGCCCTTCGTACTCGTCGACCAGCACGAGCGCGCCGCCGCCGAGGGCGGAGCTCTGGTCGAGGATCGGAGGAAGCTCGCCGAGGTCCGCCCACACGGTGCCGAAGAGCGGGTGGTTGTGCACGGCCCAGCCCACGTCCTGGCGCAGCTTGTGCAGCTCCAGATGCAAGGGGATCCCGAGCGGGACGGGCCAGTCCCCTTCGACGACGCGGCCGTCGAGGTCGATGCGCAGCACCTGGGAGGGGCGCAGCTCCGCCCAGGTCAGCAGCCACGGGTTGCACAGCAGCGTGCCGTCGCCCAGGTTGACCGTGATGTGCCCGGCCAGGTGGTCGTTGTAGCCCTCCCGCCACAGGGCGCGGGCGAGGACGACGAGTTCCTCGCGGGGGGTGAGGTCGGGGACGAGCTTCTCCGCGGTCGGCGTGAACATCAGACGGCTCCTCTCAGCCGCGGCAGGACGGTGTCCGGGAGGGGGTGGCGGTAGAGCGCGGCCGCGTTCTCGCAACACATGGCGCGCAGCTCGTCGTCGGGAATGTGGCCCCAGCACCGCGCAATGACGTCCTGCGTGTCGGGCCAGGTGCTGTCGCCGTGTGGATAGTCGACCTCCACCATGATGTGATCCACCCCAATGGCATGGCGCGTGTCGATGGTGGACGGGTCGTCAATGGTGCAGAACCAGAAGTTGCGCCGAAGGACGTCGGCCGGGCGCACGTCCCAGCCCAGCCCGTAGCGGGAACGGTCGACGATGTTCTCCAGCCGGTCGAGCAACATGGCCACCCACCCGATCCCACCCTCGCTCATGGCGATCTTGAGGGTGGGCAGGCGGGCGGGGTAGGCGGACCACAACCACTCCGTGCAGGCGATGAGCGACAGCTGCCCGAAAAGGGTGGCACCGAGCTGCAGCGCGTCCATGCCGGCCCCCGGCGGCGGCGGGGTCAGCCCCGAGCTGCCGACGTGTAGGGACACCACGGTGTCGGTCTCGACGACGGCCTCCATGATCGGGTCCCAGTGCGCCCGGTCCCACAGCGACGGGAGCCCGATTTCGTGCGGTCGCTCGGGGAAGGTCACGGACGTGAAGCCACGCTCGGCGTTGCGGCGGATCTCCGCCGCGGCCAGTACCGGATCGGCCAGGTAGGTGATCCCGAGCGGGACGATGCGCTCGGGATGGCGCGAGTACCACTCCTCGAAGAGCCAGTCGTTCCAGGCCCTCACACAGGCCAGGCCCAGCTCACGGTCGTGGGCGTCGAAGAAGACCCGGCCACAGAACCCGGTGATCATGGACGGGAAGTTCACCGACGCCCAGACCCCGTTGATGTCCATGTCGTGCACGCGGGCGTCCACGTCGTAACAGCCCGGACGCATTTGGTCGAAGCGGAACGGCTCGAGGCCGTAGGTCTCCGGACGGCGACCGGCCACCGCGTTCATCCCGACCTGGGTGTAGCGCCGGCCCTCGAACTCCCACACCTGATGCCCCTCGGGTGTTTCGACGATGCGGGGGGCCCGGTCGGCCAGTGCGGTGGGCAGCCGGTGCTCGAACGTGTCGGCGGGCTCCACGACGTGGTCGTCCACCGATATCACCGTGCAACGCACCTCTCGCGGCTCGGGTTCGGGCAGGAACAGATCTTCGGCCAGCACAGACCGGAGTATGCCCGAGGAACTCCTCCCGCGCTGCGGCGGACGTGCCGCGCCCTGAGCCGGTCCCGGATGGATACTGGGGCACCCACGGAAGAGGAGGCGGCATGGTCGCCCTGGTGATTGTCTCGACGTTCGTCGTTCTTCTGCTCGGCATCCTGGTGGCGGGCCTGTTGCGGAGCCACGCCGACATCCTGCGTGCCCTGCACGACCTCGGCGCCGGCGTCGGCGATCCCGCCGTGGCCCCGGGCGTCACCACGGCCGTGGCCGCACCCGTGACGCTCGCCACTCCGGCCTCGGCCCCCGCCCTCGGTGCCGCGCCTACCGTGGCCGGCGTGACCCCGACAGGGGATGCCCGGGCCATCGCCGTCGACAACACAGACGACTTCACGCTGCTCGGGTTCCTCTCTTCGGGCTGTACCGGCTGCGCCGCCTTCTGGGACGCCCTACAGGAGCCGGGACGCCTGCAGCTCCCTGACCGCACCCGCGTGGTGATCGTGACCAAGGGCCCCGACCGCGAAGTCCCGTCCGAGGTGCAGGCCAGGACGACAGGCCAGGTCCCGGTGGTGATGTCCACCGACGCCTGGGTCGATTACCAGGTGCCGGGCTCCCCGTTCTTCGTGTTGGTCGACGGCGCCACGGGGCACAAGGTCGGGCAGGGAGTGGCCAGCCAGGTTGGGCAGCTGGCCGAGCTGGTGCGGCGGGCCGAGCACGACCGCGGACGCGCCGGCGGCGGGCGCGGACGGGGTGAGGCGTCTCCCGATGGCCCGGCCCGCGAAGCCGCGGCCGACGAGGTACTGGCCGCCGCCGGCATCTTCCCGGGCGATCCGAGCCTGTATCCGCGCACGCTCGACGATCTCTTTCCGCATGGCGGTGCCGTGCGGGCCGAGTAGTGGCCACCATCGGCGCCCACGGCATCACGGCACGCCTTCCCAGTGGCTTCGAGGGGCGGATCTTCGTGCGCCCCGCCTCCGTGGGCGTGACGTACCCGGTCGGGCAGTTCGCCACCTTCCCGATCCCCGACGACATCGGCGACTTCGGAAGCGGGGCGGTCACCGTCATGGGGCCCTCCGACGTGTTCGCCACGCTGTTCGAGTACGGCCCCGAGAGCGTGGGCAGCGCGCTGTTCGCGCAGCAGGGCCGGCCCAGCGCGCTGGCGGCATCGGACTTCTCGCCCATGACGCTCCGGCGCGGGATTCCCGGGCAGTCCGGGACGCAGTGGTTCTTCACCGAGTCCGGGCGACCCTTCTCGTTCTACGCGGTCCTCGGCAGCCATGCCCTGCGCACCGCGCTCGTCCCCCACGTCAACACGCTGCTGGCGTCGTTGACGCTCAGCCCGGCCGTCTCCGACCTGCCGGCGGCGAGGCCCCGATGGAACTGATCGGTCTCTACCTCATTGCCGCCGGTCTGTTGTGCGTGGCCGGGGTCACCAAGGCGGCACATCCCGATGACACGGCACGCGCCGTGGCGGCGTTGGTGCCGGGAACGCCGCCGTTACGCCTGGTGCGGTGGTTCGTCCGGGTGGGCGCGCTGGCGGAAGCGGTGCTGGGCGCTGCCGCCGTCGTCTTCCCCCGCCCGGTCATTGCCGCGCTGGTCGCGTGCTCCTACGTCGCCTTCTTCGGCTTCGTGGCGTACGCCCGCTGGCAGGGCGGCCCGCTCGCCACCTGTGGATGCTTCGGCCGTCCCGACACCCCGCCCACCCCCCTCCACCTGCTCATCGACCTCGTTCTCGCCACCGCCGCCGCGGTGGTCGCCACGGGAGCCCAAAGCGGCGAGACCCTGGGCGGTCAACTGACCCACCAGCCCGGGGCCGGCGTTCCCCTGCTCTTCGTCAGCGCGGTGGGCCTCTGGCTCGCCGTACTGGCCCTCTCCTCCCTGGCTGCTCTCACCGCAGCACGACGCCTGGCCCGACCCTTGCCGGCGCGGGCGCCGTGAGCCTCTCGACGGCGCTGGTGGAGCGCACGGCCAAGGTCCTCGAAGGCCGTCTCTCCCGGCGGAGCCTCATCAACCGCTCGGCCTTCGTCGGCAGCGCCGTCGCCGTCGGCTCCGGCCTCGACCTGGCCCTCAAACCAGGATCGGCCTACGGGGCGATCTGCGAGTGCGGCAACGCCGGCTGTGGCTGCGGGAGCATCTGCTGTTCAGGCTTCACCGAGTTCTGCTGCGCCGTCAGCGGCGCCAACTTCTGCCCGGAGAACACCATCATGGGCGGCTGGTGGGTGGCGGACAACTCCTCGTACTGCGGCGGACCGCGGTACTACATGGACTGCAACTCCACTTGCTCTTGCGACAGCGGCTGCAGCGGTGGCTTCCCGTTCTGCGAGCCTGGCTGCGATGGGACAGGGTGCGGCTGCGGGCAGCTGGGCTGCGACTCCTTCCTGACCGGGTGCCTCCAGTTCCGCTACGGCCAGTGCAACCAGGACGTGGCCTGCATGGGGAGGATCGTGTGCCGGGTCGTCGCCTGCGTCCCCCCGTGGACGGTCGATCCCTCCTGCACGACGGCTGTAGCCGTCGACAACGCCACGGCGGAGCAGAACGAGCCGTGCTGGACCACGGCGCCGCCGGCGCCGCTGTGCACCTCGCCCGCCACCGACTGCAAGGTGGTCGGCCTGGTCTCGAGCGCCGACGGTGGTGGCTACGCCGTGCTCACCTCGTTCGGGCGGCTGTTCGGGTACGGGGACTTCCCCGACGACGGTGATGCCTCAGCGCTGGCGCTCCGTGCCCCCATTGTGGGCGTGGCGAGCTGCACGACGGGTGGGTATTTCCTGGCGGCGGCCGACGGGGGGATCTTCGACTACGGCGGGGCGCCCTTCCTCGGCTCCATGGGTGGGCGCCCCCTCGACGCGCCGGTCGTGGGTATCGCCACCTCACCCTCGGGGCAGGGCTACTGGCTCGTGGCGGCCGACGGGGGGATCTTCGACTACGGCGATGCGTTGTTCTTCGGCTCCATGGGGGGCCGACACCTCAACGCGCCGGTGGTCGGCATGGCGGCCACGCCGACCGGGCGGGGCTACTGGCTGGCCGCATCCGACGGCGGGATCTTCACCTTCGGCGACGCGCCGTTCCTCGGTTCGATGGGTGGGCATCACCTCAACGCGCCGGTTGTCGCCATGGCGGCCACGCCCAGCGGCCTCGGCTACTGGCTGGTGGCGGCCGACGGGGGCATCTTCTCCTACGGGGACGCCGCGTTCGACGGGTCGACCGGTGCCCTGAAACTCAATCAACCGGTGGTCGGCATCGCGCCCTACGGCAACGACGCCGGCTATTGGCTGGTGGCCAAGGACGGAGGGATCTTCGCCTTTGGCGGCGCCCCCTTCCTCGGATCGCCGGCGTGACGGGAAGGGACAACCCATGCAGACGCTCCTGATCGTGGCGGCCGTGGTCGTCGCCGTGGCCGCGGCGGCCCGCTCGACCTGGTCCCCCTGTGGCGTCTCCATGCTGGCCACGGTCACGCCGCTGGCCGAGGGCGGGCGGGGCCACCGGTACCGCAGCACCGCAACCTGGTTCATCGCCGGGGCGACCGTGGGCGGCGCGACGCTCGGCCTCGTCATGGCCGCGTTGGCCCTGGGCGTGCGTGCCGCCTCCCTCTCAACGGTCGCGCTGGCCCTCGTCGCCGTTTCGGTGGCCCTCCTCGCCGCCGCCTCCGACACCCGGCTCGGGGGTTTCCGCCTGCCGTTCCACTCCCGGCAGGTCAACGAGCGCTGGCTCGACCAGTTCCGGCCCTGGGTCTACGGCGCCGGGTTCGGCTGGCAGATCGGCGCCGGTCTGGTCACCTACATAAAGACCGCCTCGCTCTACCTCATGATGGTGCTGGCCGCCCTCACAGCGAATCCCCTGGTGGCGTTCGCTATCGGGGCGCTGTTCGGGCTGACGCGCGGGCTGGCCGTCCTGCTCGGCCGCACCATCACCAGCCCCGATGCCCTGGCCGCGTTCCACCGCCGCTTCACCGCTGCCGGGCCTGTGGTCCTGGCCATGGTCGTGGTGTGCGAGCTGGCGGCGGCCGTCGCCTTCGCCGCCGTGCTCTCGCTCTGGGCCGCTCTGGCCCTCGTCCTGCTCGGCGGCGCCTGCGCGCTGGGCGGACGGGCCCGGCGGCGAACGGCGGCGGCGGCCGCACCAACCTCGGCCTAACCGCGCATGTTCACGGCGTTGACGTGGACGGGAACGATCCGCACCATGACCCGGGTGTCCCCCGGCGCGTCGTGCTCACGCAGATCTGCCTTGTACTTGGTGCCGACCCGCTCGGCGAAGACGCGGTCGTCGTCGGGCACCACCACGGCGGTCCCCCGGATCTCCAGGTAACGGTACGGATTCTGCAGGTCGAGCAGGAGCACGGTGCAGGCCGGTTCGGCCTCCATGTTCTTGACCTTCTGACGCCGCGTGTTCAGTGACATGGCGATCTGGCCGTCCTCGACGACGAACCACACCTCGGACACCTGGGGGTAGCCGTCCTCGCCCACCGTGGCCAGGGTGAGAACCTCACCCTCCAGGAGATCGCGATGACTGTCGGGAATGCTGTTGTGGGCCATGCGAATGGCTATACCCGGGTTGGCGCCATGGATACACGGCCGGGCATGCCGGCGCCTACCATCGGCCCATCGCCTTGCACCCCGTGAAAACCGAAGGAGCGGAGAGCCCGCCCGTTCGCCTCTTCCTGGCCGACGTGGACGGGACGCTGGTCACCCAGGACAAGGTCCTGACCGATGACGCCGTCGCCGCCGTGCGCGCCCTGCGCCGGGCCGGCGTCCTCTTCGCCGTGACCAGCGGCCGGCCCCCCCGGGGCATGGAGATGCTGGTGGCCCCGCTTGAGCTCGCCACGCCCATCGCCGCCTTCAATGGTGGCCTGATGGTGGACCAGGACATGAAGGTCCTCGAAGAGCGTGCCCTGGACGAGGACGTCGTCGGTCCGGTGGCAGACCTCATGGGATCCTTCGACCTCGACGTGTGGCTCTACCGCGGCGCGGACTGGTACGTCCCCGATCCCAAGGGACCGCACGTCGACCGGGAGGCCTGGACGGTCAAGTTCGACCCCAAGGTGATGCAGAGCCTGGACGGGCTGACCGACGGTGTGGTCAAGCTCGTCGGGGTGAGCGACGACCACGCCGCCATTGAGGCGGCCGTCGAGGCCGCGGTGAAGAAGTTCGGGCGGCGGGTGACGGCGGCGGCCTCCCAGCCCTACTACCTCGACGTCACGCATCCGCTGGCCAACAAGGGGGAGGTCGCCCGCTACCTGGCCCGGCGCTACCAGCTCGAACCCGAGGAGATCGCCACCATCGGCGACCAGCCCAACGACATTTTGATGTTCGACCACTCCGGCCTCAGTATCGCCATGGGCAACGCCGATCCCGAAGCGAAGCGGGCGGCCCACCAGACGACGCGCAGCAACGAGGACGAAGGGTTCGCCTACGCCGTCGAGCACTTCGTGCTGCCGGCCGCCTCCCCCTAGACGCCGCGGTGGTTCTCGAAGCGCGCGTACTGCTTCAAGAACAACAGGTTGGCCTTGCCGGTCGGGCCGTTTCGGTGCTTGGCCACCTCGACGAGCGCGTCATCGGCCCGATCGATCGGGACCTCGTCGTTGTACTCGGACTCGCGGTAGATGAAGAGCACGACATCGGCGTCCTGTTCGAGCGAGCCGGACTCCCGCAGGTCCGACAGCTGTGGCGTCTTGTCCTGGCGTGACTCGAGATTCCTCGAAAGCTGGGACAGGGCGACGACGGGCACCTCGAGCTCGCGGGCCAGGATCTTGAGGCCCCGGCTGATCTCGGCCACCTCGTTCTGGCGGTTCTCCGCCCGGCCCCGGCCCGTCATCAACTGCAGGTAGTCGACGACGACAATGCCCAGGTCACCCTCGGACTTCTTGAGCCGGCGGGCCCGGGCCCGGATGTCCATCACCGTCACGTTGGGGTTGTCGTCGATGAAGATCGGCGCGCCCGACAGCCGCGTGACGGCCATGCCGATTTTGCTCCAGTCCTGCGTGCGGATCCGGCCCGTCTGCAAGCTCTGCCCGTTGACCTCGGCTTCGGAGGCGAGCAGGCGCTGGGTCAGCTCCAAGTGGCCCATCTCGAGAGAGAAGAGGAGCGCCGGACGTTGCGACTGGAGGCCGACGTTGGCCAGCACACCCAGGGCGAAGCTCGTCTTCCCCATGCCGGGACGGGCACCCACGATATTGAGCGACGAGGGCTGGAAGCCGAGGAGGATCTTGTCCAGCTCGTGGTACCCGGTGGCCACGCCCGTGATGCTCGACCCGCGCTGCCCCAGCTCCTCAATGCGGTCCAGCCCCGCGCCCAGCAACTCGTGCAAGGGCCGCATGGTGTCGACCGTGCGGCGTTCGCCGACGTTGAACACCATCTGCTCGGCCTCGTCGACCGCCGCCTTCACGTCTTCGGGCACCGAGTAGCCGATGTCGGCGATGTCCCCGGCGACTCCGATCAGCTTGCGCAGCAGCGCGTGCTCCTCGACGATTTCGGCGTAGTGGCGCGCGTTGGCGATGGACGGCGTGTTGGCCAGCAGCGAAATGAAGATGGAGCGGTCCCCGATCGCCTCCAGGACGCCCGAACGCTTCAGCTCGTCGGTCACCGTCACGGCGTCGATGGCCTCGCCCCGCTCCATCAGCGCCTGGATGGCACCGAAGATGTGTCCGTGAGCCGGCTTGTAGAAGTCGGACGCCGTGCACTTCTCTATCCCGACCGACGCCGCGTCGTTGGAGAGGAGCATGGCCCCCAGCAACGATTCCTCCGCTTCGACGTCGTGGGGCGGCACCCGCGCACCGGTCGGCGCCGGTGCGGGAGCTGTCCGCAGGGGACGGGGGCGGGTGTCGTCAAAGGCTTGGACCACGGCTCACCTACTCTGCCGGTCGGGGTCTGGGGAACGTAAGACCCCAATAGGTGTGGGTAAGGCACGGCTGCGTGTGGATAAGCCGTGCACGAGTGGTCGCGCACTGTGGACCGGCGAAAGCGCAAATCGGCACGCTCACATGATGGGCACGCGGGTGTATCACCACGCGGATGCTCCTGGGGGCAGAGCGCCGAGGGCGCCCTGGTCAGGACGCCGCCGAGACCTCCAGGGTCACGATGGTGGCCACGTCGCGGAAGAGCTCGACGGTCACCTCGAAGGAACCCGTCTCCTTAATGTGCTCCGGCAGCAGAATGTGCCTGCGGTCCACATCGATGCCCTTGACGGCCTTGATCGCCTCGACCACGTCGGCGGGGCCGATGGAGCCGAAAAGCCGTCCGGTGCCGGACGCCCGGGCGGCAATGGGGATAACGGCACCGGCCAGCACCGTGGCCTGGGCTTCCGCCGCGCCACGGTCCTGTGCTTCGCGCTGGTCGCGCCCGCGCCGCATCTGCTCGGCCTGCCCTTCGACACCCTCGGTCGCCAGCATGGCGCGACCCTCGGGCAGGAGGAAGTTGCGGGCGAAGCCGCCCGCCACCTTCACGATGTCTCCCCGTCGCCCGACGCCGGCGACGTCGTCGCGCAGCACGACCCTCATGCGTCCGCTCCCGTCTCTGCGGGCTCCACGACAACCTCGACCACAGCGCCGGCCTCGGCGGCAGCCTCGGCTTCTTCGACGATGGCCACGGCCGGATCGGGCGATGGCGCATCGGCGGAGGGACGCGGCCGCGGTGCCTCGGTCGGCACGGAATCGAGCGTGCGCTCGCCCCGGTCGCGTCCGCCGCGCCCACCCGGGCGCTCGGTCACGGTGCGCTGCGTGTAGGGCAGCAGCACGAGCTCACGCGCCGTCTTGATGGCCATGGCCAGCGCGCGCTGGTGCTGGGCGCAGTTGCCCGTCACCCGGCGCGAGCGGATTTTGCCGCGGTCGCTCATGTACTTGCGCAGCATTGGGACGTCCTTGTAGTCGACCCATTCGACCTTGTCCCGGCAGAGTGCGCAGGGCTTCTTCTTGACCCGGCGACCGAGATCCTTGGGGGCGCGTCGTGTCGTCGTCCCGCCGCGTTGATTGTTCCGTGCCATCAGAAGGGCTCCTCATCGAATCCGTAACCCGGGCCGGCATCCGGCGCGGTCTGGGGTTGTGCCGGCGGAGCGGCGGCCGGACGGCCGCCCCCACCACCTCCGCCGCCACCCCGGTTGTACTCCCCGGGGCCGCGACGCTCGTTCTTGGTGATCTGCGCTGTGGCCCAGCGCAGCGACGGGCCGATCTCGTCCGCCACGACCTCGACCTTGGAGCGCTTGTCGCCCTCCTGGGTCTCCCAGCTGCGCTGCTCGAGACGGCCCGCCACCATGATCCGCGAGCCCCGCGTGATGCTCTCGCTCACGTTCTCGGCCATTTCCCGCCAGCAGACCACGTCGAAGAACGAGGTGGCCTCTTCCCACTCCTGGGTCTGGCGGTTCTGCCAGCGGCGGTTGACCGCCAGGCCGAACGTCACGTTGGCCTGTCCGGTGTTGGTGAAGCGCAGCTCGGGGTCACGGGTCACGTTCCCGACCAGCGTCACGCTGTTGTCTGACGGCATGTCTGCTCCTCTCGCCGGGTGCTCAGCTGGCTGCGGACTGGGCGGCGACGGCCGGGGCCTTGTGGTCCGGGAGCCGCACGATCTTGTGCCGGATGACCTCGTCGGCCAGGCCCAGCATGCGGTCCAGCGCGGCGACGGTCTCGGGCTCGGCGGTGAATTCCACCACGACGTAGTAGCCCTCACGCTTGTGGTTGACCTCGTAGGCCAGCGTGCGCTTGCCCCAGCGGTCGATGGCGCCGGGGGTGCCGCCCGTGGAGCGGATGACCTCCAGGGCCTGGTCGAGCACGCCCTGAATCACGGTGGGCTCGGTGGTGGCCTCGAAGATGGCCATGACTTCGTAAGGCCGCATATGCGGCGTACCTCCCTCTGGACCGGGACGAGCCCGGGCCCCTGACGGTCAGGAGCAGGGTCTATTGCAGGGAGCCATGCTAGTCGGCGCCGGCTCGGGGCGTCAGCTCAGGGCTTCGCCCAGGCCGGCCGGGCCGTGGTAGGTCTCGGCCTCGCCCGGGAAATTCCCGGTCCGCACGTCATCGGCGAAGGCGGCGATGGCCTCCGTGGCGATACGGCCCACGTCGGCGTACTGCCGGACGAACTTCGGCGGCTTGCCCTTGCCCAGGCCCAGCAGGTCGTGGAAGACCAGGACCTGCCCGTCGCAGGCCGGTCCGGCCCCGATACCGATGGTCGGCACGTCGAGGTGCTCGGTGACGGCGGCGCCGACGACATCGGGCACCCCTTCGATCACGAAGCCGAAGCAGCCGGCCGCGGCCAGGGCCTTGGCGGCGTCGAGCAGCGCGCCGGCTGCGTCGACGCTCTTGCCCTGCACCCGGTACCCCATGGACAGCACCGACTGGGGGGTCAGCCCGAGGTGTCCCATGACCGGGATTTCGGCCCGGATGATGGCCTCGACCACCGGCAGCCGTGCTCGTCCGCCCTCGAGCTTGACGGCCTGGGCCCCGGCGCGAATGAGGGTGGCCGCGTTGCGCACCGCTTCGTCAGGGGAGAGGTGATAGCTCATCCACGGCATGTCGCCGAGAATGAGGCAGTGCGGCGCGGCGCGGGCCACGGCCGCTGTGTGGTGGGCCATGACGTCGATGTCGACGTGCAGCGTGTCGTCATACCCGAGCACGGTGTTGGCCACCGAGTCGCCCACGAGGATGATGTCGGCACCGGCCTCGGACACGATCCGCGCCCCCGGCTCGTCGTAGGCCGTGACCATGACGATCGGGCTGTCCCCGTTCCGTCGCTTGCGCGCCCGCAGGGAAGGGACGGTGACGGGCTTGGGCCGCTCGCTCACGGGGAAGGTGCCGCCTTCTTCTGGCGCGGCGTGCGGCCGCCGGCGGGGTACTTGCGCATCAGGTGGTGCCAGGCGCAGGCCGGGCAGACCTCGACCTCGTAACAGAGGACCGGCTCTTCCCGGCGGCAGAGTGCCTTGAGCTCGGCGGCGGTACCGGGGCAACGACCACCCGGCGGCAGCTTGGCCCCGAAGACGAAGGTCACCGTCACGAGGCGGCCGTCGTCACAGATCGGGCAGACCTCCTTGGTCGCCCGCCCGACATTGCGGGCCGCCCGGAGCAACTCAGGGTGGGCGTCACACACGTCGGTCTTGAGGAGCTTGCCCCGGTCGACCTCCCGCACCACGCCGTTCCGGATGATGCGGTACTCGACCTGCGCCGTGACGTCAGCGCTCACGGCACGGGATGGTGACCTCGGCTCCGAGGTGACGGACACGGCCGCCAGGCTACCCCCCTCGCCCGGAATCCGGGCACCAATTGTGACCCAAATCAGGCACGATCGGGACGGGAGCGTGACACGAACCGCCGTATCGCTATATCGATCCGATATACTCATTCGTCATGTTGGATCTGGCCATCCTCGGTCTCCTCGAAGAGGGTGACCTGCACGGGTACGAGATCCGACGCCAATTGCGGGAACACCTGGGCCTGCTGGCCAACGTCTCGTTCGGCTCCATCTACCCCGCCCTCACCCGCCTGGAGAAGTCGGGCGCGGTGGTGGCCACCGAGGGGGCCGGCGCCGGGAGCACGGGGGCACCCGCCGCCACGGCCCCACCCACCGGCTCGCTGAGCGGCGAGCGGGCGGTCCTGCGGGCCCGCCGGCACTCCCCCACCCGGGCCCGGCGGGGCCGCAAGGTCTACCGGATCACCGACACCGGCCGCGAGCTCTTCGCCGAGCTGCTGGCGGGGAGCGGGGCCACCGACGATGCCCGCAGCTTCGGGCTGCGATTGGCCTTCGCCCGTCATCTCGCCCCCCAGGCCCGCCTCGCGCTCCTGGAGCACCGGCGCGCCCTCCTGGTGCAGCGGCTGGCCGAGGCCGAAGCCGCTCGCGCCGACCTCGACGTCTACGCCCGCTCCGTCGTGCAGCACACCGCCGACGGCGTCGCCCGCGACATCAGCTGGCTCGACACCCTCATCGCGTCCGAACGCGCCGACCTCGCCACCGCCGGTACGGAGCCGGCGGCCTGACGAAACCCCGCCCCACCGACACCGACACCGACACCGACACCGAAGGAGACATGTCCATGCCCCATCCCATCCGCCTCGCCATCGCCGGCGTCGGCAACTGCGCCAGCTCGCTCATTCAGGGCATCACCTACTACCGGGACGCGGATCCCAACGACGTGGTGCCCGGCCTCATGCACGTGGAGCTCGGTGGCTACCACGTGCGCGACCTGCTGCCGGTGGTCGCCTTCGACGTGGACCAGACCAAGGTCGGCACCGATCTCGGCAAGGCCATCGGGGCGGGCCTCAACAACACGGTGCGCTTCGCCGAGGTGGGCGAGCTCGGCGTCACGGTCCAGCGGGGGCCGACGTTCGACGGGCTCGGGCTCTACTACCGCGAGCTGATCGAGGAGTCACCGGCCGAGCCGGTCGACGTGGCCGCCGCCCTGCGCGAGGCCAAGGCGGACGTGCTGGTCTCCTACCTGCCGGTCGGCTCCGAGCAGGCCCAGCGCCACTACGCCCAGGCCTGCCTCGACGCCGGCGTGGCCTTCGTGAACGCCATCCCCGTCTTCATCGCCTCGGATCCCGAGTGGGCCCGCAAGTTCCGTGACGCCGGTGTGCCGATCGTCGGGGACGACATCAAGAGCCAGGTCGGCTCGACCATCGTCCACCGCATCCTCACCCGCCTCTTCGAGGACCGTGGTGTCGCCCTCGACGAGACGTACCAGCTCAATTTCGGCGGCAACATGGACTTCAAGAACATGCTGGAACGCAAGCGGCTGGAATCCAAGAAGATTTCGAAGACCCAGGCGGTGACCAGCCAGCTGGAGGACAACGTCCTCGACGCCGACGACGTCCACGTCGGCCCCTCCGACCACGTGCCGTGGCTCAAGGACCGCAAGTGGGCCTACATCCGCATGGAGGGGCGCAACTTCGGCGACGTGCCGCTGAACCTGGAGCTCAAACTCGAGGTGTGGGACTCCCCCAACTCGGCCGGCGTGATCATCGACGCCGTGCGCTGCGCCAAGCTGGCGCTCGACCGCGGCATCGGTGGCCCGCTCCTCGGCCCCTCGGCCTACTTCATGAAGTCACCGCCGGTGCAGTACCACGACGACGTGGCGCACCAGCTCATTGAGGACTTCGCAGCCGGCGTACCCCAGGAGAGCTGGCCCGCCGACTGAGTCGGACGAGGACCTGAGTCGGACGAGGACCCGGGTCGGACGAGCGGCCGGGTCAGACGAGGATGCGCTCCTCGGGAGCCCGCACACCGACCACAGCCAGCGTCCGCCCCATGCCGAGGAAGCAGCCGCAGCAGATGGTGAGGTCCGCCAGCTCGGCCTCGGAGAAGGCCTCGTGCAGGCGGCCCCACAACTCGTCGTCCATGGCGAGGTGGTCGATGGCGAAACGCTCGGCGAACTCCGCCGCCAGCCGTTCGCGTGTGCTGAGCTCCGTGGCGGCGCGCCAGTCGGTCACCTCGGCATAGAAAGGCTCGCCGGCGCCGACGGCCTCGCCGTCGCGGGCCCGGGTGTCGCGGCAGACCGCGCAGTCGTTGATCAACGCGATGGTCCAGCGGGCCGCCTCGCGCTCGCGCACCGACAACTCCGAGTTGCCGTAGACCGCGGCCGACAGCTGGCCCATGCCGGCTGCCATGTCGGGGCGCAGCAGCGCCCAGTCGATGTGCTCGCCCATGCCGCTCTGTGGTGCCGCAATCCTCGTCATGCCCGCGACGCTACCGCCGGACACCCCCGGGCGCCCCGCCTACGGCCGCTCGGCCCACCAGGTCCGCAACCGGTTGGCCGCTTCCTCCTCGCCGAGCGGCCCCTCGTCGAGGCGCAGCTCCATCAGGAAGTTCAGGGCCTGGCCGACCGCGCGACCGGGTCCGACGCCCAAGAGCTCCATGATCTGGTTGCCGTCGAGGTCGGGGCGCAGCGCCTGCAATTCCTCCTGCTCGCCGAGTTCGACGATCCGCGCCTCGAGCTCGTCCATGCGCCGGGCCAGGGCCTTGGCCTTGGCCGCGTTGCGCGTCGTGCAGTCACAGCGGGTGAGCTCGTTCAACAGGTCGAGGTGCGGGCCGGCGTCGCGTACGTAGCGGCGGACGGCCTTGTCGGTCCAGCCCAACCGGTAGGTGTGGAAGCGCAGGTGCAGCTCGACCAGGCGCACCACCGTGTCCACATCGGCTGCGGAATAGCGCAGCGCCTCCATACGCGTCCGCGTCATGCGCGCCCCGACCACCTCGTGATGGTGGAACGTCACCCCGCCGTCGGTGATGGCGCGTGTGCGCGGCTTGCCCACGTCGTGGAACAGCGCGGCCAGCCGCAGCAAACGGTTCGGCGACGTCTTGTCGACGACGGCGAGCGTGTGTGCCAGCACGTCCTTGTGGCGGTGGATCGGGTCCTGTTCGAGCGCCAGGCCAGGCAGCTCCGGGAAGAACTCGGCGGCCAGGCCGGTGCGCACCACGAACCACAGCGCCACCGAGGGCACGTCGACCATGACGATCTTGTCGAGCTCGTCGCGGATGCGCTCGGCCGACACAATGGAGAGCCGGCCGTGCATGCGTTCCACCGCCTGCGTCAGCGCCGGGTCGGGTGCCAGTGAGAAGCGGGCCGCGAAGCGGGCGGCCCGCAACATGCGGAGGGGGTCGTCGCCGAACGAGACCTCAGGGTCGAGCGGCGTGCGCAGGCGGCCGGCCGCCAGGTCGCCCAGCCCGTCGAAGGGGTCGACCAGCTCCATGTCGGGCAGCCGGAGGGCCAGGGCGTTGATGGTGAAGTCCCGGCGCGACAGGTCGACCACGAGGTCGTCGCCGAAGGTGACCTCGGGCTTGCGTGAATCGGGGACATAGACCTCGGCCCGGTGGGTCGTGATCTCGTAGACCTGGGTGCCCTTGCGGCACCCGATCGTGCCGAAACGGGCGCCCTGCGTCCAGATGTCGTCGGCCCAACCCTTGATCAACCGTTCGGTCTCCGCCGGCAGCGCGTCGGTGGTCAGGTCGAGGTCGTGGGGCGCAGCGGTGCCCGCCGGGCCCGGGAACAGGGCGTCCCGCACGGAGCCCCCCACCAGGGCCAGCGTCTTGCCGGCTGCGGCGAACCGCCGCGCCACCACCTCGGTGGCCTCGACGTAGGGCTGGAACCGCTCGGGAACTGATGGGGACTGCACCCGCCCACGGTAGTGCGCCCTCTAGCCTCTCCCTGTGTCGACGCGCCGGGCCAGGACTGCCCTCTGCACGCTCGCGGTGGCCGTTGCAGCCCTGGTCAGCACCCTGGGAGCGAGCACCGCCGCCCGCGGAACCGAGCAGACGCGCGCCGCCGCTGCCCCCCTCACCCTCGTCTCCCAGACCCCGTGGGTCACTGCCGACCAGCCCTGGTTCAACATCGACCTCGCCGTCTCCTCCGCCGAAGGGTCGCCGGGTGACCTCAGCGTCAGTCTGACCTTCTACCCGCGGGTCAACGATGCATCCGACCTGCAGCAGGCGATCTCGGGCACACCGAACTCCTCCCCGCTGCGCCGGGTGACCGGTATTCCGGTCACCGCCGCGGCCAGCGGACTCACTGCCGCCGAGTGCGTCACCGTCCTCCCCAACTCGAGCGCCACCCCACCGGCGGGCGGGGCAGGCATCTGCCCGGCGGGAGCGCCCACGCTCACTCTCGGATGCATGCCCAGCACCGACGAGTGCGGGGACGTCTACGCCGTCTCCGTGGCGCTCCTGCGGACGGGCTCGTCCTCCCCCGTGGCGCGGTTCACCACCTTCTTGACCTACCAGCAGCCGGCCGCCGTCTCGTCGTCCGGGGGCCCCCTGCGCGTCGGCGTCGTCCTGCCGGTCACCGCGGACGGCTTCACCTCCATGGTGGGCGTGCTGACGGACCACCACGACGTGCCGGCCACGCTCGCCGTGAGCCCCCTCGCGATCGGCCATATTGAGGCGACCCGCTCGCGCGACGAGCAGCGCACGGTGTCCCAGTTGGCCACGCTCACCGGCGATCAACTGATCGACCAACCGTACGTGCCCATCAACGTGGCGGCGCTCACCGCGGCCGGGATCTCCGGGGAGATCGCCACGCAGGTCGCCCGGGGCGACGACCTGCTGCGCAGCGCCGGCCTCAAGCCCGACGGTGGCCCGTGGGTGGACACCAAGTCGTCGTTCTCGCAGGGCGACGCCGGCAGCCTCGCTTCGGGCCTGCACTCTGCCGGGGCCTCCCAGGCGGTGATCAGTGACAACGACCTGGCCTCGGACGGAGTCAAGAACCTGACCTTCGCCCAGCCCTTCACATTGGAACTCGGCAACGGCAACTCCGTCTCGGCCGCGGCGGCCGACTCCACCTTGAGCACACGGTTCACCGCCAACCCGCGCAACCCCGTCCTGGGGGCCGAACAACTGCTTGCCGGGCTGTCGTTCGTGCACTTCGAGAACGCATTCCTCAGCGAGCCACGCGGCGTCGTCGTGTCCCCGCCCTCGGGCTGGCGACCTTCGGCCCGCTTCGTGGACGCCCTGCTGATCGGGCTGACGGGCAACCCTGCGCTGAAGGCAGTGACGCTCGACCAGTACTTCGCCGACGTCCCCGCCGGCGGCAACCACGAGCCCGTGGTCCGTCAGTTGCAGGCCGGCTCGGCGACCCACGGCATCACGCACAGCAGCGCCGACCGCATCGCGCTGGACCGCCAGCAGCTGGCCTCGTTCAGCCAGGCCGTCGACGGGCATCCCGCCAACCTGACGACCCTCGGCGACACCCTTTTGACCACCGAATCGCGCGGCCTCACCGACGCGGGACGTGCCAACGCCCTGAACGCCTACGCCAAGGCGTTCGCCGGCACCACGGGACAGGTCACATTGGGCACGGAACGCACCGTCACGTTCACGTCGCAGAAGGCCGCCATCCCCGTCACCGTGCTCTCCTCGGCGCCCTACCCGGTGACCGTGGTCGTCACGCTCAGCAGTGACAAGTTCACCTTCCCCGACGGCAACACGCAGACCTTGAAGCTGGTGCACCCCACCACCTCGGTCCGCGTCACCGCCCAGGCCCGCACCTCGGGAGACCGCCTCCCCATTGAGGTAACCCTGCACACTCCGGACGGTCAGCTCCTGATCGCCCACACGGTGCTGACCGTGCACTCGACCGAGATCTCCTTCGTGGGGGTGGCCCTCACCGTCCTCGCCGGTGCTGTCCTCCTGGTCTGGTGGGTCCGCACCTGGCGGCGCTCCCGGCGGGCCCGCCCGCGGGCACACTGACGGTGGCCTCCCCCCGCCGGGCCCGCACACTGCCCCTGCGGACCTCGGCCGCCTACGTGGCGGTCGGCACGGGCGTCTCCCGGGTCACCGGGCTCCTCCGCTTCGTCGCCCTGGCCTGGGCCCTCGGGCAGACGACGCTGGCCGATTCCTACAACCTGGCCAACACCACGCCCAACATGCTCTACGACGTGGTGCTCGGGGGGGTCCTCTCCGCCACCTTCATTCCCGTCTTCGTCGACCGCCTGTCCAACAAGACCGAACGCGAGGCCTTCGACTCCATTTCGGCCGTGCTCACCGTGTCGGTGATGGTCCTCCTCGGCACCACGGTGGCCGCGCTGGTGGCAGCCCCGTTCCTCATCAGCGCCCTGACCGTGCTCGATACGCATTCGGGCCCCGACCAGATCCACCGCGTCCTGCTCGAGCGCCAGGTCGCCACGGGATTCCTGCGCTGGTTCGTGATCCAGATTGCCGCCTACGGCCTCTTCGCGCTGGCGGCCGCTCTGCTCAACACGCGCCGGCGCTTCATCGCCGTCGCGTGGGCCCCCATCGTCAACAACATCGTGTGCATCGGGATCCTCGTATGGTTCGGGCTGTGGGCCGGACGCGGCGCCTCCCTGGCCGGAGTCGAGCAGCACCACACCCAGCTCGTCCTGCTCGGGCTCGGCACCTCGCTCGGGGTGGTCCTCCAGGGCGTGGCGCTCATCCCCAGTCTGCGCCGGGCCGACCTCGGGCTGCTGCGCTGGCGCTGGAACCCGCGCGACGAGGCGCTGCGCGCCGTGACCCGCCTGGGCGGCTGGACCTTCGGCTTCGTGCTGGCCAACCAGATCGCGCTGTTCGTCGTCACCATCCTGGCCGGCAGCGTCGCCGGCCCGGACCCGGTGTCGTCGTACACCTACGCCTATGCCTTCTTCCAGCTCCCGTACGGCATTGTGGCGGTGACCGTGATGTCGGTGGTGACGCCAGATCTGGCCGAGCGCTGGTCGACCGGACAGCAGAGCGCCTTCCTGCGCCGCATGACCGGCGGCCTGCGCGCCGTCCTGGCGCTGATCATCCCCTCCGCCGTCGGCATTCTGCTGCTGGCCCGACCGTCGGTGGCCTTGCTCCTGGGCCACGGTCACAGCACCCCGGCCGAGACGGCGACCACCGGCGCCGCCCTGGCCATGTTCGCCCTCGGGCTGCCCGGATTCTGCACGTACCTCTACCTGGTGCGCGTGCTGCAGTCGATGCAGCGCACCCGGGTCGCCTTCTATCTCTATCTCGTGGAGAACGCGCTCAACATCGCTCTGGCCCTCCTCCTCGTCCATCCCCTGGGTGTGCGCGGCCTGGCCCTCTCCCTGTCCATCGCCTACAGCGTGGCGGCGTTGCTGGCGCTCGCCGTGTTCCACCAGTGGTTCGGCCGGCTGGCGGAGCGCTCGTCGTGGGCGCCCCTCGTCCGCGTCCTCATCGCCGCCGTGCCCATGGGGATCGTCGTCCTCGTGGTGTCCAACCTCTCGGCCTCGACCAGCCTGGGCAGCCTCCTCGCCCGCGTCGTCGGCTCGGTGGTCGCCGGCGGCCTCACCTTCGGAGCCGTCGTCATCTGGCTGGGCCGCCGTCACGACGCGCGCCGTCCCCCGTCCCGACCCGCCGGACCGAGCGGCCCGAGCGATCCCGGTCCACGCCAGCCGGTCGCCTCCGTCCGGCCCATCGGCCCGTCGGGCGCCACGCGACGCGTCGCCTCCTCGCTCGACCCGCCGGCGCCGTCGACGTCCTCCGGGCCACTGCACCGACTGGCCTAAAGGTCCCGGAAGGCCCCACCGTGGCAGACTTCGTGCATGCCCGGTGTCCACATCGTGACCGACAGTGCCTGCGACCTGACCGACCAGCTGGTCAAGGAGCACAGCGTCATTGTGGTGCCCCTGTCGATCCGTTTCGGCGACGAGGAGCTGGAGGACCGGCGCCAGTTGACCCCGGCCGAGTTCTGGGAGCGCTGCCGCGGCAAGGGCGACCTTCCCTCCACGGCCGCCCCCTCCCCCGGCGCCTTCCAGGCCGCCTTCCAGCAGGCTGCGGACGAGGGCGCCGACGCCGTCCTCTGCCTGACCATCTCCTCCAAGGTGTCGGGGACCTACGGGTCGGCCGTCACCGCGGCCGACACCTTCACCACGGTGCCGGTCCGCGTCGTCGATACGTACTCGCTCACCATGGGCCAGGGGCTGCTCGTCATTGCCGCCGCCGAGGAGGCCGCGGCCGGTGCCGGCCTGGACGAACTGGTGGCTGCCACCGAGGACCGCATCCCCCGCACCCGCATCTACGGCGTGTTGGGCGGGCTCGAGCACCTGCAGCGTGGTGGCCGCGTCGGGGGCGCCCGGGCCCTGCTCGGTTCCCTGTTGAACATCAAGCCGGTGATTCAGCTCAAGGACGGCGAGGTGGCCGAGGAGTCCAAACAGCGGACCCGGAGCAAGGCGCTGGCCTACCTGTACGACAAGGTAAGGGCGGACGCCCCTCTCGAGCGGTTGGCCGTGGCCGACGGCGCCTGCGACGACTTCGGCGAGGTGCTGGCTCGCCTCAGCGACATCCCCACCGAGCACCCACTGGTCTCGGTCGACCTCGGCCCAGTGGTCGGGACCCACGCCGGGCCCAGCACCGTGGGCGTCTGCTACATCGTCCCTACCAGGGCACCCGGGACCGGCAGGTAGTCTCCTCCCGTGGCTGAGAACGACATTGCCGACGGGTTGTCGGAGCGGGCCCTCGGGGCAGTCGACACGGTGGTCGCCACCGTCAACGACAAGGCCATCCGGCCGGCCATTGTGGCCGCCCGCGGCATCGTCTTCGGCGTCGTCATCGCCGTGCTGGGCATCACCGTCGTGGTGCTGTTCTGCGTGGGCTTCATCCGGGTGACCACCATCGCCGGGCACAAGATCTGGGCGTCCTACCTGGTCCTGGGCCTCATCTTCTGTGCCGTGGGCGCCGTCCTGTACTCGCGCCGCGGCGTGCCGCCCGATGCCTGAGCGCCGCAAGGTCGTCATCATCGGCAGCGGGCCGGCGGGTCTCACCGCCGCCCTGTACTCGGCGCGGGCCCAGCTCGAGCCCCTGGTCATCGAAGGTGAGCCGTCCTCCACCAGCGACCAGCCGGGGGGCCAGCTGATGCTGACCACCGACGTAGAGAACTTCCCCGGCTTCGTCGACGGCGTCATGGGCCCCGATCTCATGGGCATGATGCGGGCGCAGGCCCTGCGCTTCGAGGCCGAGCTCCGCACGGCCAAGGTCAGCCGTATTGCGGTCGGTCCCTGGCCCTTCGAGATCTGGATCGGCGATCCCGAGGCCGACGAGCCGACCGTCCTGGCCGACACGCTCATTGTGGCCACCGGCGCCCGCTCCCTCATGCTGGGCTGCCCCAACGAGGACCGCCTGCTCGGCTACGGCGTGTCGACCTGTGCCACCTGCGACGGTTTCTTCTTCCGCGAGCAGCACATCGCCGTGGCGGGCGGTGGTGACTCCGCCCTCGAAGAAGCGCTCTTCCTGACCCGCTTCGCCTCCAAGGTCACGGTCATCCACCGGCGCGACGAGCTCCGGGCCTCCAAAATCATGCAGGAGCGGGCCTTCAAGAACCCCAAAATCGAATTCCACTGGAATGCGGTCATCACCGATGTCCTAGGTGACACCAAGGTCAGTGGCGTGCAGCTGCGTGACACGGTCACCGGTGTGGAGTCCGAGCTCGACCTCAGCGGCCTCTTCGTGGCCATCGGGCACGAGCCCAACAGCGCCCTTCTCAAGGGCCAGCTCGAGCTGGAGGACAACGGGTACGTCCGCACCTTCGACGGCACCACCCGCACCAGCGTGGACGGGGTTTTCGCCGCCGGCGACGTGCAGGACCACTACTACCGCCAGGCCATCACCTCGGCCGGGTCGGGCTGCATGGCCGCCATCGATGCCGAACGCTGGCTCGAGGAGCGCGGCGAGTAGCCGGGAACAGAACCGGGTGGGTCGGCGTTAGACCCCGTGACAAGGAGATTGCCATGAGCGAGAAGATCGAGACCCTGACCGACGCTACCTTTGACGAACATGTCAAAGCTTCGGATGTCCCCGTCCTGGTGGACTTCTGGGCGGAATGGTGCGGCCCGTGCAAGATGATCTCCCCGGTGTTGGAGGAGATCGCGGAGGAGCAGGCCGGGAAGATCCGGATCGGCAAGCTCAACATCGACGACAACCTGGACGTGACCAGGCGTTTCGACGTGATGAGCATTCCGACGCTGATCCTGTTCAAGGACGGGGAGCCGGCGGTACGCCTGATCGGGGCGAAGCCCAAGGGCCAGCTGCTCGAAGAGATCGCGGCCTACCTGTAGGCCTGCCTCTCGCCGTCGGGGACCGTGGTGACGCGGTCTCCGACGTGCAGCACCGACTGACCGCCATTCTCCCGGGCGCGCCCGTCGACGCCGACGGCATCTTCGGCCCGGGCACCCGGGCCGCGCTCGAGGCTTTCCAGCGCCTGCGCGGCCTCCGGGTCGACGGCATCTGTGGCCCTCAGACCTGGAACACCCTGGTCGAAGCCGGTTTTCGCCTCGGTGACCGCTTTCTCTACCGCCGGACTCCGATGCTGCGGGGTGACGACGTGGCCGAGCTGCAACAACGCCTGTGCACGCTGGGTTTCGACACGGGCCGGGTCGACGGGATCTTCGGGGACGCCACGGTGCGCGCGCTCGATGAATTCCAGCGCAACGCCGGACTCCCCGTCGACGGCATCGTCGGGGGCGCCACCCTCGAGGAGCTGGTGCGCCTGGAGAGCCGCCACCACCAGCCCGCGCTGGTCTCCGCCGTCCGGGCCCGGGCCGCCCTCCGTGACGCCCCGCCAACCCTGCGCGGCCGCCACATCGCGGTCGGCGAGAGCGGCGGGCTGGGCAGCGTGACCGGAGCGCTCCGGCGCCGGCTGACCTGGGGGGGCATACGAGTGACCGAGCTGCACCACCCCGACGATGCCGTCCAGGCCAAGGAGGCCAACGAGCTCGGCGTCGACGTCTTCATCGGGCTCCGGCTCAATCCCTCGACCTCAGGCTGCCGCACCGCTTTCTGGTCGGGCCGTCATGACGAGTCCCTTGGTGGCCGCCGGTTGGCCGAATTCGTGCAGGCGGCCGTGCCCGAAGCGCTCGGCGTCACGGACGCCGGCGTGCTCGGCATGTCGGTGCCCCTGCTGCGCGAGACACGCATGCCAGCGGTGCTGATCGAGGTCGGTCCGGCTAACAGCGTGGTTGAGGGTACGCCCGCTCTTGCGGCCGCTCTAGCCGCTGCGCTCGGGCGCTGGGCCGACGCCTCTTGGGATTGATTACCAGTAATCACAGCTAGTGCACTTGCACTTGTCGGTGACTCTGGCGCTCTCTCGGCCCCGGCGACGGTTCCGCGATCAATGCTTCCGGAAGGTGAACGAAGTGACAATCCACAACGTCATGCACAGGTTGTGGATGAAGCTGTACCGCCCCTTGACGGTTGCGTGAACTAGGCGACGCCCCCGTCACCGACCATGGCGCGATAGATGCGCTCGAGGTCCTCGAGGGTCGCGAACTCGACCACCAGCCGGCCCCTCCGATTCTGAATATCGACCTTGACCCGGGTGTTGAGGTAGGTCGACAGCAGGTCTTCGAGCTCCAGGACGCCGGGCTCCGGGAGCTTGCGCACCGTCGCTCGGCGGCTGCTCGGTTCGGTGGTACCTGAGGTGGCACCTGTAGATGCCGCCGATTGGTCTACCGCTTCCGGCACATCGGGGACGACTCTGAGCTCGGAACCCCCCTGGCGGACCATCTCCTCGACTGCCCGAACCGTCAACCCCTCCTCGACGATTTGATCGACCATCCTCTCCTGCAACGCCCGGTCGGGGGTGCCCAGCAGGGCACGGGCATGCCCGGCCGAGATGGTCCGCTCCGCCAGGGCACGCTGAGCCCCCGCCGGCAACTGCAACAGGCGGAGGGTATTGGTCACAGTGGCCCGACCCTTTCCCATCCGGGTGGCCACCTGCTCATGGGTGAGCCCGAACTCGTCGATCAGCTGCTGGTAGGCGGCCGCCTCCTCGAGGGCGTTGAGGTCCACCCGGTGCAGGTTCTCGACCAGCGCCTGCTCCAGGCTGGCCACGTCGTCGGCCACCTGCACCAGCACGGGGATTGTCTGCAGGCCGGCGCGGCGGGCGGCGCGCCAGCGTCGCTCCCCCGCGATGAGCTCGTAACTGTCCTCTTCGTCCTCGAGCTGGCGTACCAGCACCGGCTGGAGCAGACCGACCTCCCGGATGGAAGCTGCCAACGACCCCATCGACTCCTCGTCGAAGTGACTCCGGGGCTGGTAGGCGTTCGGCCGAATGTGCGAAATCGGGACGACCCGGAGAAGAGAATCGGACTCCCCCGTCGCCTCACTCGGGATCAGGGCACTGAGGCCCTTACCGAGACCGCTGCGGCGCGCCATTGCTCACCTCCTTGGCCAGCTCGCGATAAGCCACTGCTCCCCGCGAGGTCGGATCGAACACCGTGATGGGCTGCCCGAAGGACGGTGCTTCGGAAAGGCGGACCGTACGAGGAATGACCGCTCGGCAGACCCGCTCGGAGAAGTGCTCCCGCACTTCGTTGGCCACATCGACTGACAGCCGGGTCCGGGCGTCGTACATGGTCAGCACAATGGTGCTGACCTCCAGGGTCTGGTTCAGGTTGGTCGAGACCAGATTCACGTTCCGCAACAGCTGGCTCAGACCCTCGAGGGCGTAGTACTCGCATTGAATGGGGACCAGCACCTCGTCGGCGGCGGCCAGGCCGTTGACCGTGATCAGGCCGAGCGATGGTGGACAGTCGATGATGACGAAGTCGAAATCGTCGACCACGCTGTCGATGGCCCGCTTCAGCTTGAGCTCCCGGCTGAAGGCCGGAACCAGCTCTATCTCGACGCCGGCCAGATCGATGGTGGCCGGTGCCACGAAGAGGTTCTTGACGCTCGTCGGCTCAATGGCGTCCTCGAGTGGCAGATCCCGCATGATCACGTCATACATTGAGTGCTCGAAATTCCGGGCCTCCACGCCGAGACCCGTCGTGGCGTTGCCCTGAGGGTCGAGGTCGATGACGAGCACGCGGTAGTCGAGCTCGGCCAACGCCGCCCCGAGGTTCACGGTTGTGGTGGTCTTACCCACGCCACCCTTCTGGTTGGCGACCGCGATGATCCGTGGCAGCTCCCGGGTGACCGGCTTCGATCCGTTCAGCAGCCCTGTGGCCTCGTCCCCGATGGAAGGGGTCCGCATGGCGTGCTTGGGGGGGGTGGCCGGCCGTTGCGCCACCACTGGCTCGGCCACCTCCGCCACCACGGTCTCCGGCTCGACGGCCATGGCCTGGGCGCCCGGAGCCGCCGGAGCCGCTGCTGCTGAGTCGGGAGCAGCCTCGACCGGAGCAACGACGGGCTCCGGTTCAGTCGCCACAGGATCGACGGTACCGGTGACAGGACCGTCCGACGGGGGAGTCGGTGGGGCCTCGGGCACACCCGGTGGGACCTCGGAGCCCACGGGGCCTGCCGCGGAGGTCGCCGGGGTTTCGGAGTTCTCCTGGTGGACGGGGGAGGAGGACGCCACCTCGGGTGCTGTCACCCCAGCAGAATCGCCATTCGGCGGATCCGCCTCCTGCGCTCGTTCCTGGTCATAGTCATAAGGAGCGACCGCCGGCCCTCCTGATCCACCTGTCTCAGCAGGGTCTTTGTCCCTGCGTCTGATGCGCATCAGGTGGGACTTCCGAAACGCCGTGGCACGCCGCCTATCCTGGCCTGCCGGCGTCCTGAGGTCAAGACTTGAGATTGTTCCACGTGGAACTGCCATTGGAGTGCTCGAGCTGAATTCACCGGTTCGTTCCACGTGAAACATCTTCTCGTCACACTGCTTCCAGTCTCACCGATTTTCGGCACACTGCGCTGGCCTGGGCTGCAGGAGCACAGCCTCCGTACCGCCGGGCCAGGTCGGCCCTTCAGGGCAGTTCCCGTCGGACCCGGTAGACCTGGGTCGGACCCCCTTGGACATTTCTTCCGGCGGTGGGGGAGCGGTCCGGGTAGCCCATGATCCGCCCAAGTCGGATCAGTAGACGGTTCGCTCGGACGCCACGCCGTGCCACACCACTACCGGCCTCTGATCCTTCGACGGGGGTGGGGGCAGTCCGATCAGAAGAGGGGCTTTTTGGACGGGACCCCGTTCCGCCGGGGGAAGCGCTCGGGACAGGCCTCGACCTGGCGTAGCAAGCGGTATTCGAAATCCTCGTGCATCACTTCGGCCGGTCGCAGGCCGAGCTGGCCGAGAGGTCCGACCGGCCATCGGCTGTCTCCGTCCTCTTCGCCTCCCGACCGGGGAGGCTCGGAGACGAGCAACCATGCCCCCACCTTCAAGAAGGGGGCGGCACACTCGGCCACCACAGCCGGGCGACCGAAGGAGCGGGCCAGCGCCCCGTCAAAACCCGCCCTGAGGTCCGGCTCACGGCCGCAGACCTCGGCCCGCCCTTCCAGCACCGAGACTCGATCCTCGAGGCCCAGGCGCTCAACGGCCCGGCGTAGAAAGGCGACGCGCCTCCCGTTGGCCTCCAGGAGGACCAGGGTGACCTCGGCCCACTCGGCCGCCACCACGAGACCGGGAAGCCCGCCCCCTGAACCGAGATCCACCAGGCGGGGAGAGCCCTCGGGGGACAGGCGCCGGCCGATGGCGGCAAACCCCTGGGCATGGCGGACTTGAGGATCCAGCGGGCCTGGCCCGAGGAAACCCAGGGCGCGAGCATCCGTGAGGAGCTCGAGCACGAGAGTGGGGAAGTGGTCCCCTTCGTCGGCGCCGGGCACCGGCGCCGGATCAGTCCGCTGGCGCGATGACGATGTGGCGGTTGGGGTCTTCGCCCTCAGAGCGGGTCTGGACCCCGGGCATCTCGTTGATTGCGTCGTGCACGGCCTTGCGGTCGGCCGGGCTCATCGGCTCGAGTGCCTTCTCCTGACCCGAAGCCAGGACCTCTTCGGCAATCTGGACGCTGAACCGCTTGAGGGCGGCAGAGCGCCGCTCTCTGTACCCGGCCACGTCGACCAGGATCCGATCGGTGCGCGAGGGGCATTGGCGCTGGACGACGGCCCTCGTCAGGTCTTGTAGGGCAGCCAGGGTCGACCCCCGGGGGCCGACGAGGATTCCGAGGTCCTCACCGAGGGCGGCAATTTCGACCGTGTCCTCATCGAGGAGCCGGGTCTCGACCGTGCCCTCCATTCCGAATTCGGTCAGGAGCTCGGCCACGAAGGCCCGCCCGACCTCTCCCTGCTCTTCGAGCGTCATACCTTCGGCCATGTCCTCTGTCTCCTTCGCTTCGGTGCTCCGCTTCGGAGCCTTTTCGGCCGACGGCCCCCTAGAGCCGTTGCTCGAACTTTCCACCGACGCCACCCCGGTGGTCGTCGACTTGCTGCGATTACGCCGGCGCCGGGCCGAGCGGCTGGTGCCGCTGCCTGTCCCGGCCGTGGTCGCAGCTGTTCCGTTCGTCCCTGCCGCTGCGTCGTCGGAGACGTCGGTGCTGCCGGCATCGTTCCGGTTACGCCCAGCGCCTCCCGAAGGAGGCCGCTGTCCGCCTTGACGGCTCCCTTGGCCCCCCTGACCGCCTTGCCCCGAACGGCCGCCGCCACTCCGGCGTGACCGCTCCCGCCGCGGCCGTGCCCCGACCGGACGGACCCGCGCCCGCACCCTGGCTTCGACCCGGACACGCCCGAAGAGTCCCGTCTTGGGCTCGTCCACCACAATCACCTCAGCATCGCCTGCGGCGACGCCCAGCTGATCGAGTGCTTGTTCGGTCGCTTCTTCGACGGTCTTGCCCGCCACCTCAACCCACTCCACGCGCTATCGAGCCTTTCTTGTCCGCTTCGAGCGCGACCGCGGGTGCGACTTGGGGTCTGGTGCAGCCTCGACATCCTCGTCATTGGCCACCTTGCCGTTCGTCGGTCGCTTCCCCGCTGCCGGCTTCTTCCCGTTGGTGGGCGCCCGGCCATTCGTCTTCGCGCCATTGGTCTTGGCTGCGTTCTTGGCCGGAGGCAGTGTCGCCTTGGCTGCTGCGGTCCCATCCGTGGCGGTCGACGCCTTCTTCACCGGCTTCGGAGGTGGTTTCTCCTTCTCCTTGGTCGCACCGATCTCACGCTCGTGCACGACCGGTGTCACCATGCCGCTCCGGAACATGAATTCCTGGGTGCCGATCCGCATCGCCGATGAGACGACCATGTAAATGGTTGCGCCAGCAGGCACTCTAAGGTAAATGACACCGAAGATAATAGGGAAGAACTTCTGCATCTGTTGCATCTGTGGATTCGCCGCGGCAGCCTGCGGATTACGACTATTCATCTGCTTCATTTGGTAGAACTGCATGAACATCGCAGCACCAATGAGCACCAGGTAGGGGAGTACTAATACTGCCTGGCTCGCACTCCCTGGGAAGGCATGATGTGACAGCGGAAGGGACGACAAATCCATTCCAAACCACCAATGCATTTGGCCATTACTGGCCACCAAAGCATCGTGCATCTGTGAGTGCGTTGGAATGTAACGTGGCGACGCGCATCCGGCCTTTGCCATGCACTTGACTGTCAGACCCGCCGCATTGGTATATGAGGTTCCCTTCGGCACCACATACGAGAGCCCGCGGATCAGCGAGTACAGCACAATGAGGAAGGGCATCTGCAGGAGACTGGGGAGGCAGGCCCCGAACGGGCTGGTCCCGTTCTCCTTGTAGAGCTTCATCATCTCCTGGTTGAGCAGTTCCCGGTTCTCCGCGCCCTTGTACTTGGCCTGGAGCTTCTTCATCTCGGGCTGCAGCCGCTGCATGGCCAGCATCGACTTGGTGCTCTTCACGGTGACCGGCGTCAGAGCCAGCATGATGATGATGGTCAGGCCGGTGATGGCGAAGCCGTAGTTGGGCCAGACGGCGTAGAGGCCGGCCAGAATGAGGCCGAAGAGTTCGAAGAGCGGGTGGAAAATCTCTCCGACCAGCTTGAACAGGGAATTCTCCGCCAGGACGGGGTGGATCAGCACGGGTGGCTCCGTTCATGGGCGTGGACTCGAACGGGGACCAGGTCCACACCGTGGGGCCCGAAGGGACGACAGCGCAGCAGACGGCGGGCGCTCAGCCCGAGGCCACGCCAGAAACCGTGCACCGTGAAAGCCTCCACCGCGTAGGTGGAACAACTCGGATAGAAGCGGCAAGGGGAGATGCGGCCGGAGGCCGCGCCCTGGTAGGCGGTGACAAGGGCCACGGCCATCCGGACGGGACGGCTGTACGCGGTGGCAGGGCTGCTCACGCCGCCACCCGACCACGCCCGGCCTTCACGAGCGCCTTCGCCACATCGTGGCGGAACACCGCGGGGTCCGCTGCCGCGGCCGCCGGCTCGAGCCGCAACAGGTAGGCCCCCCGCGGCAGAGTCGGTGCCTCCGCTCGCACTACTTCGCGGGCTCGCCGGCGCAGCGAATTCCGCACGACCGCATTGCCGCAGTGACGCCCAATTGCGTACGCCACCTGGGGAAATACTCCAGCATCGCCAACATCCGCCGGTACGAACGTCACCCGTACGGGGCCGCTGGCCCCACGGGCCCGTGAGCGTTGCAGCTCGGCGAACGCCGCGCGGCGGGTGATGCGTCCGACCGTCCGTGCAGGCACTCGAGGCCCTCAGACGGTGAGACGGTGGCGCCCCTTGAGCCGCCGTGACTTCAAGATGGCCCGCCCGGCCCGCGTGGACATGCGCTTGCGGAACCCGTGGGTGCGAGCCCTTTTCCTGGTGTTCGGTTGATAAGTGCGCTTCACGTCAATTCAGCCTTTCGCGACAGCCGTACGGTGATCCGGAGCCGGTTCGTCGCTGGTCCCATGCCTCGGCCTTCGAGTCGATTCCAGCCGCCGGTGGCGAGTCCGACCATGTTAGGCGCGATTTGCCAATGGCCTCTAGTCGCATCGCCTGGCACGGTGTACGTTCATCCAATTACCCGTACCGAGGATCGTTCCGAACATGCTGGCTGGACGCCGAGGGGGGAGAAGGGGCGTTCGGAACTCGCAGTGACCCAGGCCGGAGATCTTTGGACACGATGCACCGGGTCCCTGCGCGACCAGGTGTCCGAGAGTACGTGGCAGCTGTGGCTCTCGGGCATCGAGCCGGTGGCCTATACCGATGGTGAGTTCGTGCTGGCCGTGCCCAACGGTCTGATCCGGGAGCGGGTCGAGTCGCGGTACCTGCCCATGATTGAGGACACCCTGGCCAACGAGGTTGGTGCGCCTGTGCGCGGCCGCCTCGAAGTCCTGGAGAGCGGGCCGCCGGTCGAGGTGGTGGTGGAACCGTCCACCGAGCAGGTGTTCGGCCTGACTCCCGAACCCCAGCCGGCCCCCACCCCGTCTGCACGAAGTGGTCGTGAATCGCCGGCTGTCCAGCTCGATACCAAATTCACGTTCGAGACCTTCGTGGCCGCATCGTCGAACCGCCTGGCCCACGCGGCGGCCCAGGCGGTGGCCGAAACACCTGGTCGGTCCTACAACCCGCTGTTCATTTACGGGGACTCGGGACTGGGCAAGACCCATCTGCTCCACGCCATCGGGAACTACGTCACCGAGAACTACCCACGCCGCAAGGTCCTGTACGTCACCACCGAGACCTTCATGAACGACTTCGTCGACTCACTGCGGACCTCGACCACCCTGACCTTCAAACGGCGCTACAGGGAATGTGACGTCCTGCTGATTGACGACGTCCAGTTCATGGAACGCAAAGAAGGCCTGCAGGAGGAGTTCTTCCACACCTACAACGACCTGAAAGGCGCCTCGAAGCAGATCGTCCTGACCTCTGACCGACCGCCCAAGTCCATAGAGACCCTGGAAGACCGGCTGCGCAGCCGGTTCCTCTCCGGCCTGATCACAGAGATCGACCCTCCTGACCTCGAGACCCGCCTGGCCATCCTGCGGGCCAAGTCCCTGAGTGAGCACCAGGAGGTGCCTGACGACGTCCTGGAGTTCATAGCGTCCCACGTCAAGAACAACATCCGGGAGCTCGAAGGTGCACTCACCCGCATCTGCGCCTTTGCCAATCTCAACAAGGAGCCGATCTCCTTGGGCCAAGCGGAGAAGGTCCTCTCCGACCTCGTGCTCGCCGGCGAGCCGCGCCGGATCACCCCACAGACGATCCTCGACGCCACCTCGGCCAGTTACGGCTTCTCCGTCGACGCCATCTGCGGTCCAAGTCGGACCCGACCGCTCGTGACGGCGCGCCAGGTCGCCATGTACCTGACCAGGGTGCTCACGGATTACAGCTACCCCGCCATCGGGCGCGTCTTCGGCAACCGCGACCACACGACCGTGATCCATGCTGTGGACAAGATCACCGGTCAGATGCAGGAGCGCCGGCAGATTTACGAGCAGGTCACCGAGCTGATCCAGAAGATCCGTGCCGGCTCGGCCTGACACGTCACCCAGTCGCTCAGCCGTCCGCCAGGTTGTGGTTTGCCGAGGGCAAAGGTTGTGGATCACCGCAGCGAAGCCTGGGGACCGCTCGCCTGTTCGTCCCCAGGCTCCCGCGGCGGGCCACGCGCGTAGCATCAGACCCGCACCATCCCCACAACGCCATGGGGACAGCGACATCGACCCCCAGCAGGGATGGGACCATGTCATCCACAATCCACACCCCTTACTACCCCTACCAACCTCATATACCTCTCCCTCCACGATGAAGGACTGGGAAAACTCCCGAAAGGACTGGCGTCGGTGAAGTTCAGATCCGAGCGCGATGCACTCGTCGACATGCTGGCAACAGCCAGCCGTGCTGTGGGGGGCCGTGGTGGTTCATCACCGGTCTTACTCGGCCTCCTGTTGACATGTGACGGGAATTCGTTGTCCGTGACCGGTACGGACCTTGATCTCACCATTCAGGTCACCGGTGAGGTGATCGGGATCGACAACGGAAGTTGTGTCATTCCAGCCCGGCTCTCGACCGACATTGTGCGCCGGCTGGAGCCCGGAGCGGTGACGTTTGCTGATCAGGGGGATCACCTCACCATCAGCGCGGCCCGTTCTACCTTCAAGCTCCACACCTACCCGGTCGTGGAATTCCCTCCGGTGGGCAAGACGGACGAGCCGACGACCCAACTGTCCGAGACGGCTCTCGGCGAAGCAGTCCGCCAGGTCGTGCGCGCGGCATCACATGACGACGGCCGGCCTCTGCTGACCGGGGTGCTCGTGTCACGCGTCGACGGCTCCATCCGCATGGTGGCGACCGACTCGTACCGCATGGCGATGCGTGATCTGCCCAGCTCGGAGACCATTCCCGGTGAGGAAGATCTTCTCGTGCCGGCCCGTGCGCTCTCCGAACTCCAACGCCTTCCCACAGGAACGATTTCGGAGGGTTCGGAGACAAACCGCGTCGGCGTGGCAGCGAACAGCAACGAAATCACGTTCTGGCAGGGCAACGTCCAGATCAGTACCCGCCTGCTCGAGGGCAAGTACCCGGACTACAAGCAGTTGATCCCGGATCACTACCCGAACCGGCTCCACCTCGGCAAGGAAAGCTTCTTGGCCGCGCTCAGAAGGGTCCAGCTGCTGGTGCGTGACAATACGACGCCGGTGCGGTTGTCCATGCGCCAAGGTGGTGTGGATCTGAGCGTCCAGAGCCAGGACGTGGGTGATGCCGCCGAGGCGGTCGACGGGGATTACACCGGTGAGGACCTCGTGATCGCCTTCAATCCGTCGTATCTGATCGACGGTGTCGAGGCTGTTGCCGGGGACGAAGTGATCGTCGAGACGGCAGATGCGTCGCGGGCCGCCACGGTGCGGGGCGCTGAGGATCAGCAGTTCCGGTATCTCCTCATGCCGGTCCGGGTCTCCTGAGCAGCCCGCGGCCGCGGTGAGCGTCCGGCATTTGGAGCTGGCCGATTTCCGTATTTTCCACGCCGCGCACATCGACCTGGAGAGCGACGGAACCACCGTCATCACCGGGCCCAACGGAACGGGAAAGACCAGTGTTCTCGAAGCCCTGGCGTATCTCGGGACCAGGCGCTCGTTTCGCGGCGCACCCCCCGAGGCAATGGTCCGGACCGGCGCGGAGAGCGCCATCGTGCGGGCAGAGCTGGAGGGGGTGGACAGCCCGACCCTGGTGGAAGCACAAATCCTGCCTGTCGGTCGGAGTCGTACGAGGGTGAACCGCAAGTCCGTCAACGGCCGTCGCGAGCTCGGAGCGGCAGCACCGTGCACGATCTTCTCCCCTGAGGACCTGGTGATCGTCAGCGGCGGCCCGAAAGGCCGCCGCGAGGTCCTCGACGACGCGTTGGCCGTGCTGGACGCCGAAGGGGCCAGGGCGGCGGACGAGACCGACCGGATTCTCCGTCAACGGGCCGCCTTGCTCAGACAGTCGGGCGGACGGGGTGGGGAAGAGATCGCGCTGACACTCGACGTATGGGACCAACGTCTGGCCGATGCCGGAAAGGTCCTGGCGGCGGCCCGCGAGCGCCTGGTCGCGGACCTGGACCCGCTGGTCGCCTCGGCATACAGCCACCTGGCCGGCATGGGGGACGAGGTCCTGACCGTGCAACGGTACGTGCGGAGCTGGGATGGTGATCTGCTCCATGCGCTGGCCGCTTCCCGTCGGGATGACCTCCGACGAGGAGTGAACACGGTCGGTCCACATCGGGACGACCTGCTCCTCGAGATTGACGGCAGGGAGGCCAGAACCCACGCATCACAGGGTGAGCAGCGCTGCCTGGCGCTGGCCCTCCGGCTCGGCGTGCATCGGCTCATTCGAGCCCGGACACCACTCAACCCCACACTTCTGCTCGACGACGTGTTCTCTGAGTTGGATCCTGCCCGCAGCCGGGCCCTGGTGGCCGAGCTCCCGGCCGGGCAGGCCCTCCTGACAACGGCCGCACCGCTGCCAGAAGGGATTCAGGTGGCCCGGCTGCTCCCTGTACAGAGTCTGGACGACGCATGACGCGTTGGCGACGCGACAACGGTCCCCGGCGAGTGGGCGACTCCATGCCCCGTCTGTTGGACCGTCTGGGTTCGGCCCCCACCCCGGCCGTTATGGAGGCGGTGTTCACCCGGTGGGACGAGCTGGTCGGGACCGAGCTGGTGGGCCACGTGCGGCCGCAACGCGTCGACGGCCGAGTCCTCGTGGTCGCCGTGGAGCATCCGGCCTGGGCCACGCGCGCCCGCATGGATTCCGGGCTGATTCTGGCCCGCCTGCGACAGCTCGGTGAGACCTCCATCGACCGCCTGGAGGTGGTCGTCGAGCGAACCTGACCGGCGCAACAGCGACCGCACCGGAGACCGTTCAGAGGTGCCGAATTGGAGCCGCTGTCGGGTAGAATGGAGCGTTCGCATCGAAAGGCCGGGGCACTCCGTTCGGGGATTCGATACGCACCGCGAAAACCTAAGTTCTGAAAGGGCGCGCCTGTGGCAGTGAAGGTGGATGAGAGACCAGGTGAGGCCGGTGCGTCGTACACCGAGGACGACATCACGATCCTCGAGGGACTCGAAGCTGTACGCAAGCGGCCTGGGATGTACATCGGTTCGACCGGCCCCAGCGGGCTGCACCACCTGGTCTGGGAAGTCGTCGACAACTCGGTGGACGAGGCCATGGCCGGCCGCGCCACGCGTATTGACGTCACCCTGCTGGCCGACGGGGGCGTGCGGGTCACCGATGACGGGGCCGGGATCCCAGTCGGTCCACACCCCAAGTACCCGAAGCAGTCGACGGCCGAAATCGTCCTGACCACGCTGCATGCCGGCGGCAAGTTCGGCGGCAAGGGCTACCAGGTCTCGGGTGGCCTCCATGGGGTCGGGATCTCGGTCGTCAACGCTCTTTCCACCCGGGTCCTGCTCGATATCGATCGCGACGGCCAGCACTGGGAAGCCGAATTCGAGAAGGGCGGAAAGCTCAAGAAGAAGATCACCGCCACCGGGCCGGCCCCGAACGACCGCAGCACCGGCGAACCCAGGACGGGCACCACCGTCACGTTCTGGCCCGACGGCTCGGTCTTCGAGGAGACGGAGTTCCGGGCGCAGACGATCGTCGAGCGGATGCAGATCATGGCCTTCTTGAACAAGGGCCTTGAAATCCGCTTCACCGACGAGCGGACGGACCCCGTCACGAGAACGAACTACAAGTACAACGGCGGCATCGTCGACTTCGTCAAGCACCTCAACGCCTCCAAGGAGTCGCTCTTCCGGAAGGTGGCTTCGTTCGAGCAGGCGGAGGAGGGCCAGGAGGTCGAGATCGCGCTGCAATGGAACGCCGGCTACCACGAGTCGATCCACTCCTTCGCCAACGGCATTTCCACCATTGAGGGAGGGATGCACGTCGAGGGGTTCTCCAAGTCGTTGACCAACGTGGTGAACCGCTACGCCCGCGCTCGCAACATCCTCAAGGAGAAGGAGGACAACCTCAAGGGCGAGGACATCCGGGAAGGCCTGACGGCGATCGTCTCGGTCCGGCTGCGCGACCCCCAATTCGAAGGGCAGACCAAGTCCAAGCTCGGGAACACCTCCATCCGATCGCTCACGGAGCGGACGACGAACCAGAAACTGACCGAGTGGCTCGAGGAGAACCCACGCGAGGCGAGCCAGATCGTGAACAAATCGTTGCAGGCGGCACGCGCCCGCATGGCCGCGCAGGGCGCGCGCGACCTCACGCGTCGAAAGTCCGCGCTCGACGGCGCGGGCTTGCCCGGCAAGTTGGCCGACTGCTCGTCGCGCGACCCCCGCGAGTCGGAACTCTTCATCGTCGAGGGAAACTCCGCGGGCGGCTCGGCCAAGGACGCCCGCAACCCGCATACACAGGCCATCCTGCCCATCCGGGGCAAGATCCTGAACGTCGAGCGGGCCCGGATCGACAAGATGCTCAAGAACGCGGAGATCCAGGCCCTGATTTCCGCCATCGGCGCCGGACTGGCCGAGGAATTCGACGTCGAGAAGATCCGCTATCACAAGGTGATCCTGCTGGCCGACGCCGACGTCGACGGCAGTCACATCCGGACCTTGCTCCTCACCTTCTTCTACCGCCAGATGAAGCCGCTGGTCGAGGGCGGCTTCGTGTACGTGGCGCAGCCGCCGCTGTACTCGACGCTGGTGGGCAAAGAGAAGATCTACCTCAAGGACGACGCCGCCAGGGCAGCTTTCCTGGCCCAGCACCCGGATCACAAACACGACTTCAACCGGCTGAAGGGTCTGGGCGAAATGGATTACGCCGAGCTGCGTGACACCACCATGGACCCGGGAAAGCGGTCGCTGTTGCAGATCAACGTGGAGCAGGCCGCTACGGCGGACGAGGTCTGTTCCATCCTGATGGGTGACGACGTCGAACTGCGGCGCCACTTCATCCAGACCAACGCCAAAGACGTTCGCTTCCTCGATATCTGAGCGAGCGGACGGGAAGTAGGGAGCACATGCCACAGTCGACACGCGGCTCGGGTCGTGGGGGAGCGGGATCGGGCGGGGAGTCCCCGCCCGGGGCCGAGGAGCCGGTCAGCGGCTCCATCGAACCGATTGAGATCCAAGAGGAGATGGAGCGCTCGTTCCTCGAGTACTCCATGTCGGTCATCGTCGCCCGGGCACTGCCCGACGTGCGTGACGGGCTCAAGCCGGTGCACCGCCGGATCCTCTATTCGATGTTCGACAACGGGCAGCGCCCCGACCGGCCGCACAGCAAGTGCGCCAAGGTCGTGGGCGAGGTCATGGGGACGTACCACCCCCACGGCGACTCGGCGATCTACGAGGCGCTGGCCCGGATGGTCCAGGAGTTCTCCCTCCGCCACCCGCTGATCGACGGCCACGGCAGCTTCGGGGGCCGCGGTCCGGACGACGGAGCCGCTGCCATGCGGTACACCGAGTGCCGCCTGGCACCGCTCGCGCTCGAGCTCATGGCCGACATCGACGAAGAGACCGTCGACATGGTGGCCAACTACGACGGCTCGGCCCAGGAGCCGGTGGTGTTGCCGGGCCGCTTCCCGAACCTCCTGGTCAACGGCTCGCAGGGCATCGCCGTCGGGATGGCGACCAACGTCCCGCCGCACAACATGGGCGAGGTGATCGACGCCGCCCTGCACGTCTTGCGCCATCCCGAGGCTACGCCGGACGAGTTGATGGAGTTCGTCAAGGGTCCGGACTTCCCGACCGGGGCGCAGATCCTGGGCCGCCAAGGCATCCTCGACGCGTACCGGACGGGGCGAGGTTCCATCAAGATGCGCGCCGTCGCCGAAATCGAAGAGGGTCGTAACGGCGACCGCATCGTGGTCTCAGAGTTGCCGTACCAGACCTCTGTCGAGGTGATTGAGCAGAAGATCACAGAATTGGTGCGGGCCGGGGACCTCGACGGCATCAGCGGCATGCGCAATGCCTCGGCCAACCAGCAGCCGAGCTTGATCATCGACCTCAAGCGCGACGCCAACGCCAACGTCGTCCTGAACAACCTGTACAAGCAGACCCCGCTCCAGACCAGCTTCGGTGTGAACATGCTGGCCCTGGTGGACGGTGTGCCCCGCACGCTGAATCTCGCCCAGGCACTGTCGCACTACATCGCTCACCAGATTGAGGTCATTCAGCGACGCTCGCAGTTCCGGCTGGACAAAGCGCGCAACCGGGCCCACATCGTCGAAGGCCTCCTCCGCGCCATCGACATGCTCGATCAGGTCATCGCGACCATCCGCGGCAGCGCCGACCGACCCGAGGCCCGCACCTCGTTGATGGCGGAGCCGTTCTCGTTCACCGAGGTCCAGGCCACACACATTCTGGACATGACGCTGGGACGCCTGACCCGGCTCGGCCGTTCGGAGCTCGAAGCGGAGATGCAAGAACTGCTGGCCACCATCACCGAGCTCGAGGCGATTCTTTCCGATGACGACAAGCTGCGCGGGGTCATCGAGACGGAGATGACCGCCATCCGGGACAAGTACGCCAACCCACGCCGGAGCGTCATCACCCACGACCCGGGCGAAATGGGTGTCGAAGACCTGATCTCGGACGAGGAGATCGTCGTCACCATGACGCGGGCCGGCTACATCAAGTCCGTGGCGGCCGTCGCCTTCCGGACGCAGGGCCGGGGCGGCCGTGGTGTCCAGGGGGCCCGGTTGAAGGAGGAGGACCTGGTCAACCAGGTCGTGCACACGTCCGCCCATGCCTTCCTCCTGCTGTTCTCGAACCAGGGGAAGGTCTACCGGCTCCGTGGTCACGAGATCCCCATGAAGGACCGGACGGCACGTGGCACGGCTGCCATCAACCTTGTGCCACTGGCGCCGAACGAGTCGATCGCGGCCATCATCGCGACGCGGGAGTTCTCCGCTGATCAGTTCCTGGTGTTCGCCACCTCACTGGGCCAGGTCAAGAAGACGGCCCTGAGTGAGTACGACAAGTCACGCCGGGAAGGGTTCATCGCCATCAATCTGCGCGACGGGGACGAGCTGGTCCGGGTCGTGGCGACGTCGGGCGACGACGACCTGTTCGAAGTGACCCGCAACGGCATGACCATCCGCTTCAACGAGACGGACGTCCGTGCCATGGGGCGGGATGCAGCCGGCGTACGCGGGATCCGCCTGCGTGCAGGGGATGCGGTCGTGTCTTTGGACGTGGCGGCGGACGATACTGACATCCTCATCGTGACCGATGCCGGGTACGGCAAGCGCACCAAGCTCGAGCGCTTCAATCGTCAGGCGCGCGGGGGACAGGGCGTACGGGGCATCCGGCTGACCGGCAAGCGTGGCAGCGTGGTGGCCGCCTTCATGGTGGCGCTCGACGAGGAGATCCTGTTGGTCTCCTCGGGGGGCGTGGTGATCCGTACCCAAGCCCGCGAGATCGCCTCGCAGGGACGGGATGCCACCGGCGTTCGTGTCATGAACCTCGACGACGGCCAGAGCGTGGCCGCGGTGGCCCGTGTGAACGCGGAGACCGAGGACGGGGACTGAGGTCCCAGTACGAGGTCGGCCTGCGGTAGGAGTCCCGAACTCCCGTCGTTCGGGCCGAGCTCAGAAAATGTGGAGGGACGAAAGCGGCCAGACGCGCAGCTCGACCTTGCCGACGATCAGCGACCGGTTGATCGGGCCCCAGTACCTGCTGTCGCATGAGTCCGTCCGGTTGTCACCCATCACGAAGTAGTTGTCGACCGGTACCCGGTAGGGACGGGCCAGGTTCGAGCTGTTGCCGGCGGGTCCCGCCACGGTGATGCCCTGCTCGGAGGCGGGGAGCCAGCTCTCGTCGAGCTTCTTCCCGTCGACGTAGACGTAGCCGTTCAAGAGCGAGATGACATCGCCGGGGAGCCCGATGACACGCTTGACGAGGTCGTTCACCTCGGGCCCGCCGCAGTTCTCGGTCGGCGGCCGGGAGAAGACGACAATGTCGCCCCGGTCGACGCCGTGGAGGTCGTAGCTCAGTTTGTTGACGAGGATCCGGTCGCCGATCTGCAGCGTCGGCTCCATGGACCCTGACGGGATGAAGAAGGTCTGGACGACGAAGGCCCGCAGGAGCACCGCAACGAGGACAGCGACGACAACGACAACGACCGCCTCTTTGATCCACCGCGTCGGACTCGGGCTGTCCGCGGGCACGTCCGGTGGCTGGTCGACACCAGGAGGCCCTGGCGCAGGTGGCTCCTCGACCGCCAGGACCGGATCATTGGGGTCGGGCGTCACCGGAGGCAGGCTAGACGGCGACGCGGGACCCCGGGGCTCAGGCCGATGGTGGAATGACTGAGGCCGTGTCTCGGCCGGACCGCAGCAGGGCGCCGGGCAGGGCGCCGGTCGGAGCGCCATCGCGGATGGTCTCGACGCCGTTGACCAGGACGCGGACGACCCCGTGTGAGCCGGCGTAGAGGCGAGGGGTGTCCCCGGGCAGATCGTGCACCAGGCGGGCCGGCTCGGCCCCGACCGTCTCGGGGTCGAACACGAAGAGGTCGGCGACGTAGCCCTCACGAACGAGGCCCCGGTCGCGCAGCCCGAAGAGCTGGGCCGGCTGCGCTGTCAACATGTGCACGGCCTTCTCCACCGGAACGAGCTTGCGCCCGCGCAGGCAGTCACCGAGAAAGAGGGTCGGGTAGCTCGAGCCGCACATGCGGTCGAGGTGCGCGCCGGCGTCGGAGCCGCCCACCATGGCGCGCGGGTCGCTCCAGATTTTGGCCCGCAGCTCCCAGGTAGCCTCTTCTCCGTCGTCGGTGTTGGGCCACAGCACGGTGCGCAGATCATCGGCGAGAACGATGTCGAGCAGCGTGTCGAAGGGAGCGGTCCCGCGCTCGGTCGCGATGTCGGCCACACTGCGGAAGGCGCAGCCCTCGTTCGCCGCCGAATAGGTGTCCCCGATGACGTAGGTGCCCCAGCGTGCCAGACCGCGGAAGACGCCGGCCTCCTTGCTGTGCGCCCGCTCGTCCAGCAGCGTGCGCACGGCAGGGTCCGCGAGTTTCGCCATGCGCTCGTCCTGGGGGAGCCCCATGACGTCGCCCCAGCCGGGAATGAGGAAGAGCGCGCAGTGCGTGCGGAAGCTCATGTTCATCGGGACCAGCGTGGGCATGGTGAGAGCGACGATCTGGCCACCTGCGGCAGCGGCCGCCGACGAAGCGGAAAGCTGGTGCTCAATGCGGTCGGCCGAGCGGGCGTCGACCGTCAGGACATTCCAGTTGAGCGGCCGCTGGGCGGTGACGCTCATGGTGGTCATCAGGTCGATCTCCTCGGGTGTGAAGGAGTCCAGGCACCCGTTGGTGATGTATTCGAGCGTCGTGCCCTCGTGAGACGCCACCTCCTCGCAGAAGGCGAGCATCTCCCGGCGATCGGCATATCGGGAGCTGATGGGGCGACCATCGCCATCGGAGTGTGTGCGGGACTGGGAGGACGAGAAGCCCAGTCCACCCGCCGCCAGGGACTCGGCCAGCAGGGCGCGCATGGCGGCGATTTCATCGTCGGTCGCCACCTCCTCGCCCCGGTCGGCGCCCATGACTTTGCGCCGCAATGCGCAGTGCCCGACGAGGAAGCCGGCATTGACGCCCAGCCGGCCCTCCAGCCGGTCGAGGTACTCCCCGAAGGTGGACCAGTTCCACGGCACACCGTTCTCCAGTGCGGCCAGGGGCATCCCCTCCACCTTGGCCATCATCTGGCGGATGTAGTCAGCGTCTTCGGCGTTGATGGGTGCGAGGGTGAAGCCGCAGTTGCCTCCGATGACGGTCGTCACACCGTGCACGTTGGAAGGGGAGGCCAGAGGGTCCCAGAAGAGCTGTGCGTCGTAGTGCGTATGGGGGTCGACGACACCGGGCATCACGGTCAGCCCGCCAGCATCGAACTCCGTCGCCCCGGTCTCGTCGATCTCCCCGATGGCGACGATCCGGCCGTCGCGGATGCCGATGTCGGCGAGACGGCCCGGGTCCCCGGTCCCGTCGATGACCGTGCCGGATCGGATGACATAGTCGAGCATGGGACCTCCGGAGGCGGGCGCACCTGGCGGCTGCCAGGCGCCAAATCTGACGACCCGTCAGCTTACTGCCGGCGGCGTGGCGGCCCGGGCGGGTGCTGCCCGCTAGCGCCTCGTGGCCGGGGTCACGCGGACTGGTCGTGAGCGGCCGCACCCTCGCGGTACCGCCGGATGATGACCGCTCTGATCTGCTGCAGTCGAGCTTCGACGGCGGCCTGGCGTTCGGTCAGCAGTCCCAGCTGCTCTTCGAGGAGGGCGCGGACACCAGCGGTGGCGACGGCGGACGAGAGGTCCACCCGCGCCATCTCCCGGTGGGCGGCCAGCAGGTGGTCCGTGCGCAGGAAGAGATCCACATCGATCTCCGGATCGTCCCCGCCGTCATTGCGATCCGGCCACTCGTCCTCCCTGAGGCCGCCCGTCAGGACGCCCGGGAGCCCATCGATGACGTCCTGCCACTCCGAAGTCTCCGGCGAGGCCGTCTGCGTCAGGATCGACAAGTCGGCCGCCAGGACGGTGCGGGCGTAGCTCAGCGAGTCCCTGATGAGCGTGAGATCGTCCCTCCAGGCCCGAATGGGGACATCGCCCAGGCGCTGCACATGGGCTGACCCGCCCAGGGCTCGGCCGATGTCGACCAGGTTGAGCGGCCGGTCCAGTCGCGAGAAGTCTGCGACGTCTTCGCCCCGGTCATCGTGGGCGGCTGCATCCGCTCCTGCCAACGGGTCACACTCCCCTCTCCGCCTCACGGGGCTCCTCGGGCCGACCCTGCCCTGCCATTTCTCTACCACGAAAGCTGAAATCAAAGGGGTTATGCCTTGTCCGGCCGCTGATCTCCGTTCAGGCGAGCGGAGCGGCCGCCGAACGCGAGTTTGGGCCGCCCCCCTTGTGGATGACCGGTTCCTTCCTGGGGAACCCCTATGTCCGGCGAATACTCCCCAAGTCATCCACAGGCTGTGCCCGGGGCAATCCACATCCCCGTCCTTTCCCATCGGCGCGCCACGTGCTTTGCTCTGTGTGTGCCCGGGAGACGAGACGACAAGCCGCCACGAGTGCCGTGGTGCTGAACCTGCAATCGACCTCCGAAGGGGTACTCCCCGGGCAGCTGCTGGAGCGGGCCATCAGGGCCGGCTATATCGACGCCGGGCGGTTCAACATCCCCGATGCCAATGTCCAGCCGGCCAGCCTCGACCTGCGCCTGGGGGAGCGGGCCTTGCGCATCCGTTGCAGCTTCCTTCCGGGGACCGATTCGGTCGAGCGGAAACTGAAGGACTACATCCTCGACGAGATCGACCTCCGTGGGGATGGCGCCATGCTGGAGGCGCGGTGCCCGTATCTGATTGAGCTGAAAGAACGTCTCGACCTGCCGGCCGGATTGCGGGGTAAGGCCAACCCCAAGAGTTCGACCGGGCGGATCGACGTTTTCACCAGGGTGATCACGGACCACAGCGATCGCTTCGACGAAGTGGCGGCCGGCTATTCGGGGCCCCTCTACCTCGAGGTCGTTCCGCTGTCTTTTGCCGTCCGGGTCCGGGAGGATCTCACACTCAACCAGCTCCGCCTCTCCATGGGTCGTCCCTGGCTCAGTGACGACGAGGTCCGCCAGACGCATCTCGAGGAGCCGATCCTCTACCGGTCGGGTACCCCGGTGCCGGTCGACGAGCTCGTCCTTTCCAACGGGCTCTTCCTCGGGCTCGACCTGCGCGGTGACGAGCGGGGACAGGTCGGACACAGCACGCGCGACAGCGCGCCGCTGCTGGACCTGACGTCGGGGGGAGAGGTTGACCCGATGCCGTTCTGGGACCCGGTCTTCCGGGAGGACGGTGACCGCCTGGTCCTGTCTCCGAAGCGCTTCTACCTCCTGATGTCGAACGAGGCCGTCAGCATTCCGCCGAACCTGGCGGCCGAAATGACGGCATACGACCCGACAAGCGGAGAGCTGCGCACGCACTATGCGGGGTTCTTCGACCCGGGGTTCGGCTTCGACCCCACCGGGGGCTTTCGAGGCTCCCGCGCCGCGCTCGAGGTACGCGCCCACGACGTGCCCTTCATGGTCGAGAACGGTCAAGCCGTCTGCAAGTTGACCTTCGAGCGCATGCTCGAGGAGCCGACCTCGCTCTACGGCTCTGGCATCGGGTCGTCCTACCAGCAGCAAGAAGAGACACTGAGCCGCTACTTCCGCCGTTCGCGGGGGTAGTCGACAACCGCGCGTTGCTGTTCGGTTGCATGTTGATTGCTCCCATCGCATCGGCCGACGCGCACTGCTGCGACAGCTCGCACGCGTCGCGTTGTGTCGTCCACAACAACGCGACAACCGCGTGGAAGTGGCGCGTGATTGGTGCATGACGCGTGCAGCAAAAGTCTGGTTTCCAAAGTTCATATGACTGTTCCAACCAATTCCCGACCACATTCGGACTTCCCGGTATTCACGTCGGGCCCTCCGTTATATGGTTGAACGTGAGGGGGGTCTGTACCTCGGAGGCGGGACTCCGAGAGGCATGAGCCCAGCCGAACAGACGATTGGTGTGGAGGATCATGGGGGGGTCGAAGCCCGAGCGGGCGCATGCGAGCGACCACGCGACCTTGGAAGAGGTCTTCACGTCGCCCACGTTCGGACACCCGCTTCCTGAGACGCCTCGCCATGTGGTCCTGCCGCCCCCCGTCGTCGCGTCGACGCGGTACTTCGTCCGCAACAGACTGATCGCGTCGGGAGCCGTTGTCGCCGCGGCGCTGTCGATCATGGCCGGTGTGAGCATGGGTGCCGGCCCGGTCGCCCAGCAGATCTTCTCTGCACAGGGTCCTGCCGTCCTGCACTCCGGGGGCACGGCGACCACCGTTCCCGGAGAAGGGAACGTCGTCCCCACGGGTTCCGCAAGTCCGCTGACGGTTGCACCCGGTGCGACGTCCAGCGGCACGGGTCAGGCGCCAGCCGGAACGACGCGGTCGGCTGGCGGTGCCGCCGTGGTCGCCAGCACGTTGGCACCACAGGGTGGAGGGTCAGCGCCCACCGCCACCCTGAGCGTGGTCGGAACGGGCTCCTCTGCCCCGGCAGCGAGCGACTCCACGTCACCCCCGACGACCACCACCACCACGACGTCACCCCCGACGACCACGACGACTCCCACTTCGACCACGACGACCATTCCGGTCTCGTCGGCCTCCGGCGGCGCCGCGCCCGTCGGTGGTGGGGGGAGCAGTAGGAGCGGGTCGGGGTCGACCTCGACCGGCAACACCGGCAATACCGGCAACACGGGCGACACCGGCACGACCGGCAATACCGGCAACACGGGCGACACCGGCAACTCCGGCGACACCGGTCACGGCGGTCACGGTGGAACCGGGCACGGATTCGGCGGCGGGCGCTGCACACACCATTGGGCCCCGTCCGCCAAGCACTGCCCCTAACGGGCTGTTGCTGCGCCGCTGCACGCGGGCGGTCCGTCGCGCGCAAAGGCAGTGCACCGGCTGGTAAGCATGCGGACGCCGGCATCGTCGCGTCCCGGCACGAGCGAGGTCAGCTATGAACTACACGAATCTTGGAACGTCCGGGCTCCGGGTCTCGAGGGTCTGTCTCGGCATGATGGGCTTCGGGAACGGCAGCGACCGGCCTTGGGTCATTGACGAGGATGCCGCAGAGCCGATCGTGAGGGCGGCCGTCGAGGGAGGGGTGACATTCTTCGACACCGCAGACGCGTACTCAGGTGGTGCGAGCGAGCTCGCGACCGGCAGGTTGGTGCCCAAGTTCCTGAGTCGGGACCAAGTCGTCATCGCCACCAAGGTGTTCATGCCGGTGAGCCCGGGCGAGAACGGCGGAGGACTCAGTCGCAAGCACATCCTCGCCGGCATTGATGCGTCGCTGGGGCGCCTGGACATGGACTATGTGGACCTCTACCAGATCCACCGTTGGGATCCCCGGACGCCTATTGAGGAGACGATGGAGGCGCTGCACGACGTCGTGCGGTCCGGTAAGGCCCGCTACATCGGGGCCAGCAGCATGTTCTCCTGGCAGTTCGCCAAGGCGCAATACGTGGCCGAGTCACACGGCTGGACCAAGTTCATCTCCATGCAGAACCACTACAACCTCCTCTACCGCGAAGAGGAGCGCGAGATGATCCCGCTCTGCCTCGACCAGGGCGTGGGGTGCATCCCGTGGAGCCCCCTGGCCCGCGGGGTGCTGGCGGGGAACCGCACTCGAGATGGTGGCCGGCACACGACCCGTTCGAGTACCGACGCCTTCACCGACTACCTCTATGACCAGCCGACCGATTTCGACGTGGTCGACGCCGTCGTCGAGGTCGCGGGCGCCCGGGACGTCACGCCGGCACAGGTCGCGCTGGCCTGGGTGCTGGCCAGGCCGGGTGTGTCGGCGCCGATTGTGGGCGCCACCAAGAAGAAGCATCTGAAGGACGCCCTGGCCGCCGAAGCATTGACCCTCTCTGAGGACGAGATGGCGGCACTCGAGAAGCCCTACGTGCCCCACCCCGTTCTCGGGCACTTCTAGACGACGCGGGGGCGGCGGGGAGCCGCGACGTCGAGCACGGGCGGGTGCTTCGTGACTGATCAGTCCGGCGGTCTCCAGGGCAGTGCTCCCCCGGCGACTCCCGGCCGTTTCAAGTGAGGGGGGAGCTCGACGGGGTTCTGCTGGGCGGGATCCGGCACTGCGTCGAGTCGCACCGTGCGCAATGGGATCTCCCCGGCCCAGACCGGCCGGTCTGCGTCGGGGCCGTCGCCATCGAGCGGGGGGCCAGTACGGGTCTTTACCGACGCCTCGTCGAGCGCAAGGACGAGCACCGTCGTGACGGCGAGCTCGTCCTCGGACGGCTCACGTGCGTACCCCCACTGGCCGGGCGCGACCTGCTCGCTGATCGCTCGGAGTCCCGCGGTCTTCGCGCGGGGTTCGGTGAGAACCTCCGGTGTCCCGTAGATCAGAGCGGACCGGTAGTTGACGGCGTGTTCGAACACGGAGCGGGCCAGAACGATCCCGTCGATGTGCGTGACCGTGACGCACATGGGCACCCGCCCCAACGCGGACCGCAGGCTGCGACTGGCCACTGAGCCGTGGAGGTAAAGGTGATCGCCCCCGCGCCCGTAGCTGGTCGGCAGCACCATCGGGCCGTCGGGTGTCTGGAGTCCCAGGTGACAGACGAACCCCGCGTCCAGTACCGCATAGAGGTCGGCCCGGTCGTGGGACCCCTTCGGAGCGAATCGCCGCAGGCGGGTGCGCTCGGTGATGGTCAGCGCGTCGACCGGTTTCGGTGAGTCCATCGACGGATCTTCGCACGTGCGGCAGCGGCCGTCCCCAGGTACGGCGCTCAGCGCCGACGGGCCACCAGGTGCATGTAGAGCGCCGTCGTGTCCTCTCCGGGCGCCAGCTCGTCCGCATGGTCGCACGGGACGACCGCTTCGATGTCGAACCCATGTCGGTCCATTTCCGTGCGAGCGCCTCGGAGTGTCACGAAGTGGGTGACGAGCGCGAACTCATGAGCAGCGAAGGGCGCAAGACCCCAGTCACCTTCGTCGCGTGTCTGGGTCCGGAGTCGGCGCCAGTTGCGTATGGCCCTGAACGCGCCCTCGCCGCCGGCCCCGACCGCTTCGCCATTCGTGCCGTCGCCCGATATTGGCAGGAGCGACCCGATCATCCAGGTGATTCCCGCGGCGTTGCCCGGATGCGCACGGTAGAGCGGACCATTCTTGTTCAACGTGGAGTAACACAGCGTGCCGCCGATCTCGAGCACGCGGTGTGCCTCAGCCAAAATTTTGGTCCGGCCCTCATGATCGACAGCGTCGATCCCGTTGTTGCTGAACACGACCAACCCCTGGGACCCGTCGGGGATTCCCGACAAGTCGCGTGCATCGCCCAGTCGTATGTCCGCATCGGGGTGACGGCTCCCGCACAAGTCCACGAGCTCGGGGGTGTAGTCGATGCCGATGTACTGCGACGACACCAGCCGCAGGAGCGACGTCGTGCGGCCTCCGCCAACGCCGAGATCGAGTACCGGCCTGCCCCGAGCCCGGTCGGCGGCCAGGCGAAGCGCGCGCAGCTCGCCTGGGTCGCTCCATCCCTCTATGGCGTATTCCCCTGCGACCTTGGCCCAGACGGGAAGGTTCGTCTGGTCGAGAGAGACGCCTGGGTCGTCGCTTGACATAGTCGGAGTTTGGCATGTGCGGTCGAGCCCAATTGCAGTTTGGCCGCAGGCCCCGCTGGCCGAAGAGCGAGCATTGGGCGGGCCACTAGTGTCAGCCCGCAGACCGGGGCAGGAGAAAGATCGGGGGGTTGCATGCGGGTCGCACTCACGGTGGCCGATTTTCTCAACCGGGCCGCCATGGTCCACGGGCACCGCACAGCGGTGGTGGACGAGCCGGGGGTGCCAGGCTCCTACGGGACGCTCACGTATCGCGAGCTCGAGGCCCGGGCGCGGGGCATGGCCTTGGCGCTCGACGAAGTCGGGATCGAACACGGCGAGCGCGTCGCCATCGTCAGCCCCAACTCAGGGCGGTTCCTCACGGCGTACTTCGGTGTCAGCGGGTACGGCCGCACACTGGTGCCCATCAACTTCCGGCTGACGGCCGACGAGATCGCCTACGTGGTGCAGCACTCCGGGGCGTCCGTCCTCCTGTACGACCCGGATCTGACCGACCAGGTCAGCTCCGTCAAAGTGGCACACCGCTTCTGTCTCGACGGCAGTGACGACGCCGCCCTTTTCGCACCGGCACCCGACGGCGCCGTACCGCTGGCCTGGCGACCGGACGAGGACGCCACCTGCTCGGTGAACTACACGTCGGGTACGACGGCGCGGCCCAAGGGGGTGCAGCTGACGCAGCGCAACTGCTGGCTGAACGCCGCCACCTTCGGCTGGCACACCGGCGTGAGCGACCGGGACGTGCTGCTGCACACGCTCCCCATGTTCCACTGCAACGGCTGGGGCATGCCCTACGCGGTGACCGGGATGGGCGGCACCCACGTCGTGTTGCGCAAGGTCGACGGCGAGGAGATCCTGGCGCGCATCGAGCGCCACGGCGTGACGTTGTTGTGCGGAGCGCCGGCGGTGGTGGCGGCCATCCTGGGCGCGGCGGAGAGTCGGACGGCCGAGGGTCGGGACCTGCCCGGGCGCGGCACGGTGCGCATTGTGGTGGCCGGTGCGCCTCCGCCGTCTCGGACGATCGAGCGGGTGGAGTCCGAGCTCGGCTGGGAGTTCATACAGATCTACGGGCTGACCGAGACGTCACCGCTGCTGACCGTCAACCGGGCGCCGGCGGAGTGGGACGACCTGGGTGCCGCCGCACGGTCGCATCTGCTCAGCCGAGCGGGCGCCCCGGCGCTGGGAGTGCAGATCGCCGTCGATGAGGATGGTGAGGTGCTGGCACGGTCCAATCACGTCTTCGCCGGGTACTGGGAGCAACCGGAGGAGACGGAGGCGGCGCTGCGGGGCGGGTGGTTCCACACCGGTGACGGCGGCCATTTCGACGGGACCCACCTCGTGATCTCGGACCGCAAGAAGGACGTGATCATCACGGGCGGCGAGAACGTGTCCTCCATTGAGGTGGAGGACTGCCTGTACCAGCACGAGGCCGTGGCCGAGGTGGCGGTCATCGGCGTGCCCGACGAACGGTGGGGTGAGACGATCAAGGCGCTGGTGGTCGTGCGCGACGGCTCGACGGTCAGCGAAGCTGACCTCATCGCGCACTGCCGCGAGCGGCTGGCCCACTTCAAGGCACCCACCAGTGTCGAGTTACGCGAGGCGCTCGACCGGACGGCGACGGGCAAGCTGCAGAAGTACAAGCTCCGTCAGCCCTATTGGGAGGGCCGGGGCAAGCTCGTCAATTAGGCGGCGGAAGTGGCCTTCCGGAGCGCTCCTCCATGACGAGATGCCCTCGCCCGTCGAAGGCGGTGGCCACTTCGCCGCTGATCAACCGGCGCAGCGGGTCTCCTGCAATGGTGCGTCGCCACCCCGTATCGAGCCGGCTCGGCTCGCCGCAGAGCAGGTGGGCGATGTCCGTCCGCGTGGCCAGGAGACTCTGGTCGAAATCGAGGTCGTCGGCGATCTGGCGGACGAGGCCCGAGCACACGGCCACCGCCGCCGGGGGAGCCGGCGCATCCCGTCCCTCTGAGGGCATCCGGATCTGGTCCGGGGGAAGGTCGAGGCCCCGCTCCACGGCCCGCATGATTTCCGCGGCGCGACCCTGTGCCAGGTGGCGCCCGTCGACGCCACGGGTGGCGCGCAGCTCCTCGCCGTTGCGGGGCGGCCGTTGGGACAAGGCGAGGAGCCCGAGGTCCGACAACACCATGCGACGAGGGCGGTTGGTCTCCGCGGCCGTGCGCTCGCGCCACGCCGCCACCTCCTGTGCCACGGCACGCGAGCGGCGCGACATGCCGCGGATGTCGCCCAGCTTCCACCAGGCCTCTTCGGGGACGCGGGCCGGCGTGCGGTCGCCGAGCACCTGTTCGCATTCGCTCAGGGCCCATTCCAGCCGCCCCAGCGCCTGCAGCTTTTCGGTGAGCACGTCGCGCAGCTCCAGGAGGTGGGCGACGTCGTTCAGGGCGTAGGTGACCTGGCGCTCCGAAATCGGACGGACCAACCAGTCAGAGAGCCGGTCGGCCTTGGGGAGCGAAATGCCGAGCATCTGGTCCACCAGGCGGGACAGCGAGGGCGTGGACAGGCCGAGGAAGCCGGCGACGATCTGGGTGTCGAAGACGGTGGTGGGGACGGCCCCGCAGGCCGCCATGAGCACATCGAGATCCTGCGAGGCGGCGTGGGCCACCGCCACGCCCGGCCCGCCGAAGACCCGGGCCAGCGGTGCCGGGTCCACCGCGAGAGGGTCGACGAGCGCCATGTTGTCGGCCCAGGCGATCTGAATGAGTGCCAGGTCCGGCACGTAGGTCTTCTCGGTGTGGAACTCCGTGTCGAAGCCGTAGGAGTCCTGTGCGGCCACTTCGTCCACCAGCGCCTCGAGGCTCTCGGCGTCGACCACCATGGTCGGTGGCGTGCTCATTGGGGAGTGGCCTCGACCGGCCTGGGTCCAGGTGCGCTCGTCTTCGTTGCTGGGGGGGAAGGCTGAATGGTCCGACTCGTGGTTTCTGGGTGGCGCTGAACCCGGGCGGCCCGGCGACGGATGCGGCCCGGCGAGTACCCGAATGGGCCTCCTGGCGTCAGGACGAGACTAGCGCGGTCGCCGGTCGCCCCGAGCAGGCTTCCGCCTTTTCTCCCAGTTCAGAGGAGGTTTTGCCGGACTGCGCCCCGCCCGCGGCACGCGCCGGTGCGGGTACCGCTGGGTACACTGGAGATGCCTTCGGCCGCACTGTCGACGCGGCGAACGCACACATTTGCAGCCCACCTGATGACTTACGGCTCTGTTTCGGCCCGAAACGTACCGATAAGAGTGAGAAGTCTGTAGCGGAGGGGGACGGCGTGAAGAGGGCCAAGAGGAAACTTGGCGAAGCCGCACCGAGCGAGCGGGGAGAGACGCGCCCCGTCCCCCCCGAAAGCACGGAACGGGCTCCCGCCGGACCGCCATCGGCCGGCGCGGCCAAGAGCGTCGAATCGATGCTGCGGGAGTTCAGTTCGGCCGGGCCCGACACGCCCGTCCCCGGCGGGTCGCCGCGAGGCCAGTACGACCAGCTCTGGCAGTTGTCCATGGCCGATCCGCACACGGGACTGGCCAACCAGCTGCTGCTCCTCGACCGCCTGACCCAAGCACTGGTCCGCCGCCGCCGCCACGGGGGCGAAGTCGTCGTCTGCCACATCAACCTGGACAATCTCGCTGAGATCAACCTGGACCTCGGCTACACGACCGGGAACGCCGTGCTCTGCGAGGTGGCCCGCCGTCTCACTTCGGTGCTCCGGGCGGAGGACACGATCGGCCGGGTCGGTGGGAGCGAGCTGGTGGTGGTCGTGGCCGTGGCGGACGAGCAGGTGGTGGACCCCCTGCTGCGCAGACTGCAGCACACGCTGGACGAGCGGGTGACAGAGGGGGGCCAGGACATCCGCCTCCACAGTTCGCTGGGGGTCGCTGTGGCCGAGGATTCCGAGTCGGCGGAGGACGTGCTGGCCCGAGCCGACCGATCCACCCGGGTCAGCCGGCGCTGAGACCCAAGGGGGAGCGGACGGCGGTCCCCGTGCCTGGTTGTGCCTGCAGCCCCGAACGCGTGTTGGGGACGGACGCCCGATAGGGAGTATCGGCTCTATTCGAAACAGGAGTATCGGCCCTATTGGTGGAACCCAATTCCGGCAAAATTATGAGAGATGTCTATGTACAGCGAGCTGCTCACCGAAATCTGTGGTGACGTGGACCCGCTGCCATTGCCTGTTTCCCGGGACGAGTTGGTGGTGATCCTGCTCCAAACACGTCGACGTCTGAACGAGCAGGGCGGTCAGGGTAAGCAGGGCGAGCACATGATGGCGGAGGATCTGGCGCTCGAACTCGATCACGACCGCATGCTGCTGCGCCTCTGCACCGCCGTGGGCATTGAGTCCGAACCCGAGCGGTTCGGGAACCCTCTGGCCGAGCGGGAGCGCCTGGAGCAACGTCTGCGCGAAGTCGGAGTGGACTTCCGGACCCTCGACGACCACCGGCGCGACCGGGTCGCCTAGTCACACCTGGACCCGGACCCGTGGACCGGGGCGCTCAGGACCGGGGATTGAAGGCTTTGCGCTCGGCCAGGACGGCGGCGTAGACGGCGGCCTCGGTGCGGCGGCGCATGCCGAGCTTCGAGAGCAGGCTGGAGACGTAGTTCTTGACCGTGGCTTCGGCCAGGAACAGCTGCTCCGCGATCTGGCGGTTGGACTGGCCCTGCGCAATGAGCTCCAGCACCTTGCGTTCCTGCGGGGTGAGGACGGTGAGGCGCGACTCGGCCTCCTGGTCCTTGCGCAGGCGATCGAAAAGCTCCTGGGTCAGGACCGGATCGAGCAGGGACATGCCCTGACTGACCCGGCGGATGTCCCCCAAGAGGTCGCCCCCGCCAACCTCCTTGAGGACGTAGCCCGAAGCGCCGGCCATGATGGAGGAGAAAAGGGCGTCGTCGTCGGAATACGACGTGAGCATGAGGCAGCGAACCTGGGGTGTCAGGGACTGGACCTCCCGGCAGACCTCGATGCCGTTGCCGTCCGGGAGCCGGACATCGAGGATGGCCACATCGGGCATCAGCTCGCGAATGAACCGCAGGCCCTCCTCAGCGGTTCCAGCCTCACCGATGACATCCATGTCGTCCTCGGCCTCGAGGAGCGTACGGAGCCCCGTCCGCACCAGCTCGTGGTCGTCGAGGAGGAACACCCGAATCGTCATTTTCCCAATATTGCCACGCTCGAGCCCGGGTTCGGCTCCCCCGAAGCGGTGCGCAACCCACTTGCACCCGGCTCCGCACCACGAGCCACGGGTCCCCCTCTATCCTGACGAGCCGTGCAGCCCTTCGACCGGATCGACGATCCCGCCAAGCTGCGTCGCCTGGTGCAGGCGATCCTGATCCTCGATGCCGAGCTCAACCTGCCGCTGGTGCTCCGCCGGATCATTGAGGAGGCCAGCGACCTGGTCGACGCCCGGTACGGGGCCCTCGGCGTGCTGACCGAGGACGGGCAGGCTCTCGAGCAGTTCCTGACCGTCGGGCTGAGCCACGAGGAGGAGCGCGCCATCGGTGCCCGTCCCACCGGACGCGGGGTCCTCGGCACCCTGATCGGAGAGGACAAGCCGATCCGCCTGGCCAACGTGGCCCAGAGCCCGGACAGCTTCGGGTTCCCCGCCCACCACCCTGCCATGTCGTCGTTCCTCGGCGTCCCCGTCCGGGTCCACGGCGAGGTCTACGGGATCCTGTACCTGACCAACAAGAAGACGGCACCGGAGTTCTCCGAAGACGACGAGGAGCTGGTCCATGCTCTGGCCATGGCCGCAGGCACGGCGATAGAGAACGCCCGTCTCCATGGCCTGGTGCGCGACCGTGCGCTGACCGAGGACCGGGACCGTATCGCCCGCGATCTGCACGACTCGGTGATTCAGCGCCTGTTCGCCATCGGGCTGTCGTTGCAAGGGACCGCGCGCCTCGTCGAGCGGCCGGAGGCGGTCATGCGGATCGGAGAAGCCATCGAGAAGTTGGACGAGACGATCCGCCAGCTCCGCAAGGCCATTTTCGACATTGAGCTCACCATCAACAAGGAAGGCCTGCATCCCAAGGTCCTCGACCTCGTGCACGAGTTACGTCCCGTGTTGGGGCTCCTCCCGCAGGTGTCCTTCAGTGGTCCGGTGGACACGGCGGTCAGCGCCGCCCTGGTCGAGGAGGTACTGGCAGTGCTCCGCGAGGCCCTGACCAACGTGGGCAAGCACGCCCATGCCTCGCAAGTCGTCATCACCATTGCCGCCGGCGACGAGCTGCGCCTGGTGGTGGCCGACGACGGCGACGGCATCGGTGACGGCAACGCAGCGGGTCTCGGTCTCAAGAACCTCCGCCAGCGGGCGGAGCGCCTGGGTGGCAGCGTCGAGCTGGGGACTTCCCGCGAAGGTGGAACGCGACTGACCTGGCATGTGCCGATCGGCTCGGCCGAGACGGGACCCGGGCCGACCTGACGACGGGGCGCGGCGGCGCCCCCGACACCGACGCGTGGCGTCGGCGCGGTCGGAGAAACAGAAAACGCACAACTCGGGTCACACCATTTGCACAAATGGCTCAAGGACCCGTTGTGTCCGGGCCGATCTATTGATCATCGTTTGTTGAACGAAAAAGGCAAACCTCTCGCGAGGGAGGGACGCAAAGCTACGGGACTCGCTTGAGTTCGCCGGGCCGCCGAATTAGCCACGAGCGTCTCGCTCGTCGTCTTCGCGACCCTGCCTCTGCGGGTCGAGGGGGAAGACGATGCAGGAATCCAGAAGGAATCGATCACTCGCGCCGGTGTTGGGACGAGCGCTGGCGACCCTCCTCTTGGTTCCCGTCATCGCCCTGGGAGTGGCGACGGCGTTCTCCTCGGGTACGGGTCCGGCCAGCGCGTCGAGCGCGGTCCGCTCGAACGACTACAGCGGGGGCATCCTGATGGCCGCCGATCCGACCGGCGGCTACTGGACGGTCACGCCGGCGGGTGCGGTGACGCCTCATGGCGGGGCCGGGGCGCTGGGTTCACCTGCAGTGTCCAACCTGCGGCTCGCCCGGCCGATCGTCGGAATGACGGCGACAACCGACGGCAACGGCTACTGGCTCGTCGCATCGGACGGCGGCATCTTCAGCTACGGCGACGCGGCGTTCTACGGCTCCACCGGCGCCATCCACCTGAACCAACCCATCGTGGGCATGGCGGCCACGAACGACGGCAAGGGCTACTGGCTCGTCGCATCGGACGGCGGCATCTTCAGCTACGGCGACGCGAAGTTCTACGGCTCGACGGGGTCGATGGTGCTCAACAAGCCCGTCGTCGGCATGGCGCCGACAAACGACGGCAACGGCTACTGGCTCGTCGCATCGGACGGCGGCATCTTCAGCTACGGCGACGCCATGTTCTACGGCTCGACGGGCTCCATCCGTCTGAACATGCCCATCGTCGGCATGGCTCCGACGCCCGGCGGCAACGGGTACTACCTGGTCGGCTTCGACGGCGGCGTCTTCACGTTCGGCGACGCCTCTTTCTACGGTTCGACGGGAGGCTGGGGCACGTACGTCTACGGCATGATCATCAACCCGGCTACCGCGGGCTACACCGTCGTGACTGCGAATGGCCAGGCCAACGTGTTCGGTCCGGGCTTGAACCCCTACGCACTGTGGTCGGGTGGTCTGCAGCAGGGGGCGTACGACTCCACGTCGACGCCGTCGGGCATGGCGTCCTTCGCTGCGCAGACGCACACCTCACCGACCGTGGCGACCGTCTACCTGCCCGGAAACAACGGATGGGCGGACATGGACGGTTCCGGGGGGACGCTCAACTGGTTGACCTCTGAGTGGGCCGGGAGCGGCTACACGCTCTCGGTGGGAGTCCCCATCATCCCGACCGACTCGAGCGGGGCCGCCGTGGGCACCCTGGCCCAGGGTGCGACGGGAGCCTTCAACTCCTACTACGTGAGCCTGGCGCAAACGCTCGTCAACGGGGGCCTGTCCAACGCCTACCTGCGCCTCGGTTGGGAATTCGACGGCTCGTGGATGCCCTGGAACGCCACCACCCCCAGCGCCGAAGCCAGCTACGCCGCGTACTTCCAGCAGATCGTGACCGCCATGCGGTCCGTGTCCGGCGAGCACTTCCGTTTCGTGTGGAATCCCGACGCCGGGGCGTTCACGCAGTCGGGCTACTCGGTGGCCACGGCGTATCCGGGTAACGCCTACGTGGACGTCATCGGCCTCGACGCCTATGACCAGTCCTGGGCCACACCCCAGACACCCGCCAACGCCTGGTCCTCGACCACGCTGCCCACGCTGACGGCGGCGCAGCAGTTCGCCGCCTCCAACGGCAAGCCGCTCGCCTTCTGCGAGTGGGGCGTCGCCATCCGCAGCGACGGCCACGGACTCGGTGACGATCCGACCTTCGTCAATCAGATGGTGTCGTGGATCAAAGCCAACAACGTCACCTACGAGAGCTACTTCGACGCCAACAGCGGCGGGGTCAACTCCCTCATCACCGGGGGCTCGTTCCCCAACAGCCTGGCGGCGTTCACCGCGGATCTGGGGTGATGCGCGCCGGCCCGCCGGCGCACCCACTGCGGTGAGGGCATGGCGCCACGCCCGCCCGAAGTGCCGTCCGTCGCCACTCGTCGACTGAAGAGAGCTCGTCGGAGAGCGGCTCAAAGGCGGCACAATTCGGTTTCACACCGTTCGCGCAAATAGTCGCAACACCCCTTGCCCGGGAGTGCGCTCTCAGGTCATCGTTCGTTGGAACGAAAAAGGCAAACCTCCCGCGAGGGGGGGACGCAAAGCCACGGGACTCGTTTGAGTTCGCCGGGCCGCCGAATCAGCCACGAGCACACTGCTCGTCGACTCTGCGACCCGATGACTACGGGTCGAGGGGGAAGACGATGCGGGAAACAAGGCGGGATCGGTCACTCTCAGCCGGGTGTGCACGAGCAATGGCGTTGTTGGTGTTGGTTCCCGTCTTCTTGGCTGGAGCGGCGACCGTGCTCTCGTCCGGAGTGGCCTCCGCCGGCACCTCCCGCACCGACAGCTCCGGTAGCTACAGCGGGGGGGTGATGATGGCCGCCGATCCCTCGGGCGGCTACTGGACCGTCACGCCGGCGGGTGCGGTGACGCCGCACAGCGGTGCTCCGGCTCTGGGCTCGCCCGCGCAGTCGAGCGTGCATCTCGCCCGGCCCATCGTGGGCATGGCGCCGACCACCGACGGCCACGGCTACTGGCTCGTCGCATCGGACGGCGGCATCTTCAACTACGGCGACGCGAAGTTCTACGGCTCTACCGGCTCCGTCCACCTGAACCGGCCCATCGTCGGCATGGCGCCGACG
>Ga0302279_10000238_pt1 | contig 80092 bp, 65 predicted proteins | sample III_Bog_N3_3_FD_194541 | JGI IMG/M metagenome (GOLD analysis project Ga0302279, IMG submission 194541) | Peat permafrost microbial communities from Stordalen Mire near Abisko, Sweden - III_Bog_N3_3 | ecosystem: Environmental > Terrestrial > Soil > Wetlands > Peat | place: Sweden: Abisko...
GGTTCGATGGCCCAGGCGGCGATCTTCACGTCCCAACTGACCCTGGCCCAGGTGCAGACTCTGTACAACGCGAATAGCCCCGCGAGCGAATCGAGCGCCATTCTCGCTCTCGCTCCTTCGGGATACTGGCCGCTGAACGACACCGCTGGCTCGACGGTGATCGCCGACCAATCGACACACCTCAATACGGGCTACCAGGAAGGCACCTTCTCCCTGGGTACCGCCACTGACTCGGCGGGCACCACCGTCACCTTCGCGAGCTCAACCCCCAGCGTTTGCACGGTTTCGGGCACTCTGGTCACGACGGTGGCCGTGGGCACCTGTACGATCACGCCCACGGCACCCGCCGGGGGAAACTACGCCACAACCCCTGGAACGGCCTCGAATATCACGATTGGCGCCACGAACCAGACGTTCAACTTGACCTCACCCTCCACTGAAACCTGGGTCGCCGGCGGGGCGGGTACCTTCACGGTCGCCGACAGCGATTCCGCGGGTACGACGGTCACCTTTACGAGTTCCACGACCGGTGTGTGCACGGTTTCGGGGACCACGGTGACCATGCTGACGATCGGGACCTGCACCCTCGCGCCGACGGCACCCGCGGGCGGTAATTACCTGTTGACCGCGGGTAATCCGATCAATATCGCGATTACCGGTGCCAACCAGACCATCAACTGGACCCCACCGGGCTCCCAGACCCTCAGTGCCGGGACCTTCTTATTGGGCACCGCCACTGACTCGGCGGGCACGACCGTCACGTTCGCGAGCTCCACCCTCAGTGTTTGCACGGTTTCTGGCACCACGGTCACCATGCTGACGACTGGAACTTGCACCATCACACCTACCGCTCCCGCAGGAGGCAATTATGTCCAGACCATCGGTACGGCGACGAACATCGCCATAAAGTCGAACCAGACCATAACCGTGACAGCACCCTATCCGACCAGGGTTTACTACGGTTCGATTGGTTACACGCCGACGGCCACGTCAAGCTCCGGTCTCGGCGTGGCGATCACGCTGGATGGCTCGAGCACTGGGTGCACCTTGTCGAGCGGCACGATCACCTGGACTTCGACCACTGGAACCTGCAAAGTTGACTTCAACCAGGCCGGAAATGGCACCTACAACGCCGCTACCCAGGTCCAGTTGGTCATCCCAATCGTAAATATGGGTATTAACCAAGTGGCGACTGGAACCGGTACTACGTCGGTCACCTCGGGCAGCTTCAGTGAACCTTCGGGGACCCCGATTTTGGTCCTTGTTTCCTTTAAGGCAACTGCAACTCGAACGTGCGCCAACCCCACCGGGGCGGCCCTTAACACTGGCTACGTCAAGGTCACGGGTGCCACGTACACCTTCGCCACGGGTGACCAGATGTGTGCCTTTTCGACGACCGCGACCGGCACCGCGAGCACAATCGCCCAAACATTCAGTGGGGCTACGACCGCTGCAACTATACAAATTATTGATATAACGGGTGATAACACCGCCGCCTTCACAACGAACGCGGCCTACACGTCGGGTACCTCCAACGCACCGACGTTCAACGAGGCCACGGTGGCGGGTACCTGGAGCACCGAGGTGCTCTTCGGCGCAGCCGCGTACACCACCACTCAACCGGTCTGGGACAACGGTTCGAACGGCCCGCCCCTTCTTTACACCGAGACGACGCCGGTATCGATCGCCAACAACCTCGCTACGGCGATCTACACCCTCTTGAACGTCCCGGCGGGCGGCCAGTACAGCCAGAACGGTGGTTTCACCTCGGGAGCCGCCTACCCGTGGGGCACGCTCATGATTGAGGTCACGCCTTGACCGGTGGCGGCGCTGGCCCTTTTAAGGGACGGAAGGACCGTCAGAAGTACCGGGACCAGGATCCTCAGTTCGTCGAGCGGGGACAGGTCCTGATACTGGCGCTCGTCTACATCGTGGCGGTCAGTATCTTTGTGGGGGCCCTCGCTTACTGGGCCACCAACGACCTGAACAACACGACCGTCTTCAAGGTGGCGAGCGCCCAGACCTACGCCGCTAACGCCGCGACCCAGGGGGCCGTCCAGGACATTGGCGAGTACCCGGTACCGAGTAATCCGACGTCCGGGTACAACACCCCTACGCCCTTGACGGGCACCACCCAGGTTCCGGGTTCAAATCCCGTCACCTATGTTTCCTACCCTTCGTCGCCTGGCATCTGCTGGGGTTCCACGAGTCCGTCGTCGGTGACGATCAACGGGATTTCGGTGAGCGTCTGGTGCAGCACCGTCGAGTATCTCAAACACACTTCTGGTCTGAACGGCACCCGCGTGGTGACCTTCTACACCTGTCTCAGTACGGTGGCGACCGCGGTCCAGTGTGAACAGGCACCCCTGGTCAAGGCGGTCGTGTCTTTCGACGACTTACCCGGCACACCATTGACCAAGCAATGCAACCTGGTTCCCCAAGACTGCGGACAAAGCGACTTTATTGTGAGCTGGGTGTCGGTGAACGCTTCAAGTGCTTGATTCTGGTAACTCTTCCACCTCTGGTTGGAGTGACGTTACAGAGGGGTACCAATCGAAGGGAACCAGCAGTGGCTGACTGCCAGTCACGGGTTCCTGGTCCCAAGATGAAGATCCGGTCACGGCTGACGTTGGCTGACGTTGGCGAGTCAATTCAGGAGCTTCGCGGTGTTGCGCGCGTTCACGAGTGACGTGCCGCGGCCACGAAGAGCGTGGATGGGAATCCCCAGTGCAGGTAATTCTCGTCCCTGATCGACCTTCTTAGACCTGAGCCGGGGCCCCAAGCCCTCGCGGATCGCCCCGCAGGATCGGTTTCAATCGCCGCAGGGAGGAACCCAGAACTACCGAACGCGGCTGTTCATCACTGTCTCGATCAACCGCACATCAGGGCCTACAGTGCTCCGCTTTGGTGAGCCAGACGAGCAACGTCCCGTGGGCGCCGGTCGTCGTTGGTGTCCCGAGCGCGGAAGTAAAGAGACGATGGATCTTTGAAGGATCGACGCCGCGATACGGGCCACCTTTCCAGAAGACGACCGCGCCCACGTGGTAGCGCACGAGGAACGTGCACAGGGCTCGCCGGACGTCGGCCTTGGGGTTGGGTTGTTGATAGTACGGGGCGAAGCCCGAACGAACGTTGGCGCCGAGTTGCGCCTGGATGAGGGTCTCTTCGACGACCTTGGGCTTTAGGAGAAACGGGTTCGAGCTGCCGTAGGTAGGACTCGCCTGATTGGTGATGTAGCCGCCAATCAGGCGAAAACGCATCTCGTCTTGCGCCTGCCAGACCATTGACTCGGTCCACGGGGCGAGGGGAAATGGATAGTTGAGTACGACCGAACCCGACGGGATCGTGGCGAGTGCGGACGCGGCCTCACCGGACCACGGCAACGTCGAGGTTGACAAAGGGGCGAGAGGGAACATGAGCGCGGCCGTAGCGAGGAGCAGGGCGACCACGCCCATGTCGGCCAGGCGCGTGCGCAGGCCCGCGAACCGGTGGCTCGCCGTCTCGGCGAAGAACCTGTCGAGACCAATGCAGATCGCAATGATTGCGAAGAGCGCGACGAAGAGTGAGAAGCGAGCAGGTACGAAGTTCTTGAAGAGCGAGATGCGCTCGAGCGCGGTCTCGGGCATCGGTATCGAGGTCGCGTGACCGTCGATCTCCAACGACGGTCCGAGTGACAGTACGAAGGCCGCGAGAGCGAGGCACGCCGAGAGAAGGACGACCGGGTTGCGACGACGCCGGAGCGTGAAGTAACCCAAGAGCACGACGAAGGTCACGCTCAGGTAGCCGGCGTTTTCGCTGATGTTGGCGCCCACGAACCGGAAGGCGGTGGTGGCGAGCGCCAGGGGGGCGATGAACTGAAAGGTCGTGGGAACGATGGCCTCGAGGAGGTCAGATTGGTAGCTCTGCAGCAACGTCGCGGGATAGACCGGTCCGATGAGGTGACCACGAGCGAAAAGCAGTGACCACGCGTAGTACCCGACCAGAGCAATGAAGATCACCCCAGCCGTGGGCAGGGACCTGGCGAGTACATTCAATAGGGCTCTCGACTGACCTGGTCGCGCTACGAGGATACCGATGAGCCCGAGCGCGAGCAGGATTGCGAGCATCGCCAGCAATTCGGGGTCGATGAAGGCTTGGGCCCCACAGAGCACACCCAGGAGGATTCCCATCTTCACGGGACTGCGCGAACGTAGAAAGAACAGCTGGTAACAACACCACACGATGAGGGGTAGCAGGGGTACGAAGATCAGATCGAGGTGGTTGGCGCTCTGTACGACCATGTAGGGCCCGAAGCCGTAGAGCAGACCGCCAATGAACGCGGCCGGCGTGCGACACCACGATCGAAGTACGAAGAACATCGACGTCGCCGAGCTCGCGAACGCCAGACGCAAAAGGATGTTGAAGGCGGCGACCGGACCGAGACTGAGTGTGAAGGGTGCTGCTAAGAGCCCGAGCAGGGGGACCGAGGTGGTGTTGGCGAGGTCGACGCCGTGGGGATAATCCAAGAAGTTCGAGTGGAAGATGTTCAGCCCGTGATCCAGCGCGTAGGGAATCCAGGCGAGGAACCACGTCATCTGTTGGGGATCGCCGAAACCGTGGCCTTCGACTCCGGAGGGCAGGGTCGTGGCGCTCCACGGCGCCCGGGGCCAGAACAGGCCTATCGCGAGTAGCACGTACAACGCAGGCGCGAGGGCAAACCACCGTGGACTGTTCGTAATTCGCCACCCACTCGAAGGTACCGGTGCCACGACGACCGGCCTCTTGAGCATGCGTTCATTCTACGAAGGGAGTGATGAACTGCTGGGTAGTCAGAGGCATTGCCCACCGGCTTCGAGTGGTAGCGGCGGGGGCTCTGGTGAAGTCGGGAAGATACCAGCGTGGAAGCAATGTCCTGGTCGCGGCACCCTGTTGGGCGGCGCGTAACCCCCGATGAGACTGTTCATGCCTTCGCGCTTTCGCGAACCTTCGCGGATTCGCGATTTGTCACCTGACGGTAACGAAAAAGTCCAAAGAAAACGGGATATTCGGGGGTGGAGGATTCCTCGGTGCCCCCTGGGTCAGTTATCCTATGAATAGAGGAGCGTTTGGCAGAAAGGGTCGCTGGTTCCCTCTCAGGACATCTAGTTCGGTCTGTTTTCAGCGTTCAATGGCGCTAGTCAATTTGAACTGGGTAGAAATTGTCAATTTAGAGTCAGTAAAATGAGAAGGCACTCACTAGTGTGATTGTCGGTGAAGAAATAAGTTGGAGCGCGAAGGCTCCAAGATCGAAAGGGCAACACATGATTCGTACTTACCAAATGCTCAAGAAGCGTCGCGATGCAGGCGAGATCGATGGCTTCACCTTGATCGAACTGTTGATCGTTATCGTGGTTTTGGGCATCCTGGCCGCCGTGGTCATCTTCGCCTTGGGCGGTATCACGGGAAAGAGCGCGGTTGCTGCCTGCCAGGCTGACGGAGCTACGGTCCAAGTGGCCATCTCCGCCTACCAGAACCTCAATAGCCAGGCTAATCCGACCATTGCCAATCTCACAACGCCCACCGGCGGAACCCAGTACCTCCAGTCGTGGCCCAACAACTCGTCCCACTATGTGTATTCCATCACTTCGGGCACGTTGTACGTCCTGGCCGGAACGGCAGGGGCTGCGTCGGTCTACAGCGGACCCCAAAGTTGCAACGGAGTCCAATAGTCCCTCGCAGTATCTACAATGTTTACTTGACACGTGCCCGGCATTCGTGCCGGGCACGTTGCTAGTCTTAGCCAATCGACAGAATGGTTCGCTATGAGTGACGCACAGATTGCGGGCATCAGTCCCTGGCTACAGAGGCTGTGGGACCTAGGTGGCACCGACCTGCTCCTCTCGGCCGGGTCGGCGCCACGCATCCGGGTGGACGGCAAACTTAGACCGGTTGACGGTGCGCCGAATCTGACCGGGGATCAGATCAACGAGATAGCGCTACCTCTCTTGACCGACGGCCAGCGAGCGATTTTCAAAGAAGAGTTAGACGTCGACTTTGCGTTCTCCTGGCTCGATCGGGCGCGGATCCGCGGCAACATCTTTACCGAACGTGGCGAATCCGCATTGGCGCTGCGGGTCATTCCCGCTCGGATCCCTACGTATGACGACCTCGGTCTACCGCCGGCTTGCACCTGGGTCGCCGACCAGCCACGTGGCTTCGTCTTGGTCACGGGACCGACCGGTTCGGGTAAGTCCACCACGCTCGCATCCATAATCGACAAAATAAACGAAACGCGTTCGGCGCACATTTTGACCATCGAGGATCCGGTCGAGTACGTGCACCACCACCGGATGTCGGCGGTCTCCCAGCGCGAGATCGGTCTGGACAGTCCTAGTTTCAATCGAGCTCTCCGGTCAGCGCTGCGCGAGGACCCGGACGTCCTGCTCATTGGTGAGATGCGCGACATTGATTCGATTCAAATAGCGCTGACCATGGCCGAGACTGGCCACTTAGTGTTTGGAACGCTGCACACGAATGACGCACCCCAGGCCATCGACCGAATCATTGACGTGTTTCCCGCGTGGCGTCAGGAGCAGACTCGAGTGCAATTAGCGGCCTCACTCAGCATGATCTTGGCCCAGCGGCTCGTGCCGCGCATCGGTGGAGGAATGGTCGCCGCGTTCGAGGTGCTGATCGCGACGAACCCCGTACGCAACCTCATCCGTGAGGGTCGCTCGAATCAGTTGTCGAACGTGATGCTCACCGGCTCGCAAGAGGGCATGATCACCCTCGAGTACAGCCTCGCGAGTCTCATCTACGACGGCGTCATTTCCTACGAAGACGGCATGTCCGTGTCAGCGCATCCAAAAGACTTGGTGCGCTCCATCGAACAAACGGAAATTCTTCGATCCAGGGCATAGGCAGTTCTTGAGCCCCCAGCGCGGTCCGGTCCTTCCCTACAAGTTGATCGCCGGTGTCGTGCCGGTGCGCAGGAAGTGGCTCGTCGCAAGCGCCAAGATGGCGGGCTCGACTTTCGCGCCCGAAGCGGTGAATATCTACGACACGTTTCGTGAAGTGGCCGATTTGCGCCCAGGGTTTGCCACCATAGTCGTGAGTGCCCCCATTGGCTACCGCGATCACGTGAACGATCCGCCGCGCGCGGCCGAAGTCGCGGCAAAGAAACTGCTCGGGCGTCGCGCCATCACGATTCGTCGTGCACCGACCCGCGAATCGCTCGCTCGCGTTACCTTCGAGGCGAGCGACCATTTGGACGCGGTCACCGCGGCGATGCTTCCGGTCATTCGCGATGTGGCGAGCGAGATGTCGTCCTACCGACAACGAGTGGTCTACGAAGGTTCTCCTGAGCTGAGTTTCTACTTTCTCAACGGCGAGACACCGCTTCGGTGGTCCAAGATGCGAGAAGAAGGCCGCCGCGAGCGGCGCGCCCTACTCATTGCCAAGGTCCCTGGCGTCGAACGCATTATGGACACCACGATGCGCGGGGTCGGTGAGCAACACTTATTGGACGCGGCAGCACTCCTGATGACCGCGCGCCGGGTTCAATCGCACGCCGCGAAACGGATTCCCATCAATCCCGAATGGGACAGTGAAGGCATCCGCATGGAGTTCGTCTACTAGCGCGGGGTGGCGAGGCTCGTGTGGCTATCGTGACTAGCTACAACGCGAGTGGCGACTGCTCAGTCTGCAACGTCGTGGGTTGGTGAAGCGTTCGGCCACGTCGTGGTGACGTCGCGCACGGACGAGGTTGAGGGAAAGGCAAAACCAGTGGCCAGCAGCAACGTGGCGCTCACCAGCAGGTAGTACGTCCATTCTCCGGTGTGCCAATAACTCACGAATGTGCACGCCGTGGCGAAGGCCACGGTAGGCAGGACCTTGCGCCACGTGGTCGCGAAGGAAGCGACCAGAATGAGCGAGAGTCCGGGAAAGAAGTAGAACGGGTCAAGGACTGACTCGAACAAGCAACGAAACGATAAGGCGACGCCCAACCACCAGACAAGTCGGGGCCATGATGGCGCTCGTTTCAGTAGGTAAAAGCCAATGAGCAACGCCAACACGAGCGCGACGTCACGTTCTGGTCCCGCGGCCACTACGGGGCCGGTGCGGACCTTTCCGGCGACTGCGGAGTACGCCTTGGTCCCGTTCGCGAGCGTATGAACCTTGAAGACGTAACTCTCGACGTAACGGGTGGGACTCAGTTTTGGTGCGAGAGCCAGCCACGGGGTGGGGTGATTGAGGTCGGGAAAGTTCGGCTGCTTGAGCAGCGCCGTGGTTGTTGGACCCCATTCGTGCAAAAGCGGTCCAAGGAGCAGGACCGCCGAAGGTAACGTGATCTCGCCCAGTAATACTGGCCAGCGCCGAATTGGAATGAGCGCGAAGACTGCGGGAATCATGAGCAGCACGAGTGGCTGGAACGCGACCGCGAGTCCGAGGAAGAAACCCGCGTGAAGCCACTTGCGGTCGTGAACGGCCACGAGTGCGTACAGCGCGAGAGCCATGGCGATCGGATCTTCGGGGTGGCCCCACACGGCGACGACGGGCCATACCAACGCCGCTTCGAGCCAGATCAGCCCAATACGTCGCCGAGCGCCGATACCCAAACGCTTGGCGACGTCGTTCAGCGGGAAGAGTATGAAGCCACCGAGCAGAAGTTGCGCGGGGCCAAGGAGATACCACTCGGTCGGCTTGGGGAGATAGACCGGGAAACTCGAAGTGAGGTGTAAGGGTCCCTGCAGCAGCGCCAAGGGTGTCAAGAGCACTGCGATACCGGGGAACGTCACCAGACTCGTCTTCGCGCCGTAGATCGCACCTTCCGAACCCCATCCCACCCAGTGCGCGTCACGGAACGTCAACCAGAGGTCCGCCGGGGTCGCCCACAAATTGACGTGGTACACGAGTCGAGCCCACCAAAACGAATAGGCGAGGCCCGTAACGACGATGGTCAACATCGCGATGAATGGCCAGAACTGACCTCGCATCCAGTGCGAACTTCGACATTCCACCAGTTCCACCGTGGACACCATCGGTGCTGTTTCGTTTTGGTTTGGTGGCGCTGCAGCGTCGAACGCGCTCATGCGGATTGTGGGCGATGCCGATTGGTCAAGTTGGCGGATTTTCGCCAACGGTGTGGTTTGGCACATCGCGGGCTCACGACTCAACCTTACCGGGGGCATTCATTTGACTACGCCAACCCCTAGTGCAGCGACTGAAAGGGTGTCAGCAGTTCAGGACCGGCGAAGAGTGCAACACCCGCGCCCATCGCCAGAAAGACACCATAGGGAATTTGCTGGTCCCGACGAATCCGCTTGGTCGCGAGCAGAGCGAGACCGATGATCGCCCCGATGAGATTGGCCGCGAAGAATCCCAGTACTTCGTAGCGCCAGCCCAGCCACCCGAGACCGAGTCCGAGCACGAGCGCGAGTCGCACGTCGCCGAAGCCGAGTACGCGTGGGCTGGCCAGATTCAACGCAAAGAAGAGCACGTACCACGCTGCGGCGCCGATCACGGCGACGAGCAGACGGTGCCAGGTGTGGTCGAGACTCGCGGCGAGCACGAAGAGTGCTGCCATGAGCAGAACCGTCGGGTACACGATCCGCAGCGGGAGCAGTAATTTCTCGACGTCGATGTACGAGAGGGCCAGCAGACCCGCGAGCATCACGAGGTACGCACCCAACGCCCACTGATAGCCCAAGCGCGCGGCGGCACCCCCGAAGAGCAGGGCAGTGGCGAGTTCGACCAGTGGGTAGCGCGCAGAAATCGGCGCGTGACAGGTTCGACACTTGGCCCGTAACAGAAGCCACGAGACAACCGGTATATTGTCGCGTTCCAGAATCGGCGTACCGCAGACGGTGCACTTCGAGCGCGGCGAGATGATCGATTCGTGTCGCGGCACCCGGTAGATGACGACGTTGAGGAACGAGCCAACCACGAGCCCGAGCACGGCGCACCCGCCGATGAGCAGACCTAGCAATGTTCTGACTTCCTTCGTCCGCATTCTTCGATAGGACGACTGTAAGTCACTCAGCTTTGAGTCGTGTCGATGGCTGTTTTTCCGGTCCCTTCCCACAGAAGAGGGCAGAGTGCCGCGTATTCGTAGTGGCGTGCTACGACCTCGCGACATCGATTCTCTATTTGAAATCAAATTTTGCGAATTCGAATTGCGTCATGTTGAAAGTGCATTCATGGACGAACCGGACAATCCCCCAATTTTGCTAGCAGCCAAGTTAAAGTTCGAAAGAAGTAAGCATCTTTACAATAGATACCCGAGCAAAAGGAAATCGAGGGGATCGTAGGTGGGAAACGTCGTCAGTCGCCGGTACCGGTACGGCTCGAGTTTCGTGGACCAGGCTTCGGGTATTCGGTTCGAAGGCCACCATCCTTACGAAAGGCCGGATCTCTGGCAGGTCTACCTCGACGGGGCCGAGGGCGTCTACCGCAACTGGGGTTTCGAGGACACGCTCCAGCGCCGAGTCCTCGCCGCCGGTAAGGACGTACCCCTCTTCTTCCTGGCGTTCAACCAGGACCACGAAGCGGTCGCCGGCGTGAGGATCCACGGACCGCTCGAGGGCGCGCACGAGGCATTCTTGATGCACGAAATGGCACAATCGACCGAGATCGACCTCATCCGCGACACGATTGACGCCGAGGTTCGCTACGGCGCCATCGAGATCAAAGGGGCCTGGTCCAAGGGCGGGGCGGTCCTGGGCGTCCAGCTGGTCTTGCCGATCACGCGCTGCTTCGTGCACGCCATGAACTGGCTGGGTGCCGAGTACGCGGTCGCGGCGGTGTCGGACCGTCTCTTACCGGTGGGACCGCTCACGGGCGGCACGGTCATCGGCACGACGTCCGTGCCCTTTCCCGACGAGCGGTACCGGACGATTGCGGTCCAGTACCGGCGTCTTCAGAGTTACGAGACCAGTCCACCGGAGAATCAGCAAGCACTTCGTCTCGAGGGTGAACAACTTGCTCGCGGGCCCGCCATGGTCGGCGTCGGAACCGTCGACCAACGTTCGGCGGCGATGCAATCGCGACGTCCCCTCGTACTCGACGTGAGTCGTCGAAGCGACCGCGAGGTCTTGCGGGTGCTGCGCGAGGACGGTTCGCTACAACTCTTCGATCAACTCGAAGAGCAGCGTCACCAACTCACCGAAATCAAGCCGTCGCCGGTGCGCAATCTGACCGAAGAGGGGTGGCGATGGATCTACTACCCGTGGCGCCGCGCAGCGGTTCGCCTGCTCGGACCGCGCTCGTTCGCGGCTTTGCGCTTTGACCGTAACCACAACAAGATCACGCGCGAGGAACAAGCGAAGATGCGTACTCTTCGCGTGGGCGTCGTTGGTTCGAGCGCGGGGCACTCGATTGCGCACCTACTGGCGATGGAAGGTCTCGTGGGCGAACTGCGCCTCGCCGATTTCGATACCGTGGAGTTGACCAACCTCAACCGGATCCCGGGCGGGGTGCTCGACCTTGGGGTCAACAAGGCCATCGTCTGTGCGAGGCGCATCGCCGAGATCGACCCGTACTTGCGAGTCTGGGCGAACACCGAGGGCGTCACCCGAGAGAACCTCGAAAGTTTCATGGACGGGCTCGACTTGGTCGTCGAGGAGTGCGATTCACTAGACGTCAAGTTCCTCGTGCGCGAGGCGGCACGAGACCACGGCATACCCGTCCTCATGGAGACGAGTGACCGGGGCGTCTTGGACGTCGAACGCTTCGACCTCGAGCCCGAGCGCCCGATCTTTCACGGTTTGCTCGGCGACATGAATTCGGAGAAGCTCGCCGGGCTCACCCTCGCCGAGAAGAATCCCTACGTATTGCGCCTGCTCGGGGCGAGCGAGGTTTCCTCGCGCGGTGCGGCGTCCTTGTTCGAGCTGGGTTTCACGATCACTGGCTGGCCCCAGCTCGCCAGTGAGGTGACCCTGGGAGCGGTCACCATCGCGACCGCCGTGCGCCGATTCGCCCTCGGTGGTCACCTGCCCTCCGGACGCATCCGATTCGACGTCGAGGAGATACTGTCTGGTCTCAAGCCCGTCGAGATTCCTCCCGTGATCGACGAAGAACTCAGCGCCCCCGCTCCGCTCGACCCACCCACGCCGAGCACTGATCCGGTCGACATCATCGTGGACGCGGCGCGGCGCGCGCCTTCGGGGGGCAACGTGCAGCCTTGGCGATTCGAAGCCGACGAGGAGGAGATCCGTTTCTATCTCTTGCCTGAGCGCAGTGGTGTGGCGATGGACGTCGCGAACCGCGGCAGTTACGTAGGGGTGGGAGCAGCCATCTTCAACGCGCGGGTCGCGGCCGCGTCGCTGCGCAAACTCGGCGGCGTGAAGCTCTTCCCGAAGGGCTACCACTCGGATCACGTCGCCACGTTGCACCTGGGAGCCGGGAGCGACCCGGACATCGCGGTATTGCGCGAATCACTGCTCACGAGGGTCGCCAACCGCAAGATGGGACGCCCTTCGCCCATCGACGACGGGGCCATCGCCGAATTCGTGCGGGGCGTCGAGCGGGAGGGTGGGCGCTTGCGGTTCCTGACCAACCGCGACTTGATAGAAGAACTTGCGGTGCTGCTCGCCGAGTGCGATCGATTGCGTTTCATCATTCCCACGATCCACGGCGAGATGATGAATGAGATGCGCTGGCCCGGGCGTGACTCACTCGAAGAGGGCATGGACGTGCGTACCCTGGAAATGGAGTACTCGAGTCTGGGCATCATGGAACTCTTGAAGCGCACCGACGTCATGAAGCACTTGGTTGAATGGCGCGCGGGACAGGCCCTCGGACTTCGTACTCGTATCTCGGTGGGTTCGAGTTCGGCGATGGCCGTGGTGACCGTGCCAAGGTCTGATCCAATGTGGTACGTGCGCGGCGGGGCAGCTATGGAGCAGTTCTGGTTGTCAACCGAGAGGGCGGGCCTCGCGGTGCAACCGGTGGCGCCCTTGTTCCTCTACGCGAACGCCGAGCAAGAACTGATCGAGTTAGGCGGCGAGCGACACCTGGATGAGATGTATCGACTCCAAATGCGCTTTCGCGAACTGCTCGAACTCGAAGACGGCGAGACCATGGTCATGGTCTTGCGGGTCCTTCACGCCACACCGCCGAGTGTTCGCAGTATCCGTCGTCCGCTTTCGAACGTGCTCACGCGCGACTTCGTCGCGGACACGCACGCCCAACACCCCACCAACGGCGGGAGTGTCCACAGTTCAAACGGGTCGAACGGTCACGGTTCGAACGGTTCGGCGGCGTCAGTAATTTCGCACGACTAACGGGAGACACGATGCCTGTTTTTTCAGACTTTTCCCTGATCAGAATTCATTTTCAATCAAAAGTCGACACTGCTATCCTCAGTAGTCGGACGCAACGTAGTTTCACCAATCGGTATTTGCACTAACGAGCTCAAAGGCGACGGCTGTGGGAAATTTTCGGCACGCGGATACCATGATGGTGGGTACCGAGACGCGCCTCATTGTCGAAACGCTGCGTCAGGTGACGCCCGGCGCCGAAATCGTAGCCGTGATCATGGACAATGGCCGTTCCGTCCCCGGCTTTAATCTAAAACCCCTGGTGGGTGAGGGATCGAAAGATGCGTTCGAGGTCATTCGCGAGCGCGTCGAAGGCCAACTGGCGTTCAAGGAACCTCTCGGGTCGTTCACCTGCGTGATCGGCGACGTTGAATGGGGCGTACTCGTTGACGCGATCGAACTCCTCGAAGGCCAGATCATCGGAGCACTCCTCGTCGCGCGCCACGGCCGCGCTTGGTCCCAGCGTGAAGTGGCCCTGACGCGCGCCTTCGGCGGCGTCTTCAGTCAGGTCGCGACGATTGCCGTGCGCGAAGACGCGCTCTTGCAACAGCGCAGTCTGGACGAGTTGGTCAGTCAAGTGGCCGAACGTCTGATGTCCGCGACCGCGGTCAATCACCAGGAGGTCCTCACCTGGACCATGAAGGCCGTCGCGGAGTACCTGGACGCGGACGCAGTGTTCTTGCGGCGAAACGACCACGCGCGTGATCTCAGCATCTTGGTCGCGGAATGGCCCGAGCGCGAGGACATTCCCGACCCCGATCCATTGGGCGAGGTGCGCTTTGACGCCGACCCAATCTTTATGGCGACCAAGGATCTGAAGGAACCGTTCCTGCCTGGTCTCGAGGACACCTCCAAGGACTACATGGAGCGCGTCCAAGAGGGATCGGGAGAACAGAAGATCGCCGGCGCGGGCGTGCCGCTGCTCTTGGGTGAGACCACTTGGGGCGTGCTCGCCTTCATCCACTTCGAACTTCGTGCGTGGGTGCCCGCGGAGATCAACGCGCTCCAGGCCGTCGCCTCGATGATCATGCAACTCCAGGCCCGTATCGACGCCGAGGAGCGCACGACCTACAACGCCTACCACGACGACTTGACGGACCTGCCCAACCGGCGCGCGCTGCTGCGCGAGTTGAAACTGCGTCTCGCGACCCGTCGCGACACCGCGGTGATGATCGTGGACCTCGACCGGTTCAAGGTCATGAACGACTTCCTCGGCCACGCATCGGGCGACCGACTCTTGATCACGATCGCCGACCGAATTCGCACGAGCGTGCGCTTGGACGACTTTGTCGCACGTTTGGGCGGTGACGAGTTCGTGGTGCTGATCGACGACGCGAACAGCGAACTCGAGGTGGTCGCGAGCGCGTACCGGATCCTGGACCTCGTGTCGGGTTCGGTGAACATCGGAGGCCACCACGTCATCCACACGGCGAGCATCGGCATCGCCATCGCCGAATCGGGGACCATCCAGTCGCCGCTCGATCTGCTCAGTTGGGCTGACGCGGCGATGTACGTCGCCAAGGCCCGAGGTCGTAACCAGGCGGTGATCTTCGACGAGGAGCTGCGTCAGGCCGCCAATGAGCGCACCAGTCTCGAACTCCTGCTTCGCGAAGCTATCGAGGGTGACGGGCTTCGCCTGCACTACCAGCCCGAAGTCGACCTGCGAAGTGGCCGATTGCTGTCGGTGGAGGCGTTGGTTCGCTGGCAGCATCCCCTGCGGGGCATCGTCGCGGCGGCCGACTTCATCAAGATCGCCGAGGAGACCGGTCTCGTGCTCGACATCGGACGCTGGGTGTTCGCCGAGGCCTGTCGCCAGCTCGCCTTGTGGCGCAACGAGTATCCCGACCTGCCGATGGTGGTGCGCGTCAACATGTCGCCCATTGAGTTCTCCGCCTCGGACCTCGTGGGATTCGTGGAGAACTGCCTGGTCGCGAACGACGTTCCGGCCGAACGACTCTGCATCGAGATCACCGAGTACGCGGTCGTCGACGAGCCCGAGAAAGTCGCGGCGATCCTGAGCGGCTTCCAGAAGCTCGGCGTCGAAGTGGCTCTGGACGACTTTGGGACCGGTTTCGCGTCGATGACCGAGTTGAAGCACCTGCCCGTGGACACGCTGAAGCTCGACATGAGTTTCGTCTCGGGCATCACGACTGACGCCTACGACCGGGCCATCGTCGACACGATCATTCGTCTCGGCGCCGCGCTTGACCTCGGCGTCACCGCCGAAGGTATAGAGAATACTGAAATAATCGACAAGTTGCTGGAACTAGGGTGTCACCGTGGACAGGGCTACCTCATCTCGCGACCAGTGTCCGCCGAGGACTTGGCACCCATGTTGAAGGCGGGCGGAGTGTCACCGAGTGTGTTGGGGGCCCCTGAACCGCTCTCACAGCCAGCGGGATCGTGATGAGTCTCGCCAACGAGGAAGTGGACCACGGCGGGGATATCGCCAACGGGTCCGGCTACGAGCCGTGGCTGTTCCAGTCGATGCTCGACGAACTCTCGATCAACGAACTGGGTATCGGCTTCGTGTACTCGGTGATGGAGACCCTGGCCAAGCGCTACAGCTTGCGCGACGTCATCGTTAACCTGAGTCACGAGTCCTTCGGGGAGCAGATGTTTCGACTGGGCGGTCAGGCGGTGAGTGCTGAAATGGCGGCGAACATCGGCACCTCACCGGGTGTCTACTGCGACCCCGACGTCGTGCCGCCCGAAGAGTTGGGCGCGGTGCGCACGGCGTGCCAGCTCGCTCTCTCGTTGCACCTCGCACGCTTTAGCGCCGCTCACGACCCGCTCACCAATATCGCCAATCGTCGCACGTTCGACAGTGCGCTCGAGGCCGCGGCCGCGCGTAGCGCGCGATACGGCTGGGCGTTCACCCTGCTCGTCATCGACCTCAACGGTTTCAAGAACATCAACGACACACTGGGTCACGCGATCGGTGACGATCTGCTGCGACAGTTCGGCGTGGCGATGCGACGCTCGGTGCGAAGCGGTGACGTCGCGGCTCGCATTGGCGGCGACGAGTTCGCCGTGATCTTGAGCAACGCCGATGGCTTCGAGGCCACGGGATTCGTCGACCGGTTACGCTGCAATTTGAAGGCCGCCAGTGAATTGCTGGAGTTCTCGGTCGGTACCTCGACCTCGCCTCGGGATTCTACCGATCCGACCGAGCTCTTTCGGGTCGCCGACGCTCGCCTCTACGAGAAGAAGGGTTTGACCCACTGATGATGTCCGCAACCGACGAAGATCTGGAACTCGAGTTACGTTCGCTTCCGGGCGTACTGAACGTAGAGATACGTCACCTCGAAAACGGCGAGGTCGACGTCGTGACGTTGATCGTGAACGGACAGGATCCGTCCGCGATCCGCGTGATGGCCAAGCAGATCGTGAGTCTCTATTCGGCCGAAGGCTCGGTCGTGGTCGAGGACGCCACCACGGCGTTTCGACCGCGGTCCGCTGAGGCCATTCGGGTCAACCTGGCGAGCACGAGTTTCGACCACGAGACGGGTCAATGCGAGGTGGAGCTGAATTTCGCCGGGCGTATTGGCGTGGGCCATTCCGCGAGCGGCAAATTAATCGGTGGCGTCGAGGCGACGCTCGCCGCGCTGCGCGACCTCACCCTCAACGTGCCGTTCTACTTGATCTCGGTCGTGAACGTCGCGACGCCCCGGGGCTGGCCGGTGGTAGTGACGCTGCGTCCCTTCGCGCGCGACAATGACTTGCTCGGCATCGCCCAGGGCGACAACGACGTGACGTCCTCGGCCATGGCCACCTTGAACGCGCTGAATCGCGTCCTGCCAATCAGCAACGCCGACTAGTTCATTTCGCGGTCCCTGCAGCACGCGACTTAGGCAGTTCTCGACGTTGCGACTTCTCGGCACCTCGCGACCGTTGGGTGCCCGAGTCGCGTCGTGTCACCGCACTAGCACGTGAAAAGCGCACGTCGATCGCGCATTCCTTTTTTCGTACTGAATATGTGACTCGGTCCGCCGGGAGATAGGGTTGACCCCGTGACTACACCGGATTCATTCGAGCGCGACAAGATAATCACCACCGCGAGGGCCATGGTTCGCGAGGCGTCGCGTGAGGGGGTTACGTTCGAAGGCGTCGGCGCACGCGCCGGGGTCAGCGTGGACACCGTCGCGTACTTCTTCGACTCGATCAAGCAGTTGATCGCCGAGGCGCAACTCGCGAACTACGCCGATCTGGTGCGATCCCACCACTTCGCGATGACCAAGGTCGAGACCGCTCTCGCCCAGGAGGATCTCGATGCCTTCCTCGCCGCTGTCGAACAGAACCTCGACTTGGCGTGGACGTCGGGCCAGATCGGTGACCGTTGGGGGATCATTGAACTACTCCACGACATCTGGGGTGACCCTTTTGTCCAGAGCCACTTCTGTGAGTTGCTTGACGTTCAGTTCCAAGCCTGGATCAACATCGTCCAGTGCGCGCAGGACCTGGGTTGGATCGACCTCGACGTCGATGCGAGGTCACTCGTCTCGGTCTTCTGGTCCTCGTCGGTGGGTCAGTTCATCACGTCGGGCTCGGAACTACTCAACCTCACGCCCCAGGAGAATCGCGATTTCATCATGCGCATCGTTCGTCCCCCCAGTCGCCAGGCTACGGCCTAATTCCTGGCGCGGCTAATCGTCCTTACGCGCCGGTGTAGTACTTGTCGAGGACACCCAGCGCACGGTCGAGGCGCGCCAGACCTTCGCGCGCCTCGTCATCGGTGATCGTGCACGGCGGCACCACGTGAAGCCGGTGGAAATTGGCGAAGATAAGTAGTCCTTGGTCGCGGCACGCGGCGATCACCTCGTTCATCGCAGGTGAGCTCGATCCGTAAGGGGCGAGGGGCTCTTTGGTGGCGCGGTCGCTCACCATCTCGAGCGCGAAGAAGACTCCCTCCCCGCGCACGTCGCCGATCACGCGGTGCTGGGCGGCGAGGGCCTCGAGGCCCGGCCTTAGCACTTGCTCACCAATGCGCTTGGCGTTCTCGACGATGTGTTCGTCCTGCATGGCCTCGATCGCGGCGACTGCCGCGGCGCAGGCGAGCGGGTGGCCCGAGTACGTCAGCCCGCCGGGGTAGACCCGGTCGTTGAAGCTCGCACAGATCGCCTCGTTGATCACGACCCCGCCGAGGGGTACGTAACCCGAGTTCACGCCCTTGGCGAAGGTAACCAGGTCGGGCTTGACGCCCTGGCTCTGGTAGGCGAACCACTCGCCGGTGCGCCCGAAGCCGCACATGACCTCGTCGAGGATAAGGACGATCCCGTAGCGGTCGCAGATCTCGCGCACGCCGGCCAGGTAGCCCGGCGGGGGCATCATGATGCCCGCGGTGCCGGGGATCGTCTCGAGGATAATCGCGGCGAAGGCGCTCGGTCCCTCGAACTGGATCGTGTGCTCGAGGCTCTCGAGCACACGCTCGCACTCCTCTTGCTCGTTGGTGGCGTGGTACATCGAGCGATAGAGGAACGGCCCAAAGAAGTGCACCACGCCCGAGGTGCCGTGGTCGTTGGGCCAGCGTCGCGGGTCCCCGGTCAAGTTGATCGACGTGGAGGTCGCCCCGTGGTAGCTGCGGTAGGCCGCGAGGACCTTCTGGCGACCAGTGTGCAGACGCGCGAGTCGAACGGCGTGTTCGTTCGCCTCGGTGCCGCCGTTGGTGAAGAACACCTTGGCCGCGCCGTCAAAGGAGTGGTCGAGGATGAGTTCGGCCGCCCGGTAGCGCTGGGGATTGCCGTGTTGGGGCGCGATCGTGGCCAGCAGCTGGGCTTGTTCGGTAATCGCGGCGACGACTTTGGGGTGCTGATGACCGATGTTCACGTTCACCAACTGCGAGGAGAAGTCGAGGTAGGTGTTGCCATCCTCGTCGGAGACGTAAACGCCCTTCGCGTCGCGAACCATGAGTGGGTTGATCGATCCTTGTGCGGACCAGGAGTGGAAGACTGAGGCCTTTTCGCGTTCCTTTGACGTCAGTTGCGAACGATCGGTTGACATGACGGTCCTTTCCCTGCATTTGATTGAACTGTACTTCGCGCCTTAGGACGCAATACTTTCGACCGGGGACCCGGTGACGTCGTGCTCATGTGCGTAACACCACGTTGGCGGGTTCTTCGTCACGCACGAGTCGGTCGATCTGCGCGTTGAGCAGTCGTGCCATGCGCGGCAACATCGCCGACGTGGCACCGCCGACGTGTGGCGAGATGAGCACGTTGGGCAACGCGAACAGCGGGTGTCCGTCAGGCAGAGGCTCGGGGTCGGTGACGTCCAGGGCGAGGCGCAGGCGCCCGGTGCTCGCGTGTTCGACGAGGGCCTGCGTGTCAGCGACCGCTCCGCGCGCGATGTTCACGAGCAAGGCGCCGTCAGCCATGGCGAACAGAAAACCGTCGTTGACCAGTCCTCGCGTCGACTCGTCGAGCGGTACGCCCACCACGACGATGTCCGCGAGCGCCAGTTGGTCCTCCAGGGCGTCAAAGCCGTAGATGGTCCCGCGTTCGTCGCTTCGCGCGTGACGCGCCAGACGCACCACGGTCGTCTCGAAGGGGAGCAGGCGATCCTCGATCGCCCGTCCGACCCCGCCGTAGCCGACGAGGAGTACCCGACGGTCCGCCAGGCTCTCGTGGAACCTGCGCTCCCACTGGCCGCGCTGTGCGGCGCGCACGAAGTCCGGTAGCCCGCGCTGGGCGGCCAGGATGAGCGCCAGGGTGAGTTCGGCGGTCGAGGTCTCGTGTACGCCCGCGGCGTTCGCGTAGACAACGCCCGCGGGCAGTATCTCGGCCACGCCGTCGTAGCCGTTGAGTTGACTCTGGACGAGGCGCGTTGTGACATTCGTCAGCTGGGTGAGCACGGCGTTGCTCACCATGTAGGGCGGTACCACGATGTCGAGCGACGAGACTGGCGCCGGCCCCGTCATATCCCACACGACGAGATCCACGTCCTGGCGGCTCGCCAAGATTGCCTGGTAGAGCGCCTCGGTGGGCACGCTCACGAGCAGTCGACTCATCGCGCGGCGTCCTGGTCGCCCGCCACCGGGCCAGGGGAGAACCGCGTGGTCACCCGACCACCGTACTGCGGGGACGGTGGCACTGGCCCCGCGTACGTCCGTTCGTCATAGTCGTCGGCCAACTCGCAATTCGAAGATGCCCGGCACGTGCCACTCGGTCGAAAAGACGATCGGTTCGCCGCTTCGCGCGAAGTCGACCTCGATGATCTGCTGGAGGGCACTGCCTACCTTCACCCTCAGCAACTTGGCGAGTCGTCGGTCGGCGATCACGGGCACCAGCACGGCGTTGGCGCTCTGGACGGGGTGGTCGATCTTCTCGAGGATGTCGTAGAGCGAGCGGTTGAATCCACGGTCGGGCACCTGCGAGACGAATCGCTCGGGAACGACGTCGATCGAATAGATCATCGCCTTGGCGTTGGCGGTGCGGATCCGCTCCAGGCTGCGCACTGGCGCGCCGGGTTCGAGGTCGAGCTCGACGGCCTCTTCGTCGCTCGCGGGCCGCGATTCGATGCTGAGCAGCTGGAGGCCAGGTTTCATGCCCGCCTCGGCGATCATGTGGGTGTAACTCAAGGTCGCGTCCAGCGCGTGACGCGGACCGGGCACGCCCACCACGTACGTACCACTGCCGTGGCGGCGTTCGAGGTAGCCGGCCGAGACGAGTGCGGCGACGGCCTCGCGCACCGTTGACCGGCTCACCTCGAAGCGCGAGGCGAGACCGTCCTCGTTGACGAGCTTGGTCCCGACGCGCAGCTTGCCCGCCGAGAGGTCCTTCAACAGACCTCGGCGTACGAGGTCGACGAGGTTGCCCTTCACCGTGCGGGCCCGACTCACGTCGTCGCCGCCACTTCGAGGACGTGGCGCACCTGGGCCTTCACGTCGGGGGCGCCGGGAAAGAGGCCCTCGACGATGGCCGAGCCAATGGTAAAGCCCCAGGCACCCGCTTGGGACAGCGTTCTGATCTGGTCGTCGCGAACGACCGACCCCGCGGCGATGACCGGTCCCGACGAGGCGTCGACCACCGCTCGCGTGAGGTGCTCGATGTCGGCACTGGCGTGACGATAGGCGAGCAGGTCGAGTCCGTAGACGCCTTCTCGCGAGGTGAGCTCGCGCGCGCTAGCGGCGATCTCGTCGATCGTCCCTTCGAGGACGCTGGGGTGGCCCGATACCCGCCCGGGAAACGGGCAGTACTTGACCGGCGCACCCACGAGCAGGGGTAGCACCGCGTCGGGTTGGGTGCCACCGAGTATCCAGTCGACGCCGGCGGCGAGAGCGGCTTGTACGGAGTTAACCTCGTCCTCTCGCGTTGTCGACACGACCTCGAGCATCGTCTCGAAACCGGCGTCGCGCGCCGCACGGGCGATGGCGCGCTGGCGCTCGGGTGTCGCACCCACGTCTTTGAAGCCAATGAAGTGAAGCCCACTGTCGCTCAGATCGTCGACGTAGTCGAGCGCGTTGTCGAGCGTTCGGTCCGCATGGGTGAGCATGAAGATGAAGTTGATCATCGTTCCTCCAGAGTGTCATACGAACGGGCGGTCATGGGTTCACCGTTCACGGGTGCGCCAGCCCTTTCAGATCGGCGAGCAGGTTGTCGACGTCGTCGTCGTGCCACGCCCCGATCAGGTCGGCGAGGTCGACGACTGTGAACCGGTCACGCATGAGGTGACAATTCTTCAGGGCCCAGGTGACGACGTCGGGCTCGGGCGCTGGCGCAAGGTCTTCAAAACTCTTAGGAGCGCCGGCGAGGGTCAGGTTGCCCGCGACAAAGGAGGGCGACATGAGCAGCTCGTCGACGTCGGGGTCGTGGACCGGCCAGTGCTCGATCACGTGATTGATGTCCTCGAGGTGGCCGTGGATCCAGTTGGCCTTCTTCTCGTAGGCGCTCCAGCACTCCTGGGCCGCCGCCCCGTTGTCGTCGAGGCGCTCGAAGGCGGCCAGAACCCGATCGCGCGTCGCGACGTTCGACGCGTCCGCCCGGCACCTTCCGTCGTTCAAGGCGTCACGAATCCGCTGCCACAGCAGTACCGCGACGACGCTCGTCACCCCGACGGTGGCGCCGTGCGAGGCGCTGGCCGTTTGGCTGGCGCCCGCACGCATCTCGAGCAGGTGACTGATCACGTGTTCGGTACCCGACGAGGGTGCGGTGCGACCCGCCACGCCCATGGCGATGCCACCGACCGCGAGGCTCGAGGCGAGCAGGTCGACCGCCTGGTGGTCGCCGTGGCCGAGGTCTTGGACGTGTGGCCAGAGCGCATTTGCTTCGCGGCGCATCATGGCGAGCGGCGTCGACGAAAAACTCGCGTCAAAGCCGACTGCGCTCGCGAGGTACCAGTCCGCCGCGGCACTGAACATCGAGAGCTGGTCGCCCAGACCCGAGCGGTTCATGGCGAGGGGCGCTTCGGCCACGACGTAGGGATCGATCACCAACGCGCGCGGCCACTGGCTTGGCGTCGTACGCTTCACGCCGTCGATCAACAGCACCGACTGGTCGTCGGCGAAGCCGTTCACGCTCGCGGCCGTCTGGACTACGACGTGGGCCAGATCGAACTCGCGTGCGACGTACTTGGCGATGTCGACGACGGTGCCCGAGCCGACGCTCACGAGGGCGCTGGGCGTGAGACGCGCGACGTCGTTCCTGCAGCGTGCGACTGTCGTCTCGTCGGCGTGCACGAGTTCTTCGGGCTGGCGACCAACCTTGACAACGCTGACGTCGTAGTACACGTCAAGCAGACCCCGGACCACGTCGAGCACGTCGCCCCCTAGGTAGGACTTTGGCGTCGAGTCCGAGAGCACGCAGATCTTGGCGGCCGAATCGACGCCGTTTCGTTCCAGCACGCGCGACAGCGATTGAAGAGCTCCACGACCACGGACAATTTCGTGCAGTCCGATCGGACGTAACGTCGAGGCGTCGCTCGAACGTCGGACCAGCTCGCGCAGTTCGTGCAGGTCGTCAACGAACACGTCATCCAGGCTCCTCACGTCAACGCCCCCTCGACGCCCCGGTAGAGCGATTGGTAGCGGGCGTAGGACTCGGCGTAGAGCGACTGGCGCTGTTTGTCGGGCACGAAAGCTTCGGGCTCGAGTTCGACCGCGCGGCCCACCGCGTCGTCGAGGTCGCGAAAGATGCCCGCCGCGACCCCCGCGAGCATCGCCGCGCCCAGCGCGGTCGCTTCGGGCGCGAGCACTCGTCGAACCGGTCGTCCGGTCACGTCGGCCTTGATCTGCATCCAGGTCGAGCTCGCCGAGCCCCCTCCCACGACGCGTATCTCGTCATGCCCGAGGCCGAGCAATTCGAAGCGGTCGGTGACGTCACGCAGTGCGTAGGCGCACCCTTCGAGGACCGCGCGCGCCATCGTCGACGAGGTGTGGGGCATCGCGAGGCCTGCGAACACGCCGCGCATGCCTCCATTCCAGGTGGGCGTCATCGCTCCGGACAGGGCGGGAAGAAAGAGCACGCCGTCGGCGCCCGCGGGGACCTCGTCGGCAAGTTCGAAGAAGGCGCTCTGGCTCACCTTGAGCACGTTGCGCGCGAACCACAGGGTGCTCCCACCCGAGACGAAACCGGGGTTCTCGACCAGGTAGGCGTCATCAATCGCGTGAGCGTGGGTCTCGACGAGACGCTCAGGGTCAAAGACGACCGACGACGAGGCGACAGTGACCGGTTCGGCGGTGCCGGTGACGTCGGTGATCATGCCCGTGGTGACCGCGCCCGCTCCTATGGACGCGGCGTGCTCGTCACCGGTGCCCACCAGCACCGCACAGGCGCTCGAGAGGCCCAGTCGCTGCGCGGCGGCGGGTGTTAGGTTGCCCGCTATCTCGCTGGCGCGAAGTATCTCGCCGAGTCGGTGCACGCCGAGGTCGAAGGCCTCGAGCAGCTCCTCGGACCACTGGCGAGCGCGCACGTCGTAAAGCAAGCTCGATGACGCGTTGGCGTGGTCGAGCGCGAGGCGCCCGGTGAGGTTGTAGAGCAGGTAGCCCGCGGCGGGTGGGAACGCCGCGGCGTGTTCGAAGGTCTCGGCCTCGTGGTCGCGCAGCCACAGGATCTTGGGTCCCGCGTGCGACGCGTCGGGAACCAGACCGGTGATGTCGAACAGCCGTTGGACGCCGACGCGCTGGGCCATGGTGTTCGCCTGATCGTGAGCCCGACGGTCGAGCCAGATGATGCCCGGACCGAGGGGCTCACCGTTGAGAGCCAGCGGCACCACGCCGTCCACTTGGCAGGCGAGACACAGCACGGCCACCTCGGTACCGGGAATGGCAGCGGACTGGAGACATTGGGCAATCACGACGCGCAGTCCTTCGTCCCAGTCGCGCGGGTCCTGTTCGGCCCAGCCACCGTGCGGGTGGGACATCGAGAGTGCGAACGAACCGCTGGCGCACGGCAAGCCGTCGGGATCAAGCAGTACTGCCTTGATGCTCTGGGAGCCAACGTCGACGCCGAGGACGAAGTTCGAACGCCGCGCGTGTTGTCCTGTGCCGAACGAAGCGGAAGCGTCACGGGGACTGCTACGGTTCTCGATGACGCACCCCCAGTCCTCGGCTCGTGGCGTGATCGGCGGACTGTGGCCGCCGATCGTTCGCCATGCGCCCAGCGTAAGTCATCAGATGACTTTGGTCAACCAGTGTCGCGACTGTTTCGACGGGTCGGACTGTGTCATGGGTCGTTCAATGTTTCGGCTAGGTAAAACGTGAAAAAACACCTCCGAATTGTTTGACAAAAGTCATCTGATGACTTACTCTTGGGCAAATTTCGTGGGGGAGGCTTCGTGACTCAGTACTCGCAGGTCGAAAAGGAATTAGGACTCAAAGAGGACTCGGTAAGTCTGTGGGGCGATTTCGTCGTGTCGGTCGCGAACGTCGCCCCCTCGAGCAGCGTGGCTTACACGTTGGCGATCTTGGTCGCCTTCGCGGGGCATATCGCGCCGCTCGCGGTCTTGATCGTCGGCTTGATGATGTTCTTCTGCTCGGTGGGTTACGCCAGCCTCAATCGATGGCGAGCGCACGCGGGCGCACCTTATATATGGGTGGGTGAGGCGGTCACACCGTCGGTGGGCGTGGGCACGGGACTACTCAACGTGGCAGTCTCCACGTTCGCCAACGTGGGCAATATCACCCTCGCCGGCGCGTACCTCTTGTTCGTCGTGGCGCCCACGGGTGACACGTTCTCCAACCCGGTGACTTGGATCGTCGCCACCGCAGTGATGGGGGTGCTCGCGTACTTGTCGATCCGCGGCATCAGGCCCTCGGTACGGATGCAGTGGATCTTCGTCTTCATCGAGTACAGCGCCATGATCTCGTTCGTCGTGCTGGCGCTCATCCACGAGGCCAGCCACGCGGGCGGCGCGACGCTGCCGTCGATCCACGACTTCGCGTTCTCGGGGGCCGTGCACGGTATTGGTGGCTTCACCGGCCTCGCCAAGGCGGCGGTTCCTTGCGGGTTCCTCTATCTCGGTTGGGAGGCGACCGCCGTGCTCGGTGAAGAGTCGACCCAGCGCAAGATCAATCCTGGTCGGGCCATGATGATGGGCACCCTGTTTCTCACGTTCTGGTACACGTTCTTGATCGTGGTCTTCGAGGGCGTCTCGAGCCAGAAGAACGTCCTGGCGAACGGCACCAACGTGCTCAACTACGCGGGCCAGTTGCTCGTGCCGGGCTTCTGGGGCCGGGCCCTGCCGCTCGCGGTGCTCGTGGCAGTGATCGGGACCTGCCAGATCCAGATGACCGAGCCAAGCCGCGTGCTCTACGCACTCGCTCGCGACAAGCTGATCCCCAAGGTCTTCGGGCTGATCAGCAAGAAGCACCAGACACCGTGGGCGGGCCTGATCATCCTCGCTTCGATCCCGCCCATCCTGCTCATCCCGTACCTCGCGAACTCATCGGCGAATCACGCCATCGGCGACATCATCAGTGCGGACGGCATGATCGGTCTGTTCATGTACTTCGTCGTTGCGCTCGCGAGTGTCTGGTTCTACCGCGACCATCTGCGTCACAGCGCGGGCAAGCTGTTCGCTCTGGGCATCATTCCCTTGGTCGGTGGACTCTTGATGGGTGCGGTTTTCTTCTACGGTCTCACGACTCAGGCCCACGTCGTGTCGTGGGTGGCGGTGATTATCCTCGTGATCGTCTTCGCACTCGGCTTCGTCATTCGCGCCCTTCGTCCGAACTCACCGTATTTTCTCGCCCAAAAGGAGCGGCGCGAGCACAACATCAAGGGATCGAGCGAAGTCGAATCCTGAGATTCTGCTCACCGGGGAGTTGAGGCACTCGCTCCCCGGTGGATGCGGTTTCGGGCATCGTCGTCACCTAAGTGAGCGGCCTGGACGCCGTACGCTGGCGTACGGAGCAGAGGAGTAGTCATGGCGAGGTTCGACGGAAAAGTGGTGGTCGTGACCGGCGCCGGTCACGGCATCGGGCGCGCCAGTGCGCTGCGCTTCGCCAGTGAAGGGGCGAGCGTGGCGATCGTCGACCTTCGTGGCGACCTGGCGAACGCCGTCGCCGACGAGTGCGTCGCCGCGGGCGGCCGAGCCCGCGCGTACGAGGCCGACGTCTCAGATCTGGACCAGGTCACGACCGTGGTGGGCCAGGTCGTGGACGACTTCGGTGGCGTCGACGTCCTTCACTCGAACGCGGGGCGACTTCGAGCGGGCACGGTCCTCGAGACGGACCTCGAGGAGTGGAACCGGACACTCAGCGTGAACGTCACCTCGATGTACCTGGTCGTGCGCACGATCGTGCCGATCATGCAGGAAAAGGGCAAGGGGGCCATCGTCACCACCGGATCGATCAGCGGGATCTTCGGTGAGCCGGCGTTGTCCGCCTACACGGCCTCGAAGGCGGCGGTCGTGAACCTGACGCGCAGCATCGCCATTGACTACGCCAAAGCCGGCATCCGGGTGAACTGCGTCTGTCCGGGATGGGTCGACACTGGGTTCAATGATCCCCAGTTCGCCCACGACTCCTTGAGCGAGGCGGACATCGGAGAGTTGATCGAACGCACCGTGCCGATGGGACGCCAGGGTCTGCCCGAGGAGATGGCGGCCGCGGTGGCGTTCCTCGCCTCGGACGACGCGTCGTACATCACCGGCCAGATCCTGCTCGTCGACGGCGGATTGCTGAGTCACGTCTAATCTCGCGGGCTTCAACAATTGATCAACCAGCAATGGTCGTTGCGCGTCGTCGCTGTAGCATCGTGCACACGTCGCGCTCGAATGGAGACCCTTGTCGCGCTGTCTGGTGATTCAACACGTCGAACCTGAGGGTCCCTACGTCATCGGTGAAGCCCTTGATGAACACGGCGTCGACATCGATCTGCGAAGGATCTATCGCGGTGATGAGTTGCCGAACGACCTCGAGGGCTTCAGCGGACTCGTGGTGATGGGCGGACCGATGTCGGTCACCAGTGACGCGGGATTCCCGACTCGGCGCCAGGAACTGGCGCTGCTCGGGCGTGCGCTCGAAGAGCATCTGCCCACCGTGGGCGTGTGTCTTGGCGCGCAGTTGCTCGCCCAGGCCGCGGGGGGCAGCGTCTACGCGGGCCACGGGGCCGAGATCGGCTTCGGCATCGTGCGCCTGGAGCCAGCGGCGCACGATGACTACCTGCTCTCCTCGCTTCTAGAGCGCCAGACGGTGCTGCACTGGCACGGCGACACCTTCGCGCTGCCCGAGGGCGCGCTGCGACTGTGCGCCAACGATCTCTACGAGAATCAAGCCTTCTGCGTCGGTGGGACCGCCTGGGGATTCCAGTTTCACTTCGAAGTGGACCGTGAGGCGGTCTACGCATTCGTGGATGCCTTCGAGGGCGAAGTGATCGCGTCGGGTTTCGATCCCCGCGACATCCTCGCCGAGGCGCCTGAATCGCTCGGTCGACTTATTGACCTGCGTGAGCAGGTCACCACGCGCTTCGCTTTTCTCGTCGCGGCCTTCCAGCCCGTCGACGATTCCCTCGTCCAGCGCTAGGTGAGCGGGCGCCGCGGCGTGCGTTCTCGTGCTGGTGCCCGCGGTTGGCAGTTTGGTGCCCGTGATGCCGTATTCGGTGCGGGTCTTCGTCTACATCTTCCTCGCCTACATTCTGGTGGGTTCGGGCTGGCTCTAAGTGGCGTCCAAGCGTACGCGGGGCATCCTTGGCGAGACCAGCGCCGACCTGGAAAAGACCGAGCCCACGACGCTCTTGACGTGGTCGCCCATCGATGAGGTGATCGAGCATGAGCGCAGTAGACGGCTTGGGATCGGTCGAGACGTTGGGTCAATGAGGCCCCGACGGTTTGGCCAGGTCCGTCACTCCGCGTTGCTTACGCCGAGATTGACTCGTAGAACTTCTTGAAGGTCGAGGCACCGGGCACGCGGCGGTGGACGTGTCGACCAACTCGCTGGGGGATCTGATCGGTGCTTACGATGCGCCAGAAACCGGCGATCGAGCCACTCGACTGGACGGCCAACTGCACGAGGAGCGCCGCGACCAGGGACACGCCGAAGGCGGCGAACTCGTTGTGGGCCTTCCACATCTCGACCAACACGAACATCGCCACGACGTAGGAGAACGATCCGCGGGTGACACCGCGTAAGAACGCCGACGAGCCGTGGGCGCTTGATTCGCGTCGGGTGAAGAACGCCATCATCAGACTGGTGAGCGGGATCGCGTCAAGGATGCCCGAGAGACTCGCCCCGAGGTGCCCGGCGAAGGAGATCAGCACCACCGTGAAGACGGTCGAGACCATGAGGCGCAGCACGAGTCGCTGCTTTCCTTGCGGGTGAGCGCTGGGTGTGGTGCGCGGCCAGAGTACGAGCGCCAGGGTGAGGCTAAGGATGGCGAGGACGGTGCCCAGCACGAGTGAGACGTGGGCGCCTCGAAGGACGATTGCGGCCAGCGCGAACGCCCCGACCGCGCCCAGTACTGAGCGGGTGGCGGAGAACCGCTGAGCGAGAAATGCGAAGGTCCACAGCAGGGCCACTTCGGCCGTGACGGCAATGAGCAATGAGCCGGTCATGGCGCGCGCGAAGCCGACTCCGTACTCGTGGCCGATCAACCAGAGGAACGGCAGGAAAAGCAAGGGCAGACCGACGATGAGACCGCCTACGGCGTGGCCGAACCGACGCTGGGCGAGGGTCCCGAGCAGGACCGAAAGGGGAGCACAAAGGAGGCGAAGTATCAGGAAAAGCATGCTTACAGAGTATGAGCCCGGCAACCTCAAATGACTCGGAGATACGTGCTGTGAGTAGCCTAAGGGCGCGTTTTCTATGGCAAGATTGCTAAAGTACCTTGGAAAACTAAGTCTGGATGGAGATCCGACGTGGACAGCATCGACCGCACTTTACTTATGGCGCTCGTCGACGACGGTCGACTGAGTTACCAGCAGTTGGCCAAGGAGGTCCACCTCAGCCCCAACAGCACCGCGGACCGGATCCGGCGACTTCGTCTGAGTGGCGTCCTCGCGGGTTTTCACGCACAGATCGGCCTCGAGGCTTTGGGCCACTCCCTGCAGTCGCTCACCGACGTCAAGCTTCGCGAGTCGGTCGACCGGCGTCAGTTCGAGCGAGACCTCGAAGGTGTGCCCCAGGTGCTGAGCGCCGTGCACACGACCGGCGAGTTCGACTACCAGCTCTGGACCGCGAACGAGAGCACCGACGAACTCCAATCAGTGCTCGACGTGCTTCGCGGGCTGGGCGCCCGTGACATCCAAAGTCGCATCGTGCTGGGTGAGATCACGTTCAACGCCGCGCGCTTACTCTAGTGCCCGCGAACTTTCACGCTGAGTCGCCGTGGTCAGTTCAGAATGAAGGTCTCGATAGCGTGGGCGAACCCCTCGTGCTCGTTGGTGTTCGTGACCACGTCAGCGGCGCGCTGGACGTCATTGTTCGCGTTACCCATGGCGACACTGAAGCCCGCGACCTCGAACATCGTCACGTCGTTGTGCATGTCGCCGAGTACGGCGATCTCGTCCAGGGCCACCCCGTAGGTTCCGGCGAGGAATCTCACGACGTGCCCCTTGGTCGCCTCGACGTGGGTGACGTCAAGGAAGTAACTCTGTGATTGGCTCGCCGAGACGCCTTGCGCGAAGCGCTCGTTGATCGTGGCGTTCGCGGCGGCGTTGGTGGTCGGATCGTCACTGATGCCCACGACCTTCAAGATCCCGTCGACGAGGCCGTGAAAGTTGGTTACTTGGGTCGGCTCGCACGAACAGCCTTGGGACTCGTGCTCGATGTGGGGACCGTCGTCGTCGAGCACGAACCAGTCCTGGCCTTGGTAGACCCACACGTCCATGCCGTGGTGTTCGAGGATGCCGATGATGGGTGCCGAGAACTCCTTCGCGATCGCCTTCTCCTCGAGTACGCGCATCTGGTTATCGACGATAAGCCCACCGTTAAAAGCGCCCAGCGGCGTCTCGAGACGCAGCGGATCGACGAAACGGGTCAGGGACTGGGGCGGGCGCGCGCTCGTGAGCGCGAAGATGATACCGGCGTCACGCAACCCATCGACCGCCTGGATCGCCCGTGGGGTCAGGACCTTGTCGGGCGTGACCAGCGTGCCGTCAACGTCGGAGACCACGAGCTTTATGCCGCGAGGATTGTGGCTGCTCGCGTCGGTCATGGTCGGTCCTGGAGGCGCGTGAGCATGGCGGGGCGTTGCCCGTCGGGCGCCGGTTTCACCGCTGCTTCCAGGCGCGGTAGCGCCTGATCAGTTCATTGGTGGAGGAGTCGTGGTCGAGCACCGGCTCCTCGTTGGCTTCGAGCTCGGGGATGATCCTCACGGCGAGCACCTTACCGAGTTCCACGCCCCACTGGTCAAAGGAATCGATGTCCCAGATCGTGCCTTGGGTGAAGACCAGGTGCTCGTAGAGCGCGATGAGCGAGCCCAGCAGACGCGGGGTCAGGACTTCGCACAGCAGCACGTTGGTGGGTCGGTTGCCCTCCATGACGCGGTGGGCCACCACGTGCTCGGGCGTGCCCTCGGCGCGAACCTGCGCCTCGGTCTTGCCGAAGGCGAGCGCCTCGGCCTGGGCGAAGACGTTCGAACTCAGGATGTCGTGGTGAGGACCAATCGGGTTCAGACTGCGGGCGAAGCCGATCAGGTCCACGGGCACGATCGCGGTGCCTTGGTGGATCAATTGGTAGAAGCTGTGTTGGCCGTTCGTTCCGGGCTCGCCCCAGTAGAGCGCGCCCGTGTCGTAGTCGACCACTTCGCCTTCAAGCGTCACGTGCTTGCCGTTGGACTCCATAGTGAGCTGTTGGAGGTAAGCGGGCAGTCGCTTGAGGTACTGCTCGTAGGGCATGACGCCCACACTCGCGAAACCGAAGAAGTCTCGATTCCACAGCCCGAGCAGTCCCATCAACGCGGGCACGTTCTTCTCGAGGGGCGCGGTGCGAAAGTGCTCGTCCATGGCGTGAAAGCCGGCGAGGAGTTCATCGAAGTGTTCGGGTCCGACCGCGAGCATCGTCGATAGCCCGATGGCCGAGTCCATGGAGTAGCGACCGCCGACCCAATCCCAGAACCCGAACATGTTCGAGGTGTCAATGCCGAACTCGGCCACGAGTTGGTCGTTGGTCGAGACCGCGACGAAATGACGAGCAACCGCGTGCTCGCCCAGGGTGGTCGTGACCCAATCGCGGGCACTGCGCGCGTTCGTGAGCGTCTCGAGGGTGGTGAACGTCTTCGAAGAGATGATGAACAAGGTCTCATCGGGGACCAGGTCGCGGACCGCCTCGGCGAAGTCCGTCGAGTCGACGTTCGAGACGAAGCGCAACGTCAGGTCGCGCTGGGAGTAGTGACGAAGAGCCTCGTAGGCCATCACCGGACCGAGGTCCGAACCGCCGATACCTACGTTGACGACGTTCTTGATGGGTTTTCCGGTCGCCCCCTTCCATTGGCCTGATCGCACGTTCACGCAGAAGTCCCGCATCCGAGCGAGGACTCCGTGCACCTGGGCCACGACGTCGACGCCGTCGACCATTAACGAAGTATCCGCGGGCATGCGAAGCGCCACGTGCAAGACCGCTCGGTCCTCTGAGACGTTGATGTGAGCGCCGTTGAACATGGCATCTCGACGCTCTTCGAGACCCGACTCGCGTGCGAGTTGCATCAGTAGGGCCATGGTCTCGTCGGTGACGCGGTTCTTGGAGAAGTCGAGATAAATACCTTCGGCCTCGGCGCTGAACTTTGTCGCTCGATGTGGATCGTCGGCGAAGAGTTCGCGCAGGTGGACGTCCTTTATCGCCTCGAAGTGCTCTTCGAGCTTTCGCCACGCCGGGCGTTGTCGAAGTCGACTCGTCAAGTCATTCCCGTCGTGACGGTTACGTGGGCGTGTCGGCACGCGTTGGAAGACGACGGCGAGTCCTCGCTTGTGATTTTGTCCAAAGTAGAGAGAAGGTTCATGCTCACTAGCGAATTTAGGCGACAAAGGTGGCGGTGTCAGCAGGTGCCGCAAAGGCGACGAAGTGTCTTGCGAGCGTTCGCACGTCCTGTGCCAACTCTTAGCCAGTTCTCATCAATCGTCACCAGGTCGTAATGAGCCTTCGTCCTAGGCTTGTTGCACGTGTTGAAACTCTTGACGAAGGTCCTGCTCGCTTTTCTCGTGGCATCGGCGGGATTCCTGGTTGTCCTGGTCGCTCCTTCGAGCGCTCAGACCGTCTCGGCCTCGACGGGTTATGACATCAGTTATCCCCAGTGTGGTGCGACGATCACCTACCCCGCCGGCTTCGGGGTCGTGGGCGTGAACGATGGCCACCCCTATTCGACCAACCCGTGTCTTGCCAGCGAGATCACCTGGGCCAAGACCACGATCGCCGGCGTACCCTCGTTCTACATGAACACCGATAGTCCGGGCCCTGCGGACACCTCGAACTGGCCCACGAGTGCGACCGGTCCGCAGTCCTGTTCGGGTGGCAATTCGACGACCTGCGCCTACGACTACGGATGGGGTGCGGCCAAAGTCTCTTTCGCCAACGCCATCAGTGCCGAGACCGCCGACGGCTCTGCGTCGCCCACAACCGCGGTCACGAGCGCGAACTGGTGGCTCGACGTGGAAACTGGCAACCACTGGGAGGTCATCGAATCGGCGTACGGGCCGTCGACCGGTTCGCTCAACAACGATCAGTCGATGCTGCTCGGCGCGGTTGCCTATTTGAAGAGCGTGGGGGTGAACAATCTCGGCCTCTACTCGACCGCCCAGCAGTGGCACACGATCACGGGCACACCGCCTACCGCCTTCGAGTCCCTCTCAGCGTGGATGCCGGGTTACGCGACGCTCGCGGCGGCCGAAGCGGCTTGTGCGCTGCCGTCATTCAACGGCGGGCGGGTAGCCATGATTCAGTATCCGATGAACGGACTCGACGGCGACTACGCCTGTGGGCTCATCAGCACGCCGGGCGCCGCGTCGATCTCGGTCGCGGCGTCGGCGACCTATACCCAACAGCTCACCGTGAGTGGGGCGACGAGCCCGGTCACCTACGTCCAGACGACCGGTTCGCCAACGCTCGTGATCTCGAGTACGGGACTGCTCACCACGAGTGGCGCCCTCACACCGGGCACCTACAGCGCTACGGGTTCGACAAGTGACACCAAGGGCGACATCGGCTTGTTCAGTTTCATCCTCTCGGTCGGCACGATCACCCAAGTAGCGCCGACGACCATCACGCTGAAGACCACCCAGACGCCGGTCTACTCAATCCAGCTCGTCGCCGCGGGAAACACCGGCGCGGTGGTCTTCACTCAGAGCGCGGGCGCACCGAGCCTGCTCGTGTCGAGCACCGGGATGCTCACCACGAGTGGCGCCCTTCCTTTTGGGACCTACACCGCGTCGGGCACGACGAGTGACCCGAGCGGCGACGTGGGCGTGTTCACCTTCACCATGACCGTGGGGCCAATCACCCAGAACAGCCCGACCACGGCTTCAGTCGTGACGACCTCGACCTCGACGCTGAGTGATCAATTGAGCGTGAGCCACAACACCGGTCCCGTGACGTTCACCCAGGTAACGGGATCGCCCAATCTGGTCGTCTCGAGTGCCGGCGTCGTCTCGAGTAACGGGGCGACGCTGGTACCGGGCACCTACAAAGCAGCCGGCACAACCTCCGACGGCTACGGCGACCAGGGGACGTTCGTCTTCACCTTGACGGTGACCGCCGCCACGCCGGTCGTTCCCGTGGCGCCGCCCGGACCGGTCGCCCAGTACGTGGTCGGCCACGTGGTGGCGGGAAAGACGGTGATCCTGCAGATCATCGGCACCGGTTTCTACGGTCGTCCCACCGTGACGAGCCACCACGGCACGACCGCCCAGGTCCTGAGCGATAGCGGCACCGCGCTCGCAGTGCGCGTCAGCGTCAAACCACGCTCGCGCAACGGTATCTTCACGTTCACCATCACCCTGCTCAACGGTAAGACGACCACGGTGAAGTACAACCAACACTGAGACCACTCCTAAGGGTGTTTCCTTCACCGCCTTGCGAATCAGGACTAGTTTTTCCTTATGCTGTCGCACTACCACACAGCCGTTGATCCCGGTGGCGAGAACAACTCGCACGCGAGCATGCTGCGCATGGTCGGCTTCAACAAGCGGACCCTCGAGATCGGTTGCGCCTCGGGTCACGTGAGTGAACAATTGAAGGCCCAAGGATGTCGGGTCGTCGGTGTCGAGGTTGACGCGACGGTCGCCGAGGCGGCGATGCCCTGGCTCGAACGACTCGTGGTGGGTGACGTCGAGTCCGACCAACTCTGGGGACAATTCGAGGGCGAGGAATTCGACGCGATTATCTTCGGAGACGTCCTCGAACACCTGCGCGACCCGCTGAAGGCCCTTCGCGATTCTTTGAAGCACCTGAGCCCCTCGGGCGTGGTGGTCGTGTCGGTGCCCAACATCGCCCACGTCGACGTCAAAGTCGCGTTGCTCCGCGGAAGTTTCCCCTACGCCGAGACGGGACTACTTGACCGGACGCACATTCATTTCATCACCAAGGAGAGCCTGCTCGACTTGCTGCGAGAGGCGGGCCTCGTGGCGGTCGAACTGCAGCGGGTGACGGTGCCGATCTTCTCGACCGAACTCGGTGTCCAGCGCGGCGATCTAAGCGACGAGGTGCTCGAGGCGTTGCTCGAAGATCGCGAATCGTTGACGTATCAATTCGTCGTCAAGGCAGTGCACGACGACGGCGGACGGGCACTCGAGGAACTCTCACAGGACATGGTCACTTTGACCGATCAGCTCGTTGATCTCAACAAACGACACGAGATCTTGAACCACGAGCACGCGGTGCTCGAAGCCCAGCACGAATGGGATGAACGAGAAATCGCGCGTCTTCGTCGACAGACCGACTCGATCAAGCGGCTCCTGCCCGGACCACTTCGCCGACGGCTCGCCAAGAGGTTCGAGTCTTAGGAGAATTTGACGGGTGGCGCTAACGCTTCCCCGTGCATTTCGAGCCCGTACGTACCGATCGAGAATTTTCTCGCAAGAACCAACACAGCCCAGGGTCCTTCGCTACCATTCGATGAACCAAAAGGGGGCGAGGTGCTAACAACTATCTTGGCGGCAACGGCTAGTGGATCCGGATCGGTGGGATTCCTCATAATCCTCGCGGTGATCGTGTTCTACATCGTCGCGTTCTGGCGAGTGTTCACCAAGGCGGGCGAGCCGGGCTGGGGAGCAATCGTACCCATCTACAATCTCTACCTCTACTGCAAAATCGCGGGACGACCGGAATGGTGGTTAATCCTGCTGTTCATACCCTTCGTGAACATCGTGTTCTCGTTAATCCTGGCGATGGACATTGCCAAGGCTTTCTCGAAGTCGTCGGGCTTCGGAATCGGTATGTGGCTGTTGAGCTTCATCTTCATTCCGATTCTGGCGTTCGGTTCGGCCACCTACACCAAGCCCGTGGCGCGCTGAAGGCGTCTGAGTCTTCGCCTCAGTACCTCGCGTTCGTTGGGCCACGGTTCGTTTTCGCTCGACCTCGCCTAGAGTCGGGGACAGCCAAGTAAAACGAGGATGATCATGGATGACAGCACCATCTTGCAAAAGGTGAGCGACCTCACCGACGAGGAGAAGAGGCTCGAGGAATCCCACGAACTCGAAGCGCTCTCCAAGGAACAAGTGGCGCGACTTCACGCCATCGAGGTCGAACTCGACCAGTGCTGGGACTTGTTGCGTCGTCGTCGGGCCCGTCGCGTGGCGGGCCTGAGTCCCGACGGCGAGGGTGTGCGATCAGAAAGCATCGTCGAGAACTACGAGCAGTAGACCTGCAGCCTTTTTAGATTTACGGCACGAGGGGCTTGATGCGCGGGGCGTAGGTGAAGGGCACGACGACGAGTCCCGCGATTGGTCGGCGTTACCCGAGCCGACCTACGGTGATGCTATGGAAACTTCGAGGACACCCCGAGCGTCCCACGTTGGCACGAGCGTGCTCTTCGCCAGCGTCGTCGCGACGGCGCTGTTGGTCGCTATGTTCGTGCCGGTCGCCGGGGCCGGCGCGACGGCCCAGAAGGTGTCGACGCAGTCGGCCACGATGGCTGGCGTGCGCGCCACGTTTACCTACAGGGGAACCTATCCCGAGGGGCGTAATCCCTCTCTGACGATCACTCGTCAGGGCGTCATCCTTTTCAAGGGACCGGTGACGTCGGCGTGGTGCGGCAACGCGTGTTGGCCCAACACGATCGAAGCCAAGGACAAAGCGGTGCACGTGGTACGCCTGCAGGCGGGTAAGACGCCCGACGTCGTGCTCGACCTCTACAGCGGAGGCGCTCATTGTTGTTCCATCGAACAGGTGTATTCGATTGGCGCCACCTCGAAGGTGCGAAAGGTCGAGCGCAACTTCGGCGACCCGGGCGCGCGGCTCGAGAGGATCGGTGTCGGCGGCACCACGGACTTCGTCAGCGCCGACGACTACTTCGCCTACGAATTCACTGACTTCGCCGCGTCGGGCCTGCCGATTGAGATCTTCTCGTTCTCGAACGGTTCGTTCCACAACGTGACCCGACGTTTTCCCACCCTGATCGCCAAGGACGCCACCGTGTGGCTGCAGGCCTTTCACGCCCAAGCGAGCAGCCACTACCAGGACTCCGTGGGTGTCGCGGCGGCCTGGGCCGCCGACGAGGATATGCTCGGCCACGCCACGGCGGTGAAGAACTTCCTCGCCGCACAGTTGAAGGCCGGTCACCTCAACAGCGCGTTGAGTCCGATCGAACCGGGAGGCGCGCGCTTCGTCACGGTCCTGCAGGCCTTTCTTCAAAAGCACGGCTACACGAAGTAGCAGAAGTGGACGTCGCACAAAGCGGCCAACGGCATTACTTTTCGGCGAGAAGGCCCTTCTTTGCCTTTTCGAGTGCGGCCAGTCTGTCCTTAGCGACCCGCGGTGACTTCAAGTCCATCTGGTCGATCGTGTCGACGATGATCCCACCTACGAGCGCGCGTAACGCGTACTTGTGGTCCGCCGGTACCACGTACCAGGGGGCCCACGGGGTCGAGGTCGCGCTGAGGGCCTCTTCGTAGGCTTGCTGATACTCGTCCCAGTGCTCGCGTTCGGCGAGGTCGCTGGTGGAGAACTTCCAGCGTTTGTCGGGGTCGTCGAGACGTTTGAGGAATCGCTTCTTCTGCTCGTCGCGTGAGATGTGTAGGAAGACCTTGACGATCCTCGTGTTGTTGCGGTGCAGATGGTGTTCGAAGTTGTTGATGTCCTCGAAACGGTTCTTCCAGAGCTTGGCCAAGTCGCCGTCGTCGGGCTTCTCGTGAGTGCGGTCAAGGAGTTCGGGGTGCACTCGAACGACCAGCACGTCCTCGTAATAAGAGCGGTTGAAGATACTGATGCCACCGAGCGCCGGTAACGCCCTGGTGCAACGCCAGAGGAAGTCGTGACTGAGCTCTTCGGCGGAGGGCTGCTTGAATGACTCGACCCGACAGCCCTGGGGATTTATCCCCGACATCACGTGTTTGATGGTGCCGTCCTTGCCCGCGGCGTCCAACGCCTGGAGCACTATCAAGAGTGCGTGTGAACCGTCTGCCCAGAGCAGGTCCTGGGCCGTGGCGAGTTCGGTGACGAACGACGCCAGGTCCTTCTCGGCCACTCGCTTGCGGGGATCGTCCGATTCTTTCGCGTCCTTGTCCTTGGGGCCTTTTCCCTTCAACCAGTCGGTCTTCGTCTGCTCGGTGCTTCGCTCGTCGAGGTGGGCGTGTTTTCCTGGCTCGACCCGTAGTTCGTCCAACACGGCCTTGTTGAGTTTCATGTCACTCTCCTTTGACGCGACGTTAGGGTGCTCCGCAATTCTTCGAGCAGAACGGCCCGGATCGATCCGAAGACGTCATTGGTCGCGGCTTCGGCTCCCACCCGGGCGCTCAGGTCAACAAATCGCAGATTGTCGTAACGGCTTCGCAGATTGCTTTGCGCGTACGTGTCGACTGAGCCGCAGAAAATGAGCAGAGGAAGACGTCCGTCCGTCATCGTGGCGATACCGCCCGTCACCTTTCCTTCCAGACTTCCGTCGTCGAACCGTCCTTCGCCCGTGATGATCATGCTCGCGGCTTTCATGCGCGAGGCGAGGTCGACGGCGCCCGCCACCGCTTCAAGTCCGTCGACGAGCGTCGCGCCCAGGGCGGCGAGGGCGCCGGGAATCCCGCCGGCGGCACCCGTACGCTCGAGCGTCTCGACGTCAATGCCTCGTTCCTTTAGGTAGAGGGATCGAACGTCCGCGAGACGTTCGTCGACGAGGTCGAGTTCCTCTTCGCGCACACCCTTTTGGTGGGCGTATCGCCGGGCGCCGCTGAATCGAGCGCTGACGTCGGTGGCGGCGGTGACCGGAACCGGAAGTCCCCCGTGGTCGCGCAGCACTTCGTAGCAGCCAAGTCCGCCGTCGGAAGTCGCCGAACCGCCGAGGCCTAGCAGCACGGACGCGGCGCCGAGTTTCGCCGCGGCGAGGATCAGTTCGCCGACGCCCTCGCTGGAGGCGGCCAGGGCTTCGTCGCCCGTGGGTGACGCCAGGTGGTGACGACCCACCGCGTCGGCACTTTCGATCACGGCGATGGTGCCGTGGTCGGTCGTCACCAGCGTGACGCCCGCACTCTCGGGTTCGCCAAGGGGGCCGCGCACTTCGACGTGCGAGGTCTCGCCGGAGAACGCCTCGCGAAACCCTTCACCACCGTCGGACATGGGTTGGCAATCGGGTTCGAAACCCAGTCCGCGAACGACCTCGCCGACGACCTCGCAGAGTTCGAGCGCGGAGGCCGTGCCCCGGAACTTGTCCATGGCGATCAGAATCCGTGAACCATGCGCGAGCTGGAAGGAGTCCTCTTCTCGCCCACGCGCGCTGTCACTCATCGGGAGTTTTCACCCAGGCGGTGGTCGGACCGCTGTGTTTTGCCGTCGCTCCGTCGAACGCTCACCATACGGGGAACTCTAACAACGGCGTGTGTCGCTCTCGGGCGCTAGTGCCGGCGCGCCGGGTCAGCGCCGACGAGCGAGGCGCTCGCGTGGACTTCGCACCACGAGCAGCGTCGACGACCATCGGGGCCGGCGAGGTCGTGGTGATCGTCGGTGATCTCCTGGCCATACGGACAAGCAGTCGCGTCGTGGTACACGGGCTCTTCGGGTCCGACGCGTACGTCGGTGTGAAAAGGCGCCACGTGCGCGTGGGTCTCGCACCACGAGCATCGTCGACGGTCGTCCGATCCCGCCACGACGTGGCGATCGTGCGTGATCTCCTTGGCGTACGGGCACGACGCACTGTCGTGGTAGACGGGCTCTTCGGGTCCGACGCGCACGTCGGTGTGAAAGGGCGCCACGCTCGCGGCCATGAGCGAAAGGTCGGCGTGGACTCGTCCGCTGCGTTGGTCCCTGTCAGTCGGCTTGTCCGAAGGGTCGAGAATTCGGTAGGCCCAGATCTTGACCCGGTCGGTGAAGAGGAACCACAGGATCGCGTAGCCCCAGACAAGGGCCGCGTAGCCAACGCCGAGGGGCGTCATGATTATCCCAGTGACAGCGATGACGGTGGCGAGAATCTGCGTGCCCAGCACGGCGACCCAGAGGATCTTGGCCGGTCGGATCGACCAGAAGGAGCCGCGGGTCCGGGCCTGGAAGATGGTGAGGTGTCCCGCCACCGACAAGGTGAGGTACATCATGGTCTGCAGTTCGGGCCGGCTGAGGTGGAACACGCGGTCGCCCAGGAAGAACACACCGAAGGCCGCGACTGGACCTACGACGCCCAACACGGTCGCCATGCCGAGCACGACGCGCATGTTCCACGCCTCGGGTTGGTTGCGGTAGCGGACGTTGTCGTAGGCGATTGACAAGATGGCGCCGTCATTGAGTAACGCCAACAAGACGATCTGAATCGCCGTGACCGGAAAGAAATTGAAGAGCAGGATCACCGCGGTGACGAACAGCAGGACGCGCAGCGTCTCGGCGATGCGGTAGATCGCGTAACTGTTCATGCGCTGGAAGATCTTGCGACTCTCCTTGATCGCGTCGATGATCACCGAGAGGCCCGGCGTGGTCAACACGATGGACGCCGCCGCGCGCGCCGCGTCCGTCGCGCTCGAGACCGCGATGCCGCAGTCGGCTTTCTTCAAGGCCGGTGCGTCGTTGACGCCGTCACCGGTCATGCCGACGATATGGCCATGCCGCTCTAGTACGTCGACGATGTGGTACTTGTCCTCGGGGAACACCTGGGCGTAGCCGTCGGCGGATTCAATGGTCTTGGTGGTCTGGGAACTCTCCTTGTCCTTGGTGGCGCGAAGGCTGGCGGCGTCGAGGATGTCGGTGCCCATGCCGAGGGTCCTCGCGGTCTCTTGCGCAATGGCCAGTGCGTCGCCGGTGACCATCTTTACGTGCACACCCATGTGTCGGGCCGTCGCAATGGTGGCCTTGGCGTCGACGCGCGGCGGATCGAACAGCGGGAGCACGCCGAGGAACTGCCAGGCGCCGTTACCCTGGGCGCGCGCGACCCCGAGCGAACGAAATCCCCGCTTGGCGAATTCGTTGACCGCGTGGGTGACGTCGGTCTTCACGGACCTGGCGTTGGACGAGAGCGCCAGGATCACCTGGGGCGCACCCTTAGTGACCTTGAAGGCCGGTCCGCCCTTGGCTTTCACGGTCGCCTCGGTGCGCTTACCCACGGGGTCGAACGGTTGGAAGTGCGTGACGGTGTAATCGCGCAGGACCGCGGGGTGCGCGAGTCCCGCGAGCACCGCCAGATCGATGGTGTCGTTGTCGTCAGCGCGCGAGGCGAGGGCGGCGTCCACGATCAGTTGTCCGGGATCGACGCCTTCTACGACGAAGGGTTCACCGAGTGTGAGTTTGTTCTGGGTGAGCGTGCCGGTCTTGTCGGTGCAAAGGATGTCCACGCCCGCGAGTTCCTCGATCGCGACGAGTCGACTGACGATTGCCTTGCGCTTGGCCAAGAGGCGCGCGCCCACCGCCATGGTTACCGACAGCACCGTCGGCATGGCGACGGGTATCGCCGCCACCGTCAGCACGAGCGCGAACTGAAGGGTCGTCAAGAACGGATCACCTCGCACTACGGAGACCACGATGATGATCGCGACCATAGCGATCGCGAGGTAGATCAGATAGGTTCCGATTCGTAACACGGCCTTTTGGAAGTGACTCTTGGTTTGGGTGTCCTGGACGAGCTCAGCGGTCTTGCCGAAGTAGGTGGAGCCACCGGTCGCGTAGACCAGCGCGCTGACCTCGCCTTGACGGATGATCGACGCCGAGTAGACCGAGTCCCCGGGACCACGCGATGCCGGTAATGACTCACCAGTGAGGGCAGATTCGTCGACTTCGACCGGATCACCGTCAAGCAGCCGGGCGTCGGCGGGCACGATGTCTCCAAGTCGAAGTCGTATCACGTCACCGGGCACCAATTGCCTGGCGGGTGGGTTTACCCAGGTGCCATCGCGAAGTACGCGCGACTTGATGGCGAGCGACGCCTTCAGCGCGTCGACGGCTTTGCCCGCTTGGTGCTCTTCGGAAAAGCCGATCAAGGCGTTGGCCAGGAGCAGCACCAGGATGATACTGAAGTCGGGCCAGTGTCGAAGGATCCCTGAAAGAAGCACCGCGACTTCGATCATCCACGGAATCGGTCCCCAAAAATAGCTGAGGAATTTCAACATCGCGTTCTGCTTGACTTCGGCGATCTCGTTCGCACCGTAATCAACCAGTCGCTTCTTGGCTTGCGCGCTCGTTAGTCCAGCCGCCGACGTGTCGAGCTTCGTCATTACTACGTCGAGCGCGAGCGTCGCGAGATCGTTGGCCTTCTTCGACGAGGATGCGTTCTCTGATCGGTGGGCTTTTACCCCAAGACCCTTGGCACCGGCGGAACGAGTGGCCATGGCCTACCTTTCGGCACGTGAGGAACTCTGCGCTCGTCGTGCTTACTTCCAACGTAGTCACTTCGTTCGCGCATCGTGCGAGGAATGCCCCGCAACGACGACGATAACCACGCTCGAGTCGCCGATCGGGTTTTGTCTAATCGACCTCTCTTTTTCGCGGCGTCGATTCCGGATGATCGCGCGAGGAAGTGTGATAAACTCGAGTCGTTGCTCCAGACCCTAGGCAATCGTTTTCTTTTTCGTTCCTAGGAGACACCATGAGTGACGTGCGAAAATCCCTCGAATTCGCCGCCACGTCTTCTAACTGGTCTGAACACCATTGCACGCGCCGTCACGCGCATAATTTCGGTTGCCCCTCGTCGCGGCGACGTTCGAAATGGACGTTTCTCAATAAGAACGCGGCGCGTTGGCTCTCTTCGCTGCGTCCCAGCGCCACGAAACGGATTGGCATGGGATAGACGCTCGCACTTGGTGGGCCGCCCGGGTCTCGATCCCGGCACCTTGAGATTAAAAGTCTCCTGCTCTTCCCGATGAGCTAGCGGCCCCCACGTCGACGCAACTCGTGCTACCAGCAGCGTCGCCGAAGGACCACCTTACTTCACTCGATTTGGTGGACTCTCGTGCGCAACTTGTCTTTGCCGTAACCGTAGTCACGAAGGCTTCACGTAAGTGCTTTGGAAGATTGGACTTTCGGCCTTAGCCCGCCAGAGAAAGTTCGCGATGTTGGTAGGACAATTAGTTAAGGCCTACGGGCCACTGTGCAGTACCTGAGGAGGCAGTATGTCGTTACTCAACTCTCCGTCCGCTTCGAAAAAAGAGACAGCCCCAGCGCCGCTCTCGGAACGAAATCAGCAAAAGGCCCACGCGATGGGCCTCACCTCGGCCACGGCCTTGGTGATGGGCAGCATCGTCGGTACTGGTGTGTTCACCATGCCCGCCGTGCTCGCGGGAGCGGGCACGATGGGGATCGTGGTGCTCGGCGTGATCGCCGTGGGTGCCATGCTGCTCGCCGTTTTGTTCGGTCAGCTCACCAAGCGAGTACCCAACAGTGACGGTGGGGTGTACGCGTACACCCGTCACGAGTTCGGTGACTTCGCCGGTTACCTCGTCGGTTGGTGTTACTGGATCCAGTCCTGGGCCGGTAATGCGGCAATCGTCTCGTCGTGGGTCTTCTACGTCGATGCACTGTTCAAGTTCAGCCACCCGAGTGGCATGTCGAACTGGGGTATTGCGATGTTCGGTTTGTGGATCCCGGCGCTGATCAACCTCACGGGCGTCCGTCAGATGGCCTGGTTCCAGAACATCACCGTGGTCCTCAAGTTCCTGCCACTGCTCTTCGTGGGTGTCGTGGGCTGGTTCTTCGTCGCCAAGGCTAATTTCGGACCATTTAATGCTTCGGGTGGCAGCCTCTACAGCGGTATCGGCATCGCCGCCGGCGTCGCGCTCTTCTCCTTCATTGGCGTCGAAGCGGCCGCCATCACCGCCAAGCGTGTGATCAATCCTCGCTCAAACGTGATGCGCGCCTCGGTCATCGGCACCGTCGCCAGTGCGGGGCTTTACGTATTGGTCACCGCCGTCGTGATGGGGCTCGTGAGTCACCACACGCTGGTCAACACCGGTTCTCCCTTCGTGAACGCTTTTCAGACGATGTTCCCCCACAGTGCGTGGGCCGGTCAGTTCGTCGCCGGTGTCGCGGTCGTGTCCGGTTTGGGAGCCTTGATTGCCTGGACGTTGATCGTCACTGAGACGTCGCGCGCCATCGCCCAAGACGACCTCTTCCCACGCGCTTTCGCGTGGCAAGACAAGCGGGGCACCGCGTGGTTCGGCATCGTGGTCGGTACCGTGTTGCCATCGCTGTTGATGTTGTGGCGCTACTCCACCAGCACCGGACTGACGGTCTTCACCTACCTCGTCGACCTGACGGTCGTGACGGTGGCAATCCCGTACTTCTTCTCCGCGATCGCGCAGTTGACCTTCCTCGTCTCCAAGCGTCGTCACGTCCAGGGATGGCAGTTGGCGCGTGACCTCTGTGTGGCGGGCGCCAGTGTGCTCTTCTCCATGTGGGTCACGTTCGCCTCTGGTTACCAGGTTGTGTACCAGGCACTCGTGGTGCTGCTCGTAGGTCTGATCTTCTACGCGTTCCTCAACGCACGTCGTCAGGGACTGGGCGAGATCGCCTATCCCGTTGACCTGCCCGACGAGGTTCCCGCCTCCTGGCACGCCGAGGTAATGGCGGAAGTTAAGCCCGAAAAGGCCCCCAAGACCGTAAAGGACACCAAGTCCAAGAAGTAAGAGCAAAGAGGTTGCGCAATGACGCTGCACGTTGATTCAGAAGTAGGCCAACTCAAGCAGGCAATACTGCACCGACCCGGACTCGAACTCTCAAGACTGACGCCGTCGAACATCCAGAGTCTGCTGTTCGATGACGTCTTGTGGTCGAAGAAGGCGCGTGAAGAGCACGACGCCTTCGCCCAGGCGATGCGCGACAAGGGCGTCAAGGTTCACCTCTTCGGCGATTTGCTGGCCGACGTTCTGTCCCTCGACGACGGTCGCGCGTTCGTGCTCGACTCGCTGTGCACCGATGATCAGATCGGTCCGTCGCTCGTCAAGCCGGTGCGTCAACTGCTCAACGATCTCGACGGCGAGAAACTTGCAGAATTCCTCATCGGGGGAATACTGAAGGCCGACTTGACACCGCTCAGCGCGAAGAGTCTCTCCTGGGAGCAGCTGCGCGCGGACGACTTCATCTTGCCTCCGTTGCCGAACACGCTGTTCCAGCGCGACAACTCGTGCTGGATCTACGGCGGGGTCACGATCAATCCGATGGCTAAGACCGCCCGCAAGCGCGAGTCACTGCACACGAGGGCGGTCTACCGCTATCACCCGGTCTTCAAGGACGAGAAGTTTGACGTCCTACTTGACGCCGAATTCGTCAATCACCAGGCGACTATCGAGGGAGGCGACGTGCACATCCTGGGTCACGGGACCGTGATGATCGGCATGGGCGAGCGCACGACGCCAATCGCCGTGGAGATCCTGACGCGACGGCTCTTCGAGACCGGTCAGGCGACCCGCGTGATCGCGATCGAACTTCCTCACAGCCACGCCTTTATGCACCTGGACACGGTGATGACCATGATCGATCGCGCGACGTTCGTGCTCTACCCGTACTTCGACAAGAACCTGCGCAGTTGGACCATCGTCCCGGGTGACGAGCCCGGCACACTCAGCATGAGTCAGAACGAGGACCTCTGGGAGACGTTGGCCCAGGTCCTCAAAGTCGACCGCGTGACCGTGCTCACGACCGACGAGGACGTTCGCGCGGCCGAGCGCGAGCAATGGGACGACGGTACGAACTTCCTCGCCGTGGCTCCCGGGGTCATCATGGGCTACGACCGTAATGTCGCCACTAATACGATGCTGCGCAAGAACGGCATTGAGGTCGTCTCCATCGAAGGTAGCGAACTTGGTCGAGGACGCGGCGGTCCGCGTTGCATGACCTGTCCCATCGAACGAGAGAGCGTCCAATGAAAAAGTCCGACGTCACCAATGGTTTGCGAGGGCGCAGTCTGCTTAAGGACGCCGATCTCACCAAAGAGGAGTTCGTGGGGTTGCTCGACCTGAGCGACCGCCTGCGCCGTGAGAAGTGGTCGGGCACCGAGAAGCGACTGCTCAAGGGAAAGAACATCGCGTTGATATTCGAGAAGGCTTCGACGCGCACGAGGTCCGCCTTCGAAGTGGGGGCCCACGACCAGGGGGCGAGCACTACCTACATGGGTCCCGAAGAGACGCAGTTGGGTCACAAGGAGACCGTGAAGGACACCGCGCGCGTGCTCGGACGAATGTTCGACGGTATCGAGTTCCGGGGGTTCGCTCACCACGACGTGGAGCTTTTAGCGGAGTTCTCCGGCGTGCCGGTGTGGAACGGGCTCACCGATTTGTGGCATCCGACGCAGTTGCTGGCCGACATGCTCACCATCCGCGACCACACCGTCAAGCCCCTCGAACAGGTGGCTCTGACCTACGTCGGCGACGCGCGTAACAATACGGCGAACTCGTTGCTCTGCGTGGGTGCGCTGCTGGGCCTGGACGTGCGAATCGGCGCGCCCGCGTCGCTGCAACCCTCCAAGGAGGTCCAGGACATCGCCCAGCAATTGGCGCAGTATTCGGACGCGAGGATCCTGATCACCGATAACGCCCAAGAGGCGGTCGCCAATACGGACTTCATCTACACCGACGTCTGGGTCTCAATGGGCGAGCCCACCGATACCTGGGCTGAACGTATCAAACTGCTCTTGGCCTACCAGGTCAACGAGGACTTGGTGAAAGCGTCGAAGAACCCTGACGTTCGTTTCCTGCACTGCCTGCCGGCCTTGCACAACACCGACACCGACCTCGGCGCCGAGCTGGACAAGAAATACGGCGTCAGCGCCCTGGAAGTGACCGATGAGGTCTTCGAATCCAAGACGTCCATCGTTTTTGACCAGGCGGAGAACCGTTTGCACACAATCAAGGCGATCATGGTCGCCACGTTGGTAGGAGTCTGAAATTCTCATCGTTGCGGCACTAGGCGGAAACGCACTCCTCCAAAGAGGTGAGAAGCCCGCTGCCGAAATTCAACAGCACCACGTCGTTGACGCGGTGAAGCAATTGGCCCGTATCTGTGAGGGGAACGAGATCATCGTCACCCACGGTAACGGACCCCAAGTCGGGATGCTGGCGATCGAGAGCGCGAACGACCCCGTTCTCGACCACCCTTTTCCCTTCGACGTGCTGGGTGCGCAAACCCAGGGGATGATCGGTTACTGGCTGGTCCAGGCGCTCGGCAACGTTCTCAAGCGCCGGGTCGTCGCGGTCCTCACCCAGACGATCGTCGACACGAACGATCCCGCGTTCGTCGCGCCCACGAAGTTCGTCGGTCGCGGCTACTCGAAGGAAGAGGCTCGCCGCGTCGGTGGTGGCAAGTGGGCCCTCAAGCAAGATGGTGACCTGTGGCGGCGCGTCGTCGCGTCGCCCGAACCCATGGAGGTCGTCGAGCTGTCGACGATCCGCGACCTGGTCACCCAGGGCACGATCGTCGTCTGCGCCGGTGGGGGTGGCATTCCCGTGGCGCGCGACAAGAAAGGTCACCTCGCGGGCGTCGAAGCGGTCATCGACAAGGACCTCGCGGCGGCGTTGATCGCGCGCGACGTGAAGGCCGACGCCTTGCTGCTGCTCACTGACGTGCCCGCGGTGCTCGCCGATTACGGCCTGTCGACCCAGCACCCCCTGGACAAGGTGACCGTCGAGGAGCTGCGCGCCATGAGCTTCCCGGCCGGTTCGATGGGCCCCAAGGTAGAAGCGGTCTGCCGATTCGTCAAGGCCACCGGTAAACACGGGTCCATCGGCACTTTTGACGACGCGCCGGGGCTCTTGGACGGCTCGGCGGGCACGACCGTCGTCCCCTGATTTCTCAGAGTCGCCGTGGGCATTCGTCACTAGATTTGTCCCCATGTCAGACACTGTGCTCGTCACCGGCGGGACGGGTTTTATCGCCCAACACTGCATCCTTCAATTGCTCGACGCGGGCTATAACGTGCGCGCGAGCGCGCGCTCGGCGAGCCGCGAGGCAGAGTTGATTGCCACTTTGACGCCACATCTCGCTTCGGGTACGACCCTCGAGGGCCGGTTCAGCGTGGTCGCCGCGGACCTGACCAGCGACGCGGGTTGGGATGAAGCCGTCGCGAAGTGCACGTACGTCTTGCACGTGGCCAGCCCGATCTTCTTGAAGGTGCCCAAGGACGAGAACGAGATGATCGTGCCCGCTCGCGACGGCACGCTACGGGTGCTGCGCGCCTCGAGTCGCGCGGGGGTACGACGCGTCGTGATGACCTCGTCGGTGGCGGCGGTCGCCTACGGCACGCCGAGGGATCACGTCTACACCGAAAGTGACTGGACGAACGTCGAGGGCGACGACGTCGACCCTTACGCGAAGTCCAAGGCCGTCGCGGAGAAAGCGGCCTGGGATTTCATTGATTCAACGCAGAATGCCTCGTCGATGGAATTGGTCACGATTCTGCCCGGACTGGTCCTGGGGCCGGTGCTCTCCAGCCATTTCAGTTCCTCGGGCGAATCGGTGAAGCGAATGATGAATCACGAGGTGCCCGGGATGCCCGATATATGGTTCCCTCCCGTAGATGTCCGTGACGTGGCGTGGTCGCACGTTACAGCCATGACACATCCGAGCGCAGCTGGACAGCGATTCATTTGCGCCGCCTCGGATTCGGTGCCGTTGCTTGCCATCGCGATGATCCTTGACGAGCGCTACAAGAGCCAGGGCTACAAGATCCCGCTGAGAAAGCTACCCAAGTCTGCGGTGCGACTCGTCGCTCTCTTTGACCGGGACTTGAAGTTCATCATCCCCGAAATAGGCAAGCCGTTCCACGTGGATTCCAGAAAGATTAAAACCCAACTCGGGCTCGAACCGCGTGACCTCGCCGAGATGACTTTCACCATGGCGCAAACGATGATTCAGTATGGGATCGTGAAGAGTCCGAAGTGACACGGTAGGTTCCTGACAACTTGATGGCAATAATCCAACGTAGGAAGTCATAAGGCCGTCTCGCGAGACGGAACGAGGCGAGCCTCGGTGTAACGTTCAAGATGGTGAGCCGGGAAGACTGGTCGGCACGAAGACGGTGAGCGGAGTGCGCTGATTTGACCCTGGCATTTCTTGAATTCTTTCTCGGCACAGCGGTGAGCCTTGTCGCGAGTTGGATCTTGGTCACGAGGCTCGAGCGAGTGGGTGAACGAATCGGGCTCTCCGAGGCATTGCTGGGCATCCTGGCCGCATTTGCCGCGGATGCTCCTGAAATCACCGCGTCGGTGACAGCCCTGTCGCACCATCAGCGGAGCATCGGTGCTGGCGTTGTCATCGGATCGAATGTCTTCAACCTGGCGGCCTTGTTGGGACTCGGGGCGCTGGTGTCTGGTTTCATCGTGCTTCACCGGAAGGTCGTATTGCTCGGAGGCGTGGTCGCGACGTTGGTCGCGCTGAGTTGCCTCGCTACGGTCACCGGTACTTTCTCGGATGTTACCGGTTTGGTCATCGCCGGCATCGTATTCACGGCCTACGTCACCGTGTTGAGTGCGCGGGGCCAACGTCTTAAGCGCCTGAAGTTGCCAGAAAGGTGGTGCGAATGGCTTTCGGTTGCCATCGAGGAGGAGGAACTCGAACTCGCTGAAATGGTTCGCTCGCGGCGCGCAAGAACGTCTGACTTCGTGGCCGCTGCGCTAGCTCTTGTGGTGGTAGTGCTCGCCAGTGTGACGATGGAAAGGAGCGCATCAACTTTGGGTCATCACTTTCACGTCGCTGACGCAATCGTCGGTGCCATCGTTCTCGCTGGTGTCACGAGCCTTCCCAACGCAGTTGCGGCCATTCACCTGGCTTCGAAGGGTCGCGGTGCGGCGGCGCTCAGCACGGCACTGAACAGTAACAGTCTTAACGTGATTGCGGGACTCATGATACCCGGGGTCTTTATTGGGCTGGCGCGATTTTCAGTGCCCGGCAGTTTGACTACGTGGTGGTACGTCGGTCTCACCCTGGTCACTTTGGTGCTTGCGTTCCTGAGTCGAGGTCTTCGACGCTGGCAGGGAGGCCTCATCGTCGTTGGATATCTCGCTTTCGTGGTGGCCTTGCTGAGCGTTGCCTAATTCGTGACAGGGACTCAGGGTGGTCGTTGCCGGCACGACTGGCAAATTGCCGCGCGCCGCGTCTAGGGCGTCATGGCCACATAGGGCCCAAGGAAGTTCGATCCACCGCGTTCATATCGTCTGCACTACCTCGCACTTCTCGCGCGATACTGGAACCACCGTGTCATCGAGAAGGAGAGAATGAACTTCAGTTGTCCTCTTCGCGGGGTGAATCGGGATGCTGCTGGCGCAGCCCACAAGGCTCCACCCCAGTCGGTCGGTCCTCGTTGAACCGAGCGTCACGAGTGATTACTCCTGGGTGCCTTAGCCGATGCCAGCGAGGAATTGCCTTCTGGAGAATTGTCGCGCCGTGCGCTGTTCCCAGGCGAAGGTGAGCCCCTTGATCGATGGAGTCGAATGCGACGCACGGTTCTATACCGAGTCGAATCCTCGTTTCGTGCGCGATCACGAAAACCAGTCTTGACAATTGGCCCGTTGGAGCCATGGCACGGGTAAAAGTGGGTAAAGTCGTGGTTGAGGCACTGATTGACAACTTCCACCTCAGTGGAGACGAATTCGCAAGAGGTGGTCGAGGTCCGTCGTGTCGGCGTCGCCAACAATGACGCCGCCAACGTGAGGAACGACTATGGGCGAGAAATCACCGCACCAACACAATGCCAAGAAGGTCGGCAAGTCGCTGAAGGAAAAGCGAAACGAAAAGCACGTAAAAAAAGAATCGAAGAAGGGCATCATCAGCGAGTAACGCACGGCTGCTCGTAGAGCAGTTTTCGTACGGCGTTCCGGCGTCAGTTTCCACCGAGCGCGGACGAGTCGCTGACCCACGCCTTTGGAAGGACGCCAGCAGGAAGTTCGTTGCGCCGCGGGAACCCTTCGTGTTCCCCGGGTCGTTCAGTAACTTTAGCCCCGCAGTACGTGGCGAGCGTCATCGCTTCGTTGAGGCTGGCACCCCCGAGCATGCCCGCGACGAACCCGGCATCAAAGGCGTCGCCAGCGCCCACTGGGTCGAGCGCTTCGACATCGAGCGCCTGCTGACGCCAGAACTCGCCGGCACTTTGGGCGGTGGCACCTTCGCTTCCTTGTTTCACCACCACCACGGCAACGTTCATCAACGTCGCTCGTTCGATGATGGTGTCGGGATCATCGGTACCGAAGAGAAGGTCACCCTCTCCGGTGCCCAGCAAGAGCACTTGGCAGTGAGCAACCATTGGCAGTAGTACGGCTCGGGCCTCTTCTCGGGTCCAGAGTTGGTGACGATAATTGGGATCAAACGACACGGGAATTGCGTGATCGTTCGCCCACGCCAGTGCGGCCATCACTGCGTCGCGGCATGGGATGCTCAGCGCCGGCGTTATACCAGTGATGTGAAGCCAGTCGACGTCATTGGTGTCAGAGGGCCAGTCCTCGGGACCAAACGTGGAGCCCGCGGAGTGTGCCCGATAATACAGAGGACGTCGCTGCCCGTCGGCCAGCCACTCGCGAAGGTAAAGACCCGAAACGCCATCGTTGCGACGCACGTGGGTGACGTCGACGTCCTCGCACTCGAGCGTGGTGAGCACGAGTGAACCCAGGGTGTCGTTACCGACTCGACCCACGAACCGGGCGTCAAGTCCTAGCCGACGTATGCCGACCGCGAAGTTGACCTCGGCCCCTCCGAGGTAAAGGCGAAGTGGCTCGCCCCCGTCAAGGGTGACTGGCCGGTCGGGCAGCGCGGCGATGAGAGCCTCACCGCAGGTGATGACGCGAAGGGAGCGAGCGGGATCAGCCACGGTCATGGGCGCGTACGACCGTGACGAGATCGCGAGCGCGGGTCTCGATCTCGGTCACGTTGCCTTGTTCCAGCGAGATTCGAGGGATTATCAATGAACCCACCGAAATCGCTCGAGCGCCGGCCATGAGCCATTCCCCTGCGTTCTCGGTCGTGACACCCCCACTGGGAATGAAGTCCGTGCGGTCAAAGGGACCCCGGAGTGCCTTCAGCAGTGCCGGACCGCCGATCTCGGCGGGAAAGATCTTGACGGCTGAAGCCTCAAGATCGATGGCGTGCGCCACTTCGGATGGCGTCCACGCTCCCAGTACGAAGGGAATATTGCGATCGCGGGCGGCCTGCGCGACGGCGGGGCGAACCGACGGCGTGACGATGAAACGGGCTCCTGCCTTTTCGGCGTCGATCACTTGCTGGGCGTGTAGCACCGTGCCCACTCCAACGACCGCACCTTCCACCTGAATGGCGGTCTCCACGTGGGAGAGGACGTCGGCGATCGTCCACGTGAACTCGACGCACCGAATGCCGCATTCAACCAATGCTTCGACGATGGAGCGGGTGCCGCGCATCTCGGGTGCGCGCAACACGGCGACGATTCGGTCGGCGAAGAGTTCCGTCGGGAGATCGGCCATCAACGGTACCTTAGGCCAGCCTTAGGGCTGGTAGGCCTCGTTGGCTACGGCTTCGTAGTATTCGAGAGCGTCACGATTGATCTCGATGCCGAGTCCCGGTCCGTCGGGCAGCGTCACCTTGCCGTCGACCAATTTCATGTTGTCGTCGGCCAGATCACGGCGAAGGCCCGATTCGGTCAACTCCGCGGGCAAGTACTCAATGAAGGCGCAGTTTGGTGTGGCGGCGGCCAGGTGCGCAGCGGCGGCCACCGAGATGCCGGTCTTCCAGAGGTGCGGCACGATCGTGAGCCCTCGTTCCGCGGCCAACGTGCACACACGCTTCGCTTCGGTGAGCCCACCGACGCGACCGATATCGGGTTGGATCACCTGAACCCCCGCGCGGTCCATCAGGTCAAGATGTTCGAAGCGGGTGGTGAGCCATTCGCCGGCGGCGATCCGAATCGGTTGTTCATTGGTCAAGCGTCGGTAGCCGTCCAGGTCGTCGGGCCAGAGCGGCGTCTCGACGAAGTAGAGATCGAACTCTTCCCAAGTCTTGAGCACTCCCAACGCCGTGTCGGCGTCGGGGAAGGCGTATTGCACGTCGACGAGCAATTGCGTGTCGGGGCCAACCGCTTTACGCACGCCGGCCAGAACCTCGGTAGAGCGTTCCCATGGTTCGCGCATGCCGGTGTGGGCGAACGGGCCCGCCAGCGTGATCTCCGCTTTCACCGCGTGAAAGCCCAGCGCGATGGCGCGAAGAGCCCACTCGATGAGTGAGTCGCGGTACTCCTCGTAGGAATTGGTGTGAGGTTGCAATGACGCGTAGGGAGTGATGCCCTCGTGCGCGGCACCGCCGAGTAATTCGTAGCACGGAACGCCCAGTGCTTTGCCTCGTAGGTCGTGCAGTGCGATGTCGAGCGCCCCGATTGCGTTGATGACCGCACCACGTCGGCCGTTCATGGCGGTCGACACGTACATTTGGTCCCATAACCCTTCGACGTCCATGGGGTCGAGCCCGACGAGAAGTTCACTTAGCCCTACACCCATGTTGTGACTGCCCGGTGCCTCGATGCAAGCCTTGGCTATCCAGGGGTTGACGTCAGTCTCACCAATACCCGTGAGACCTTCGTCGGTGTGGATCTCGACGACGATGTCATCCTGGGCCGAGCTGGCCGCCGTGATGTCAAAGGCCGGTTGCAAGAGTACGTGGCAATCAATCGAAGTGATTCGCATGGGTGAGTCTCTCCTTGGTGCGTCAGTAGTTGGATAATAACGGATACGGGTTCTTGAAGTGCGATTGTCTGACAAACAAGTCCCTAGAAAACTACTACATTTAAAGAAGAAACTCCGATGGAGGTTGCCTTGACAAACCTTTGTCTGATGGTCATACTTACTAAACAACAAGGGGGACGATGGCGCAAAGCGTTCTGGCCGTAACTGGCGGGGCCTCAGGAATAGGGCACGCGGTCGCGGTGCTCGCCGCGTCCCACGGCACGCGCGTGGCGGTCCTGGACCGGTCGCCGTCGGTCGGCGAAGTGGCGAAGGAACTACTCGACCTCGGCGCGCCCGCCGCGCTGGGCTTCGTCTGCGACGTGGCCGACCCCGATCAGGTGGCTAGGGCGTTCGCCGCGATCGCCGAGGACCTAGGAGCCGTGACTGGCCTGTTCACCTCGGCGGGCGTTGACCAGGCTGGCATGGCGCACGAGCTTTCCGTCGAGCACTGGCGACGTGTGATGAGCATCAATCTCGACGGGACCTTCTACTGCGTCCAGTGGGCCCTGCGACAGATGATGGCCGCGACTGGCGGCTCCATCGTGTGCTGCTCCTCGCCGGCGTCGTTCGTCGCGTTCTCGTCGGGTGGCGCGAGTGCCTACAGCGCGTCCAAGGGCGGCGTCTCTGCCCTTGTTCGTACGTTGGCCGTCGACTACGCAAGCTACGGCATTCGAGTGAACGCACTCGTGCCCGGATCGACCGAGACACCACTCATGTGGTCGAACGTGGCGCCGCAAGATCAATCGGCGATGCGACAAGTGCTCGCCTCAGAGATTCCCCTCGGACGTTTGGCCACCGCGCAGGAGCAAGCGAAGGCGGCGTGGTGGTTGATGAACGAGGACTCATCGTACGTGACCGGATCACATCTAGTTTGCGACGGAGGAACACTGGCGAAGGGATCGGTGTCCGTCTAGGCCGGCGCCTGACGGACTGGAGAGATGAAAGAGAACCGATGACGCAATTGCAGAAGTCAGCGGGAACATTGTCGACGACGATCGTCGACGAAGAAGGTGAAGTCTTTGCGCCCGTGGAGATGCAGTCGGTGGTCGAGGTCGTCACCAAGCAGATCCTGGGCTTGATCAGTTCTGGCGCGCTCAAGGCCGGTGATCGACTCCCGTCGGAGGTCGACCTAGCTCGTCGTCTGCGAGTAGGTCGCTCGACGGTCCGTGAGGTGAAGCAGATTCTTGGCTCCTGGGGATTCTTGCGATTCGAGGGAACGCGGGGCTGCTTCATCACCGAACCGCAGCTCAGTTCGGGTAACGCGGACACCAACGCCCTCTTGGTCGCGGTTCGCCACGGCTCGCTCGAGGACCTCCACGAGGCCCGGACGATCCTCGATACTGGCGTGATCCGGCTCGTGACCCTGCGAATCACGCCGGCTCAGGTCAATGAAGTTGAGCAACTACTCGACCAACTTGAGCAGACCATCAACGAGCCGGGGGTCTTCTTCAAAGCCGCCGCGCAGTTCCACGTCCTCCTGACCTCGTTCTGCGGCAACCCGATCCTCGAAAAGTTCCACAAATTGATCTCGGAAATGGCCCTGGAGGACCAGTTGCCCGAATACCAGCGCGAGTCCGAGCCCTCCGAAGTGCTCGAGATCCATCGTCGCCTCTTGCGAGCGGTCGCCAGTGGTGACGTTGACGTCGCCGAACGTGAAATGATCGCCCACCTCGACGAGTCGCATCACAAGACCGAACTCGCCTCGCAGAGACCAGCCAACCGAGCATCGCTAGTGCGATCATGACGGCCGTGGGGCGTAGGTCGTGGGTGATTGCCGATGGGTGGATTCCACCCCGGAGCACCGGTGACGATCTCGCTCTGGTGAGTCACGAAGCTGCCTGCATGCTGAACGCCAATGAGACACCCGCGCACGTGATCTTCACCATATTCTTCGCCGAGCGCGATCCCGAGGGATCACTCTCTATCACCATTCCCGCGAGGCGCATCTTGCATCAGAACCTCGAGAAGTTGCCCGGAGCGGCCATCGCGAAGGGCACCGACTACTGCGTTCTTATCGAGAGCGACCAGCCGATAGTCGTCCAACACACGCGCCTCGATTCGCGTCAGGCGGCCAACGCCTTGATGACCACGATTGCGTTTCCCTGTGACTGAACGTCAGGCCAGGGCCGATTTTAACGAAGTACCAAAAGCTACATCTCAACAAAAGGGGAAATAATGAAGCGTTGGAAAAATAGTTGGATGCCAGTTGCCGCCACGAGCATGACGATCGCTATGACGATGGGGCTCATGATTGGGCTCTCGACGAGTGCGTCGGCGAGCTCGAATCCGTACGCAAACGTCAACCTGACGGTGAGCGTGAACGGATTCGGACCCCAGGCCGACAACCTCAATCCGTTCCTGCCGACCAGTACGGACAACAGTGCCTACGCCAATACCGACATGATCTACGAGCCGCTCTGGCAGTACGACATCGTTAATCCCACCAAGACCTACCCGTGGCTGGCCACGACGCAGACCCTCGCGAATGACGACAAGACGTTGAACTTGACTCTGCACCCGAACGTCAAGTGGTCCGACGGCAAACCCTTCACCAGCGCCGACGTCGTCTACACGTTCGACCTGATCAAGAAGTACCCGGCTCTCAACGTCAACGGCATCACGTTCCAGAGCGTGGTGGCGACGGGTCCACTGGGCGTGAAGTTCACGTTCAGCGCGCCGAGTTACCCCGAGGTCTATTACATAATGAACCAGACGCCGATCGTCCCTGAACACCTCTGGTCCAAAGTGAAGAACCCGGAGACCTACGCGGACACCAATCCGATCGGCACTGGACCTTTCACGCTCAAGTCCTTCACGCCTCAGTACATGGTGCTACAGCGCAACCCGAACTACTGGCAGGCGGGCCTACCGAAGATCAACACGATCACGTACCCGAGTGTCGGCAGCGCTGATGCTCAGAACGCGGCGACCAACTCCGGACAGTACGACTGGTCCCAGGCCACTGAACCCGGCATCCAGAAGTTGTTTGTCGCCAAGAGCCCGCACAACCACGTCTGGTACCCACCGACGGCGATCACGGCCTTGATGCCCAACGACACTATTTACCCGCTGAACCTCCCGCTCGTGCGCGAAGCGATCAGCATGGCCATCAGCCGCAAGACCGTGTCGACGCTGGGTGAGTGGGGCTACGAGCCACCCATCAGCACTGAGACGGGTCTGCTCTTGCCGAACTATCAGAGTGCGTTGGACCCGGCGTACAAGAGTGACACTTACTCGTTCAACGTCGCCAAGGCAAAGAGCCTGCTCAAGCAGGCGGGCCTGAAGACGAACTCGTCGGGCCAGGTGCTCGCGAAGAACGGCAAGCCCCTGTCACTCACGCTCATCGATCCCTCGAGTTTCTCGGACTACATGCAAGACCTGACGATCATCTCGGGTGACCTCAAGGCCATCGGCATCGGTTCGTCCGTGCAGGGGACATCGGTCGCGTCCTGGACGTCGGACCTGGCGACGGGTGAGTACGACCTGAGTCTCTACTACTCGAACACCGGACCCACGGCGTACTACATCTACAACTCGTGGCTGAACTACGGACTGTCGGCCAAGATCGGCAACCCGGCTTCGGGCGACTTCGAGCGGTGGAACGACCCGGCGACCCAAAAGTTCCTGAACGCCTACGCCACGGCGAGTACCGACGCGCAGCGCCAGACGGCCTTGAACGGTATCGAAGGAATAATGGTGTCCCAGATCCCGGTGATCCCGTTGGTGTACTCGATTGACTGGGGTGCCTACACCACGAACAACGTCTCGGGATGGCCCACGCCGCAGAACCCCTACAGTTCGGCTGGTTCGCTCGAACCCCCCAACCAGGAGTTCGTGGCGCTGCACGCTCGTGCCACTCTCGCATCGGGGCAGTGGTTGTAGTGTCACGCGTTGGCGTGAAGTTGAAGTGTCCATTTCACTTAGCAGGAAGAAGTCTCGTACGATGAGAAGGTTGTTGGTGCTCAAGGGTCGGTCGCGACTCGCGAAACCTGAATCATCGCGCGACGCAAGGTCACTGCTGGCCGCGACATCAATCGTTACGGTGAATGTCGCCACGTCGATTAGAGGGACTTCGTAGTGCGCTATCTGGCTCGGCGAATCGGTTTCTATATGTTGACGGCGTGGGCCGCCATCACGTTGAACTTCCTGATTCCTCGATTCATGCCCGGTAATCCGGTGGAACTGTTGATTAGTCACTTCAAGGGGCGAATGTCGCCAGCCGCGGTGAAGTCGCTCGGCGCCCTCTTCGGGATCAGTCACCAGGGCATGTTGTCCCAGTACGCGTCCTATTGGTCCAACCTGTTCCACGGCAACCTTGGTATCTCCTTCACCTATTTTCCTTCATCAGTGACGAGCATTGTGCTCGCTGCTTTGCCCTGGACCCTGGTGTTAGTGGGCGTCGCGACGATCATCAGTTTCGTTCTGGGAACCGTGGCGGGCGTCGTGGTGGGCGCGCGACGGGGTTCCTGGCTCGACATCACGCTGCCGATCAGCACGTTCTTCTCGGCGATACCCTATTTCTGGTTCGCCCTCGTGATCCTCTACTTCCTCGCCGTGGTGGTGAACTGGTTCCCCCTGTCGGGTGGATATGGGGCAGTCGACGTGATCGGCTGGAATTGGCCGTTCTTGCTGTCGGCCGCCTATCACTCGGTCCTACCGGCGATCACCATCATCGTCACCTCGATCGCAGGATGGTTGCTGGGGATGCGCAATATGATGGTCGTCACGTTGGACGAGGACTACATCATCCTGGCCGAGGCAAAGGGACTTTCCAAGGCGCGGATCAACTTCCTCTACGCCGCGCGAAACGCCATCCTGCCATCTCTGGCGAGCTTCGCTCTGTCGCTCGGCTTCGTCGTGAGTGGCGCGATCCTGGTGGAGATTGTGTTCTCCTATCCGGGAATCGGCTACGTGCTCTTTGCGGCGGTGAACAACGACGACTACCCGTTGATGCAGGGCGTCTTCCTCATCATCACGCTGGCGGTGCTGCTGGCCAACATCGTGGCCGACGTCTTCTACGTCCTGCTGGACCCGCGAACTCGTCAGGGGGCCTGAGATGGAGAACGTCACGACACCCCGTCGCCGTCGATCCCTCTGGTCGCGCCTCTCGTGGCTGCACTCGTGGAAGATCAGCACTGGCCTGGGCATTGTGGGCTTCTTCGTTTTGATGGCGATCTTCGGGCCACTCATTGCCCGCTACAACCCGTCGGCGACCGGCAACGCCATGATCGTCGCCCCGTCGGGTGCACACTGGTTGGGCACGACGCAATCGGGACAGGACGTCTTCGCCCAGTTGGTCATCGGGAGTCGTCCCACGCTCATCGTCGCCTTCGTGTCGGCCACCGTGGCGACGATCGTGTCGGTGGCGGTCGGGCTTGCCGGCGGCTACCTCGGGGGCGTGAGCGATGAGTTGCTGTCGGTATTGTCGAACATCTTCCTGGTGATCCCGGCGTTGCCGCTTGTGATCGTCCTCGCGGGTTACCTGCCCAACAAGGGCGACATCTCGGTGATGCTGGTCATCGCGCTCACGGGTTGGGCGTGGGGGGCGCGCGTCATCCGCGCCCAGACGTTGTCGATCCGCCGACGTGACTTCATCGAGGCCGCGCGCGCGGTCGGCGAGAGTACGCCGCGAATCCTGTTCTGGGAGATACTGCCCAACGAGACCGCGATCGTCACCGCGAGTTTCCTGTTCACGGTCATCTTCGCCGTGTTGACCGCCGCCGGTCTCGCCTTCCTCGGTCTGGCCAACGTCTCGGAGTGGTCGTGGGGGACCATGCTCTACTGGGCCCAGAACGACTCGGCTCTGCAGTCGGGGGCGTGGTGGTGGTTCGTGCCACCGGGTCTGTGCATCGCGCTCTTGGGCACGGGACTGTCGATGATGAACTTCGGTTTTGACGAGATCATGAATCCTCGTCTTCGCTCTACCGGACGCCCCAAGACCAAGCGCAAGGGTCGCTCCCCAGTGGTGCTCGCAGAATTGACGCGGGCGAACGCGAGTGACGGCACGGAGTTCACCACCGTTCGTACCGCGACGAGTGAGTTGGACGGCTCGTGACGCTCCAGGACGAGGTGGCGACGCCTACGGCGAATCTGAACGAAGTCGTGCTCGAGATCACCAACCTTGACGTCGACTACGAACTGAGTTCCGAGTCACTACCCGCCGTGCGCGACGTCAGCTTCCAGCTTCGTCGCGGCCAGGTCGTCGGCATCGCCGGCGAGTCCGGCTCGGGTAAGTCCACGTTGGCCTACGCGGTGACGAGACTGCTGCGCTCACCTGGCGTGATCACCGGCGGCGCGGTCACGTATCACCCCCGCGAGGGTGCCCCAGTCGACGTGCTCGCCATGAGCCCCGACGAGCTGCGGGACTTTCGGTGGGACGAGCTCGCCATCGTCTTCCAGTCCGCGATGAATGCGCTCAACCCGGTCTTGCGGCTGCGCACGCAGATCCTTGACGTGTTAGCAGCGCACCGACCGGACTCGAGCCGGCTGGAGCGCGAAGGGCGGATGCGCGAACTGCTGTCGCTGGTGGGTATCTCGGTGGACCGGGCGGGTGCCTATCCTCACGAGTTGTCCGGTGGGATGCGTCAACGCGCGATGATTGCCATTGCTTTGGCCCTCGAGCCTGAGGTGATCATCCTCGACGAGCCAACCACGGCCCTGGACGTCGTCATGCAGCGCCAGATCCTCGCCAAGCTGATGGAACTGCGCGATCGGCTGGGTTTCTCGATCATCTTCATCACCCACGACCTGTCGTTGCTCTTAGAGGTCGCCGACGAGATCGCCGTCATGTACGCCGGACGCATCATCGAGCGCGGTTCGTCGAACGAGATCTACCGGACCCCCCGTCATCCCTACAGTTACGGCCTGCTCAACTCTTTTCCGTTGTTGCACGGACCGCGACAGATGCTCACCGGAATCGTCGGCTTCCCGCCGGACCTGCGCCAACTGCCCGAGGGTTGTCCCTTCCATCCACGTTGTGCGCACGTGCACGAGGGATGCGACCTGCACCGACCCGAGCTGATCGTCTCGCCGGTCGTCGGCGACTCGCCCAACCACGTCGTCGCCTGCTCCTTGTACGATGGCCGGGCGATTCCCGTACAGCTCGGTTCGGCCCGGGTCCACGACGAACTGACATCGGTCGCGGCGAGTGTCGACCTGTCCGAGCCACCAGGCGACGCCGTGTTGAAGGTGACCGAACTCCAGAAGTTCTTTCCCGTGCACCAACAGGTCGCGCGTCGGGTTCGCCGCGCTCCGAATCGCGTGGTCCGCGCGGTCGACGGGGTCTCGTTGGAACTCTTCGCCGGCCGGGTCACGGCCCTGGTGGGCGAGTCGGGTTCAGGCAAGTCGACGATCGGCCGAGTGCTCGCGCACCTCTATCGCGCCACGGGTGGCACCATCACGCTCGATGGTGCCACCGTCAGGGCCCGGCGCGGTCGCCGTTTTCGCAACTACGTCCGCAAGGTGCAGATCGTCCTCCAGGACCCGTTCAGCTCGCTCAATCCATTGCATACCGTGGGCTATCACCTGTCGCGACCGCTCAAGATCCACGGCCTGGCTCATTCGTCGAGTGAGATCGACGAGAGGATCGCTCAACTGCTCGCCGACGTCCATTTGAGTCCGCCCGATCAGTTCGTTCACAAGTACCCGCACGAACTCTCGGGCGGTCAGCGCCAACGCATCGCCCTGGCTCGAGCGCTGGCGACGCGCCCGTCGGTGATCCTCGCCGACGAGCCGGTCTCGATGCTCGACGTCTCGACGCGGTTGGGCGTTTTGAACTTGATGCGCGGCCTCGCCACCGAGCGTCAGCTCGCGTTGCTGTACATCACTCACGACATCGCTTCCGCGCGCTACTTCGCCGACACGACGCTCGTGATGTACGCGGGGCGCCTCATCGAGGGTGGACCGTCGGAGACCGTCGCGTTGCACCCCGCCCACCCTTACACGCAGTTGTTGCGCGATTCGGCGCCCAATCCTGAGAAGGAGTCAATCGTCACCCGCGTCGCGATCGGTGACCCGCCGAGCCTGATTGACCCGCCCGCCGGCTGTCGCTTTCATCCGCGCTGTCCCCAGGTCATGGACGTGTGTCGCACTGAGGTGCCGCCACGGGTGGATCTCGCCGATGGTCAGTGGACCACCTGTTGGCTTTACGACCCGCGCGATGGTTCCGAAGTCCCGGACCGTTAGTCGCCCGACACTAGAAGCTGATTGAGGCTTTGGCGAGAATACCCCCGTCGACCACGAGGTGTGAACCGGTCACGTAACGCGACTGGTTCGAGAGGAGCCAGAGGACCGCTTCGGCGGGCTCTTCGGGATCGGCGAGGCGGCCCAGGGGCACCTCGGTCTTGATCACTTCGTGCATTCGCTCGCGATCCTTTGGATCGGTGTTCGCCCACATCAGGGGAGTCTCGGTTGCGCCCGGGACGACGGCGTTGACGCGCACGCCGTAGCGGGCGTAGTCCACGGCGAGTGTTCGCACCAGTGCTGAGACGCCGCCTTTGGACGCGCTGTAGGAACTTGCGGCCCCCGCGGCGTAGGCGACGTAACTGGCCGGTGACGAGCAAAGGACCAGTGAGGCGCGACGGGGCGAGGCGACCAGACTGCGTAACGCCTCGCGACAAGCGAGAAACGTGCCGGTCAGATTCGTGTCCAGGACGTGTTGCCATGATTCCAGGGACATCTCGTGAGCGAAACTCGAGCGCTCGATGCCCGCAGACGTGAAGAGACCGGTGAGGGGACCCAGTGCGACCTGCGTCTCGGCGAAGGCCTCGGCGACCGAGGACTCGGACGTCACGTCACAGGCCATAGCGTACGCTCGTTCCGAGCCGAGGGTGAGCGCTTCGTCGGCGACGGCGGTTGCGTGAGCGCTGTTCAGATCGAGCACGGCGACGCGCCAGCCGCGTTGGGCGGCCAGATGAACGACGGCTCGACCGATGCCCGAGCCCCCGCCGGTGACTACCAGAACTTCATCCGACATCAGTGTCCCTTATCTCGTTTCAGTCCGTCGTTCGTGCTGGCGACAGTACCACCAGTACTCGCGCTGGTTAATCGAACTACGTGCTCAGCCTGGCCGCGCGATGGCGGCGTTGAGTCGATCGAGCACCAGGTCGCTGGTGTCTTCGGGCAGTGTGTCAGGAGTGAGGTAGAGCCGTTCGCCCACTCGCAGCACCGCGACGCGAGGAGTGTCGTCCCAGAGCAGTTCGGCGACGCGCGATGCCGCCGACGCGTCCTCAAAGCAGAGTTCGACGCGCGGGACGGGCTGGCCGGCTTCGTTGCGCTCGAGACGCTGCACGACGATTCGCGCACCTGACGTCAGTCCGGCTATCCATTGGTCGACGGTGTCGCTCCAAGTTCGCCAAAGTGCCTCGTGGTCGAGTGATAGGTAACGTTCCACGGCGGCGACCAGCCCACAGATCTCTTCTTTGCCGACCTTCATGGGACGCGCGAGGCGTTGGAAAGGTGCGGCATTCTGACGGGCGGCCTCGATCAGTTCCGCTCGACCCACCATGAGACCGCTGGCCTGGGGACCCTGAAGTCCCTTGCCACCACTGAAGGTGACGAGGTCAGCGCCGTGAGCGGTGGTGAAATCCCAAAGGTTCGACACCGGGGGGAGTTGCGCGGCCGCGTCCACGATCACCGGTACGCCGTGAGCGTGGGCAATCGACACGGTCTCGTCGAGCGTCAGTGCCGCTGAGGACATGTGGTCGCCGGCGACCCAGAACACGGCCGCAGTGGAGGCGGTCATCGCGGCCTCGAGTTCCCAGGTGAAGGTCTGGATGACGTTACCGACCTGCACGATTCGTGCACCGGCCAGTTCGATGGCTCGGTCGTAGGGGATGCGGTGCGCGCAGTGGATGACGACGTTGCGTGCGAGATCATTGTCGTGATGCATTTGGGCGATCAATTCCGGGCGGCCATCGGTCACGCACGCCAGCACACCGAGCACCATGGCGGACGCGCAACCGGACGTGACCAGGGCGGCCTCGTTGCGGGTCAACGTTGCGAGACGTCTGCCCGCCGCCAGATGCAACTCGTCCATGCTCACGCACGACGTGGACGCCGACGTCATCGCGTCGATTACTTCTCGGGGCAGGAGCGTCCCGCCGAGTGCCGTGAGTGTCGTCGCGGCGTTCAGCACCGGGCGTACACCGAGCGCGGCGTAGACGTCGGGCGTGCCCGTGTGGTCCATCACTCGGTGATCGCGAGCGCGGTGATCTCGACCTTGAGGCCCACGGGTAATTGGACGCCGACCGTCGTGCGGGCTGGATAGGGGGGCGTGAACACCTTGGCGTACTGCTCATTCATCGCTGCGAAGTCCGCCAGGTCTGAGAGGTAGACGTCGACGCGGAAGACGTCGTTGAGGGTGGCCCCCGAAGCGGCGAGGACGGCCTCGATGTTCTTGAAGGTCTGGATCGTCTGCCCGGCGACGTCGCTGGACGCCACTGCTCCCGTCGCGGGATCGACGCCAGCTTGTCCGGCGGCGGCGACCATTTTGCCCACCCGCACGGACTGTGAGTAGGGACCCACGGGCGCGGGCGCCTTGTCGGTGGTGCCTTCAGATCGGGTCATAGAGTGCTCCTCTTTATTGGTCGGCAAGTGGCGAACCCCACACTACGAGAGAGTGGAAGGGGCGATTTGATCTTCCTCGGCGAAGAGTCGACCGGTGCTTACCCGGGTGCCGCGGGTCGAAAAGGAAGTACGGAGGGACCGCGTGAACCGACCTCGGCGCAGAAGAGTCGTCCGGCGTGGGGCTCGCGCCCGAGTTGGTCCGGCGTCATGTCTTCGCGTGCGGTGGTGATGTAGAGCGTGGTCCCGTCCGGACCGCCCAACGCACACGACGACGGTTGGGAAGTGTCCACTGCCACTCGCGCGCGCAATTCGCCGGCCGGGTCGTAGCAGCGCACCTCGGCGCCTCCCCAGATCGCAACCCAGATGCAGCCGTCGTCGTCGACGCACAGTCCATCGGGCGTGCCTTCGCGGGGCACGTCAAACGACGCGAAGATTCGACGGTTTGAAAGGGCACCCTGATCGTCTACGTCGAAGGCATAGATCGATCCGGGGCCGCTGTCGACGTGATAGAAGGTGTGGCGATCGGGACTCCACCCGAGACCATTCGAGATCGTGAGGTCGCTGACGAGCACCTCGACGCCGCCTTTGGCGTCAAATCGGTACAGACGGCCATGCTCGGGAACATTGGCGAGAGCCATCGAACCGGTCAAGAACCGGCCCCAAGGGTCGGCGCTACCGTCGTTGGTCCGGTCCTCCTTCTTGTTGTCGGCCCCCAAAGTGGCGAGAGAAGTCATCGTGCCGTCTTCGTCCATCAAAGCTACCGAGTGGGGCAGAGCCACGATCCAACCTTGATCCCGGTTGACGAGTGGCGCGAACGCGGTAACGGGAGGGCGCGACACGAGTTCGCGGACAATGTTGACGTCGGGACCACTCACCGTGGCGCGAAAGAATTGACTCCTCGACGGCTCAATGTTGATCCAGCACAATTCCCCTCGAACCTCGTCCCAACGACAGGATTCGCCAAGGTAGTAGAGGTCGGTGGTGCACGGCGTCGCGACGAATTCATTCATGTCGACATCCTTTAGGCGCGTTCTACAGCGGCATCGTTACTCAACATATCTGACCTCGACCCGGCTGATCTTCTCAAAGTTGCTTCCGTATCGTCGAAGATTCGGGTGCTCACCGTAGCGTCGAGTCATCGGGCCGTCTCCGTGCTCTGATCCGTAGTTCAAGCTCCCTAGCCACAAAGTTGCCGTTCAGCAACCGACGGTGCACTGCTGTACTGCATCGTGGTCCACGTGAAGGCGTGCTCGAAGTTCGAAGCGACTTGCGAGAAGGTCAAGGGATGAGACACTGATCGTAAGTAGCCCGCGAGGGGTTGGCACGACAGCGCCCTTCGCGCTGCTTCGAGCTCGGATTTGCTCACGCCGTCAGGGCGCGGGGTGGAAATCGACCCAAATCTCGCGTCAAGCCAGACCGGGGCGACGACCTTCTCGTGTCCAGGCCGTGTTCGAACGTAGACAATGAAGTGTGCGCCAATTGGATTGGCCAAGGACAACTCGTCAAAGACGTAGACGTCGTCTCCCGCGGCCAGTCCAAACAGGCCAATGCTGGGAAAGCCGACGTAGTACGTCTCGGGAAACGAAGTCGTAATTGGATAATTCGTGGGCGGTTCTGGGCTGAACGAATAGAACTGAGACCGATTCCAGTTCAGCAACTTGACGCCGGAAGGTGTCCTAAGGGCAGTTCTGGCTGCTTGTTTGCCCTCTATTTCCCAGGGCTCCAGCTTAAAATCAGAAGGAGTAATTGGATGCTCATTGCCTGCCTCGTATATGTAATTCGCACGTTCATTGGCGATGCCATTGGCTGAGATGTTCCAGGGAGGCGAGAAACGAAAGAAGAGAACGCAGAAGAGGGCCCATACCGTGACACCAGCGATGACCACGGTATCTCGCACCGACGTCATTCCTTCGATCCAAAAGATCATAAAGATCGAGAAGAAACCCGGTAGCAGCATTCGAGCGTGCATGAAATCGCCGCCGATGGCGGTGACGTAGGCGACATCGAGCAGCCCGCCAAAGATCGGAGCCGAAATGACCAAGATCTCAAGTCGATAATGGAGTTTCCACCAATCACGAATTCGGCTACCGGTCACCACTGTCAATGCGGCAAAGGGGAGCCATAGCCAATACGTGCCCGTGAAGTTGGTGAAATACGTCAGTCCTTGTCGGAGCCAAAGGCTTGAGGCGGATTTGGCGAGCGCGGTGTTGGAGACCAACAATCCGAAATACGCGATTCGAAAGAGCTCGCTCGCGAGAGGTATGCCGATCAACGCAAGCAAAAGGAGGAGCCTACGAGAACGTCGCTCTCGATTATCATTCCGCGTCTGCAACATGAACAAGACGACGCCGAATGAAAGCGTGAATAAAGCCATGTCGGGTCGAATCGTGAAGCCCAGCGAGACGACGAGCGCGGCGGTGATGATTCCCTTGTTCTGATGCAAGAAACATCGTACGAGTAGCCACCAACTCAGTCCCAGCCAACCGAAGATGAGACCCGTCTCCAGTCCCGATGTCGCGAACATCCACACACCCGCCACGCAGGATGCACACACGAGGCCAACCGGAAAGATTGATCTTGAGGTCCGGTGTTCGGCGAGATTGATCGTGCCAAGGCCCGCGAACCAAAACCCTGCACCGGTGAAGAAAAGACCTAGGAGTACGGACCACCACTCCACGTCGATGAATCGCAGTAGCCCCGAGAAGACAGTCAGCAAGAAAACCCAGAGGGGATCGGAATACGCTTCAATCCTCTCGCCGGGATTGTACACGGGTCCGTAGCCACTGAGAATATTGTGCACCACCCGAAAGTCGATGAACGCGTCGTCAGACACCCAGCGGTATCCCCAACCTCCAACGAGGACGATGACCGTCGGAAGCAGGATCAAAAGGTATTTGAGGGTGCGCCGTCGATCACTGAACATATCAGCGCATGTTTAACAGATTCGGTTGCGCCAGCAGCCGTCATTGCGTGAGATGGATTTCGAGCCATTTCGAAGTAACTGTAAGGAATGACAGTTTGGTCTCAACGTTCAAAGCAAAGACCCTGAACTCGTAGAGTTGTGAATCTATTCCTTGGTAGCCAACGAAGGGAATAAAGGGCACCTCGGGAATCTTCGAGATGGCTTGGGCCGATTGTGGTCGCGCGACCTTTGCGCAAGGAGAATCAAGGGCAGTCCCCAAGCCACGCTTAAATGGGCGTCGCGTCGGCACCCACGCGATGGTCGACCAGCCGCACTTCATTTCGCGAGGCGGATTTAGGGGAGTATCGGCTTGCTGAAGGGTTGCTGACGCGACGTCGTCATACAGAAGGCAACATTGTTTCGGCGCACCCAAACGAGTTGCTTGACAGGCAAGTGGTAATGGAACGCCGGTTCAGTGGGAAAATTGGCTCCGAATTTGGAACAGAGAATTGGTCCATGTGCTACATTGTCGCACATGGAAATAGGTGTGCGAGAACTTCGTAATCAGACCAGTCAAATCATTGACGCCGTCCGTGCCGGGGAACGAGTTGTTCTCACCGTGCGCGGCGAAGCCGTCGCCGACATTGTGCCGCACGCACAAAGATCCCGTTGGGTGGCGGGAAAGAACCTGCGTCGCAGTTTGATCGAGTGGGCCGCCGACCCAGCATTAAGCACTGACCTTGATGCAATCGCCGGCCAAACCTTGGACGAACTTTGAGCGAATCGTCTGGACTTCTTGATACTTCGGTATTCATAGCGCGAGAATCCGGTCGACTTCTCGGCGAACTTCCCGACCGAGTCACCGTGTCAGTGGTGACAATTGGCGAACTTGAACTTGGTGTCTTGGTTGCTGCGGACAACGCGTCGCGAGGGAAGCGGGCTGGAACCTTGGCATTGGCTCGTACGATTGTTCCACTGCCCATCAGTGAGTCCGTCATGACGGCTTGGGCCCGCCTCGTTTTCGATTGTCGCCGCGATGGCGTACATCGAACCGTCAAACTTGCTGATGCACTCATTGCCGCCACGGCAATCGATCTCGGATTGCCAGTGGTGACGCAAGATGAAGATTACGACCAGATGGCCAAGGCTCATACACAACTTCGGGTCCTCAAGGTTTAGCCATCAGTGGCCTCCGTCTTCTTCAACGAAGTCGACAGGTGAAATGTTCATCACGTTACGACCGATGTCATCCAAGCTTGCGCCTCAATGGTCAAACGGCGGATAATTGTCCTGTGAGGACTGAGAGGAGTGCCACCAGTGAGTGATTTCTCGGCTCAGTTGGCGGAAGTCGTCGAACGCTTTACTCATGACGCTACCGACGTTGACCACGCCGATGCGATTCCTCGAACGCACTTCGATCAACTCGCGGCGCTGGGTCTGTTTGGTGCCTTTGCTCCCATCGACATGGGTGGGCTCGAATTCAGTCTCGCTGAACTTTGTGACTGTGTCGAGTTGTTGGCTTCGGCGTGTCTAGCCAGCACCTTCGTGTGGATCCAGCATTTTCGTCTGCTCGCGGCGGCGCTGGATCCCTCAGCCCCGGGAATCGTGGCTGACCTGCGCCGCGAGATCGTACGCGGCCAAGTTAGAGGCGGTGTTGCTCTCACCGGATCACAACCGGGACCCGCCCGATTGAAGGCCACGCCGACACGCGAAGGGTGGTCACTGGATGGTGAGGCGCCGTGGGTGAGCGGCTGGGGACTCGTGGACCACCTCGTCGTCGCCGCGCGCGGGCCTGAGGATACCGTGGTGACGCTCCTGCTCGATGCCCGTGACCAGCCGGGCCTCGTCGCTACTCGACACCAACTTGCAGCGCTCAACGCCACCGCGACGGTGAAATTGACGTTCGCAGCAATGTTGGTGGAAGCTGACCGCGTGCTCGGTCAAGTTCTCTATGATCCGACACATGAGCTCCCGGAAGGTCTTCGCGTCAACGGATCTCTGGCACTCGGTGTAACGCGTCGATGCCTTAACGTCATTGGACCGTCGCGACTCGACCACGAGCTGCGCGAAGCGCGCAACGCACTCGATGGTGCAAACGCGGAGACGATGCCCCTCGCCCGTGCGCAAGCCTGCGAGTTAGCGGTGCGCGCGTCAAACTCGCTGGCGGTCCATCAGGGGAGTTCGTCGGTGCTCGAAGCAAGCATCGCCGAGCGAACGGGTCGCGAGGCGCAAGTCCTACTCACTTTCGGTTCGCGTCCAGCGATTCGAAGCGCGTTACTCGAGCGTTTCGGCGCGGGAACCGCCTAGCCCTTTCGCCGGCATTCGGGCGTTAGCCCAAACCAGACTGCGTCGTTGTGGTGGTTCCAAGCAGCGTGGTTGATGTCGTGGTCGTCGTTGCGGGGATGGTCGTCGTGGTAGTTGAAACAGCTGCTGATTGCCCAAGTTCCTTGAGAGCCTGAGACCAGGTGAAGACGACCCCCGAAGTTGGTTTCGCCGCGAACCAGGAGAACTCCATGGCTAACGAATAGCCCAACCTTGGATTGAGGGCCGCGCCAGCGCCCATGACCAGGACTGCTTGCCTCTTCGAAGCGAGCGAGGTCGGGCGAAGTTCGAGGATCGCATTGCGATGGTCCCAACAACCGGGCGCACCTTGTTGTGAACAGAAGTAGTTCGTCCACCCGTGGTAGGGAGGGGGACCGTCTTCGTACATCCAGCCCCAGTCCGCTTGGAACGCCGCCTGAGTTCGTGCGGTGCCCGCAGTGGACCAGATGACGTGATAATCGTAGGGCCACCTTGGCGGTGGCGACGGGTCGCGACGCAGTTGCGCACCCTCCAGCGAGACCCTATTGAGTGTGGAGATAAGCGCGTAGCCAGGTTGCTCGCCTCGGCTGATTCGTTCGAGATTGACGAGTACGAATAACTGTTCGGGGACCGTCAGTGCGTCATATCTCGAGAGATTTATGGACAAGGGACCGAGCCCTTCTTCCGCGGAGCGGGCGTCGTTGATAAGTGTCAGCGCGGGCAGTCCTGGACCGCTTGGTGGATCAAAATTGGTAGGCGGCGTATTTGGAGGGAGAATCACCCCGGAGCCAGAAGAGCCCGCGACACTCGAAAAACTGGTCATGAGCGACAAAATGGCGACAAATACGAGCACATTACGATTTCTCACATCTCTTGCTTACTATTTGGCATGCGTCAAGGCAAGCGCATCTTTGTTACTGGGCGCCACTGCCAGTACCTGGCGAATTCTTCGAGCTAAAGAGCGAGTGTTCTTTGGTGAGCCTCAGTCGGTCCCAATCGTGTTGGAGGTGACACCCTCGGCACTCACGTAGTCACTGCCATTCGACTCCGTGTCATAGCACGTGTTCGTGGTCAGTGTCTCGGTGCTGGACGTCAACGCAGCGGAGTAGGGGCCGTAGTTGGTGCCCTCATCGACGCAGTACCAAGTGGCCGTTCCTATCGGGAAGTTCGAGAAGGTGATACTCATCCAGTTGCCGGAGGGCGCCGGGTTGGTCCCCCAACTAACTGAGATCGACGGAGAGGAAGTTCCTCCCACACTGCCGCCGAGACCTGCGGTACTAATCGTGGTCGTTGGAGCGCTCGTTGGCACAGGTCCAACGTTGATCCCAGGAAGATCGGGTAAGAGTTCTGCCAGCAAGCGGCCTTCGGCGGCGTTGCCCAACTCAGACGGATGAAACGACCTTCGCAAGTCCGAAGGCACGACGCCATTGAGCCAAGGAGGACCCGATCCGCAAAGATTGTGTCGTTTTCCTACCGAGGGTTCAAAGAGATTCTGGTTGGTCGAAGAGCTTGACTTGGAACCCGAATTCGATCCTGAGTTCACGTCGAGGAAGGTCAAGGTCACGCCGTTGGGATGTTCGGCGTTAACCGCTTGGACGTCGGAACTGATTGAAGCGTTTAGGTCGCCGGCGTCGCCGCGAATCTGTGTCGCATCGCTGGTCCCGAGGTAATCACACGTTCCTAAGTGTCGCAGACGTGGAGGCCAGAGTCTCGGTAGTTCAACGATGTCGGGATAACCAAGAACAACTATGTTGCCGCCAGGTTCGACGACATCGTTGGCGACCTTCGTGAGAAAGGTCTCGTACGCCGTCGTCAATTTCCGAGCGATCAGTTTTCGAACATAGGAATCGGAAGGGCAACTGTGTCCCGGATCCGGTGGAGCGACTCGTGGAGAACCCGCGACACATTGGGTCACAATGCCTGCAAAATCAACGTTATTGCCGCCAAAAGTGAACGTCACAAGATCAAACCGGCCCAGGGCGCTCGTCCATTCGGGCTGACCGGCCGCATCGGCAAGTCGAAGGAAATCTGCTGAAGTAGCACCAGAGCACGCCACGAAAGTTGGTTCATCGAGTCCGGGAACCGATGATCCCAGATCCTCGTAGGCGTGCTGCGGGTACGCCATTGAATTCGTGGTCGTCCCCGCTTGATCACAAAGCCCAGAGGTATTTGCGAGACCCGCCCCCGCCGAATATGAATCGCCCGCGGCGAGCCAGGTGATCGGGGCACTCGATGAATGTGACTGGCCGGTAGCAGACGCGCTGGAGGAAAACCCTACAACCGCAGACAACGCAAGGGCGAACAAAATCCTTCGAGACAGCGACATTCCCTGACTATATCTTTGTGGGCCTGAATTCATGATTGCCATGAAGGGGACGCTGCGTCCATCGGTGATGACGATCACGTTTCTCGTATGGCATCATCGCAATCGTCGAGTGTTGCGTCGATTTCAACCTCCGACTTCATGTCGGGGCGTTTCTGTTATGCGCACTTGTGGAGCATTGGCACATTCGAGCTCAGAGGTAGAGCGTGACAAATGATTGTTGACCATTGAGCGACACGAGGCGAATGTCGTCGCCGGGAAGGCACCGTCGGCGATTCATCTGCGCCGTCATCAAGATTTAACCTCCTACTTACATGTTGAGAGGTATGTGGCCGCTTCATCCGAGGCAGTCAAAATCAATGAACAAGACGACAGTTCGGTTTTCGACTCGACTCGAATCAATTGTCACGGGCGCACGAAGGCAATTGGCGATTGGTGGGCCTCAGGGTCATGGCGTCTTCGAAATGAGGCCGAATTCATCGTGCAATAATTCGCCGTTTGGTTTACTCTGGTGCCCAGTAGGCGTGATTGGCGCCCGTGGTTGGTAGTTGATCAAAGTAGGGCGACTGACGATCAAAGGGGGCACGAGCATGAGTCCGAACAGCCGTGAGGTCCGTCAGCGTCAGCAACAAAAGACCCACTGGTTCCGGAAGCTCCCCAGACACACCGGTGAACCTGCCGATCGTTGGCTCACGCTCCTGCCAACTTTCTCTCTCTTGGGAATCATTGCGCTCGCGATTTACGCCTTCTCCCTACATAACTCCTGGGCCGTCCTTGGCTACGGCGTCGTCGTCGCTGTCTCGTCGACTCTGGCCGGAGGGCTGGTCGGTGTGCTTTTCGGGATCCCTAGGTCGGTGGAGGGATCGCAGAATCAGAAGCCAACCGACGGCTACGTAGGCAACACAAACTTGGAACAGGTTTCGGACTGGCTTACGAAGATTTTGGTTGGCGTAGGGCTGGTACAACTGGGCCATGCTCCGGACGCCTTAAAACATCTCGCCAATTCAATGAAGTCCGGATTCGGCGCGAGCACGTCAAGTGCGAGTTTCGGACTGGCGTTGTCGTTGACCTTCGCTATCGGAGGCTTCCTTTACTTCTACCTCTGGAGCCGAATCTTCCTCTTCATCGACCTTCCAAGGTCGAAGAGTTCGAGTAGCGAAACCGCCGATTCGTCGAAGGCAGCTACACCAGTCGCGAAAACTGCAAGGAGTCAACGCAGATCGTAAGCATTTCTTACGACGACTGATGCTGGAGCGGAGTTATTGGCAGGGCTCGTGTGAAAGTTTCGCCTTGGCGACGGCGTACTGAAAGCTAATTGAAAAACAGCAGCGATCATTGGCCTTGCGTTCGGCAACTGCTTGCTCGGCATGCTGGAAGAACACCGTCACAGCTACCACCACTACCGACCACGCAGTGTCTTTGATTATCAGACTCCCGTTGAATTCGTCACCTAGTGGTGCGAGGAGAACACTGCGCTAATCTCAAAAGAGGTGGACCGATGAACGGGGTGCTCGACAGATTGAGTGGATACTCGACTCTTCGGATTCGAGAGGATCGTGCATCTTGAACTCGCAAAGGACTGGGGTTAGCCCGCTGTGGTGAGTAATTCTGAGGATCCTCGATGGCCTTCAAGCGGTTCGCTGCTGCGGGCGGCGACAACTACGGGGCGGCGCAACGTCGGACTGCTCGGAGTCTCCACCTACGTCAAGTCGGTCAGCCCTCGTTCGTCGACCGGCACGCCGAACGCGGTTCGCGTGGCGCTCGAACGCTTCTCGACGTGGTCCTATAGCGACCATGTCGATCTGGCCGATGTGGTGTGCGTCGTGGACTACGGCGACGTGCTCGAGCCCGATGGCGAAGGCGGCTACGAGCGAGTCGGTGCCGCGGTGGCGACGTTTGATGACCAACTAGAGCTGTGCATCGTGCTCGGCGGTGACAACGCTGCGACGTGGTACGCAATGTCCACGTTGGCCGGCGCGGACCTTTCGCACTACGGACTCATCACTCTCGATGCCCACTTGGACCTTCGCGACGGCGAGTCCAACGGCTCACCGGTCCGGCAACTGCTCGAAGCAGGTCTTCCGGGTGAGCACGTGGTACAGATCGGTTTGGCCGATTTCTCGAATTCGTCCTTCTACGCGAAGCGAGCCCACGATGCTGGCATCACGGTGATCACACGTGACGAATTGCGCGATGAGCGTATTGAAGACGCTGCGCGCCGCGCGCTCGACATTGCGGGCGCCGACGGACGACCGATCTACGTGGATATCGATATGGACGCCGCCGACCGCTCGGTCGTGCCGGCTTGTCCGGCCGCGGCGCCTGGCGGTTTCAGCGCCGACGAGATGCGACGATTCGTTCGTGCCGTCACGGCCGATCCCCGGGTCAGTGCCATCGATGTCACCGAGATCGACGTCGATCGTGACAGCGACGATCAGCGAACTATCCGCCTCGCAGCGTTGTTAGTTCTCGAAGCGCTCGCAGGCGTGCAAAGGAGACCGCTATGACCATCGTTCTAGGCACCCAGCCGCTCGAACGAGGTCAGGTGCTCGCCGTCGCGAGGAACTACGAAACATTGACGTTCAGCGATGAGGTGCTCGCGCGGCTCGAGCTTCAGCGAGCCGCCATCGACGCCTTGGTGCGCAGCGGCACCCCGGTCTACGGGCTTTCGACGGGCTTCGGCTCGTTGGCGACAACGTTCATCTCGCCCGACCAGCGCCGTGACCTGCAGCGATCCCTGATCCGCTCGCACGCTGCAGGAGTTGGCGCAGAAGTCGAGACCGAGGTCGTGCGCGCGATGATGGTGTCGCGCCTGACCAATCTCTGCAGCGGGGTGTCGGGCGTGCGTCCCTCCACAGCCCTGGCGTATTGCGCGCTGTTGAACGCGCGGATCACGCCGGTGGTGCACGAATACGGCTCGCTCGGATGTTCGGGTGACCTCGCGCCGCTGGCCCACGTGGCGCTGGCCCTGATGGGCGAAGGCGACGTGCGCGACCAGGGCGGGCAGCGCATACCCGCTTCCCAGGCCCTTGCCGAAGCCGGTCTTGAGCCGGTGGTACTGGCCGAGAAGGAGGGTCTGGCCCTCATCAACGGCACTGACGGGATGCTTGGCCAGCTCATCCTGGCTCTCGAGGACGGCACAGGTCTCCTGCGGCTCGCCGACGTCGCCGCGGCTATGTCGATCCAAGCCCTGCGCGGCACCGACCGGGTCTTCCTCGCCGAGATCCACGCACTGCGTCCACACCCGGGCCAGCACGACAGCGCAGCGAACCTGGTCAAGCTGCTAGCTGACTCGCCGATCGTCAACTCTCACCTTGACGATCCGACCCAGGTCCAGGACGCCTACTCACTTCGCTGCGCGCCCCAGGTCCACGGCGCGGCCCGCGATACGTTCGCCCACGCTGCGCGCGTGGGCGACATCGAACTCGCGTCGGCCATCGACAATCCGTCGATCCTCGATGACGGAAGGTTGGTGTCCAACGGGAACTTCCATGGGGCGCCGATCGCCTACGTGCTTGATTTCCTGGCCATTGCGCTGGCGGACGTGGCCTCGATGTCCGAACGGCGCACCGACCGCCTGCTCGACGTCGACCGTAGCTACGGCCTTACGCCGTTCCTCGCCCATCAGGCCGGCGTCGATTCCGGACTGATGATCGCCCAGTATTCCCAGGCTGCGCTGGTCTCAGAGATGAAACGTCTGGCGTCGCCGGCCAGTGTCGATTCGATCCCTTCCTCGGGAATGCAGGAGGACCACGTCTCGATGGGCTGGCACGCCGCGCGAAAGTTGCGCCTAGCGCTGGCGGCGTTCGCCGACGTCCTCGCCATCGAGTTGCTGGCCAGTGCGCGTGCGCTGGCGTTACGGGCCCCCCTCGAACCGTCGCCGGTGACCGCTGCGTTGCGCGACCGCATCAACGCCGCCAGTGGCGGTCCGGGTCACGACCGCTGGCTCTCGCCCGAGATTGCCGCAGTCGGCGAGCTGGTGCGCAGCGGCGCGCTGCTCGATGTCGTGGACCGCTTTGTCACGTTGACCTAGGTCGAAGAAGGAGTAACCATGGAAGGCGCCCGTCCGGTTCGAGCAACACGCGGAACCGCATTAACGACGCTCGGGTGGCCCCAGGAGGGCGCCCTTCGGATGCTGCAGAACAACCTCGACCCCGAGGTGGCCGAGCGACCCGACGACCTGGTCGTCTACGGCGGCACTGGCCGTGCCGCACGCGACTGGCGCAGCTTCGACGCGTTGGTGCGCACGCTCAAGACCCTGAAGGGCGACGAGACGATGCTCGTGCAATCGGGCCGTCCGGTGGGCGTCTTCTCGACCCACGAGTGGGCACCGCGCGTGCTGATCGCGAACTCGAACCTCGTTCCCGACTGGGCCAACTGGCCCGAGTTCCGCCGCCTCGAGGCGCTGGGGCTCACGATGTACGGACAGATGACTGCGGGGTCGTGGATCTACATTGGCACCCAGGGGATACTCCAAGGAACCTACGAGACCTTCGCCGCGGTGGCGAAGAAGCGCTTTGGCGGCACCCTCGCCGGGACGTTGACCCTGACCGGGGGGGCGGGGGGCATGGGCGGCGCGCAGCCGCTCGCCGTCACGATGAACGACGGGGTGTGCCTGTGCGTGGACGTCGATCCGTCGCGGCTCCAACGCCGCGTCGATCACCGGTACCTTGACGAGTGGACGAGCGACCTCGACGATGCCGTGGCGCGAGTCCTCGCCGCCAAGCGCGAGCGCCGGGCGCTCAGCGTGGGACTGCTCGGCAACGCGGCGACCATCTTCGCCGAACTTCTTCGTCGCGGAGTAGAAGTCGACATCGTGACCGATCAGACCTCGGCGCACGACCCGCTCAGCTACCTGCCTGAGGGCATCGACCTGGCCGACTGGCACGACTACGCCGACAAGAAGCCCGAAGAGTTCACCGACCGCGCCCGCCAATCGATGGCCAAGCAGGTCGAGGCGATGGTGGGCTTCATGGACGAGGGGGCCGAGGTCTTCGATTACGGCAACTCCATTCGCGGCGAGGCGCAGCTGGGCGGCTACGGCCGCGCCTTCGAGTTCCCCGGCTTCGTGCCGGCCTACATTCGTCCGCTCTTTTGCGAGGGCAAAGGCCCGTTCCGCTGGGCAGCGCTCTCGGGCGACCCCAAGGACATCGCGCGCACCGACCAGGCGGTGCTCGACCTCTTTCCCGACAACGAAGGCTTGCGTCGCTGGATCACCAAGGCTCGCGACAAGGTGGCCTTCGAGGGACTGCCGGCCCGGATCTGCTGGCTCGGTTACGGCGAGCGCGACAAGGCAGGGCTAGCCTTCAACGAACTCGTGGCGTCGGGCGAGGTGTCGGCTCCGCTGGTGATCGGACGCGACCATCTCGACAGCGGCTCGGTGGCGTCGCCCTACCGCGAGACCGAATCGATGCTCGACGGTTCGGACGCCATCGCCGACTGGCCCCTACTGAACGCGATGGTGAACACGGCCTCCGGCGCCACGTGGGTCTCGATCCACCACGGCGGCGGGGTCGGCATCGGGCGCTCGATCCACGCGGGCCAGGTCTGCGTCGCCGACGGTACGGCACTCGCGGGCCAGAAGCTCGCTCGGGTACTGCGCAACGACCCCGGCATGGGCATCATCCGTCACGTCGACGCCGGCTACGACCTCGCCGACGACGCCGCGAGCGAGCGCGGCGTGCGAGTCCCGATGCGCGAGAGCTGACCGTGTCCGCCCGGCTCATCTTCAACATCGGTGAGTTGACGACCAACGACCCGACCCTCGGCGACGGCTCCGTGCTGGGTCGACTCCGCGACGCTGCTCTCGTGGTCGACGAAACCAAAGTGCTGTGGGTCGGCGAGAGCGCGAAGGCCCCGGGCTGCGACGAGTCGATCGACGCCGACGGCGCAGCCGTGGTGCCGGGTTTCGTGGACTCGCACACCCACCTCGTCTTCGCCGGCGAGCGGTCCGACGAGTTCGAGGCGCGCATGGCGGGCACGCCCTACGACGGAGGCGGAATCGCTCGAACGGTCGCGGCGACCCGCGAGGCATCGCGTATCGAGCTGCACACTCAGACCGCCAAGCGCGTTCGCGAACTTCAGGCGGGAGGCGTGACGACAATGGAGATCAAGTCCGGCTATGAGCTCACGCTGAGCGGTGAGCAGCGCCTCTTGGCGATTGCCAGTGAGTTCACCGATGAGGTCACCTTCCTCGGCGCGCACGTCGTACCCGACGAGTTCGCCCACGACCGCCGGGCCTACGTGGAGCTGGTGATCGACCAGATGCTAGAGAGGTGCGCGCCAATGGCGCGCTGGGCCGACGTCTTCTGCGAGCAGGGGGCCTTTGACGTGGACGAGGCCCGCGAGATCCTGCTCCAGGCGCGCATCATGGGCCTCGGGCTGCGGGTGCACGGCAATCAGTTGGGCGACTCTGGCGGAGTGGCGCTGGCGGTCGAGTTGGACGCGGCGAGCGTGGACCACTGCACGTTCGTGAACGACCACGACCTCGAGGCGCTGGCGGCTTCGGGCACCGTGGCGACGCTGCTGCCGGGCGCGGAGTTCTGTACGCGCTCTTCGTACCCGTCGGGTCGGCGCTTGCTCGACGCGGGCGCCACGGTGGCCCTCGCGACCGACTGCAATCCCGGTACCTCTTATGTGACGAGCATGTCCTTCGTCATCGCTCTGGCCGTGCGCGAGATGGCGATGACCGTTGACGAGGCGCTCTGGGCCGCGACGCGCGGCGGGGCGCGGGCCCTGCGTCGAGACGACGTCGGACACCTCGGTGTCGGGGCTCGCGCCGACGTGGTGCTGCTCGACGCCCCCAGGGCGGCTCATCTCGCGTACCGGCCGTGCGGTGCAGTAGTAGGTCGGACCCTGCGTGCACTGCGCTAATACCTTGTTCAAGGAATTGCCCAAAGCGGCGACGCGAAGGAAGTCCGGGGACCGTTGTACTTCTTTGGGGCTTGGAAGGGTACGCGCGTGGCAAGGAGTCGGGGCAATGGCGAAGGTTCCATTTACCAACGTTCGTCAGATGGTCGTTGGATCGGTGCGCTGACGATTGGCTACAGCTCTCGGGGAACGCTGGTGCGCAAGTCGGTGAGCGCGAAGACGAGGGCCGAAGTTGTACGTCGTTTCAAGGTCTTGCAAGCGCAGTACGACAGTGGCGCTCCGCTCTCAGATACCCAATTGACGGTCGTCGATCTGCTCGCCCATTGGCACCGCGACGTGCTTCGCCACCAAGTCGCGCCGAACGCCGCAAAGAACTACAAGGGTATTGCCGACCAGCACATCGTGCCGACCCTCGGCCGAGTGACCGTTGCTCAATTGACCGTGCTGGACGTTGACCGTCTCTTGTCCCAGAAGCTTGATGACGGACTCTCGGTCTCAACCGTGCAAAGAATTCGCTCGGTTCTCGCCCAGGCGCTTGACCAAGGCATTCGTTGGGGGAGCGTGACACGCAACGTCGCGCGGCTCTCGCGGGCGCCCAAGACGCTTCGACCGGAAGGACGTACTCTGACGCCCGAGGAGGCTCGACGCTTCCTCGCCGCGCTCGCCGGCCGTCGAAATGAGGTTCTCTTCACGCTCATGCTCGCGACCGGACTTCGACGAGGCGAGGCTCTCGGGTTGCAATGGTCGGACTTTGACGAGAGTAATGCCACCCTCTCGGTACGTCGCCAACTCAAGCGCGAGACCGGTCGCTTGGTCACCTCCGATACCAAGACCCTTCGTAGTCGTCGTACCCTCAATGTCTCGAGCTCGGTCGTGAGAAAGCTGCAACAGCAGCGACGAGATCAAGTGGCCGCGTGTGAGCGAGCTGGTCCTCGTTGGATTCAAACTGGCTTCATCTTCACGTCAATCAAGGGCACGCCGCTTGATCCAGCCAATGTCAACAAGGATTTTCAGTTGGTCTGCGATGCGGCGGGTTTGGGTCGATGGCATCCCCATGAACTTCGCCATTCCGCCGCCAGTCTGATGCTCGCCCAAGGGGTGAAACTCCAAGTCGTGAGCGAAGTGCTAGGTCACTCATCGATCCGCATGACTTCTGATGTTTACGGGCATATCCTCGCCCCTGACCGCGAGGTTGCGTCCGAGGTTGAC